>WNFR01000405.1_pt1 | contig 43584 bp, 35 predicted proteins | sample 5400221 | NCBI WGS metagenome assembly WNFR01 (sample SAMN13153357, study PRJNA577476) | soil metagenome | isolation source: 40 cm soil under Madrone tree | place: USA:California | collected 2016-06-14 | reverse complement strand
GCGGTTGCCGGTATTCCTGGCCCTTGAAGGCAGGCGCGCAGTGGTGGCGGGCGGCAATGCGCAGGCGGCGTGGAAGGCCGAGTTGCTGTCGGCGGCCGGGGCCAATGTGGAGGTATTCGCGGAAGCACCGGCCGATGAGCTTGTGGGGCTCGCGCAAAACCCGCCGCGCGGCGCCGTCACGATCAACCGCCGCCACGTCGCGGCCGACGACTTCGCCGGCGCCGCAGTAGCGGTCGGCGCGTTCGCGGACGACGGCGACGCCGCACAATTTGCCGCCGCGGCCCGCGCACGCGGCGTGCCGGTGAACGTCATCGACAAGCCCGCCTTCTGCGACTTCGCCTTCGGGGCGATCGTCAACCGCTCGCCGCTCGTCATCGGCATCTCGACCGATGGCGCCGCGCCGGTGTTCGGCATGGCGGTTCGGGCCAAGATCGAGGCCATGATCCCGCGCGGCTTTGCGCGCTGGGCGGAGGCCGCGCGGCGGTGGCGCGGCGCGTTGTTCGCGACCGGGCTCTCCCACCCCGGCCGTCGACGGTTCTGGCAGATTTTTTCACGCTACGCCGCGATTCACCCGGACCACGAGCCGACCCGGTCGGATTTCGACGGCTTTTTGGCCGAAACCACGGACGAAGGCGCGCGGGACGACAACGGGTCCGTGACGCTGGTGGGCGCCGGCCCGGGCGATCCGGAACTCCTGACGCTGCGCGCGGTGCGGGCGCTGCAGGCCGCCGACATCATCCTGGTCGACGACCTGGTGGCGCCGGACATTCTCGATTTCGCCCGCCGGGAAGCCAAGAAGATGCTGGTCGGCAAGACCGGCCATGGCCCCTCCTGCCGGCAGGACGAGATCAACGCCCTGATGGTGACGCTGGCGAGAGCCGGCAAGCGCGTGGTGCGCCTTAAGGGCGGCGACCCGATGATCTTTGGCCGGGCGACGGAAGAGATCGCCGCCTGCCGCGCCGCCGGCATTCCGGTCGAGGTGGTGCCCGGCATCAGCGCCGCCCAGGGCGCCGCGAGCCGGCTCGGCGTCTCGCTCACCCACCGGGAGCGGGCGCGGCGCCTCCAATACGTCACCGGCCACGGCTCCGACGGCCGTCTGCCAGCCGACATCGACTGGAAGAGCATTGCCGACCCGGGCGCCACCACCATCGTCTACATGCCGGTAAAGACGCACGCAGCCTTTGCGGCCTCAGCGATCGCGGCCGGCCTTGATGCCGCAACCCCCGCGGTGGCGGTGATCAACGCCACCCGGCCGGATGAAACCGTCATCGCGGCCACCATCGCGGACCTGCCGCAACATCTGGCTGCCGCGGCCGTCGCCGGCCCGGCGGTGGTGATGATCGGCCGCGTGTTCGCCCGCGCCGCAAGGGCTGACGAGACGAGCGCGCCATCGGCGAGCCAGGCGGCCGGGTGACGACCGACTGCGAGAAGTCGCAGCCGCCCATTGTCCCCCGCGACGAAGCAATGGTGCGGTCGAGAGTTCTAGGACAATCGTTATTTTCCAAGGATGTAGGTATAGGTGCGGGCGAATTCGGTCTCTTTGATCGTAAACGGCTATTTCAGCGGCCCCCGCACCGATCGCCCGGCCGAAAGCCCTTTATGATCCAACCAAAGGTCCAGCGCAGGGGCAGGATCACGCTCCCCATTCTGTCCCGCAAAAAATGCCGTATTATAACTACAAGTGGATCTCCGCCAGCGCATGCGTAAAACGGATGGCTGACGCAGCAGTCCGCGCGATCAATTGTCCGTTTCTCCAAACTATTTCGGGAGGACCTTGATGAATAGGCGCCAGTTCGTCTGCGCATCTGCCGCATCTGCCGCGACGTTCGCCTGCGTTCGTGACGTGTCTGCCGCCACCTATGATCTCGTCATCAAAGGCGGGCGTGTTATCGATCCATCGGTCGGGCTTGACGCCGTCCGCGACGTGGCGATCGTCGCGGGCAAAATCGCCGCGGTCGAGGCCGACATCAGGGCCGATGCCGCCGATACCATCGATGCGCACGGCAAGATCGTCGCCCCCGGCTTGATCGACATCCACACCCATGCGGCCCGTGTCGCGGAAGGCGCCCGAATTTGCCTGCAGGACGGCGTGACTGGCTGGGTCGACTGCGGATCGGCGGGAGCGGACAACGTGGATCAAATCGCTGCCGTGGCGAGGGCAGCGCCGCAAATCGGTCGCGTCCTCGTCAACATCTCGCGTACCGGCAATGCCCCCGATGGCGAGTTGATGGACATCAATCGTGCCGCCGTCGGGTTGGCGCGCGGAGCCATCGCACGCCATCGCGATGTCGTGATCGGCGTCAAGGCGCGATTGTCGAACAACATTGCTGGGACCAACGATCTCGAGGGGCTGCGGCGCGCGCAAGAAGCGGCCACGCCCTTCAATCTGCCGGTGATGATCCACATGGGCCAATCGTTCTCGCCGATGCGCGCCATCCTCCCTCTGCTCAAGCGCGGCGACATCGTCACCCACATGTATGCGCCCGCGCCAAATGGCATTCTGGACGAGGAGGGCCGGCTGTTCCCCGACGTGGCGGCGGCGCGCCGGCGCGGCGTCATCTTCGACTTGGGCAACGGTGGCAACGGTCATCTGAAATGGGACGTGGTAGAGCGCGCGACGAAGCAGGGCTTTTGGCCCGATACCCTCTCCACCGATTGGACCGCCAATTCACGCGAGAATCCTAGTGTCATTGACTTCCCGAACGTGATGTCGAAATTCATCATGCTCGGCATGCCCCTCAGCCAAGTGATCGCGTCGGCGACCGTCAATGCAGCGCGTGTGTTCGCGGCCTTCGATGATCGCGGCACGCTCAACATTGGTGCGCCGGCCGACGTGGCGATCATGGAGCTGCGGGATGGAACGTTCGAATTCCTGGACAACTATAAGGGTACGCGCACCGGCCACCAGCGGCTCTTTCCCATTGCGACCGTGCTTGCCGGTAAGCGGACTCCAGCACGCGCCTAGCCTGAGCCACCACGCGATCTTCCACGCCGGACGGCTACAGATCGAACATCTGGTTAAGCTTGGGCATTTCAACCTGCGTGTTGGTAAGTCGCGACGTGAACTTCTGCATGGCAGCTTCCTCCCCGTGGGTGAGGAAAGTGCGTCCGGCGCCGGTATGCCCATGCCATTTTAATAGCTCGGCCTGATCGGCGTGGGCCGAGAACCCGTTGATGGTGTGGATCCTGGCTCTGACCGGAATATCGTCCCCAAGAATGTGCACCGGATTTTGGCCATCGATGATCTGCCGCGCCAGCGTCCCCTTGGCGGCAAAGCCGACGAAGATCACGCAGCATTCCTCGCGCGAAATATTGTGTTTAAGGTGGTGGCGCACGCGTCCTCCGGTGGCCATGCCGGCCCCAGCCATGATGATCGCTCCACCGCGGACATTGTTCAGCGCCACCGATTCCGCCCTTTCTCGGGTGAAGTGCAGGCCGGGCAGCGCAAGCGGGTCGCGGCCCTCCCGGAACAGCCGGGCGGCCTCAGGCTGCAGGCATTCGGGGTAGCGTGCAAAGATCTCGGTCGCCGAAATCGCCATTGGCGAATCAAGAAAGACCTGCATTGACGGCATCAATCGGCTTTTTTCGATCCCCCGGTTGAGCATCCAAACGAGCTCCTGCGCCCGCTCCAGGGCGAACGTCGGGATGATGACGTTGCCGCCGCGCCCAAGCGTGGCGGCAATGGCTCCGTACAGTTCGTCGACCGACGCATCCATCGGCTTGTGGATCCGATCGCCGTACGTGGTCTCGATCACGACCACATCTGCACGCGGCGGCGGCGCCGGCGTGACCAGCAAGGGGTGTCCGGCGTTGCCGAGGTCACCTGAGAACAACAGCCGCAAGCTGCGTCCGGCTTCCGTCAGTTCGAGAAGAATGCTGGCCGAGCCGAGAATATGTCCGGCGTCCACAAAAGTCGCGCGGATGCCTTGAGCGAGATCGGTCGATTGTCCATACGCGGCACTGCGCCCGAACGACTCAAGGCTCTTGAGCGTATCGGACACTGTAAACAAAGCCTCTGCCGGCCTGTCATCCGCGCCGTGCCGCTGCGGCCGCTGCGAGTTTGAACGCGCCTCCTCCTGCAGGTGCGCGGCATCGAGCATGACGAGCCGGGCGAGTTCATGAGTGGCCGCGGTCGCGATGATTTGCCCGCGAAAGCCGCGTCTGGTCAAAAGCGGCAGCCGCCCGCAATGATCGAGGTGGGCATGCGTCAGCAGGACAAAATCGACGCTCGCCGGATCAAAGCCAAAGTCACCGGCATTTTCCTCGGCGATCTCGCGGCTGCCCTGATAGAGCCCACAATCGACCAGAATGCGCCGGCCTGCACAGGCTACGAGGTGACACGAACCCGTCACGTCGCGGTCGGCCCCATGAAATGACAGTCTCAAGACGTCTCTCCTCCCAAAGTCGGTACCGAAGCCTAATGATGGAGGCGGTCAGGCCTTAACGCCCAGCGGGGCACCACATGCGTCGTACCAGTGCAGGATGCCGTCCCAAATCTCCTTTGCGGTTTCGGCGAACCAGAACAGCTCGCGATCCTCCGCATCGATTACACCTTCGTCGACCAGGAACCCGACGTCGAAGGCGCGACGCCAATACTCCTCGCCGACCAGCACGACCGGGACCGGCTTGATCTTGCGGGTCTGCACCAGGGTCAAGACTTCGAACAGCTCGTCCAGCGTCCCAAAGCCACCCGGGAAGGCGACCAGCGCCCTCGCGCGGAGCAGCAGATGCATCTTGCGCAACGCAAAGTAGTGAAATCGAAAACACAAGTCTGGCGTAATGTAGGGATTGGGATATTGCTCGTGTGGCAGATCGATATTGAGACCGACGGATTTTGCGCCGACCTCGAAGGCTCCACGGTTTGCGGCTTCCATGATGCCCGGGCCGCCTCCGGTCGTGATCACCAGCTTGGATCGAGACCCATCGTCGTCACAGCTGCTGCCCACCAACCGTCCGAACTCGCGGGCAATCTCATAGTAGTGACTCTTTGCCAGGATCCGTTCGGCTACCGCGAGCTTGCGGATCAGGATGGTATTGCGGGGATCAGTTTCCAGCGCCTGGCGCAGCGCCTCTGTTCTTCGTCGCGCCGCCGCGGGTTCCGCAATTCGCGTGCTGCCATACACCACGACGGTATCGCGAATGGCATGCTCCTGAAGCAGAGTCTCCGGCTTGAGGTACTCGATCTGGAGGCGCACACCGCGCGCCTCGTCGCGCGCTAAGAAAGCCAGATCCTGCTCCGCCAGGAGATAGCTCGGGCTCGCGAGAATTGCTCTCACCCTCGAAGGCGCATCGGGGTCCTCGTCGGGCGACTTCGGTCGGTGCCAGGGCAGGGGCTGTTGCCGTCTGTCGGGGTGAGCCGGCTGTGGAATTCCTATCTTCCCGGATGTGGCCGCTGGATCCTTTGCCATTGTCGGTAAAATCTCGCTCGGTGTCAGGCCGAACTGATTAGCGGGCAAGTTGACCTCAATCAATGCCGGCGCTGCACGAACAACCTGCCCTTGTTGAACGGTTGGTCGCGCTCCTGCTTGGTCGATCCTCGCGCGATTTTTCCCGGGAGCCTATCCCCCCATGGGCAGGACGGGAATTGGTCTGCGACTTCGCACGACGGCTGCGGCCGACGATTGAGACGCCGGATGACTCCCCGCCCGCATGGACGGAGCGGGCGCTCTGCTGCTAAAATCCGGCGTCCCGCCGACCTCACCGACGCGTTTCGTCGCGGGGGGCGAGACATGTCACGCGGCCCCCAAGAGCCGCGTCGTGGGGAAATGTCCAATGAAGCGCATTCTGCTGGGCGCGCTGCTCATTGTCCTCATCGGTTGCGCATATTTCGGCCGGAGTTATCTTTTCGATGCGGCTCCGGAACCCCGCGCCCGCCCGCCCACGGCGGCGCAGCCGGTGGTCGCCGATGTCGCGGTCGAAACGCCGATGCCGATTCAGATCACGGCGATCGGCAGCGTCCAGTCGATCGCGACCGTGATGATCAAGTCGCGCATCGACGGGCAGATCAAGGAGGTCCATTTCAAGGAAGGCCAGGAGGTCAAGGAGGGAGACGTCCTTTTCACGCTCGATGACCGTGCGTTGCGAGCGCAGCTCGCCCAGAGCGAGGCGACCCTCGAGCGCGACCGGGCCTCGCTCCAGCGCTCGAAACTCGAGGTCGCGCGGCAGAGCGGGCTTGCGACGCGCGGCGTCGCGTCGGCGCAAAAGTTCGAGGACGTGGAGACCGCGCTGGCGGTGTTTGAAGCCACCGTCCGTGCGGGCGAAGCGGCCGCCGAAAACGCCCGCGTCAACCTGGCCTACGCGACGATCGCGGCGCCGATCAGCGGCAGGACCGGATCGATCTCCTTCAAGAAGGGAAATCTCGTCAAGGCGACCGAGCTGTCCACCACGGCGCCGCTGGTCACGATCACGCAGCTGCGGCCGATCTACGTGACATTCACGGTGCCGGAGGGGCATTTGGCGGCTCTGCGCGCGGCCGCCGGCAGCCTGCCGGTGGTCGCGACCATCCCGAGCGAGCCGCAGACGCCGATCACCGGCGCGCTCGTCTTCATCGACAACCAGGTCGATGTCGCGACCGGCACCATCACGCTCAAGGCGGAGTTCGCCAATGACGATACCCGGCTATGGCCCGGGCAATTCGTCAACATCATCTTGACCCTCGGCATGCAGGCGGACGCCGTCGTGGTGCCGAGCGCCGCCGTCCAGATCGGGCAGAACGGCCCCTACGTGTTCCTGCTCCGGCTGGACTCGACCGTCGAAATGCGGCTGGTACGCGTCGACCGCACGCTTGACCGCAGGACCGTCGTCGCCGAAGGGCTCGCGGCGGGCGACCGCGTCGTGGTGGACGGCCAGCTCCGCCTCGCCAACGGCACGCGGGTTGCCGTGCAGCGCGGCGACGCGGTGCCGGTGGCGGAGCGCTAGCCATGAACCTGTCCGCCCTGTGCATCCATCGCCCGGTCATGACCACGTCGGTGACCGTGGCGATCGTGCTGGTCGGCCTCGTCGGATACCTGTTCCTGCCGGTGGCGGCGCTGCCGAAGGTGGACTACCCGACCATCTCGGTGTCCGTCGCCATGCCGGGCGCGAGCCCGACCACCATGGCGGCCTCGATTGCCACGCCGCTGGAGCGCGAGTTCGCGGCGATTGCGGGCGTCGATTCGATCGCCTCGCTGAGCGGCCTCGGCGTCGGCCGCATCACGGTGCAGTTCAACCTCAACCGCAACATCGATGCCGCCGCGCAAGACATCCAAGCCGCAATCGCCAACGCTTCACGCAAGCTGCCGGCCGAGATGACGACGCCGCCCAACTACCGCAAGGTGAACCCGACCGATACGCCAGTGATGTCGCTGACCTTGAAATCCGCGACCGTGCCGATGTCCACCATCAACGAATATGTGGAGATCAACATCGGTCAGCGCGTGTCGACGCTGCCCGGCGTCGCGCAAGTCTTCACCTACGGCTCGCAGAAATATGCGGTCCGGGTCCAGGTCGATCCGAACCTGCTCGCGATCCGCGGCATCGGGCTCGACGAAGTACAGAAGGCGCTCGCCGCCGCGAGCTCCAACATGCCGGTCGGATCGCTCAACGGCCCGCAGAAGGCGGCAACCTTGCAAGCGGATACCGAGCTCACCAGAGCGTCCGCCTTCATGCCTTTGATCATCGCATATCGCAACGGGGCGCCCATTCGCCTCGGCGACGTCGCGCGCGTCGTCGACAGCGTCCTCGGCGACAAGGGGGCAAACTGGTTCAACGGCGAACGCGCGATGTCGGTGCCAGTGCTCCGACAATCCGACGCCAATACCGTGGAGGTCGCGGATCGCATCAAGGCGACGTTCGCGGCCCTGCGCGTCGAGATTCCCGGCGCGATCGATCTTGCTGTGCGCAACGACATGTCGGTGCCGATCAGGGCCGCGGTCAGCGATATGCAGCACACGCTGCTCCTGACCGTGGTCCTGGTCGTCCTCGTGATCTTCGTCTTTGTGCGGCGTCTGTCGGCCACCATCATTCCAGCGCTCGCCTTGCCGGTTTCCATCGCCGGCACGTTTGCCGCGATGTACCTTGCCGGCTACAGTCTCGACAATGTTTCGCTCATGGCCCTGACGCTTGCGGTCGGCTTCGTGGTCGATGACGCCGTCGTCATGCTCGAGAACATCGTCCGCCACAGCGAGGCTGGGCTTTCCCCCATGGAGGCGGCGCTCAAGGGCTCGCGCGAGATCACCTTCACCATCATATCGATGACCATCTCGCTGGTGGCGGTGTTCATCCCGGTGTTCTTCATGGGGGGCGTCATCGGCCGCGTCTTCAACGAATTTGCCGTCGTGCTCGGGCTCGCCGTCCTGGTGTCCGGCTTCGTTTCATTGACCCTGACGCCGATGCTGGCGAGCCGCTTCCTGCGCGCCGACCATCATGTGGCCGAGACCGGCGTCGCGCTGCGCGTGCTGGAGCACGGCTACCTGGCCATGCTGCGGAATTACGAATGGTCGCTGGAAGCGGTCCTGCGCCATCCGCGATCGACCCTCGCGGTGACGGTCGCGACGATCGCGCTCACCGGCTATCTGTTCTACGTCATTCCGAAGGGCCTCTTCCCGGTCGAAGACACCGGTTTCCTCACCGTCGCCACCGAGGCGGCCGAGGACATCTCGTTTGCCGCAATGGTGGAGAAGCAGTCCAGGATCGATGCCATCATCCGGGCGAGCCCCTACGTCCTGAACTACAACAATGAGGTCGGGCAGGTGGGGGCCCGCATGGGCGTGAACGGCGGCGCGTTCTACATCCAGCTCAAGCCGCGCAGCGAGCGGCCGGCCGTGACCCAGGTGATCCAGGAGCTGCGCCGTCAGGTCAGCGCGGTGCCGGGAATCAACGTGTTCTTCCAGCCGGTGCAGAACCTCAACATCGGCGTCCGCTCGAACCGCAGCGCCTACCAGTACACGCTCGCGTCCACCAACCTCGACGAGCTCTACCGCTTTGCGCCGCTGATCGAAGCGCAAATGCGCCGGCTTCCGTCGCTCCAGGACGTGGGCTCGGACCTGCAGATCAAGAATCCCCAGGCGGTCATCAATGTCGACCGCCAGAAGGCGGCGGCGCTCGGCCTCACGGCGGAGCAGATCCGCACCACGCTCTACAACGCGTTCGGATCGCGACAGGTGGCGACCATCCTCACTGCCAGCAACGATTATGCGGTCATCCTCGAGTTCGGCTCCTCGTTCCAGGAGAACACCGAGGCGCTATCGAAGGTGTTCGTGCGCTCGAGCGCCGGACAACTGGTCCCGCTCGGCACCGTCGCGACCGTGAGCCAGGTTGCCGGCCCGTTGACCGTCACCCATCAGGGCCAGCTGCCGGCGGTGACGATCTCGTTCAACCTCGCGCCGGGCGTCGCGCTCGGTGAGGCGATCGATCAGATCCAGAACATGGAGCGGCAGCTCGCGCTGCCGGCCACGATCACGCCGGGCTTCTCCGGCACAGCGCAGGTCTTCCAGCAGTCGCTGCGCGGCCAGGGCTGGCTGCTGCTCGCGACAGTCGTGGTGATCTACCTGGTGCTGAGCATCCTCTACGAGAGCTTCATCCACCCGATCACGATTCTGTCAGGGCTGCCGGCCGCCGGCGTCGGCGCGCTTCTGACGCTAATGCTGTTCAAGATGGACCTCAGCGTGATTGCGATGATCGGGGTGATCATGCTGATCGGCATCGTGAAGAAGAACGCCATCATGATGATCGACTTCGCGCTCGATGCGCAAAGGAACCAGGGGGAGACGCCGCAACGGGCGATCCACCAGGCCTGCGTGCTGCGCTTCCGGCCCATCATGATGACCACGGCCGCGGCCATCATGGGCGGGCTGCCGATCGCGCTCGGTCTCGGCGCCGGCGCCGAGCTACGCCAACCCTTGGGCGTTGCGGTGGTGGGCGGGCTTGTGACCTCGCAGCTCCTCACGCTCTACATCACGCCGGTGATCTATTTGTCCCTGGAGGATGCGAAGCGCGCTGTGTTGCGCTGGTTCGGCCGCGCGCAGGCCATGGTACCGGCGCGGCCCGCGGAATGAATAATCAACTCGTCGGTGATAGCAGAGGAGTCCCGGCGGCATGTCGCCTCCTTATGCGGAAACGAAACGACGCGGGCCCGCGCCCGCGTCGTTCCGTGTCAGGTCCGCCTGCGAGCGGACGCCTCGCGGCTTCAGATCGGCAACTTCGAGCGGTCGACAGCCGCGCCGCGCAGGATCACCTGGGAGATCTTGCGCGTGTTGGTGATGTCGTCGACCGGGTTCGCGTCGAGCACGATAAAGTCGGCGTTCTTGCCGACTTCGAGCGTGCCGGTGTCGGACATCTTGAGGAACTCGGCCGCGTTCTTCGTCGCGGCCATGATGACCTGCATCGGCGTCATGCCGGCGGCCACCATGTCGGCAGCCTCCTCATGGGGACCCCAGGCGCGGTTGCCGTCGGTCCCGAGCACGATTTTCACTCCGGCCGCATTGATCTTTGCCAGGTTGCGGGCCTGAATCCCGTAAGCGGCCTGCTGCTGCGGCCGGTCGGTGTTGCCCTCTTCGAGCTTGGCGTAGTCGGCGGGCGCGAGGCTTGCCTTCAACCAGCTCAGATCCTGCTTGATGCCGCGGTCAGGCAGGTTCGGGTTGACGACGAGGTTCGGTTTCGACTTGTACAGCGACAACATTTCATCGTCGATGTCCTTGTCGCGCACGCTGTGCGCGAACGCGTCGAGCCCGGCGCGAATGAGCCGCTTGCCGTCAATCTCGTTGAAGATGTGCGCGGTGACGCGCAGGCCATTCTTGTGAGCCTCGTCAATCACGGCTTCATACTGAGAGGGAAGGACCTTGTCGACCTTGCCGTCGCGGTCGTCGACCCAGACCTTGATGATGTCGACCTTGTTCGCCGCGTTTGTCTGGACCGCCTTGCGGGCCTCCTCCACGCTGTTGATCTCCAAGGTCGGACGTCCTTCGGTCCTGCTGATGCCTTTACCGGCGCTGAGGAAGCGCGCCATGCCGGGGTTGTCCTTGTTGCGAAGGTCGAGCAGTTCATAGTTATCGGTGCCGAGGCTCAGCGCGGCTCCGACCCCGAAATAGGCGCGCTGCCTCAAATCGAGCACGAGCTTATCGCGGGTCGTGCTCAGATGCGTGTGCGTGTCGATGAGCATCGGCATGACGGTCTTGCCGGCAAGGTTGACGCGCGTGGCGCCGGCGGGCACGGACCCGCCGACCTGCGCAATCTTGGTGCCGCTTACGACCAGCGTCGTGTTGTCGAGGACGCGGCCGTCGCCCACGATGACGCGGGCGCCTTCGTAGGCGGTGACGCCCTGCGCGCTGGCCTGACCGGCGACGCCGGTAAGGACGCCGAGAGCGACGGTTGCTGTCAGAGCGGCTATGTTCATTCGATGCATCGGTACCTCCCTGGTGAACTGGACAAGCGGACCTTAGCTCTTCTCGGGGACGCGCGGGAGAGCCTGGCGCGGTAGATGGCTGGGCACGGCGAAACCGATCGCCAGGCGTTTTGAACTTTAAGAAGCCCGGGTGCGACGCTACTGCGGCGGATCCTGCTGAACTGACAGGACGGCGCCGACGCTGTCGTTGGTTCTCGGATCGGGGCCGCGTCCCGCCGCGAAGGCGCGCTCTTCCACGCGCCGTCCATGCAGCAGTCCAGGCAGGCCGTAGTTTCCCTCGATGCAGCGCGGCTCGTAATAAATCCTGTTCTCCTCGTCGCTCTGCCGGGTGAACTCCTGCTTGATGGTCCAGGCCCTAGTCCACACGGTCGGATCTTCGATCAGGACCTCGTACGCAAGGGTGCTTGGCCCGGTGCGGGTCCAGCGCTCGACCAGGTGCAGGTTCTCGCGCGAGCCGAACACGTCGGTCTTGGGACTGAAGTTGGTCACGTCGACCACAAGCGTGTTGCCTTCCCAATGGCCGCGCGAGTCGCCGAACCACTGACGGATGCTGGCCGGCAGGTGAGGGCTTCCGTTCATGACGATGTTACGCTGCCAGCCCTGTCCCTGGTTCACGTCGTAGAAGATCGAGATGCCGCCCGGCGTCTGCACGATCCGCCGAAAGCTGCCGCCGAACAGGCTGCCGAACTCGGGCAGCCCGCTGCGCAGGCAGCGGTCCGACAACCCGTCGTCTTCCGGCCCATCGCTGCGGTTGAGGCGCGCGACGTTGCCGGCGTGGTAGCGTGGCGGCGGTTCCGAAAATCGCGGCGAGGGCGTCGGGTCGTACTTGCCTCCGGCGCACACCGGCTCCTTGTTCTTGCACGCGTCGGTCGATTGCAGCAGCACGAGGAAAAATTCCCGGTCGGCCGCGGCGGCGCGCTGAGCTTGCGGAGTCTGCGGCGGCAGACGGCCGTTGGGCGGATCGACGATCATCGAGGTGCGAGCGCCGGTGTGCTTGATGGTCAGGAACGTCGTGTTGTAGGCGCCGCCGACGTCAACCGCGCTCCCACGTTGTTGACGTGGGTCGTCGCCGTAGTGGGCTGCGCGCCGTTTGTCCAATTCTTGCCGCTGCGTTTCGGTGAAGAATTCCTGGTTTGCGTACTGGACGGGGCGCTGTAAGGGCGTGTCGAATTCTTCCGTCCAGATCCCCTGAAGATCAGGCTCGCCCCACGGAGTGTTCAGCGCCGTATTGGAAAATGCCGGAGCTTGAGCAGAGGTCCGGGTGGCGGGCACCGAAATGGCAGTGCTGACAGCGGCTGCAGCAATGGCGACGGTGATTATCGAGGTTGAAAAACGGTCGCCCATCAGGACCTCCTTGTGTCTTGCGGTGGGTTACGGCAATGAACTCTTCTTTGAGCAGCAAATACGACCGTTTCGCGCGCGCGCTAAATCAGTCATGCCTTCCCGGTTCTTGAGAGCAGAGCGTACTTGCGACCACGATCATTCGCCAAGCCCATAGCGACGAAATTCTTCGGCGACTCCGGCGTCGAGTGCTTTCGCCGCCGCGAGATCGGCGCGGCCGCCTTCGGGATCATTTTGACCGAGGCGGGCGAGACCGCGGCCGTAAAGCGAGCCCGGCTCTCGCGGATTGCGGGCCAGCGCCGCATCGTAATCGACAACCGCCTGCTCGAACCGGCCAAGCTTCAGATATGTGAAGCCGCGGCTGTCGAGGGTGCCAGGGTCATCGGGCGCGAGCCGCAAGGCTTCGTTGCAGTCTGCAAGCGCTTCCTCAAGACGGCCCAATACCGCACGATCCCAGCAGCGATTGTTCCAGGCCTTGGCGTTGCTTGGCTCGATGACGATGAGACGGCTGTAGTCCTCGGCGGCGCGATCATAAAGGCCGGCTCGCTCATGAGCATCGCCGCGCTCCGCCAAGGCTTCAACGTCGCCTGGGGCGAGGCGGAGCGCCGCGTCATAATCCGCGATTGCAGCGGCATAGTCCTTCTTCTGGTAATGGGCGCGGCCGCGGCCCACATGGGCGTCCGCATCCGTCGGATCGAGTTCGATGGCGCGGTCGTAGTCCGCGATGGCGCGGTCGAGTTCGCCGCTCGCAGCCAACGCGCCAGCGCGGTTGAAGAAGGCGACCGCGCGGTTCGGGTCGAGCATGATCGCGCGGTCATAGTCTCCAATCGCACGCTCGACATCGCCCCGAGCCGCATGGAGATTGCCGCGGGCCACATGGACCGCTGCGCCCTCCGGGCCGCTGATTTCGCCCCGCGCCAGGGCTTCGAGGAGACGCGTGCAGGCGGCGATCGCCGGCTCGGGCGTTGCGGCATTGTTGGAATTGATACAAGAATCGCGATCGACCAGTATTTGGGCGGTTTGCGCGAGCGCTGTTGCCGAAATACCAGTTGAGACTGCAAGGAGAAGTGCGACGGCACAGCTCTGGACCGTGTTCATGGTGTGTCGTTTTCTTTCAGACGGGCTTCCGCTGCGCTAAGCCTATCTGGTGGCCGCCGCTCGGCCAAGCCTGGGCATCGCCCCTGGAGCCCACCATCTGCGGCAGGGAAGCGGAGAGATCGCTGTTTTCAAACGGGAGGAAGTCATGAGAACAAAGACGGCTAGTGCATTGGCGATTTTTGCATCGTGTGCGTTCATCGGTGCCGCAGGCGCTCAAGATCTTGGTCCGCAGGTCAAGAAGCTCGCCGATGGCGTCTACGTTCACACCGGAAGGGGTTTCGAGTCGAACAGCGGGATCATCCTTACCCAGGACGGCGTCATCGTGATCGATACCGGGCAGAACCCGTACGAGTCTCGCAACATCTGGGCGACAGTCCGTAATCTCACCTCAATGCCGGTTCGCCTCGTCATCGACACCGAGCCGCATGCCGATCATACGACCGGCCACTACATGTTCTCGCCGCCCGCTGTCGTCATCGCCGCCGCCGGGGCGGGCGAGTCGATGCGCACCGCCGACCGCAATGCGCCGGATCGCATCCAGCGACTCGCCGCGACATCTCCAGAGTTCAGAGCGGCCCTTGAAGGCTACCGATTCGTCGCGCCGCATATCGAGTACCACGACAGGATGACCATCAATCTCGGAGGGCGAACCCTCGAGCTGATCTATCTCAAGGGCGTACACAGCGAAGCCGACACCGCCGTGTGGCTGCCCAATGAGCGTGTGTTGTTCTCGGCGTCCGCTTTCGTAGTCAACCAGATCAATATCCTGCGTCCGTTTGTCACCATTCCGGATATCCTCGCCGCCGGAAAGATGATGAAGGCGCTGAACCCCGAGCACGTGGTTCCGGGGCACGGCACGCCCGGCACCGTGAAGATCTTCGAGGACGGCGAAATGTACTATACGCTCCTGCTCGATCGGGTCGGTGTGATGGTGAAGGCGGGCAAGTCGCTCGATGACATCAAGAAGGAAGTGAAGATGCCCGAGTATGCGAGCTGGGGTAGCCAGGATCGTTTCCCGACCAACGTCGAGGCAGCCTACAAGGCCGTGGTTGGGAAATAGCTGGTCGGATTGACCGCGGGCTGCCGGTCAGCCGTGTCCCAATTCTTCGGCTCATGGCCCAAGGCTGTCGGTCCGCCACCTGCTTTCACGGTGAGTTTCGGAGGAGAACCGGACGTAGCGTAGACGCGGAGAAACCGACGCGAATGACCCGAAGCGGCCCAACCAGAACCTCAGCCTTCCGAGCTGGGAGCATCCGTGAAGTCCTCGCGCAGCGCTGCCCACCTCAGCAGCTCATCGAGCGCAGGGCAGAGCGCCTCACCCCAATCAGTCAGACCGTATTCGACTTTGGGCGGCACCTGGTGATGGACGATTCGGCGAACGACGCCGTCGTTCTCCAATTGGCGCAGTTGCTGGATCAGCATCTTCTGCGAGATCGAGGGAATGGCTCGCTCGAGCTCCGAAAAACGCAGCAGCTTGCCGTCGAACAAGTGGAACAAGATGACGAGCTTCCAGCGCCCTTCGAGAACCTTGAGCGCCTCTTCCACCCCCTCGGCAGCCGAGACGGGCGTGTGGCCGCGGTCCTTACGGTCAGGTGAGTACCTTACTTTTTTGTGCGTTCTTGCCATTTTGGCAACCGTAGGCACATCTTCCTTCTTGAGCAAGTGTGGCCACGCCCGAAGAGGAGGAAAAAGGCCATGAACATCAGGTTGCCGGCGGCCATCGACCTCTATTTCTCGTCGGAGAACGCCCACGACGCGTCGGCCATTGATCGCTGTTTCGTCGGCGACGCCATCGTGCGCGACGAGGGCAAGACCATCAAAGGTGTGGCGGCCATCAAAGCGTGGCGGCTCGAAACCGACGGCAAGTATCATCACGCCGTCGAGCCGCTCGCCCTGTCGACGCGGGGTGGCAAGGTCGTTGTCACCGGCAGGGTTTCCGGCGACTTCCCAGGCAGCCCGATCAATCTGGATCATATCTTCGAAATCGAGGGCGACAGGATCGTTTCGCTGGAGATCCGTCCATGAGCGGGGACCTCCAGCTCAGCGGTCTTCGCGCCCTCGTCACCGGCGGAACCAAGGGTGTCGGTGAAGCTGTTGTTGCCCGGCTGCGAGACGCCGGTGCCAAAGTCCTGACCACAGCGCGATCGGGCGTCGATCATTCTGCCGATGCGATGTTCGTTGCCGCAGACGTGACCAGTGCGGAAAGCTGCGCGACCATTGCCGGTGCTGCTCGCAAGCGCCTTGGCGGGGTTGACATCATAGTCCACGTCGTCGGCGGCTCGTCTGCGCCGGCTGGCGGGTTCGCGGTGCTCGACGACCAGGTATGGCAAAGGGAGCTCAACCTCAATTTGCTCGCGGCCGTGCGCCTGGATCGGGCACTCTTGCCGGGAATGATTGAGCAAGGTTCTGGCGTCATCGTCCACGTCACGTCCATACAGCGCCAGCTGCCCCTTCCCGAGTCGACCATCGCGTATGCCGCTGCGAAGGCGGCGCTCTCGAACTACAGCAAGGGTCTTTCCAAGGAGGTTAGCCCGAAGGGGGTCCGCGTGGTGCGTGTCTCACCTGGCTGGGTGGAGACAAGTGCGGCCACGGCACTGGTTGGTCGTCTAGCAGCGAAAGCCGGCAGCGACGAGCAGACGGCGCGGCAGGGCCTCATGGAGGCGCTCGGGGGCATTCCCATCGGCCGACCTTCCAAGCCCAGTGAGGTTGCCGATCTGATCGCGTTTCTCGTCTCGCCACGCGCTGCTTCCATCACGGGCAGCGAGTATGTGATTGATGGCGGTACCATTCCGACCGTCTAAGGATCGGCACAGCCGGTTGTGGCACTCCCGCCACCGAGATCGGCCTTCCCGATTGGTGCAACTCGGCGAAAGCCTGCCGAAAACTACGCCAGCGCCCTGCAGAGCGAGTGCCGCGATGATTGCAGCGATGATGACGTGCGGCCAGCCGGTGCCCGTTCCGAAGACGCCGACCGCCGCGAGCAGCCCCGAGCAGGTCGTTGCGCGTGCAGATCGACGCTGAGCGCATGTTTGAGTCTCTGCCACGGTGGTGCGCGCGTGGAAACGAGACAAGATTTGTCGGGTTATACGATCGAGCTTTTGATACCACTCCCTGCCACAGGTAAATAATGCGTGTGCTGATCGTCGAAGACGATTTCATCATCGCCATGCATCTCGCCAAGCTTGTGGTCGACCTGGGTCACGAGGTCTTCGCAACGGTCGCGTCGGCCTCAGACGCGCTTGCGCAAGCGGCCACACTCAACCCCGGTGTCGTCCTAATGGACCTTCGCCTCGCGAAAGCCAGCAGCGGATTGGACGCTGCGCGGGAGCTCCATGCGCGCCATGCCCTACGCTGCATCTTTGTTAGCGGAAATATCGACGAGCCCACCAAAACAGCGAATGCGGCCGGATTGTTAGCAGTGACTTCTCGATCGCGCACCCGCGGCTGACGTACAGCGACAGGGTCGATCTCGGTCATGACCTCCCGCTCAGGCAGATGGCCACCGCGCCAAACGTGTTGGCGGCCTTCCGCGGTCTTGAGATCGGCATGCCGGGCGAGAAAATCCGCGACCTCGGCCTCTACGGCTTGAGCCAGCAGCGTGCGTGCGCCCGCTTGCAAGATTTCGGCGAGTTGAGTGTTAAAGCATCCTGGCTGAATCAGTTTGGACACGTTATCGTTGGACGCGGCATATCGCTGCTTGGATGGAGAAGTGGAGGCTTCATGCACGCCCACGACATGCCGCGATTTCCGATTCTCGCCGTCACCAAGTTCCGGCGATAGCTCGTCGGCTGAACTGGCGGTTCAGGCACGGTGTTCATTTAACGAGACAAGTCTCGAGGAGCGATCATGGCTAGAAAAACGAATAGGCGCGAGTTTGTCCAAGTCGCTGGATTGGCGGCATCGGGACTGATGGCGGCCGCCGGTCCGCTGGCCGCCGCCGAGCGAGAGGCCCGCCCGGCACCGAGAACAATGGGTGCACGCTTTCGCGAATTGATGAATGGCCCGGAGCCGCTGATCTGCGCCAACGCCTATGATGTCCTGACGGCTCGTCTGATCGAAGTTCACGGATTCAAAGGCGTGTTTGTCGGCAGCAGCGCCACCAATCTGGAATTACTTGCGCTGCCGGACCAGGCGGTCGTCACGGTGTCCGAGATTATTGAGTATGACAGTGTCATCGCCGCGAACGTAGATATTCCGGTGCTCGCAGATGTGGACGATTTCGGCGCCACTCCCCTGAATGTTTACCGCTTTGCAAAGCAGGCCGAAAGAGTCGGCATCGCCTGCGCGGCTTTTGACGACCGAATGCCCCTCAACCGCGCCACCGCCTATTCCGTTCCGGGTGTCTTTCCCAAGGCCAGGATGATCGACAATATCCATGCTGCGGCCGACGCGCGGACGGATATGGTTCTCATTGCGCGCTGCCTTGCTCCGACTCCGAACAATTCGTACACAGAGATGCTCGATCGGGCTGCCGCCTACGCCGAAGCCGGTGCTGACGCCGTGTGGATTGGATTGCCAACCGCGCAGGACTACGTAATGGCAGCCGACATGATCAAGAAGCCGCTCATGGCTGTGATCGGTGGCGCAAATCTCCCGGCATCTCCAGCCGCCATGAAGGCAGCCCGAATCGCCGTGGGCCAGACTCCGCCCGTGGTAAACATTGCGTTGGGCGCCGTCGACAAAGCCCTGGCCGAATTGAAAGGCACAGGACGAATGACGGAGGCGCAAAAAGGCGCTCTGAGCCGGGAGACTTCGCGCAAGGTTGAACGGGTCGAAGAACTCAACGCGCGCTCGCGGAAGTATAACCTTCCCAGCGCCTCGGCTTCGGAACGCTAGAGCGGAATTTGACGACCACCACAATTATTGCGGAGTTCGTCTTCGAATGAAAAGCCTCACCGTTCCGCATGGCGAAACGCCAGCGGATTTCGCCGAACAAGACTTTCTGTGGTGCTTCGGTCAAGATTGCTCACTGTGAGTTTTCTCTCCGTTAGCCGCAGCCGAAGTGCGGCATCGGCAGAACATTTCCGCGCCGGATACGTCATAACCGGCGCGGATCATCTCAGGCCGAGCCCCGCAGAGAACCGTAGATGAATGTGTTACTGCTGCAACGGGTCCTCTAGAACCGCGGTCGATGCAAAATCCGCCGTGCTGTCGGTGGTCGCGGGATCGGGACCGCGACCCCCCGCAAACGCAAGGTCTTCGACCCTCCGTCCGTGGAGCAAACCGGGAAGGCCCTGATTGCCTTCGATGCAGCGCGGCTCGGTATAGAGTCTGTTCTCTTCGTCACTCTGTCGCGAGAACTCCTGCTTGACGGTCCAGGGCCTGGTCCACACGGTCGGATCTTCGATCGTGACCTCGTAGGCGAGGGTCATTGGTCCCGTGCGCGTCCAGCGCTCAACGAGATGCAAGTTCTCGCGCGACCCAAAGACATCGGTTTTCGGACTGAAGTTGGTCACGTCGACCACCAGCGTGTCGCCCTCCCAATGGCCGCGCGAGTCGCCGTACCACTGGCGGATGTTGGCCGGCAAGTGGGGGCTGCCGTTCATGACGATGTTGCGCTGCCACCCTTGCCCCTGACCCACGTCGTAGAAGATCGAGATGCCGCCCGGCGTCTGCACGATCCGGCGGAAACTGCCGGTGTTGCCGCCAAACTCAGGCAGTCCGCCGGTCAGGCAGCGCTCCCCCAACGAACTGTCCTCCGGACCATCGTTGCGATTCATACGTGCGGTGATGTAGCGAGGAGGAGTTTCCGCGCGGCGCGGCGAGGTCGCCGGATCGTATTTCCAGCCTGCGCAGCCCGGCAACTTGTTCTTGCACGTATTGGTCGATTGCACCAAGGCGAGGCGAAATTCCCGATCGGTCGCCGCCGCCTTCTGAGCCTCCGGCGTCAAAGGAGGAAGCCGGCCATTGGGCGGATCGGCAATCTTCGACGTGCGCGCGCCGGTGCGCTTCGTGGAAAAGAACACCGCGCCATTATAGCCGTTATTGGCGTCGCGCTCGGTCGCGCGCCGGTTGAGTATACCCGATCGCACCTGGTCCAACTCAGCGCGTTGCGCCTCGGTGAAAAATTCCTGGTTCGCATATTTGGCAGGGCGCTGTAAGGGCGTCTCAAATTCGTCTGTCCAAATCCCCTGTAGATCGGGTTCGCCCCAAGCCGTTTTCAACGCAGGGGCTTTCAGGGCCGCGCCGGAAACAGAAGGAGCCTGAGCAGAGGTTCGGGTGACAGACACCGAAATGGCGGCGCTGGCCGCGGCGGCGATGGCAGCAGTTACGATCAAGCCTGAGAAGCGGTTACCCATGACGATCTCCCTTTGCTTCGCAACGTGTTGCGTGTGACGAGTGCAGCGAATTTGAAGTTCTTATCATATCGCGGCGCATGCGTTTAGGAACTTCAAATTAAAAAGCGCGCTAGAATCAATAAGTTGCTAGTTGCGTTTTTGATTCCACCCGTTGACCAGAAGGTACCTTATTCGATCACCTCGCCGGCGATTGCGAGCAGCGTGGGAGGCACGTCGAGGCCCAGGGCTCTTGCGGTCTTGAGGTTGACGAACAATTCGAACCTGGTCGGAAACTGCACCGGCAGGTCGCCGGGCTTCTCACCTTTGAGGATGCGATCGATGTAGCTGGCCACCCGCGGGTATAGATCAGTCGTGACAGGCCCGTAGGACATCAAACCGCCGTCGGTGACGAATACACGCAGGGGATATACTGCGGGCAACCGGTAACGCGCCGCAAGCTTGATGATCAGATCACGATGAGTCGTCGCCAACGCGGCCGGCGGCACGACCAACCCGCCATTTGGCTCTCCGGCGAGGACAGCGAGTCCACGCTCGATCGCATCGACATCGTGCAAATCGACGGGACTCACCTCCACCCCGAGCGGCAATGCCGCGGCCTGGATTGCGCCAAAATTTGCATTCCCACCGCGTCTGGTAGGATTGCGAATGACGGCCACTCGCATCACGCTGGGCGCAATCTGCTTGAGCAGCTCCAGAAATTTTTCGGTCTGCCCGAATTCAAAGCCGGAAAAACCGGTCGCGTTACCACCCGGCCGCTCCAGACTTTCGACAAGACCGGTGCCAACCGGGTCGTTGGCCGTTGGAAAGACAATCGGCACGTTGCGGCTCGTCCGTTTCAATTCAATCGCGATCCCGCCAGAACCGGCGACTATCACGTCTGGCGCGAGCGCCACTAATTCCATCGCATATCTGCGAATGCGGTCAGGGTTGTCCGCGCTCGCCCCCCAACGGTAGTCGAACCGCAGATTGCGGCCTTCGGACCAGCCCAAGTTCAGCAAGGCTTGGCGGAGCGAGGCAATCCGGGATTGACTATCGGGGTCAACTTCCGTGTATGGCCATAAGACGCCAATCCGCCGCATCCGCTCGGCTTGCTGCGCCACCGTCGGCAGCGGCCATGCCGCCGCCACGCCGCCGAGGAGGGTAACGAACTCACGTCGTTGCATTCGTAATCCTTTTAGCCAAAGGATTTTTGACTCGCCTCCGGCATTCAGAAATCGGGTCTTTCGGCTTGCGGAATCGGGAACAGGTTCTTGCCGAAATGATCGCCGTTGTTTTCGGCACGAACCCATGGACATTCGGCTTCGAGCGGCGAGTTCTGCGCAAGCACCACGGCGAGCGCCGTGACGGCAGACAAGCCGAGGTACCCGCAAGGCCACGCCGCTCGACCGCCAGACTGCACTCGATCTACGGCCTCCCCATGATGTGCAGGTGGGCAGAGCGGGTTCCCGCCCACATAATATACGCCCCCGTATCGCTGTAGGTGACTGGCAACCCCGTGGTTTTGGGATCGAACGGCATCATGACCATCCAATGTGGACCGATTGCGAGGGGAGTGCTGGTCTTGTCGTCGGGATCGGATATGCTGCGCTGCGTCGCGCCCGCAAGCATGTAAGTGATGCGGGGCTTCGAGTTCGTCGTGTAACACGAGGCGGGTTGGGCAACGAATTGGGGCTTGCCAGGCTGGCAGATGAAGTCGTTGTTGCCTTCCCGCAGAACAATCCTGTTGCCTTGCGCATCGGTACCCATAATGCGAGCCTGGTCAGTAATTTCCTTGGGCCCGGCGGCGATTGCACGCGCCATTTGAATTTCTGACGATTCGACCGACCCAGGGCTGCCATCATCCGCCATGTGAACGGCCACATGTTCCATTGGCGTGCCGACCGGCTGCCCCATGATGTGCAGGTGGGCGTATGGCGTGCCGGCCCACATGATGTACGCGCCAGTGTCTTTGCTCGTGGCCGACAGTCCTGTCGTCTTCGGATCGAACGGCCACATGATCATCCAATGTGGACCGATCGTAATGGGCGGGCTGGTCTTGTCGGACGGATCGGACACGCTACGCTGCGTGGCGCTCGCGAGTATGTAGATGATGCCGGGCTCAGCGTTCGTCGGCTTGGCTTTGTGCGCAGCCATATCCGCACTCCACTGTCGCGCCGCCTCGTTCGAACACGATGCGGGACGGCCAAGGACTTTGGGGTTGCCAGGTTGGCACGTGAAGCCGTTGCTGCCTTCGCGCAGAACCATTCTCTTGCCTTGCGCATCGGCGCCGACGATCCGGGCGGAGTCGGTAACGTGCCGTGGACCCGCAGCTATCGCCCACGCCATCTGGACTTCTGCCGGCTCGCCCGCAGCACCGCCGCTCTCATCTGTGTCCATGTAACTGTGATCGTCCGTCTGTTGCATCTGCGCTCCGACCGAATCTCGCTGGCACAACAGCAGGCCGGCTAAAAGGATAATGACCAAGCTATTCAGTCGGACGAATTTCATAAGTCTCCCTCGCTGATTTCTGGCAACTACGGTCAGTGAGCCGCGGACCCGTAGGGCCTTCTCCCTCTCCCCCCAAAGGGGGGAGAGGGTCGGGGTGAGGGGGGCTCTCCTCGAGTCTGAGCCTTGCGGCCCGCCCCCTCACCCCAGCCCTCTCCCCGCAAGCGGGGAGAGGGAGCAGGCTGCGGCCAGTGGCCAGGTGATTCCTTCACACGCGCGAAAGCGGGGAATGATACCGCAGTGAGTCCATTAGATCGGTCCCATTCCAATAAGACTCGCTCAGTCGTAATACTCGGGAGCGATCTTCCGCTTAATCCCGGTGGTGTAGTCGTGCTGGATCCACAGCTGCGCCTGGTTCAGTTTCACGAATTCTTCGATCTTCTCGCGGCTCTTCGCGGTCTGCTCCTTATTCACGTCGAAGGAGGGAATTTTCTTGTACGTGATCTCTTCCGGATAGTGATAGAGATCGCCGGATAACAGGACGTTCCCGGTTTTAGCGAGCTTGAGATACAGCGATTGGTGCCCGGGCGTATGTCCCGGCGAGGACTTGATGACGACGGTGCCATCGCCGAACACATCATGATCCTCGCCATTGAGCAGAACCGTTTTGCTATTGGCGAGGCCCTCGAAAAATTTCGGGTCCGGCACGGCGCCTGCTGCCGGTGGTATGGCCGGCCGCGGGGCGAGGATCGGGTCCCGGTCGCCCTTCTGCACGATCCAGGTGGAACCGGCGAACAGGCTGGCGTTGGCGACGTGATCGCCGTGGTAGTGGGAAAGCGCCATGTAAGTGATGTCGGCCGGGGTGTAACCGATCGCGGCGAGTTGCGGGAGCAGCGGGCGATCGACCGTGAAGGCACGCAGCTTCTGAGGCGAGACGCCGTCCTTGAAGGCGCTGTCGGGAATTTCGCCGGTATCCCAGATCAGGGATCCGCGCGGGTGAACGATCAGGAAGCAGGGCGTGACCATATTTGTGTTGGCCATTTCGCTCGGCTTCAAGCCGTACGCATCGACGCTGGCAGGGGTGATGATGCCGCAGTCGAGAACATAGAGACGCAGCGATTGCGGCGGCTGCGGCTTCTGTTGCTGCTGGGCGTTGGCCGGCGGAAAACCGAAGGCCATGAACACAGCGGCCGCCAGGATGGCGGGCACGGTACGAATCGACATGGAATCCTCCCGAACAAGCCAGTTTCTCAACAAAGGGCGCTGGCCGCGGCGGCTGCCAGCCGGAACGGTAACCCGCTGGCTTTGCCTTCCCGGCGCGGCACAATCTAAGCTATGCGTTACGTGCTGTCAGCCTTATTGTTGTTGACGCCGTTGTTCGGCCAGGAGGCCCGCTCCGAACGGCGCCGAACTCACAATCGTTAGCCGGATCAAGACCGAAGCTTTCGACGCTCCCAGGTGATGGATACCTTGGGTACCTCGCCGACGCTTGCGGCCGGCGACTCGCTGCGTCGCCGGTGTTCCGGCAGGCGGCGGACTGGGGTTGTGAAGCGTCTCGAAAGCTATGGCGTGGAAAACGCGCATTTGGAAAAGTGGGGACCGTTCGCGCGAAGCTGGTCCCTGAAACACGCTATAATGACGGCGATAACAAGGGAGGATCATCATGACTTTTCGCCTGACGCGCAGACACATGCTCGCATCAGCAGCGGCCGGTGGCGCCGCCTTCGGCACCAGCCTCTGCGGTGTCACATCCGCACAGAGTGTGAAACGGATCGAACAGTTCGAGCCGGAACTTGACAAGATCATCGGCACCGGCGAGCCAATCAGTCAGCTTGCCGACGGCGTCGGCGGCGACAACGGCCCGGCTGAAGGCCCGGTGTGGTGGAAGGAGGGCGCCTACCTTCTGTTCAGTGACATCAATGGCAACCGGCGAATGAAATACACGCCCGGTCAGGGGACGGTGGAATTCAAGAAGCCGACCAACGGGGCCAACGGGCTCACGCGCGACATCCAGGGCCGCCTCGTCGCGTGCGAGGGTGCCGGCCGTCGCGTGATCCGTGAAGAGCACGATGGCACCATCACGGTGATTGCCTCAAGCTTCCAGGGCCGGCGCTTGAACCGTCCCAACGACGTCGTGGTGAAGTCCGACGGCGCGATCTACTTCACGGATCCGAGGGGAAACGCGGTCCCGGACCAGACCGACCTCTCGTATCAGGGCGTCTACCGGGTCTCTGCTGACCTTGGTACGCTGACGCTGCTCGTCGATGATTTCATCGTTCCCAACGGCCTCGCGTTCTCGCCGGACGAAAGCATCCTCTATATCAACGACACTCGGCGTGGGCACATACGCGCGTTCGATTTGGCGCCAAATGGTACGTTGGCCCGGCAGACGGATCGCGTGTTCGCAGATCTCCGCGGTACCGAACCCGGTGTTCCGGACGGGATGAAGGTGGATGGTACTGGGAACGTCTATTGTGGAGGCTCGGGTGGCATCTGGATTCTGGATCCGAAGGGCAAAAAGCTCGGACGCATCGTCCACGGCCAGCCGCAGACAACCAACCTCGCCTTCGGCGGTCCGGATTGGAAGACCCTCTATTTCACCAACTGGAACTTCCTTGGCGCCGTGAACCTCAGGATCGCCGGAATGCCGGTGCCGGCTATCAAAAAGGCATAAAAGATCTCCGGCGTGTAGGTCGGTTGTGGGTGCGGGGTAGATAGCGTCTGCTCCGCGCCTACCCGATTGCATCAGTTTCGTCCGGGCAATGGCGGCGCCGCTTAAACTTGCGCAACCGTCTTGCGGTAGGAGTCCTCGACTCCAGCTCTCTTGTCGGCGTCTGTGATCCGCAAGCACTTCGTCCAAGCGACAATCAACAGCGATTACATGGTCTTCATATATTCGACGATGGCCCAGCGATCGGCCTCGGAGAGGTCGGTGCCGTATTCGTGGCCGCCATTTCCGTTGCCGTTGGCGTTTGCGAGATCGGCGACGAAGATGGCGTTCTTGGACGGCGAATGTTCGGTATCGTAGCCGACCTTCTGGGGGTCGAACGTGCGGCTGCCGACCATGAAGGTCCCCTTGCGCTGCTTCGCCGGCGTGAGCAGCTCCCACAGGTTCGGCACCGAGCCGTTGTGGAGATATGGCGCGGTCGCCCAGATTCCGCTCAACACCCGCGACTCATAGGCGGCGCCCGGATCGGCTGAGGTCGGCTTGCGGAACATGTCGTTGAACCGTTCCAGCATCTTGCCGCGCAGCCGTGCCGCCACGAAGGCTTGGATTTCAATGGCTCTGGCGATGGTGAGCTTGGTTTTGAACAGGTTGCCAATATTCTCGCCCGGGAAGAGGCGATCGATGTCCTTGCGCACCGCAATCCAGACGCCGCTGTGCGCGATCTTGTTGGGCGTGATCGGAATGCTGAACGCTTCGTCGAAGAGGCTGCCTACCACCGCGTTGGCGAGGATGTCGTGGGTCTTGGCCGGGTTGGCCAGGGTGGCGCCGAGCGGCGGGGGCGGCATCGGTGATCCGGCCAGCAAGCCGGAGTCCGACATGCGCTCGGCATTGTTGACCATCTTCGGGTCGGTGCCGACCGCCTTGATTGGCGTCAGCCAGGTGCCGAGCACCTCGGTGGAATTGGTGATACCATGGCAGCTACCGCAGTTGGCGTCATACAATTCCTTGCCGCGGGCGAGCAATTCGCCCTTGATGGGCCAGATGCCGCTCGGCCATTTGGGCGGTTTGAGCGTCGCGATTTTTTCCTCAAGTGTTTGCAGACCGGCGAAGTCTGCGGAATTTTTGCGGTAGTCGATACCGAGGAGGCCCTTTTTCGGTTTGAAGTCGGCGAAGACCCCGTAGACCTCCCCGGTATTGCGCCCGAGCCCCTGAATATAGAGCCCGTTTGGCACGCCGCCATTCCATTGCGTGTGATCCTGCTGGGGCGCATTCCATAGGAAGGGGTAGCTGACTGGTGCGTCGGCGACCTTGAAGTTCGCATCAAGGCCGAGAGCGCGGCCGGCGACGCGGTTGAAGATCATGCCGAAGGCATCGAGCCGCCCCGGCCCCCAGGGGGACGCGGGAAGGCTCTTATCCATAAACGCGCCGAACTGCTTCACCCACGTATCGAAGCTGGTCTTGAGCTTGGCTGCCCTTGCGGTCGAATAGCCGTTGCCAAGCACCACCATCGCGAACGCATTGAAGCGGTCCGGCTGCATCGAGGTAGCCCGCGCGGCGGCCGTGAGGTCGGCGAGAAATTGCTGGAAATCCGCGTTGGCGGGCGCCCCGTCGAGACGCAGGGCGTAGGTCTTGCCGTCCTTTTGATATTCGAGTTGCGCGGTATGGCAAGCGGGGCAGGTCATGCCGAAGTCGCCGGTCGCCGCGTTGCCATCGATCACGAAGCCGATCGGCAAACCTTCCGGATTGCTCTTCGAGCGGTCGTTCGGGAGATAGCCATAGCGCTGCAGCTGGTCGGCGGCGAACAGTTCATTGCTGTCGGCGCGGCGCAAAGCCTTGAACCAAGCGTAGGGCATCATGCGGGAGCCCTGGCTGGTTGTATAGAACGCATCGCGGTCGGCGGCCGACCATCCCTGATCGGAGTACACGACCACGAGTGAGGTGGGCTGCGCCCGCGCGAGTCCTGCAACGCTTGCGAGGACGCCGACCGCAATCGCAATCGCTACGACGCGCGAGATGTCTTGATGGCATTCCCCCATGGCTCCCCTCCTGCTCTTCGCGAACCCGAAGCCGTATTCGAGCGCGCGTCGTTTGCAGCTTCCAACGGTTTTGGGGGAAAATGTGTGATGTGCCTCACATTGCGCTTAGATGTGCATATGCAATCACATGAACGACAGCTGATCATGACGAGGGATTAGCAAAGTCCTATGCTCGTCGGCCGCTGGTCTCTCACAAAGTTATTGGAGGAAATAATGAGCATAAAGGTCGCGATTTTAAGCTCAAATCCAACAAGTTACTGGCCGCTCGACGATCTGGTCGGCTCTTGGTGCCACGACGAGTTAAGTCTTCATGACGCCTCAGTGCCTGCCCAAGGCGTTAGTCTCGCGGTCATTCCGTTCGGCGAGTCGCAAGCTCCTTATTTCGATGGGGAATTGGGAAGCTATTTGACGATCGACAGCGATCCAAAATACTCACACGCCTATGCGAATGCATTAACCGTCGCCGCATGGATTTGTCCGCTGACACTTGACAACGCGCAAACTGCAGGAAAGACCGACCAGTTCGTTCATTTCGCAGAGAAGGCGGTCCGTCCTTCAGCTGATGTCGAGTGGGTCCTGCGGCTCTACAATCAGACAAATCCAAATCGTCATTCGCGGCTTTCTTTTTACACCTTCAACTTGGGCTCTCCTGCAGGCGAAGGCAACGGTTCCTATATGGAATACGGCGTCTCCGCCAATGACGAGACGCCGATCGAGCTAGGCAAATGGGTGTTCGTCGTGGGGCAAGCGGAGCACTGGATTTCGGCGACCGACCGCACCACGGGCTGCATCTTATGGAAGCAAGCGATCGAGGCGAAGCGGGTGGTTGCCGATAAGTATGCCGACTTTAATGTACATCCTCAAGACGGGTCGGGTCCTGTCACCGTCGGCGGGACGCAAACGACAGGTTACAAGGGGGCGATCTCGCATCTCGCTATTTGGAATAGGCTGCTTTCCGTGTCTGAAATCGCCTCAATATGGACGGCGGGCACCATCGATCTGCGCGGCACGGCCATGTATCACAGTTACGTTTAGTCACGAGATAGTAACCGTTTCACCAGCTACGAATGCTGCCGAGATTGACGCAATGTTTTGACGTCTAGAGCGGGATGACTTTTCTTCGAATCGTCATCCCGCTCTAGCTTATTGTCGGAGCATGATCTTTTCCGAAAACCGGTTCCCACTTTTCGGGATCATGCTCTAGTGCTCGCACGAATTGGTGCTGCGGACGTCGGCCAATGAGCACAATTGGCCCGAGCAGCCGCGTGGGTCGGTGGCGCGGAGGGCCGCTTATCGGGAGAAGCAGCCGCTCCCGTCTGTGGCCCGGCAGGGCAGCCCTTAACCCATAGCGGTCACAATAGACCGAACCCCCGTCCACTACCCTTCAGAAGTCCAGCTTCTCGGCTTTCGGAACGTCCGACTCCTTGTTGTTGTAGTACTCGTTCCGATTTTCGGCACAGACGTTTTCCGCTACTCGGTCTCCCCCCGGCGCATAGGTCAGGGTCGCGGTCCAGGGCGTCGTGAACACACCTGCATCCTCGACCGTCACATGCAGCTGCAAGAACTTGTCGCTGCGGTGCCCGCTCTAGACATCGCCGTTAACCAGCCAATTCTCTTTATTGTTCCTTTCCAGTGCGTCTTTTACGTCGTCGTAATCGCGCAGCCGATAGCGTTCCACGATGTGCAATTTGTCGGTATAGGGCGTACCAAACAAGTCGATCATCGCATACTTGCGATCGGTCTTGACGGCGACGGTGTCGATCACAAGCGTGTCGCCCTCATAATGGCCGACGGAATCTCCGTACCAGGATGGCTTTAGCGGCGACGGATGGGGCTCGTTCAGGCGCACCTGGCGCACTTCATTATTATAGCCACCGTACAAGATCGTGATCCTGTCCGGCTGCTGCATCATCTGTATCGTACCCAACTTGTAAATGAACGGCATCGGCGAGGGCCAACACTGGTTCGAAGGATTCGGAAACGTAATGCCGGCGAGCGATATTTCGCCGAATTTCTTTACCACCGCTGCCGCCCAGGGCTGCAAGATGGGACTTTTGTAATCCCCGACCAGTTGGTCGTAGTTGCTGATACCAACCTTGCTGGCAGGCAAGGCGGCCGAACCGCCCTCGGTTTGGGGTCGCTGCTCCGGCCAGCGCGACAAGTTCGTTATTGGGCCAGGGCCCGATGCGGGCGGCTCGAACCAGGGAAAGGCGGGATGAGTCCATACGCGGGAAAAGTCCGGAATCGATGCGGCGCTGTGCGTTTCGCTGGCGGTCGTCCCAGCCGCCGAGGACGTTTGCCCCGCAGCGGGCATCGCGGCCGCCGTCGCCACCGCTACAACTAGAAGGAAATCCCGCTGCATATACATCGGTCATCTCCCGTTCATGAGCATTGCCCGTCCCGATCCGGCCGCGCATTTCTTATTCTGGCATTCGCCAGACGAACCGCAGACGGACAGCGATGATAGGCGATTTCTGGTCCGGAAGCACGACCAGCGTCTCCAGTATTTTTGCTGCGCGCAAGTCCGCTTCTGGCCCGACTCTGCCGACTTTGGCAGTGCGGTTAGTCGGCGGCTATTTGCGGCGGGCCAAGCGTCACTCGCCCTTGATATTTGCTGCCTTGATTATCGGCCACCACTTCGCGATCTCGGCGCGTTGCAGAATCATGAGAGCTTCGGGCGTCTGCTGGTCATGCGGGGGAATTTCGAGGCCCAGATCGGCCAACCGTTTTTGCACCCCCGGATCAGCCAAGGCATCGGCGACCGCCGCATTCAGCTTGTCGATGACAGGCTTCGGCGTGGCCTTGGGCGCCCAAAGCCCATACCAGAGCGACGAGTAGAATCCCGGCAATCCGGCCTCGTCCGCGGTTGGAATTGTGGGCGCCGCCGAAAAACGGTTCCTTGATGTCACCGCGAGAGCCTTGATAGTACCGGCGCGCACCAGCGCCTGAAAATTGGACGACGGTTCGATCATGAAGTCGATTTGCCCCGCAACCAAATCCTGTGTCGCCGGGCCGTTGCCGCGATAGGGCACAAACTGAAAGCGGGTTCCGGTTTCCCGTTGAAACGAAATGCCAGTGAGGTGCCCGGTAGCGCCGACACCAGCGATGCCGACGGATACCGTGTCGGGATGCGTCCTCAGATAGGCGATCAATTCTCTCAGGCTGTTCGCCGGCAGGCTCTTCTTGCCGACGATCAGCAGCGGCTCGCTCGCGATTTGCGTGATCGGTTCGAAATCCATCACCAGATCGAACGGGAGTGTGTAGAGACCGCCGATCAGGGCATGCGTGGTCAAGGTACCGATACTCAGGGTGTAGCCATCACCGGCCGCTCGTACGGCCCGGCCGACGCCGATGCTACCGGCCGCGCCGGCGACGTTTTCAATAATGACGGGCTGGCCCAGACTGGCCCGGAGCCGCTCGCCGAGGAGGCGCGCCAAGGTATCCGTAGCGCCACCCGCAGGGAATGGCACGATCATGGCAATCGTACGTGTTGGATAGGCCTGCGCCCAGGCGAAGTGCGACAACGCCGGGAGCGCGGTGCCGCCCGCGGCGAGATGCAAAAATTGACGGCGTGGAAGTTTCATGGCGTGCCTCCGTGGCGGCTCCAAGCCTATCAAGATGCTGCTGATCGGGAGAAAGGCCGGCTGGCGCGGCCGGCGCGATCATGTCGGGAGTGTTCTGCGCGCCTGGTGCAGCCTGCGGCACCAACCAGACAAGCTGCGGGTACGAGCTTGCGATCAGCGGCGGGCGCCCAAAGGCGGCACAGCCGGCGGCCAGAAGCACGGGTCGCCCGTCTTGCGGCGCATCTCAAGCATCCGCTCAGTATGAGCAATCGCCGCAGCCGGCGACTCACCCGACGTGATCAAACGATTGTACGCCTCGTCCAAATCAGCGCGCAGAAGCGCACAGGCCTGCGGATTCTGCGGAACCTGGCCACCTGCCGAGCCCGACACTACGAGCGCCAACGCAACCACGACCGACCTCATCACCACATCCTCATGACCGGGGCGGCCCGGCACCATCCACGGCGGCAGGCGTTCCGGCGGTGCAACGCCTATGGCGCGTCATGGTTGCGCCCTCCGTGTTGCGGCGAGCAAAAGCTAAGACGGCGTATCGCCGAGGCCGATCTCGGCCCCGTCCGCTACTTGGTCGCGCTCATCGGCGCCAGCGACGAGCCGGTGCTCCGGTATTTCATCTTGGCGGAGGCGCTGCTGCTCAGAGGGGGGTGGTCCCGATGCCATCACCGCAGCAGGTGCGGCTTCGGAACCACTCCGACCCTATCGGATTATCCGGGATGGCCTAGACCCCTTGTCCGCGCACATACTGGTTGAACCACTCAATGGTGCGCGTCCATGCCTGCTGGGCCGTGACCTTGTTGTAGCGTTCCGGCGTCGCGTCATTGAAGAACCCATGAACCGAATTCGGATAAATGTGGCCTTCGTACCGGATGTTGTTTTTCTTCAGCTCAGCTTCCTGCGCCGGATAGGCCTCCGACAAACCCTTATCGAGGGCGCCGTGGTGGATGAGGATGGCCGCCTTGATTTTCGGCACGTCTTCCGGCTTGGGCGCGCCACCGTAGAACGGGGCGGCCGCGGCCAGATCCGGGCCCAGCAGAACGGCCAAGGTATTGGTCAGACTGCCGCCAAAGCAAAAGCCGGTTGCGCCGATTTTTCCTGTGCAGTCCGGACGTGATTTCAACCACTGCGCGGCGGCGACGAAATCTTGGGTCCTCTTGGCGCCGTCGATCTTGGCAAATAGCTGGCCGCCCTTGTAGTCGTCGCCCGGATAACCGCCGACTGACGAAAGCGCGTCTGGCGCAAATGCCATGAAATTCTCCAGGGCAAAGCGCCGTGCAACGTCCTCCGTGTGCGGATTCAGTCCACGATTCTCATGGACGACGATAATTCCAGGCACTTTCGCTGGGGTCTCGCTGCGTGAATCGGCGCTGAACGGCCGGACGAAATAGCCCCGGACGTACCCATTCCCATTCGGTGAGGGCACGGTCTCATAGCTCGCCTTGATGCGCTCGTCGTCCTTGCGAACCTGCTGCCCCAAGGCGTAGTTCGGCATCAACGCGTCGACAATCGCCGTGGCCGTAAGACCGGCGATGGCGAAGCGTTCGACCCCAATGAAAAAGTCACGACGACTGATCTCGCCATGAATATAACGCGTGTACAGTTCTACCGCTTCCGCGGGAATTTTCTTCGTCTGCGCCATAGAGACCTCCCTTCAATACGTTGAGGATACCATTGCTCGCGCAACTTCTAAAGCCTGTAGCTGGATTGGCGCCAGCACATCTGCTCATGGAGCCACCATAGCAGGGAAAGTCGGGTTTTGGCCCGACCCTGCCGCCTTGAGCGCGCAGGAAGTCGGCAGCGATCGGGGGGCTACCGGTCGGTGACCTCGCACACCCATGCGGCCGATAGAGCCCGGTTGGCGAACGACCAATGGCGAAGCTGGAGAGAAAGCCAAACGAACGATCTATCCCCGCACCTTTCCGAAGGTGCGGGATTCAGGGCTAAAAGATAAATCAATTCCATGGCTTAGATTTTGGGTGTTGGTGCGGTCGAGAGGACTCGAACCTCCACGAGTTGCCCCACTAGCACCTCAAGCTAGCGCGTCTACCAGTTCCGCCACGACCGCATCGGGAAGGACGCCGAGCCTCACAAGGGCAAGGGCGTCAAGGCAACGCGCAGCATGTAACAAATCGGCAATGCGGGTACAAGAGCGGCGCGACGGACGAGGCGGCGACCGTCGCCGCCGCGATGCTTGCATGCGACAACCGGATGCCAACATTTATGGGGGCGCCGGCCGCTGCACAAACGACTGATACGGGAGTCATGACGCGACGTTACGCCTTCACCAACATGGTTAGCCGATGACTAAAACCCGCGACGATATCGCGACATACGCGTCTGCCGCGGCCCCCGGTGCGCCGGCGGCCTGGCGCATCGAAACTGCGCCGGTGGCCTATGAGAAGGCGCTTGCGGTCATGGAGGCGCGGGCGGCCGCCATCGCGGCCGGCGAGGCGGACGAGTTGGTCTGGCTTATCGAGCATCCTGCGCTCTACACGGCCGGGACCAGCGCTCGGCCCGAGCACCTCGTCGAGCCGCGGTTTCCGGTGTTTGCCGCCGGCCGCGGCGGCCAGTTCACTTATCACGGACCGGGCCAGCGCGTCGCCTACGTGATGCTTGACCTGAAGCGGCGCGGCGGCGACGTGCGCCGGTTCGTGGCCGACCTGGAGGAATGGCTGATCCGCACGCTCGCGGCCTTCAACATCCGCGGCGAGCGCCGGGAGGACCGGATCGGCGTCTGGGTGCGCCGGCGGGACAAGGGCGAGGGCTGCGAGGACAAGATCGCCGCCATCGGCATCAGGGTGAAGCGCTGGGTAAGCCTCCATGGCGTCAGCCTCAATGTCGATCCCGACCTCGGCCATTTCGGCGGCATCGTGCCGTGCGGCGTCGGCGAGCGGCACTTAGGGGTGACGAGCTTTCTCGACCTCGGTCATGTGGTGAGCATGGCGGAGGTCGACATCGCCCTGCGGCGCGCATTCGTGGAGGTGTTCGGGCCGGTGCGGGCGGAGGGCACCCTAGCGCCGTAGGGCGGATTAAGCGCAGCGCAATCCGCCGACGGGCGGCGCAATGCGCTGCGCTTATTGCGCCCTACATGGTCGGCAGGAGCGAGAACGCCTCACCCGGGCGGCGGCGGCCGAGATCGAGTTCGGACGCCTCCTCGATGGCGACCGAGTCCACGCGAGCGAGCGGCGGCCCGTTTCGGCATTGCTCGATGAGTTCCGCCACTGCGGGAGGCGGACCGGCAACCAAAACCTCAACGGAGCCGTCGAGGCGGTTGCGGACCCAACCGTCGAGGCCGAGCCTCAATGCCTTCCGTTCGGTCCATACACGAAAGCCTATTTTTTGGACGACGCCCCGGATCGTCAACCGCTTGATGTCGTGAGGTCCGATCGCCATGAAGAATCGCTCCGGCCCCCTCCCTACCCTCCCCCGCATGCGGGGGAGGGTAGGGAGGGGGTGTTTCTCCGCGTGTTGTTCTGCGTCGACGCCCAACGCGTCAGGCACCCCAGGTAGCGGGGCGGAAACCCGGCATCCCGCGCCGCCTGCGTGACGATATCCAGGTAGCCGGGCCGCGGCCGGCCAAGCACGCCGTCACACCCAATATAAACCAGCGCGGCGCGACGGCGGCGGTGCGACACCACCGCCATCGTAACGGCCCGGTAGAGCCCGCCGGTGAGGTTCTCATAGACATTGAGCGCCGCCACATCACGCGGCGTCACGCGCCACAGCAGCCCGTGGACGCTTGAGCCCGGCGCCGGCACCACGGATGCATAGCCGGACCGCATGATGACGAAACGGTAGCCCGGCAGACAGGCGCGGCCTTCAAGCCGCGCGCCCGGGCACCGGCGCCGCATCAGCGCCGCGCTCATGTTGGAACCGTAGGCGAAATGCAGCATGCACAGGTTTCCAAAACTGATCTTAAAGTGTCATGGTCATGGCCCGCGAAGGAGTATTGAAGAAACAAGCCAACGCTTACGGCGCGATTCCGGTCTGTGCGCTTTGCGACTCGCGGCTGTCCGGTTTGATTCCCCGCCCGGACCTGATAAACCACGCGGCGGAATCGAGAAGCGGATGACAGGGCCCAACCTAGTTGAGCGATTTTGAAATTCGAATCATATGCGGCGTCATTCCGGGGCGCCGCGAAGCGGCGAGCCCGGAATCCATAACCACTGGCCGAGGGCGATGGATTCCGGGCTCGCCACCTTCGGTGGCGCCCCGGAATGACCAGCCGAGCATATGATCGGTTTCATCGGATCGCTCCACTGGAGCGGTTCCGATCACATCGAATCGCTTTTCCGGCGCCGAAGAGAACCACACGGATGACCACCTTCAAGTCCGATTTTCTCAACGTGCTGTCGAGCCGCGGCTTCATCCAGCAGATATCGGAGCCGGACGCGCTCGACGCCTTGGCATGCGAGAAAGAGATTACGGCCTATATCGGGTTCGATTGCACCGCGCCGTCGCTGCATGTGGGCAACCTGGTCTCGATCATGCTGCTGTACTGGCTCCAGCAGACCGGCCACCGGCCGATTGCGCTCATGGGCGGCGGCACCACGCGGGTCGGCGATCCGTCCGGCAAGGATGAAAGCCGGCGCTTGCTGACCGACGAGATGATCGCACAAAATCTCGCCGGCATTCGCGAGGTATTCGGGAAATTCCTGTCGTTCGGCGACGGCAAGGCCGTAATGGCGAACAATGCCGATTGGCTCAACGCCCTCAACTACGTCGATTTCCTGCGCGATGTCGGCCGCCATTTCTCCGTCAATCGGATGCTTGCTTTCGATTCGGTGAAGCTGCGGCTCGACCGCCAGCAGGAACTGTCATTTCTCGAATTCAACTATATGATCCTGCAGGCCTATGATTTCGTCGAGCTCCACAAGCGCCATGACTGCGTGCTGCAGATGGGCGGCTCGGACCAGTGGGGCAACATCGTCAACGGCATCGACCTCGGCCGCCGGATCGCGAACGCGAGGCTGTTCGCCCTCACCTCGCCGCTCATCACCACCGCCTCGGGCGCCAAGATGGGCAAGACAGCCGCGGGCGCCGTGTGGCTCAGCGCTGACTTCGTGAGCCCGTACGACTACTGGCAATACTGGCGCAACAGCGACGACGGCGACGTGGCGCGCTTCCTCAAGCTGTTCACCGTGCTGCCGCCAGGCGAGATCGCGCGTCTCGCCGCGCTCGGCGGGGCGGACATCAACGAGGCCAAGAAGGTGCTGGCGACCGAGGCAACCGCGCTTCTCCACGGCCGCGCCGCCGCCGAGGAAGCCGCCGCCACCGCGCGCAAGACGTTCGAGGAAGGCGCCCTTGCGCAGACGCTGCCGACGATCGAGATCGCCCGCCGCGACCTCGACGCCGGGTTTGGCGTGCTCACGGCTTTTCACAAGGCCGGCCTCGTCGCCTCGAACAGCGAGGCCCGCCGCCAGATCAAGGCGGGCGGGCTCAAGGTCAACGACGTGACCGTCACCGACGAGACGATGGTGCTGACGCCGAAAGACCTGAGCCCCGAAGGCGTGATCAAGCTGTCGGCGGGCAAGAAGCGCCACGTGCTCATCAAGCCGGTGTGATACGCGGCCCGCGAGCCTTTACCTCTCCCCGCTCGCGGGGAGAGGTCGGAATGAGCGCTCCTTCGCGCTCATTCCGGGTGAGGGGGCCTCTCCACGAGTCTGAGCTTAGCGTCTGAGCCTGTGGAGAAGCCCCCTCACCCCGACCCTCTCCCCGCAAGCGGGGAGAGGGAGCAGAGGGCCCGTATGCATGTTAAGCTCCTTCCCTTGCGACCACCACGGGGAAGCCGCTATGATCGACCGTCGTCTCTTCATCGGCCTCATGTCTGCCGCCGCCGCGGCGCCCGCCGCATTCTCTTCGCAAGCCGGGGCTGCAATGCTCAAACGCGCGCGCACCAGCGTATTGGAGATCGCCTACGAGGAGAGCGGGCCGCAGGCCGGCTTTCCGGTGCTGCTGATGCACGGCTTTCCCTACGATCCGCGCGCTTTCGACGGGGTGGTGCCGCCGCTGGTCGCGGCCGGACATCGGGTGATCGTGCCGTATCTGCGCGGCTACGGGCAGACGCGCTTTCTCGACCCTGGCACGCCGCGCTCCGGCCAGCAGGCCGCGATCGGCCGCGACCTCATCGAGCTGATGGACGCGCTGGCGCTGCCCGCGGCCGTGCTCGCCGGTTTCGACTGGGGCGGGCGCGCCGCCTGCGTCGCCGCCGCCCTGTGGCCGGAGCGCGTGCGCGGCCTCGTGTCGGCCAACGGCTACAACATCCAGGACATCGCCGGATCGGTGGTGCCGGCACAGCCGGTGCAGGAGCACCGGCTGTGGTATCAGTATTATTTCCACACCGAACGCGGCCGCGCCGGGCTGCAGGCCAACCGCCGCGAATTATGCAAGCTCCTGTGGCAGCTATGGTCGCCGAACTGGAAGTTCGACGACTTAACCTATGCCCGCACGGCGGAGTCGTTCGACAACCCGGATTTTGTCGACGTCGTCATTCACTCCTACCGCCACCGCTTCGGTTATGCGCCGGGCGACCCGGCCTACGACGTGCTCGAGCGCCAGCTTGCCGAGCGGCCGCCCATCACGGTGCCGACCATCGTGCTGCACGGCGAAGGCGATGGCATCGCGACGGCCCGCGCCTCAGCCTCGCAAGCGCGCTTCTTCACCGGACCTTACCAGTACCGGCTCATCCCGGTCATCGGCCACGACGTGCCGCAGGAAGCCCCGAAGGAAACCGCAGCCGCGGTGCTGGAGCTTGCGGCGGCGGCGGCGCGGTAGCGGGGGGCGTCTCTTTGCCTCCCCCTGGAGGGGGGAGGTCGGCCCGCGCCAGCGGGCCGGGAGGGGGGTGACAGCGCTTCAGCATATGCGGCATCGCCGCCACCCCACCCCGGACTGCCTTCGGCAGTCCGACCCTCCCCCTTCAGGGGAGGGTGCACAACGCCTCGTCGGACTGAGGCGAAGACTCACTAGCAAGGTGCACAGGATCGCCCCATGACCGCCAATTCCGCCATCGTTCCGCCGGCTGCCGTCGCGGTGATCGGCCTCGGCAATATGGGCGTGCCCATGGGCCTGCGCCTCATCAAGGCGGGCTTTACGGTGACGGGCTACGATGTGTCGGAGACGGCGCGCCAGAATTTCGCCGCCGCCGGCGGGCGAATCGCTGATCATGTGGCAGCGGCGGTGACGTCCGCCGATGTGGTCGTGACGCTGTTGCCGAACGGCAAGATCGTGCGCGAGGCCGTGAACGCGCTGCGGGAGCACCTTAAGCCCTCCGCCATCGTGGTCGACATGAGTTCGTCCGATCCGATCGGCACCCGTGCGCTCGGCGACGAGCTGATCGCGGCCGGACACGCGTTCGTCGATGCGCCGGTGTCGGGCGGCGTCCGGCGTGCGGCCGACGGGACGCTTGCCATCATGGTGGGCGGCGACGATGCCACCGTCGGCCGCATCGCAGCGCTGCTCGGCGCCATGGGGACTTCGATCTTCCGCACCGGCGCGCTCGGCTCCGGCCACGCCATGAAGGCGCTCAACAACTACGTGTCGTCGGCCGGCCTGATCGCGACGGTGGAGGCCTTGCTGATCGGCCGCAAGTTCGGGCTCGACCCGGCGCTGATGGCCGACATTCTCAATGCTTCATCGGGCAAGAACAACACCACCGAGCGCAAGCTCAAGCAGTTCATCATCTCGGAGACTTTCGCCGACGGCTTCCCGCTGCGCCTGATGGCCAAGGATGTACGCACCGCCGACGACATGGCCCATGCGCTCGGGATTGCGACACCGATGGCGGATTTATGTGCGCAGCTTTGGGCGGCGGCGGCGCAGAGCCTGAGCGACAAGGCGAATCACACGGAAGTGCTGCGGTATATGGAGGGGCTGGGCGGGTGAGCGTCTGCCGTCGTTCGCATCCGGAAAAACGAAGGGCCCCGAACCGCAAGTTCGGGGCCCTCAGTTCGACGGTTATGCTAACGTCCTGGTCTGCGTCAGAACTTGTAATTGATCACGCCGCGGACAATGTCGCCTGCAACGTTCTGGGACGCCGTGACAGTGACAAGGCCGACTACATTATCCACCGCAGTAACGCTGGTGTGGCCGAGATCGTAGTGAAGGTAATCCACGCCGACGATCCAGTTCGGTGTCAAGGCGTAATTAACGCCGCCGCCCGCCGCCCAGCCGACACGTGTCTCCGAGCGCGATCCCGCAAAGATGCCGTCGAGGAAGTTGATTGTGCTTTTCACATTGCCGTACGCAACGCCGCCGGAGCCGTAGAACAGCCAATTGCCGGCAGCATATCCGAGCCGCACGCGGCCGGTGCCAAGGAAATCCAACTTTTCCGACAGTGACGCGTTACTGACGATGAGACCGTTGGTGACAAGATTGGTCCCCGAGGCCTTGATGTCGGCTCCCTGAAAATCGGCCTCAAGACCGACCACCCAGTTGGGGTTGACTTGCCAGTTGTAGCCAATCTGACCGCCGCCGATGAAACCCTTCGGCGAAAGACTCGGGAATGTGCCGGGGTCGAAGATGAATAGATTAGAAGTGGCGGTCGGGCTGGTGCTCTCGCCCCACCCGTATCCGATGTTGCCGCCGATATACCAGCCGGTCCAACTGAAGACCAGCATCAAGGCCGGCGCCTTATAGGGCGGCGGCCTGGTACCCAAATCGGCCGCGAGCGCCGGGCCGGCGAACAGCAACGTAGCCCCAACCAAACCTAGTACTTTTCTCATACACCCCTCCCCATCCGAGACGAAGCGAACGCCCAACTCGGTGGCCCCGAGTCGCCGCATAACAGAGCAAATAGTGTAAGATTCCCGACTTGGCTGTAGCTGGGCTGCCACGATCACGAAAACGAGCGTGGCCAGGAAGGGGCGGGATTATGGCGGATGTTGGCAGCCGCGCGGACAAAAGAAGATTTTGGGGGCAATCGGACTACAAGAGAGGCGTGTTGACGGGCGTGCATAACTGCATTGCAGAGCAGAGGATTCGCAAAGTCCGGCCGAAGCCCGCGTAGGCGGTCCCGCGGGTATTGGGTGAGATGGTGACGCCGAGTACTTAATCCAAAAAAGAAAAGGCCCCGGCGTGGGCCGGGGCGAAGATAAAACTGAAGGCTTTGCGGTAGTTTAGCTAACTGCCGTCGCCGGTCCGCTGGTCAGAAATGAAAGTTCACGCCGACACGAGCAATGTTGCCCTTGACGACTGCGCTGGAAGAAACGTTTGCACCGAAGAAGGGCACGGCGGCGGCGTTGAGCTGCGCGAGCTGTGGCAACGTGACGCTCAGGGTGCCGAGATCGTAGTAGAGATATTCGCCTTTCACTGACCATTGCGGCGTGATCATCCATTCAAGTCCGCCGCCGGCAGTCCACCCCGGCAGGGTCGCCGATGACGAGGCGGCGACCGCCGCAGGCGGGCCGCAGAAGCACGGGCCGCCGACGGCTTCCGCTAATGCAGTGGTGGCGGACACGTGGCCAAATGCGAAGCCGGCCGTCCCGTAAGCAAGCAACGACGGCGTCACCAGGAAGCCAAGCCGACCACGCAACGTCGCAAAGAAATCTAGCTTTTGGTCAGCGGCGGCTGCCGCGGCAACCACGTTACCGGGAAAACCAGCTGGCACTGCCGCGAAGGCCCGCGTGTCGGAGCCTTTAATGTCGGCCCCGGAAAAATCGGCCTCGACACCCAAGACAAATTGGCCGAGTTGATGATTATAGCCGAATTCGCCGCCGCCGATGAACCCCTTCGGATTGGTGCTCAAATGAGACGGGATAGCTGCCGCTAGGGCCGAGCTGAATGCAGGAGTGCCTATGCAACCACCCAGGGTGGCATTGCAAAAGGTCGATGTCACATGGTGATCGATGCCCTGGTTCGACCATCCGTATCCTGCCGTGGCGCCGATATACCATCCGGTCCAACTGACGCCCGGCCCCAGAGGCATGGCCGGCGCCTTGAGCAAGTCGGCCGCGGATGCCGAGCCGGCAAACAGCAGCGTAGCCCCAACCAAACCGAGTACTTTCCTCATTCGCCCCTCCCATCTCCGATACAACAGGCCAGCTCGGCAGCCCGAGTCTGCTGCATGACACAGCAATAACGTAACATCGCCGACTTTGCTGTAGCTGGATTGTCACAATCAGGAAATCGAACGTAGCCGAGAGAAGGCAGAATTATGGCCAAAATTGGCATATGTCGCGGACAAGCGAAGATTTAAGGGCACTCGGATGGCGGAGAAGCGTGTGACAGCGCGCATAATTGCGTTGTGGGGCAAAGGGTTAGCGCAGCCCGTGCGGGACGCCCGCGCTCTGTCTCATTCCGGCTTGATGTTCGCCGCCCCTATGACTGTGGCGAAAATGTCGTAACCTTTGTCCGCCGATCCGCCGAAGTTGTCCGCGGAGCGCCGCCGACGCGCAAAATCCGAGTTCGCGCATTGTTGGGTTGGGTTGACCCTCCCGGTGTCATTGCCCTCCCCCGACTTAATCGGGGGATTGACCGGGCAATCCACTACCCACGGCCGGGCGGTTACTGGATCGCCCGGTCATCCCCGGATCAAGTCCGGGGAGGGCGATGACAGCACAAAGGCAGGTCAACCTAATCGAGAAAATGCTCCGAAATGCCGTCAGAACCTGTAGTTCAAGCCGACGGTGAGCAGGTCCAGCCGGCGCGACACGGTGATGGTATCGGGCGCAAAGAAGCCGGAGTGGTTCACATCGTCTAGTCCGATATGGTCCCACTCGAGCCTTGCGGTCCAGTTGGCAGCGAAGCCGTATTCAATGCCCACGCCAAAGAGCCACCCGCTTTGGTTGTCGGAAGCACTGGCGGAAAACGTGCCGATACCGGGTATCGTCGCCGTCAGGGTTGTGCTGTCGTGCACCCAGGCGCCGCCGGCCTTGCCGTAGAACAGCCAGTTGTTTGCCGCCCAGCCGAAGCGTGCCGCAAGGGAGGTGATCCAATCGACCTTTGCGCTGGTTCTGATGACAGCAGCGCCGACGACCGTCGTCGTGTCCGACTTGAGATCCGTTCCATCGAACATCCATTCGACGCCGACAACAAATTGCGGCGCGAGCTGCCAATTATAGCCGATCTGACCGCCGGCGATAAAACCGGAACGATCGTTGTTGAAGCTCACATTGAAGAAATTATCGGTCAGTGTGGACCTCTCCCAGGCGGCTCCCACATTGGCGCCGATATAAAATCCGGTCCAATTATAATAATAATTACAATTATAGCATGGAGTTGGCGTCATATAGGGCGGTGCGGCGCCGGGCCCTCTTATCGGCACGTCGGCCGCGAATGCGCCGGGAGACGCCGCCGCAAAGACTGCCACGATGCCGAATGCCCAAACTCCCTTGGTGGCGCTGGTTCGCCGCACAGGCGGCCGGTCCGCCGAATGCGTCAGCACGGACTTCATCATTCAACCCTCCCAAACGCATAATCATCGCAACGCCACCTCCAAGGTCCTTTATACCGGAATGTCTCTTGGCTGACTGTAGTTTCGCGGCAACACCCGGGAAATTGTGCATTGCCGACTCGCGGTTAAAGCGTGGTTATGGAGCGAATCGGCTAAAATAATATGCAACAGTAATGTAATATTTCAGACTTAGTGGCAACAAACGTAGTAGGGCGCAATAAGCGCAGCGCATTGCGCCGCCAGTCGGCGCATTGCGCTGCGCTTAATCCGCCCTGCGGCGCTGTAGCCCGGATTGAGCGCCAGCGAAATCCGGTGCGGCCTGTCAATATGGCAATGCCGCCCCGGGGTTTCGCTTACCGCTCGACCCGGCTACAGTTCCTTCATGGAGAGATTTGTGCAAATAATATGTACCGCAATGTAATATTTTCGACTTAGCCGTAGGGATTTAGACAAAACGAACTAATTTTCGAATTCCCAACGAAATCAATGCCGTCCGGTTTCCGCGGCGATCCTGGATCATTGGCTGGGCGCGGGCGCAATGACGAGAGCACCAGCCTCACTCCGGCTTGATGTTGGCCGATTTGACAACCTTGGCGTAAATCTCCGTCACCTTGTCCATGATTTGCCGCAGCTGCTCCGGCGGGCCGCCGCCGATGCGCAGTCCGAGCGTGCGGCCCCGCGCGATGGTGTCGGGATCGGCGAGCACCTCGTTCACGGCGGCATTGATCTTGTCGATGATCGGCCGCGGGGTCGCGGACGCCGCCAGGATCGCGTTGTAGCCGTAGATCACCACGTCGGGCAGGCCGACCTCGGCGGTGGTCGGCACGTCGGGCAGGTCCGGCGTGCGGGTGGCGGCGAGCACCGCGAGCGCGCGGATCCTGCCATCCCGGATCTGGGGGCTGAGCGGAACGATGCTGTCGACCTCGATCTCGATCTGGCCGCCGACGACGTCGGAGATGGCCGGCGCGCTGCCCTTGTAGGGCACCAGCGTCAGGTCAACCCCCGTGATGTCCCGGAGCTGCTCGACCGCGATGCGGTAGTTGGTGCCGGCACCCGGCACCCCGACCGCGAGCTTGCCTGGCCGTTCTTTTGCGAGCTTGACAAGCTCCGGCAGGGTCTTGGCCGGCACCTTGTCATTGACGACAAGCACGCCGTAGCTCTCGCCCAGCCACACCACCGGCGCGAGGTCCTTGTCGAGATCGTAGGGCAGGTTGGCGACGAGGCTCTGGTTGATGCTGAGCGCCCCGTTGGTGAGAAGCAGCGTGTAGCCGTCGGGCGCCGATTGGGCGGTTGCCTGGGTGCCGATGATGGTGTTGCCGCCGGGCCGGTTGTCGATCACGATGGACTGACCGAGCCGGCGCGCGAGCTTGT
>WNFR01000739.1_pt1 | contig 43738 bp, 37 predicted proteins | sample 5400221 | NCBI WGS metagenome assembly WNFR01 (sample SAMN13153357, study PRJNA577476) | soil metagenome | isolation source: 40 cm soil under Madrone tree | place: USA:California | collected 2016-06-14 | reverse complement strand
GTTATTTACCGAAAATCACCCAATCACCGTGGGCAGTGGCCATGAAAAGAAGCAAAGGTAAGGAAAGCCACGCGTTTGTTCTCGATGCCAGGAAAGCCTGGCGGGCTAGCTCAGGCGGTGCCGCGGGTCCAGTTCCTGCAAAGGCAGCAATAGAGCGTTTGTTGTTTGGCCAGATAATGCCCCAAACATTCAACATCATGATGACACCCAATGCGCCTCCAACACCGATGGAGAGCGTTTTGTTGCTGGCAAAGCTCTCGGTCCCAACCGTAAGCGCGGAGTTCAACCATGTAAGGATAATCCAGGACATAACTACAACCAGGATAAAGGCAATGACAGCATAGATCCGCCCGTCCTTTGTTATGGCAGGTACCTTCTTGATGATCAAGAACTCGATAAAGAAGGTGATGATGGGAATGAGAAGCCACAACCCGAGTATGGCGCCTTGATTCACATGACCACCACCAATCGCGTTGGCGTTATTCACATCGCTCTTAAGTGTGAACATAGCGAAGTATCCCAACCCCGCCAGCACTGTTACGACCGCGCCCCAGCGGAAATACCAAAGCGTACGTGATAGAAGATCAGGATTGACCTTCTTCTTAGTCTCCGCATCCAGTGCTTTCTGAAATGGTACGTTTACGAGATTGAAAAAGTAGAGCAGGCCGATCCATGTGATGCCGGCCACGAAGTGAAGCCATCGCAAAATAATTCGCGACAACGCAGCACTGTCAGGTGCATGAACTAGATCTTGAAGCATAGCCAGACTGAAGGGGAGATGAACAGTTGACTCGATTAGCATACGTCCTCCGTGATTTGAGTAGACAGATATTCTTGTCTGTCTTCAGCTAGTTGTGGCAAGCAAGAATCAATAATGCCTGCGCACCTGATTGTCTTGAATTACGCGCGAAGATTACACCCAGACCATGCTAGTGCGCAATAAGTCTCTTGTCCGATATGCTTTACCGTCGGATCTCTACTCATCCAGCGGCCGTGGCCCAGCATCCATCCCTCTGACACTGGCTTGATTGACGATGTGCACCTTCAGGTCGTCGCGCAGGTGAATCTGGCAGGATAGACGTATGTTTTCGGCGAGTTCTGCTTCGACAGCGAGGCGGCTGCGCTCCAGGTCACCCATTTCTCCCGGGTCGCCCGCTAGAACTTCAACCCGGCATGTGGTGCAGCGGGCGTTGCCGCCGCAGCGATGAAGAATATCGATACCGGCATCCTCGATTGCCAGAACGAGCTTCTTCCCTTCTGGCGCTTCGAATTCCTGCACACCGTTGGCAGTCTCAGCTTGGATCTTTGGCATTATTTGTCTCTCCCAGGAAAATTTGTTTGATAGCGCTATGAGTGTGGCACAAATTATCACACGAGTCTTAATTCCATAAATGTCGCACCCGCAACAGGGTTGTTGTAGTAGGGCTCAATTTCCTTGAAGCCGATCGACTTGTAGAGGGCAATAGCCTGATCCATTCTGCCTGGTAATGTGTCCAGGCACATCTGCGTATACCCTATCTGTCGGGCTTCTTCGATGATCCTCTCCACCAGTACTCTTCCCAGGCCCCTGCCGCGAAATTCCGGTCGGAGAAAAAGCCTTTTCATTTCGCATGTAGTAGCTCTGATTTTTCGCAAGGCAATACATCCGGCTAACTCTTCATCCTCAAAAGCGAGCAGCAAGCGACCGTCAGGCGGCGCATACTCTCCCGGTAATGAGGCCAGTTCCCGATCGAAATTCTGAAAACACAAACTAATTCCCAGCCAGGCGGCATACTCTTGGAGAAGAGTGCGCGCTTCCTTGATGTCCGATTCAGACGTAGCCAGGATTAGTTTCATTGGAGAGCGTCGCGATAGAGGAAAGGTAACTGGAAACAGAAAACAGGAGACGGGATTCCTCCTGTCTCCTGTTGCTTGTTAGCTGTATCGGTTGTTAGGCGGTAAACGAAGTCCCGCAGCCGCAGCTGCCGGTTGCGTTAGGATTCGTAAAGGTAAAGCCCGAGCCCATAACACCCGTCACGTAGTCGATCTGAACTCCATTGAGGTATTGTGCACTGAACATGTCTACAAACATGCGCACGCCTTTCTCGTCGAGAACGAAATCGCCTTCACGCGACTCCTCTTCGATGTTGAGGCTGTACTGGAATCCTGAACATCCACCAGGTACAACTCTCACCCGCAGTCCGGATGTTTCGGGCAGGCCCTCTTCACTCGCCATAAACTTCTTAATTTCAGCCGCGGCCGGATCCGTGACAATGAGCGTCATGGTCGGGGCCGAGGGGGGAACGCCTGTCGTCTCATTAGGCGATGCTTGTGCTGACATGTTCAATAACTCCTTAAGTGTTTTCGGTTGCCAATTGCCCGTTTCAATCAACCAAGAATCTCACCAAAAATAGAAAATAGCAACGGGAAATGCCAAATTTATCTTACTGACCTTTTCCCAAAACGACAAGTTCAGGTTTCATTGCCTCAATAGATACTTGTCGCGCTACCTCCTCGGCGACGTGCCGAAATGCTCGCGCCTCGGCGGAATCGGGCTGGCTGACGACTACAGGCACGCCCTTATCGCCACCCTCCCTCACCTCGATACCTAGCGGAATCGCTCCCAAAAAGGGAACGCGGTAAGACTGGGCAAGCTTCTGGCCGCCCCCTTCGCCGAAGATGTCATAGCGAGTGCCCGTGTCGGGAGCGATGAAGTAGCTCATATTCTCAACTATTCCAAGCACCGGTATGGCAACGGTCTCAAACATTCGCAAGGCCCTGCGAACATCGGCGACAGCCACGTCCTGAGGCGTGGTTACCAGCACAGCGCCCTGTACAGGTACTAACTGAGCCAGCGATAGTTGAACATCTCCCGTGCCCGGCGGCATGTCAACGATCAAATAATCGAGTTCGCCCCATTTCACATCTGTCAGGAACTGTTTCACCAGTCCGTGCAGAATGGGCCCGCGCACTATCATGGGCTTGTCACCCGGCTGCAACAGCGCCATCGACATCAATTTCACGCCATAGGCTTCAATGGGTATCAACTTGTTGACGTCGACTTCAGGTCTCGCGTCACTGGCGCCCATCATAATCGGTACATTCGGACCATAGACATCCATGTCCATCAAGCCGACCCGCGCACCATTGAGAGCCAGGGACACTGCCAGGTTTACGGCCACAGTCGATTTACCGACGCCGCCCTTTCCCGACGACACGGCGACAATGTTTCGCACTCCTTCGACCGCTATCTTCTCTCCCAGCCCTCGTCCCTTTGGTACTTCCGCATCCATTGTTACGCTGACAGAGGTCACGCCGGGCAAGGCCCCGACGATTTCACGCGCCGCGCTTTCCATCTCAGCCTTAACTGGACACGCAGGCGTGGTTAAGACAATGCGAAAGGAAACGTTGCCTTCGTCGATCTTTAGATCTTTTATGAAGCCGAGCGTGACAATGTCTTTGTGTAGATCGGGATCGTTGATCTGGCGCAAACCATCGAGTATTAATTGTTCAGTTGGTTGTGACATAAGGGTTTGAAACTCAGTTGGAATCGATAGATGAAGCGTATCTGATAGGTGAGTTTTTGACAAATGCGGAGTACGGTGGGTAGTGTCATGGTTTGATTTTCTCGGAAGTGCGGTTTTCACTCTGTTAGGGGTGAGATGTTTATAGGCATGAGTCAAAACACCAGGACCAACTCCGTTCGAAGGAGCGGAATTCAGCTAGAAGCTTCACCACTCCAGACTCATTCCGCTCCTTCGAACGGAGCCGGAGGGGGTCTTGCTCACCGAACTATAAACATGTCACCCGAAACCGGGTGAAACCCGTTCAAGAGGGTTGTAAGTGCAGTGCGATTTTGAGGTAGTGTCTGAACATTTCTTTAATCCTCGAAACGTCGGCGAGGCCGTTGGGCCAAGCTTCATCGGCCGTTCGGCTTCACTTCGGTGTGGCGCGACGCTGCGTCTTTCTATTCATGTTGATGATTTGCACCTCGTAACCGAAGCAAAATTCAAGGCGGCGGGATGCAGCGTGCTGATCGCCGCTTTATCGCTGCTCACTGAAGAGATCAGAGGGAAGACGACAGCCGAGGCTGCAGCTTGTGGACAGCAGACCGAAGCACTGGCCGAGTACTTTGGTTGTTGCGATGCGGATAAGAGTCATTGTCCGGGGCTAGCCGGGCAGGCTTTGCTGGCGGCAATTCGCGAGTACAGCAATACGGTAAGGCAAGAGTGGACCGGAGATGAAGCACTAATCTGTACTTGCTTCTGTGTCTCCGAGAGAACGATAGAGCATGAGATTCACCAGGGCGAGTTGCAGTCGATCGCGGAAGTTACAAGAACCTGCAAGGCCGGAGCAGGTTGCCGCTCATGCTATCCGCTGATTCAAGACATGATTGACGACTATTGGCGTGAGCGCGCTATCGGCATCTCCGACGTCGGCACTTTATAGATCGTGACAAAGTCGTATTGACGATCGGTATCGTCAAACACTTTTTCGAAATGCTGTTGATAGACCGATTCGTTTAGTTGATTTATCGCTTGATTTGTCCGCACACCACTGTCGATAGCCACATAAGCAATGCCGTTCTGCTTGAGTAACCGGATCAACTCGTCGGGATCGCGTTCTTCAAACATTCGCCGGTAGATAGGTTCCCGCTCGGCGACTCGATACCCTGCGCTCCACGCGAACAACGTATTGCCGAGAAAAAGTTTACGGCCGGTAAACAGAATAGGATGAGTAAGCAAGGTCTGGCTGAGGAACACATCGGAGGGTTTCGTATTCGCCAAAAGCCACTGCGTCAATCGATCGTTTCTGAAAGGCACGATCAGCGCGGGATCGTTATGGATAGGAAACAAGTCGACGATGCCTCCAAAAATTGAGGCGATCGCAAGTACCGCGGCCAGAGTAAGGCCCGCTGCGTTTGTTTTGCCGATCCGCCACAATCCAAAAGCGGCAAATATGCTCGCGAATACCGACCAGATGTTGAGCAGCTTGTGGTTATTGAATGTATCCGTGCTCAGCTGTACGAGAAAGACAACGACGAGCAAACTTGATATAGCCAGAAAGAATTTGCGGTATGCATTTGAAAGAAAGATCACCGCAGCCAGAATCAAGAGCCATTTGAGTCCGAACGACCAGCCGAGATACTTCAAAACCTGGGGTATCGACGGGTTATCCATCGTGTATCCCCAATGAAATATGGGTTGGTCCAGCGTTCGAGGTCTGAGCAGGAGCACTTGGGGAACACCGAGGACGAACGCAGTTGCCAGTAGGGCTCCCAGGTAAAGTCTGTATGGGAAAAGAAGGAAAAGACAGCCAAGCACCGCCAGCGCTGACACGAAAACGGGACTGTTCCAGAAAGGGAGCAGGCCTATCAAAACGCCGGAAAAGATTGCAGCCAGAAGAAGCGGACGATCGGTCCTTTTTGGTGGGTGTGTCTCTGTCGCGGCGGCATCGATTTCAGCTGAGGGAGGATCAACGTCTTGCGCAGGAAGACTGGACGAAGTAATCCTGAGTTTCGCCTGGTATTGATCCGCTAAAAAAATCATGACGACGAAAAGAATACCGATACCGCTGATTAGGTGTCTTTGATTGCCAAACACGCTTATTGTCAGCACGCCCCAATCTTCACCACGAAACGGATAGCCCGAGGGAAGAAACTCTGTCCGGTGCAGTATGGAACCAACAGCCTCAGCAATAGTTTTTTGAGATCGCAGAAAAGGGAGGTAGTAAAGCGAACTGGAAAAGAAAAAGAGCAAAGTGGCAATTCGGCCGACTGCCCTGGAGTTAAAGAGCAACTCCGCAAATGTCATTATGAGAATCGCCAATGCGAGTAGCGAAAGGATGCTGAGCAGGTTGATGCTATAGATGGGATTGAGTCCAAGAAATTCCAAATTGGCTGTTTGAAACCAAAAAAGAAAGTGATACCGGATCGGCTCACCCGGAAAAAATGGATGCTGAGTTGGGATGTTGTGGCCCAGAACAAAACTTTGCAACAACGAAACGTTCGCGCCGAAGTCGGTCCAACCCTTGAAGCCGATCAAAACCTTTCCGTCACGAAAGTTTAGAGTTGCGAACATCAACCAACAGGAAAATAGGAAAACTGCGCCGAGACAAGCCCAGTCCCAATAGGGAGAACCCGGGGGACGTTGGGGCGAGGTGTTAAGATATTCAACTCGTGGGCGTCGAGGAAGTTTGTACAACACCAAAGCTAGAAACACGACAAAGACGATGTTGCCCATCAGCAATGGCTGACTGAATCGAGAAAAAGCTAAGGAGCCCAGGTAGGTGATCACTGCGCTCAGCAGCAAGCCGGTAAGGAATGAAGTTGCGAGCCGGTGCTGCAGTGAAGCAAAGCGATAGAAATGCCGGGTGATACGCTCGCCGAAATAAGTGACGAGGACCAGATAGAGCAGTGCTAGCATCAAGTCTCCTGAGACGCTGCCATTCACTTTCAGAACCGAGGAGCGGTAGCGACCGGGTTGGTGCGGTACCATTCAAGTTGTAAGAAAATCTGATTCTGTCGTTAGTTGATGGTAGCGCTACTGGACCCGGTCGCTACCGCTCCTCGGTTCTGTAGTTGAGTAGTATTTCTACTTCGACCAAACTACACCCGGCGTCGACTACTGAGACGTGCATATCCCCAACCGGGCAGTATTGAGTTTGAAGCATTCACGCTGAAGTTGCGCAGAGGCTGGCGAGGATATAGCAGCGCATTTGTTTTGAAAAGAGAATCGGACCAAAGGTATTGAATGAAGGAGAGCGGGAAGATGATTTATCTCGACAACAACGCGACCACCCAGGTCGCTCCGGAAGTTCTTGAGGCAATGCAGCCCTATCTCAGCGAGTCTTACGGCAACCCCTCTTCGGCACATTCGCTGGGGCGCATTATGAAGCTGGGCATGGAGCAGGCACGCGAACAAGTCGGGAGTCTGCTTGGCGCGGCTGACACAAGCGAAATCGTCTTCACCTCATGCGGTTCGGAATCAGACAACTGGGCCATCCGCGGCGTTCTCGCCACCCGCAACGACAAGAGGCACATAGTCACGACGCTCGTCGAACACGAGGCAGTCAGAAATGTGTGCGCACTATTGGAAAACGAGGGCTACGAGGTCACCTGGTTGGAGGTAGACAGTAATGGTGAACTTGATCTCAATAGCTTGCGTGCTGCATTACGTTCGGACACAGCGCTGGTTTCCATCATGCTCGCCAATAATGAAACAGGAGTCCTGTTTCCCATTGAAGAGATCGGACAAATAGTGCGTGAGAGGTCGGACGCAGTGTTTCATGTCGATGGTGTTCAGGCTGTAGGAAAGATTCCAATCGATCTGAAGAAGCTCGAAGTCGATCTATTCGCGCTTTCGGGCCACAAACTACATGCGCCACAGGGGATCGGAGCGCTTTACATCAAGAGTGGGACTACCCTGCCGCCGTTTATTATCGGCGGAGGTCAGGAACAAGGACGTCGCGCCGGCACTTCGGCAGTGCCAAACATCGTCGCCCTCGGAGCGGCCTGCCGCCTGGCCCACGAGTTCGATCAACACGACCGGATTCAAATACTTCGCAACCGTCTTGAAGATGAGATTCTGGCAACGCTTCCCAACGCCCGTCTGAATGGCATTGCGGATCGCGCGAAGCGTTTACCAAACACTTCAAACATCTCGTTTGAATATGTAGAAGGTGAAAACATCCTGGCCTTACTCGATCAGGCGGGAATCTGCGTTTCCACTGGTTCCGCCTGCCACTCAACAACCCATGAGTCGTCTCCGACTTTGCGGGCTATGAATGTGCCTTACACGGCGGCTCAGGGTTCAATCAGATTTTCACTCGGGAGATATAACACGGAAGAAGAGATCAAAATCACACTGGGCGTTCTGCCTGAGATCATTGCCAAGCTTGTTGAGATGTCGCCCTACGACAGGGAACTTCAAACTATATACACAGCGAGATCGATAGCCCAATAATTGCGCCGGCGACTGCTTAGTTTACTCGTCCGGAGTATAGACGCCATCTGCCTCACCCATTCAACTCCAGCCCAACCTCACAATTCCAGCAGCCTCTCAGGTTGGGAAGGTGGACCCTCTCCCCGCCCAAGTTTGAATGCCACTAAACAGCATTTCAATAAATCAAACCTCAAGCACCTCCTGGGCTGGGAAGGTTGATCATGAGTTCTAGTTTGATGAGTGACATTCAAACTTGAGGCGGGGACAGGGTCCACCTTCCCGACCTGAGAGGCTGCTAAAACTGAGAGTTTGGAACTGGCAGTTGAATCGCTCTCAAGAGGCAGTCTTTCTTTCAGCTTTTGCGGTATCCGCTTTGCTGGTAGAATTCATTGGCAGAAGTTGAGGGGGGATTTCAACTAGAGTTCACTCCCTAAGTACTCCGGAGCAGTCCTTTGATATCACTCGAACAAGCGGGTCATTACGCGAAAATCCTCTATTGCTGCCAGTTCGTTGGGTACAAATTCGCAACGTTGCGAGGTATGAATCCGACGGATCCGCTGAAAGAATGGGGAAAACAGCGGTAATTGATCAGCTAATGCCAATTTCGGAAGGGGTCTAAGAACAAATCCAATGAGCACTGTTATCGAACCGCCTGTCACACAGGTTGAAAAGAATCTCGAGGAACTGGAAACCGTGACGATCCGCTTCGCCGGAGATTCCGGCGATGGAATGCAGTTGACGGGAACCCAGTTTACGAACACATCGGCAGTGGTGGGCAACGACATTTCGACGCTGCCTGATTTCCCTGCGGAAATTCGTGCTCCAGCCGGCAGTTTGCCGGGTGTTAGTGGGTTCCAATTAAACTTTTCCAGCCAGGAGATCAAAACCCCCGGCGACCAACCAAACGTTTTAGTGGCGATGAATCCTGCAGCGTTGAAAGTAAATCTTCCCGACTTGGAAGAAGGTGGCACGCTCATCATCAATACCGATGGCTTTACGACGGAGAATCTAAAGTACGCTAACTATGCTTCCAATCCTTTGGAAGACAGTTCGCTGGCCGGCTATCGTGTACACAAGCTGCCCATCTCCACACTCAACATGAATGCGTTAAAAGGCAACGTCGAGCTTTCGCGCAAGGAGATCGATCGCTCAAAGAACTTCTTCGCGTTGGGTGTGCTCTACTGGCTCTACGATCGTCCGATGGAAAATACGCTCGACTGGATCAAGAATAAGTTTGGTAAGAATCCCGAGCTGGCCAAGGCTAACGAAATTGCGTTAAGGACTGGTTACAATTTCGCTGACACAACAGAAGTTTTCACCACACATTACACAGTCAAGAAAGCAAAAATCGCTCCAGGCAAGTATCGGAAACTGACTGGCAACGAAGCGACTGCGATCGGTTTTATAACTGCTTCACAACTTGCCGGCCGGCCGCTGTTTTATGGTTCTTACCCAATCACGCCTGCGTCAGACATTCTTCACGAATTGTCGCGGCACAAGAGTTTTGGCGTGAAAACATTCCAGGCTGAAGACGAGATCGCTGCAGTGTGCGCGGCGATCGGAGCCAGCTTCGCCGGGCAGATTGGTCTGACTGGAACATCTGGCCCGGGGGTCGCTCTTAAACAAGAAGCCATTGGGTTGGCCGTAATGACTGAGCTGCCGCTCGTGATAATCAATGTTCAGCGAGGTGGTCCATCAACGGGGCTGCCGACAAAAACGGAGCAAGCCGATCTGTTCCAGGCGGTGTGGGGACGGAATGGAGAATGTCCCGCCATCGTCATTGCTCCCGCGACTCCGGCAGACTGTTTCCACATGGCAATTGAAGCGGTCCGCCTGGCATTTAAGTACATGAGCCCGGTTTTCTATCTCTCGGACGGTTATCTCGCTAACGGCGCTGAACCCTGGTCCATTCCCGAAATCGAATCGCTACCGAAGATCGAAGTGACCTTTGCAACTGACCCGGCCACATTCATGCCGTATGCCCGCGATCCGGAAACACTGGCACGGCCATATGCTCTTCCGGGTACGCCTGGACTAGAACATCGCATTGGCGGCATCGAGAAGCAGCACATCACCGGCAATGTGAATTACGATCCGGAGAACCATCACCTCATGGTGCGTTTACGTCAAGAGAAAGTGGATCGCGCAGTTAACGACATTCCGCTGGTAGAGGTGATGGGAGAAAAGACTGGAAAGGTTCTGGTACTTGGGTGGGGCTCGACCTATGGCTCGATCAGCTCGGCTGTTGAAAAGTTACAGCGAGAAGGTAAGAGCGTTTCCTCGGCCCATCTGCGTCACCTGAATCCTTTCCCGAAGAATCTCGGAGAAGTGCTTGCCGGATTCGAAACCGTAATAATTCCGGAGATGAACCTGGGTCAACTTTGCACGATGATACGTGCCAAATATTTGGTTGACGCAGTGCCGTTCTCGAAAGTTAAGGGACGCCCGTTTCAGATCAGGGAGATTGTCAGGAAGGTTGAAGAGTATTTGTAGGTCCGGTGCGCCGTCACCGCCGATCGATTTGGAAGATTAGGAAATGAGTTTATCAACAGCACTAGTTACCGCCGAAGAGCTGTTGCGGCTGCCGCGAGGGCAGTTTCGCTATGAACTCATAAACGGAGAGCTGAAGACTCTGTCACCCCACGGACATAATCACGGAAGAATTACAGTGAGCCTCACTGCGCCGCTTGCACAGTTTGTTTGGGAGGGTGGATTGGGCGAAGTATACGGCGGGGAGACTGGCTTCAAACTGACTTCTAATCCGGACACCATTCTCGCGCCAGATATTTCTTTTGTTAGCCAACAGCGTGTGGAAGAGGTGGGAGAGACAGAGGGATATTGGCCCGGCGCTCCCGATCTGGCAGTAGAGGTCTTGAGTCCGAGCGATAATGCGGCGGAAGTTGAAACGAAAGTGTTGCGGTGGCTGGGTTATGAAACGAAACAAGTTTGGGTCGTTAATTCGGAGTTGCGAATCGTTCAGGTATATCGGTCGCCGACGGATATCGCGACTTTTGCTGAGCTTCATTATCTTGAGGCAGCCGATATTCTCCCCGGTTTTCGGATGGCTCTCGTAGAGCTGTTCGAGCTTTAGAAAAAGAATTCAGGAGAAATAATGAGCACACAAAGTAACGGACAGCATGGGAATGGAAACAAGCCAATGACCGAAGCAGTTTCGGCTGACAGCGAAGTAGGTTCGTCCGTCTCGGGACGTGTTGCACCACCTCCGGGGCAATTGAAGAAGGCTGATTTCGTTTCCGATCAAGAAGTGCGATGGTGCCCCGGTTGTGGCGACTACGCAATTCTCAACAGTGTGCAGAAAGTAATGCCCGAGCTCGGCATTTCTCGCGAAAAAACAGTATTCGTGTCAGGCATCGGTTGCTCGTCGCGATTCCCCTACTACATGAACACCTATGGATTCCACAGCATTCATGGTCGCGCGCCGGCAATTGCGACCGGTATCAAGTGTGCCAATCCCGATCTCAGCGTCTGGGTCATTACAGGCGACGGTGATGCCCTCTCCATTGGCGGCAATCATTTTATGCACGCCATCCGGCGGAATCTTGACATCAACTACATCCTTTTTAATAACCGGATCTATGGTTTAACTAAGGGCCAGTACAGTCCCACGTCCGAATTCGGTAAGCGGACGAAGTCGACCCCCGCGGGTACCATCGACTACCCGGTTAATCCCCTTTCGCTGGCGATCGCAAGTGAGTCGACCTTCGTGGCTCGAGCGATCGACATTGACGTCAAACATCTCGGCTCGATGGTTGAAGCGGCCGCGAAGCACAAAGGCATTTCTTTTCTCGAGGTCTACCAGAACTGCAATATCTTCAACGACCATGCTTTCGATTACTTCGCTGATCGCAACGTTCGTTCAGATCGTGTCCTTTATCTGGAACACGGGAAGCCGATGATCTTCGGCAAAGAACGGAATAAGGGGATCCGCATGAATGGCGCGCATCCTGAGGTCGTGACGATTGGCGAGAACGAAATCACCGAAAACGATTTACTCGTACACGACATTTATTTGAAAGACCCGTCAGTCGCTTTCATGCTCGCGCGCATGGAACAGCCCGACTTCCCGCAGCCCGTGGGCATCTTTCGCGCGGTTGAGCGAGCCACTTATGAAGACATGTTGATTGGACAGATAGATGAGGCGATTGCCAAGAGTGGACCAGGTAGTCTGGAGAAGCTCCTCAATAGCGGCGACACGTGGGTTGTTGAGTAGAGAGTCTTAAGGCTTGCACCTCACAGCTCAGGAAATTGGCTGTGTCCCCCACGTTCAAGTTTGAAAGCCACTCCAGAAAGAATCAACAACTCAACTTACTCAACTTCACTAATCTCACAGGTCGGATTCCTGCTTGGATAACTGTTATCTTCCCTTTTCCATCGCTTTCTACAGCCGCCGTTTCTTTTAGATAACGGGTTTCACCCTGGTAAGGGTGCAATGTTTATAGATAGAGGAGCAAAAACCCCTCCGACTCAGTTCGAAGGAGCGGAATGATTCTGAGTGGTGAAGCTTTGGTGGAATTCCGCTCCTTCGAACTGAGTTGATTCTGACGTTGTGTTTCCCTGCTATAGACATCTCACTCCTGCCGGAGTGAACGCGATAGAACGATGAACTTTCAACCATAAGACGTAAGCTGGAGAAGAAGAGATGAACACCCTCAAATTCCCTCGTCTGATTTTCGCCCTCTTGCTGGTATGTCAGATTCTTTCCGCTCAACTGTCGCCACCTGTGGTTGCTCAGCAACCGACGACCAACCAAACAGTTCTTCCCAGCGATTTGAGCGAGCCTCTGGCTTCTATCGAGAAAGCGATCGATCAAAAACGCCAGGAGTTGGGCATCCCCGGGCTTTCGCTGGTGATAGTAAAAGACGACAAAGTCATTTACATGAAAGGTCTGGGCGTGAAAGATTTTGAACACAAACTGCCCGTCACTCCAGACACGCTGTTTGCTATCGGCTCGGCCTCAAAAGCATTCACTGCCATGACGGCAATAATGAGCGCGGACGAAGGTAAACTGTCGCTCGACGACTCGCCGAAAAAGTTTTTGCCGTATTTCAAGCTTCGTGATCCGGATGCCGATGCGAAGATAACGATTCGCGATCTCCTTTCGCACCGATCGGGATTGAATCGCACAGATCTCGCCATGGTTACTAACATGCTCAGCCGCGAGGAACTCATTAAGGTAGCGGGCATGGCGAAACCGACTGCGAAGCTGGGCGAAAAATTTCAATACCAGAACGTCATGTATGCGGCAGCGGGCGAGGTGGCAGCAAAAGCACAAAACTCGACCTGGGACAAACTGATCGGTACAAAGATTTTCAAACCGCTGGGAATGAAAGCCAGCGACACGACGGCCGCGGCAATGCAGAAGGCTCCCGACTTTTCTTTTGGCTACGAGTACAATTCCAGCACGAAAGAGACTCGCCGCCTACCGCAACGTGAAATCCCCGCGGCGGCCCCAGCCGGAGCAATCAATTCCAACGCCCGCGATATGTCGCAATGGCTGCGTTTCATGTTGGCCGGCGGAGTTGTGAAGGGCAAACGCTTAGTTTCTGAGAAGGGTTTTAACGAACTCGTTTCTAAACAAATAAACGTCGCCGGTAACATTGATTACGGCATGGGTTGGTTTCTGCGACAGTGGAGTGGTCACAAGGTGGTTGAGCATGGAGGCAACATTGATGGCTTCAATTCGCAGGTTGCCATGATGCCCGATCAGAAGCTCGGCTTTGTATTGTTGACAAACGTAACTGCCTCAACTCTAGGAGCCATCACAATGAATACCGTCTGGAAGAACCTGGTAGGCGCTCCGAACGCTGCCGAGGTGAAACCAACTGGTCCTGCCGCAGACCCGAAGCTCGAGGTCGGTAAATACAGCCTGGCCGGAGCGGGCCTCGCTTTTGACGTTGCGATGAAAGACGGAACGCTAATTCTTACTGTGCCGGGTCAGCCTCCGTATCCACTGCAAAATATCGGCGGACGCCGTTACAAACTTGTCGATCCTGCGCCACCAGGATTTTTCGCTACCTTTAGACCGTTAAAAGGCAAGGAAACAGAGACTGAGCTTTTTCTTGAACAGCCACAGGGGAACATCGGACTCGTTAAAGAGTCCGCGGACGGTTCCTCGAAAACGAATAGCGAGACTAAAGAAATCGCAACTGGCCCGCTGAGCGATTTAGTAGGCTCATACGAAGACGAATCGACCAAGCAGGTAGTCGAGATTGGCATGAAGGATGGCAAGGTCTCGCTTGTCGTTCCCGGGCAACCCGCCTATCCGTTGTTGGAAAAAGAAAAGAACAAGTTACGTAGCCCGGCCTTGCCCGAGTCTTACTGGATTGACGTCACTCGCGGTGATGCCGGCAGTGTTACCGGCATGGTTTTAAATCAACCTGAAGGCCGTATCTCGTTTCGCCGTCTGACGTCTGCGACGGCCTTAATTAGCGTCGAGGATCTGATTGCAAAAATGACTGTGGCGTATGGAGGTGAAGAGAACCTACGAAAACACAGATCCTCGGTCACGACAGTCGAGATCGATATGGAAAACCAGGGAGTGTTGGCGCAGGGTCTGATCAGCGCGAAGGCTCCCAATATGACCGCCAGCGATCTAACGCTTACGGCGTTAGATAAGAAAATTGGAACCGTAGTGGGTTATTTCGACGGCACCGCCGGAGGGCAGCGAGCTAGTTTTGCTCCTGACGAACTTTATACCGGAAAGAGACTGGAAGACGTAAGGATAGCCGCGGATTTCTACGATGTACTCGACTGGAAAAAGAACTTCAAAACGATAGTCATCAAGCGCATTGGTAAGATTGGTGACGAAGATGCCTATATCGTCGACAAGCGGAGCGAGAAAGGTACGCCGGTCACAGATTACGTCTCGACTAAATCGCTTCTGCTCTTGCGTCGCGATAGCGTGATCTCAAGTGAGACTTCAGGTATCGAGCTGCCGCAGACCGAAAAGTTCAGCGACTACCGGTTGGTGGGCGGTGTGATGGTTCCTTTCAAGGTAGTCTCAAACAATATTGCCAATGGCGATATCGTGACTAGCGTGAAGGACGTAAAGTTTGACGTGGAAATTCCCGATGCTCTATTTCACAAGCCGGGATCTGCTTCTGGTCCAACAACCCGACCGTAAGTTGTGCGTACCGCGGGATCGAACACATAACTAGAGTCTCATTTAGTATTAAACCCGCTACTTCACGGCGCGTTTTCTTGCCAACCGTCGCTTGAACACTTTCTCTCCGCCGGCATCACCGTGGCTAGACGTGTTCATCGCAGGAGTTGAAGGTGAATTTGTACTGGGTGTTACCGGGTCGCTGCTGATGTGTTGCGTGGATGCATCGCCAAACATTTTGTTGCCTCTTTTGCTGTTCCCACGAACGGCGGGTGTCTCTTCCAGCATTTTCCGATTTTGATCCGGATTACCGGCAAAGCCCATCTGCTGTCCACGTGGTTTCGCTGGGGTGCCCACATTGTGCTGATCTTTTTTGGTTCTTGCCATCTTGATACCTCCCGAATTGCTCGATGCAAGTTTAGAGTTCAAGCTTTAGCTTGCAAGGCAAAACACACAACCTAAAGGCTGAACTCTGAACTTCTTTAATTCGTCCAGTCACGGTGTTGCAGAGGTTCCACTCTTGCTCGCGGGTTTTCGTGCCAACGCTGCTTTCAGTAGTGGGGGAGTAACCAGAGTTGTAATGATCACCATTATTACGATTGCGCCAAACGTTGCACTGTTGATAACTGGTTCATTCACTCCACTCGTGTTTGGCAGAGTCAGCGTGGCGCCGATACCAGCCACAATGAGACCGACCTCACCACGAGGGATCATGCCGAGCCCGATAGCCAGACGATTGAGACCGCGCTCGGTGACTGCCAGTGAGCAAATCTGTTTGCCAACGATCGCCGCCGCGGTCAACGCCAATGCGAAACCTAGAAGTTGTGGACGCGCGAAGACTCTTAAGTCGACCTTGAATCCCATCATGACAAAGAAGATCGGAACAAGCACGGTGGTTACAGGCTCTAGTAGTTGTCGCAGGTCGTGTTCCCCGCGATCTTTGAAAGATTTGAAGTGCGCTTCTTCAAGCACCAAACCCGCGGCAAATGCGCCCACTATTGTTGCCAGGTCAACTCGCGTTGCTAACCACGATAACCAGAAGCAAAAGGAAATTGACAGAATCAGCAAGACACCACGGCTCTCAAGCTTACCCGCGCCCCGGAAGATTGGAGGTACTGCATAGTGTCCTATTGCAAAGGCACTCACGAAAAAGGCGACTGTCTTAGCGGCCAACCACATGATGTGGGCGAACGAAAGCGAAGTGCCTGCCGCTGCCGCCGTGACAGCTCCGACGACCAGCGCAAGAATCAGTAGTCCAATTACATCGTCGATCACCGCGGCGCCGAGAATAATGCGCGCCTCGCGCCATGAAAGCTTTCCGAGATCCTTTAGCACTCGCGCTGTAATCCCCACGCTGGTCGCGCACAATACGGACCCGACGAAGATATGGACCAGACGCGATTCTTCGGGAAGAAAATAAGCTGAAACTCCCCAGCCAAGAAAGAATGGAACGACTACGCCTGAGGCCGCGACAAACAATGAAGACCATCCGACCTCGAGCATCTCTGCGAGTTTCGATTCTAGCCCCACTTCGAAAAGCAGCAGGATTACGCCGATTTGCGCCAGCGCGGCGATTACGGTGTCCGTTCTCAGCATCTCAAAACTATAGAATCCGACTAGCGGGAGATTGCCGAGCACAATCCCTGCCAGCAGTTCACCCAAAACTGCAGGCTGGTGGATCCGTTCAAAGATCTCGCCACCAAGTTTTGCCGCCAGCAGTATCACGGCAATGCCGACAAGTACTGTGGGAGCTAGTCCGTGGGAATTGTCGCCGCCAAGCGAAGGATCAGCCGCCGAAGCCGGTTGCACGGCCAAATAGATGAACAGAAGTCCCAAAAGGGGGGTGAAATGCTTTCTCATCAGATAAGGAGGGGGATTATGGCACATCCTCATTTCCCATTTAACCAACGCATCGATCACCGGAGATTGTTGCAATTGCGTACTAAAACGCTCCGGACCTGTTTCGCGATTTGCCTCCAGAGGTGGTGGAAACTATAATGCGCCAAATTTAGCGCGCATCGTCCTGGCGGCTATCGGCGAACAAAAGCAATTCAAGCACCCTATGTCGACTCCAATTCGATGGAAACAACGCGGCCGTGTTTTGCCCTATGGCGCCGCAAACCGAACAGACACTCCATTACGCGCACTGGCCCTTAATCTAACCCAGGCCGCCCGGGCTGCGTTTACCGAGCCCTACATGCTCACGGTTGAGCATCAGCGCATAAACTTGCGTCGTTTGCCAAAAGCCTTCGAAGGCTTTCGCATCGTTCAGCTATCAGACGTTCACCATGGGCCTTTCTCCAGTAAGGAACAGATTGAACGAGCCGTCGAAACTGCCAATAGACTAAAGCCTGACATCATTGCTCTCACAGGAGACTACATCTCTCGGGAGAGGCAATATGCAGCACCATGCGCAGAAATGATGGGTCGACTTCGAGCACGCTACGGCGTCTATGCCGTGTTGGGTAACCATGACCATTGGACCGATGCCGCACTCATTACCGATCTTTTTCGGGCTGAAGGTATCACGGTGTTAGTTAATGAGGGCATGCGTTTCGCGCATAATGGCGCGGCTTTCTGGTTAGCGGGCGTTGACGACACGATGGTCGGGTTAGAAGATCTCCCACTAGCGCTGGCCGGCGCCGGCAACGACGAGATGAAGCTCTTGCTGGCTCATAATCCAATAATTTTGCGTCGCGCCGCTCGCGCTGCTGTGGATCTCGTGCTTAGCGGTCATACGCATGGCGGTCAAGTGGCCTGGCGTTCTGATCGCAGCCCGTCAGGAAGGCCCCGCAGGCGTTTGTTGAAAGGCCTGGGCCAGCAGGGTAATACGCAGATCTATGTCACCCGAGGCTTAGGAACCGTAATACTTCCCATCAGGTACGGTTGCCCGCCAGAAGTTTCACTGCTGGAACTGCGGTGCGGGTAACCAGTCTATCAACTCCTTTTGTAGTACAAGCACGCAACAAAGTCGCAAATCGATAGTCCGGCTCCAAGGCCGCCCTAGCTGATGTCCTCCCGAATCGTTACCGTCCCGAACATGCTAACCGTCTTCAGGATGGTCTTGATTCCTGTTTTTGTATCCCTTCTCTTTTATCAACGGTTTATCCTGGCCTTATGCGTTTTCGTTCTGGCAGGAGTTACTGACGGATTGGACGGACTACTGGCGCGGCGTTTTGATCAGCGCTCACAGCTGGGCACTATTCTTGATCCAATCGCCGACAAGCTGATGCTGGTGACTTCCTTCGTAGTCTTATCCATGCGAAGCGTGTTTCCGCAACCCTTGCCAGCACACTTGCCTGTACCTTTTTGGGTAACGGTAGCCGTCATCAGCCGTGATGTGTTTATTCTGGTGGGAGCCGCAGCCATCAACATCGTGACCGGTTTTCGCGGGTTTCGCCCGTCTTTGCTGGGAAAAATCAATACAACGGTCCAGATTGTTGCCATTGCAGCCATAATCTTCGCCGCCAGCGTGCCTTTTGGCACGGGCTATTACTTGCCCACGATCTACACCACAGTTTTCGTCTCCGCAGTTCTTTCCGGGGCCCACTACGTCTTCTTTGTCTCAAAACTCCTGAACGAGGACCGCCGGTAACAAGGAGCAGGGGCAGACGGCAGGCGCAGTAAGAGCAAAGGGAATCTGCGGTGAATTCATTGTTGGCAGGAATTCCACCGCCGAGCAAAATACGCAGAGGTTAGGGAGAGAAAAAGATTCTCCCGACAGAACTCTGAAAATCGTTTGCTTTGAAACCCCTTTCAGGTCTGTCGGGGAATAGCTGAGTGGCTGCGTGAACCTGTTTCCCGGGCTGCAAGACGAGACTTTACTTATGAAGACAGAGTTCTTCACTCCGAAGGAGTGGGATGTTTATAGACCGGAATCTAGGAAGCACCAGGCGCGGTTCGGAGGGGCGGAATTAAACTAGATTGGAAATTTGTCACGTTGGTTTCCGCCCCTCCGAACCGCGCGGGACGTTCTCGGGCCTTTGAGGCTATAAACATGGCACCCCTACGGGGTGAAAGCCCCGTCTAATCAAAGTTGACAATAAGAGACTCAGGTATTATATTGACGAGGCGTTCAACTAATGAGTCAGTTATAGTGCTGTTGACTCAAGCCAAAGAGAAGGCTCGTTGCTTAGCTGAGGGCAGGATTCGATACTTACCAGAATAGTTCTTGGAGAATAAAAGATGAGCAAGATCATAGGAATTGATTTAGGAACAACAAACTCCGTGGTAGCCGTTATGGAAGGCGGTGAGCCCACCGTGATCACCAACTCGGAGGGCGGCCGCACGACACCATCGGTCGTCGCGTTCACGAAAGACGGCAGCCGGCTTGTGGGTCAAGTGGCAAAACGCCAGGCGGTCACCAATCCGGAGAATACGGTTTATTCAATTAAGCGATTCATGGGACGTCGCTACAACGAAGTCACCGAGGAGATCAAGCAGGTTCCTTACAAAGTGCAGGGTGCCGGCAGCGGCGGCGATGTGCGCATCGTAGCGGGCGGTAAGGAGTGGAGTCCGCCTGAAATATCGGCGATCATTTTGCAGAAGATGAAGCAATCGGCTGAAGACTATTTAGGACAGAAGGTCGACAAGGCCGTGATCACAGTTCCAGCCTACTTCAACGACTCGCAGCGTCAGGCTACGAAGGACGCAGGAAAAATTGCTGGTCTCGAGGTGATGCGTATCGTCAACGAGCCCACTGCGGCTGCGTTGGCTTACGGCCTCGATAAGAAGAAGGATGAAACCATTGCCGTGTTTGACTTTGGCGGTGGCACTTTTGACGTCTCAATCCTCGAGGTTGGTGAAGGTGTCGTAGAGGTCAAGTCAACCAATGGCGACACGCACCTGGGTGGTGACGACATCGATGAGCGTCTCATCGAATGGATCATCGAAGAATTCAAGAAAGATCAAGGCATCGATCTCTCGAGCGACAAGATGGCTTTGCAACGTCTGAAAGAGGCGGCCGAGAAGGCAAAGATCGAGCTGTCAAGTACGATGGAGACCGAGATCAATCTACCGTTTGTGACGGCCGACCAGTCTGGTCCAAAGCACCTGGCCATGAAATTGACCCGCGCTCGGTTTGAGCAATTGGTCGATCCCATCTTCCAAAGATTGAGAGGGCCGGTCGAGCAAGCGTTAAAGGATGCCGGGCTTGATGCTAAAAAGATTGATGAAGTAGTGCTCGTGGGAGGGTCGACTCGTATTCCGAAAGTTCAGGAGTTGGTGAAAGATCTGTTTGGCAAAGAGCCGAACAAGAGCGTCAATCCCGACGAAGTCGTGGCCATCGGCGCAGCGGTCCAGGCCGGCGTTCTTTCGGGTGAGAAAACAGATATTCTCCTGCTTGATGTCACGCCTCTAAGTTTGGGCATTGAAACACTGGGTGGAGTTTTCACGAAGCTGATCGAGCGCAACACGACTATTCCAACGCGGAAGTCGGAGATCTTTTCGACGGCTTCCGACAACCAGACGTCGGTGGAAGTTCACGTGCTGCAGGGCGAACGCCCAATGGCCAGTGACAACCGCACGCTGGGCAAGTTTCACCTGGTTGGCATTCCACCTGCTCCACGCGGAATGCCTCAAGTCGAAGTGACGTTTGATCTCGATGCCAACGGTATTGTGAACGTCTCAGCTAAGGATATGGGTACAGGACGTGAGCAGAAGATCACTATCACTGCTTCGTCGGGTCTCTCGAAAGAAGAGATCGACAAGATGATGCGCGATGCTGAAGCTCATTCGGCGGACGACGTACGCAAGCGCGAAGAGATCGAAGCGCGGAATCGGTTGGATGGACTGGTCTACCAGATGGAAAAGACGGTCAACGACAATCGCGAGAAAGTCGGCGCCGTTGCTGGGGACGTAGATACGGCCATAGCCGAGGCAAAGAAAGCATTGCAGGAAGGCGGAGTGGAGAAACTCAACGAAGCTTTCAATCAACTGCAAACTGTTTCCCACAAATTAGCCGAGGCGCTTTATCAACAGGCCCCTGCTCCCGGCGAAGAAGCAACGGGAGATCAGGCCTCTGCAGCCGGAGCCTCCTCTTCAGGAGGCGGTGGAGACGACAACGTGATCGACGCGGAATACGTTGATGTAGACGAAAACAAGTAAAGGCATTTTAGATTGCCGAATGCCGATTTCCGATTGAAAGGCGGGGATGAAAGAATATCTCCGCCTTTTTCTAAATCGGCGATCGAGAATCGGCAATCGGCAATTTAGCGATGGCTAAGCAAGACTACTACGAAACACTAGGTGTTAAGCGCGACGCTAAACCTGAGGAGATCAAGAAAGCTTACCGGCGTCTGGCTCGTAAATATCACCCGGATGTAAATCCGGGCGACAAGTCAGCGGAGGAACGGTTCAAGCTGACTACCGAGGCTCACGATGTGCTGTCGGATCCAAAGAAGCGTGCCATCTACGATCGCTTTGGCCAATATTCCGACAATCTTGCCGATGCGGCCGCTAGAGGCGCGGGACCCTCAACCACACGAACCCCGCCAGGTTTCGATTTTACTGGCTTTGACTGGAGCAATGCTTCAACAACGGGCGCGGGCAGCAGTGGCAGCAGCTTCAGAGATATTTTTGCGGACCTGTTCGGCGGAGGTGCGACTAAAGAGAAAGAACCTCCAAGGCCACAGCCCCAACGCGGTGCAGATATAGAGATGCCACTCGCAGTGTCGTTTGAGGAAGCGATCAAGGGGCTGACAACAAACATTACAGTAAATCGTTCTGAACAATGTTCCCGTTGCAACGGGGCTGGCGACATTGGTGGACCAGTGATGGTGTGTGCGACGTGCAAGGGCTCGGGCCAGGTGCAGCGCGCCGGTGGTCGCTTGCGTTTCGCCCAGGAGTGTTCTGACTGTGGCGGCACGGGACGAAGACGTCCGCCTTGCTCGCTATGTAAGGGAAAAGGCACTCTGCCAAAAACCGAAACGGTAAAGGTACGTATCCCTGCTGGAGTAGACACTGGCTCGCGCGTCAGAATTCCCGGCAAGGGGGAGGGTGGTCGTCTCGGCGCGCCCGCGGGTGACTTGCTCATCATCACGAACGTGGGTGCACATAAATACTTCAAACGCAAGGGTGACAACATCTATGTCACGGTTCCGATCACTGTGCCGGAAGCCGCGCTCGGAGCAAAGATTGAAGTACCTACAGTGGATGGCAAAACTCAGTTGCGTATTCCGCCTGGCACACAGTCAGGGCAGAAGTTCCGTTTGCGCGACCGCGGCGCGCCGTCGCTACGCAACCCGGGTGCTAAAGGCCATCAATTTGTCGAAGTGCAGGTGACCTTGCCCCAGGTAGTGTCAGAAGAAACTAAAGAACTGTTGCGAGAATACGCGAAATTAAACTCGACGAATCCACGAGTGGAGATGGGTTTAGAATAAACCGGACTTAGGTCTTTGTACTTATGGTCTTTGTTCGAGCGCCGAACTTGAGTAGTTGCTGCGCTACAGGAACAAAGACCAAAGTACAAAGACCAAAGACCTAAGAATCATGAAACGTAAGGCGAAAACATATACGATCAGCGCAGTGGCGGACCAGTATGGCATTCATCCGCAGACGCTTCGTCTTTACGAGCGCGAAGGGCTGTTGAAACCATCCCGCTCTGAAGGAAACACCCGGCTTTATACAGATCCGGATCTCGAGCGTTTGGAGTTGATTCTTTCCCTTACACGCGACCTGGGCGTTAATCTCGCTGGTGTTGAGATCATCCTCAACATGCGCGAGAAAATGGACGTAATGCAGCACGAGTTTGAACGGTTCTTTCAATACCTGCAGTCACACGCCGAAGAATTAACCAACTTCGTCGAACCTCCCGCCGAAGGCACAAGCGATGCTCTCGTACCTTTAACACGCACCGCAGCTCTTCGCCGGCGCGGCGCTTCCCGCAGTTAGGTAGTGTCTTGATTTCACGCCGCACTGGGTTCTCAGTGTTCTCCGTGTCTCCGTGGTGAAATGGTTTTCGTCACTCTTATCACCACGGAGGCACGGAGAACACTGAGAATGCACTAAGACTGTCGAACCCTCCAGTCTCTTTGGTCCAATCCAACATAAAAGTCTTGTCCTTCTAAACCGACGGTCAGCGTTTCAAGCCGTTCCATCACAAAGCATCACCCGTCTGTCACAAACCTTCGCCCAAAGCATGGTCAGCTCCGTAGTGTCTGTTCATGCGTTGCTCAAGTTTCGCCATGAACCCTCGAGTCAGAGGGCGCCAGGCAAAGTTTAGCAACGGAGGTGCGTCATGGAATTCGGGCAATCTCTAAGTTTTTTGAATGCTTGCGTCGCAATTGGCTTCACAGTCTTTGCGCCTCTTGCCGGTTATCAAAGACAAGCAAACGGGGCTGACACGGAGACGACGGTCTCGAGCGAGAACAACGAGCCTAAAAAGTCTTCCGCAGAAAGTGATAAGACGCCTGCTACTACCGACGGGAAATCTAAAAAAGACGAAAGCAGATTGGAAGAGGTGACGCCCGCAGCGTCTGCGGCTCCCGCAGCTCCCCGATGGAACCTTCTGCCGTTTGCAGATTCAAAGAAGCCCAGTCTCATTGAGAAAGCCTATCTGGATGCTTTAACAATTCTTAAAGAAGACAACTCGTGTAGCAGGTTTTTCGGCGGCTCATCCGCTATCGGCGGCCTTAACGAATTAGTGCGGCGACTAACACCTACGCATCTGGACCGGCTCATTGCCGTCCGGATGAAAGGTGAAACTTTACCAGCGCGAGACTACCTCACCGGGAGAGCATTCCGTCTATTTCAAAAAGCAGAGGTGAATCTTAGCGGCCCCTTCTTTAAAGGAAATACGTCTCTGTATGAGGTGAGGATTCCCTCTATCGGTTCATTCCCACCGAATACAAGAGAAGCGCGTGTAACCATTCTGCTCCACGAATTGGGCCATGTGCTCTCCACAGCAGATAAAAAATGGATCTTACCCGACGATGGCAACGATGTGAGTCTCAGTCGGAAGAATACGGAACGTGTGATTGACGCGTGCCGGGATCAGATCACGCAAGTCGGTCGTTTGAGTTTTGAGCGCGAACTAATTGGTGCGCGTTCCACCAATGGCCAGTGATTTTCCTTACGAAGATTTGGAATTCAGTTGAGACCCTTTCCACATCCAGTCTGTCAGAAATCCAATTCTCGCAAGATTGCCGATGAGCAAAATCCGAAAGCAACGATGTCTTCAATGGACCACCGACATTTCTCAGTGGCGTTCACTTGAGATCATTGAGCGTCGTAACCAAGACGCAGTGTCGGCATGATCGTTGCGCTGTAAAAGGGAGGCAAAGGCGAACGCTTCACGACTCTTACGAGAATTCGTATAGCCCGGGTCTAACGGACGTACTCCCCAGTAGTAGCGGATCAAGCGGGTAGAACAGCAAAAAGGTTACTGAAAGAAAGGAAATTATTATTATGAGCAAGACCAAATCAAAACGAATGGCTGCAAGAGGAGGACTAGCCTTTCTCACAGTCGTATTCGCGATGACCTTGATGGCGGGCACAGCGCTGGGCCAGGCTGAATCTGGCCAAATCATTGGAAAGGTAGCCGACCCAAACGGCGCGGTTGTGCCAGGCGCGGCCATCACCCTGAAGTCAGTCAACACCGGCCGTGAGATTACTGCGACAGCGAACGACGAAGGGGTTTACCAGGTTACGAATCTACAGCCCGGTCTCTATGATCTTACTGTCACCGGGGGAAATTTTAAGCCCAACACACAACGCGTACAGGTGACTGTTGGATCAAGAATTTCAGTCGACACCGTGTTAGGCCTTGCTGAAGTCGCTGTCGGCACAGTCGATGTCGTTGCCAGTGGAGGTGTAGAAGTCAACACTCAAGAGCAACAGCTCTCCAGTGTTGTTTCGGGAACTCAATTGCGCGAGCTGCCGACGATCACGCGTAACCCATATGATCTTGTCGGTATTTCCGGCAACGTGTCAGGCGAGGGACAAGTGGAAAACGCCTCTGGCGTCAGCGCCACCAGCCGTGGGGCCGGCTATGCGATCAATGGCCAGCGCGCTGCGAGCACAAACATCCTGCTCGATGGTGGAGAGAACGTTAATGCCTACCTGGCCACCGTTGGACAAAAGGTTCCGCTCGACTCCGTGGGTGAATTTCGCGTAATCACGAGCAACTTCTCCGCCGAGTATGGCCGCGCGTCAGGAGGGATTGTTAATGTCACGACGCGCTCCGGTGGTAACGAATTTCATGGTTCAGTCTACGAGTTCAATCGAAACTCCAAACTTGCCTCCAACAGCTTCAACAATAACGCAAACGCTATCGCCAAAGGCCACTTCAATCGCAACCAATTTGGTTACTCGATCGGTGGTCCTGTACTGAAGAACAAATTGTTCTTCTTCAGCAGCACCGAGTGGATTCGCGTTCGCAGCAATGCGGAATCGATCAACCTCGTGCCAACGACTCAACTGCTTGCTGCTTCGAACGCCAATACTCGCAATTTCTTTACAGCCTTCCCGCTCGCCACGCAAATCAACGGTCGAATACTCACTGTAAATGACGTGACGTCAACGCTCGGTGGGGCGGCGGCTGGTTTTACGCCTGCTAACGCGTTTGCGGCCCTGCCCGGCAACCTCCCGGCTTTTGGCGAAGTTCATTACAGCATCCCGCAAGACGTTGGCGGTGGCAGTCCGCAGAACGGATATCAAACTGTTAACCGCGGAGACTGGAACATCAACGACAAGAGTCAGCTCTTCGGACGTTATGCAATTGAGAACCGTCTTGATTTTCCAGGCTTCACTTCAGCCAGTCCCTATACGGGATTCAATACCGGGCAGACGACGTTCAATCAAAACGTCCTCGTCAGCCTCACCCATACTTTCTCACCGCGTTTGGGATCTGAAACCAAACTGGTTTTTAACCGCTTGAGTGTTCAGGACCCTCTCAACGGTGCGGCGACTCCGACGCTCTATTTTTTCCCCGGCACTGGTGCTCAGATCGGCAATGATCAGATTGCATTACCGGGCTATCTACCTTTCACTCCGGGTAACGGGTTGCCGTTTGGTGGGCCTCAGAACCTGGGTCAGATATATGAAGATCTCAGCTTCACAACTGGAAAACATACCTTCCGTTTTGGCGGCAACTACGTTTACATCCAGGACAACCGCGTGTTTGGCGCCTACGCAACGGCAGTTGAGAGTCTGGGGAATCAAGGCAGCTATTCAGATGCGTTGGGCAACTTTGTGCAGGGACAAGTGCGGCAGTTCCAGGGAGCTATCGATCCTCAGGGTAAGTTTCCCGGACAGTCGGTAACCTTGCCCGTGGGTCCTCCCTCTTTTGATCGCAGTAATCGTTACAACGAATTTGCCGCTTACATCAATGACTCGTACCGCATGAACCCGCGGCTAACTTTGAATGTGGGGCTGCGATACGAATACTACGGCGTACAGCACAACAAGAACCCGAAGCTTGATTCCAACTTCTATTTTGGACAGGGTACAAACATCTTCGAGCAAATTCGTAACGGCAATGTTCAAGTTGCGCCCGACAGTTCGCTGGGTAGCTTGTGGAAACCTGATAAGAATAACTTCGCGCCTCGCGTGGGATTTGCCTGGGACGTGTTTGGCGATGGGAAGACAAGCTTGCGCGGTGGTTACGGCATTGCTTACGAGCGAAATTTTGGCAACGTTACATTCAACGTGATCCAGAATCCGCCCAGTTACACAGTGCTTTCGATCATTTCGCAGCGGGACATTGCAGGCTTTACGCCAATAACTCTTAGTAATTCCGGTCCGCTGGCTGGGAGTTCCGGCAGCAAAATTATCCCTGCGGCGAGTTTGCGCTTTGTCAGAAATGACATTGTCAATGCTTATGCCCACTTCTGGAGCGGCGCATTCGAGCGTGAGCTTTCCAAAGGCACAGTAGCCTCCGTTGAATACTCCGGCTCAGCGGGAAGAAAGCTTTACAGTATTGAAAACATCAACCGGTCCGGGACAGGGCTTGTCTATCTGGGAAGCCGCTCGACGAATCCATTCACTGGTGTGACCTCCGACCGGTTGAATGGTCAATATACAAACATCAATACGCGCGGCAACAACGGAATGTCCAACTACAACGCGTTGATCGCCTCGCTGCAAAGCAACGATCTATTGAAGCTGGGGTTGCAGTTGACCGCAAGGTACACCTATTCGGTTGCTAAAGATAATCTGAGCTCAACATTCAGCGACTCACCGGGTAACGTCAACCTGGGTCTGACAGATCCCTTCGATCCGAAGTACGACTATGGTCACGCAGACTTTGATGTGCGTCATCGCCTGAGTCTCAGCTACAACTGGGAGATTCCCTTGTTCAAGGAGACCAGGGGCGTTGCGCGGCAAGTGCTGACGGGCTGGAGCTTCACTGGTATATTCAACGTGCGGACAGGCTTTCCGTTCACAGTATTTGACTGCACCAACGCAGTGACCACTTGCAACCGCATCGTGCCGGTAGACGCATCGGGTAATCCAGTGCAAATCAACTTCCGAGGATCCGGCGATCCAGCGCCTATAGCTGGCGCGCCAAATCTGTTCAATTACATCGACCTCAGTAATGTGGTTCCCGGTGCTTTTGCGAATCCGACGACCGGCACCTCAGAAGTCGGACCGTATCCCTCAAATTCACCACGCCGGAACGCTTTTCGCGGACCAGGTTTCTGGAGCTTTGACGCCGGTCTTTACAAGACGTTCAAGGTAAATGAGAAATACCGAATCCAATTCAGGGGCGAGTTCTTTAATCTTTTCAATCACTCGAACCTGTTCGCGTCGATTAATCAAAACGACGTTAGTTCGTTCAGTTTCATCGGCGGAGTTAGAGGCGTAAACACGCAGCTTAACCCGTCGGTGCTTGCTGCGCGGGAGGAACGTCGCAATGTGCAACTAGCAGTCAAGTTCATCTTCTAGGGGATTGGCTGCGGAACTGCAAGCGATGTGGAGATGGGAAGACACGGTGATGAGGAGAGGCGGGAAATCCGTCGCGAACTCAGCTCCGTGTCTCTCCCATATTGTTGCCGATAAGGTTCCCAGGGTCTTTGCGCAGCTTCGGCTGCTCTCATTCACACCGCGGCTTTAGCCCGGTGGCGTGTCGCTTACGCAAGGTACAGAAACCGTTTAAACGGTTTCAGGGCTGACAGGGGTTTAATGATCACCGGGCTAAAGCCACGGTGTGAATGAGATCTTTCCATTGAATTGAAATCGATTCCCACATGCATCGGACTTAAGTAGATCAAGTCCAGCAAGATGCATACAATTGAGGCGATCAACGTTGGACAGTCGTGATGAAAAATGTCGGATGACAATTAGAAAATGATTTGGATTCGCTGTCGTTTCTATAGACATCTAGCTCCTCCGGAGCCAAATCCGATGTTTGGTTATGACCGTCCTGCGCAGGGTCCTTCCGTCTCCCAGTCTCCCTTTCTTTCTCTCCGCCTCGTCCTTGCTGCCACACTGCTTGTCATCGCTTGTGCTGCGCTCACCCGCGGCCAATCGGATCCCGGTATCGACACCGATGTGGGTAACCCAGGATTGGGAGGCAGGAACACCATCCAGGGTCAGATTTACTATCCTTCTGGCCGGACTCTAGATAAAAGAGTCATGATTCGAATGACGAGCGTGAGAGGAGGTGCTTCATCAACAATCTCGAACGATAATGGTTCGTTCGTTTTCCGCCGCCTCATTGATGGAACCTATCACCTGACAATCGATGCTGGTAAGGAATATGAAATCGCTGACGAGAAAGTCGACCTCATCGATACTGGCACAAGACGTCTCGGCCAGACGATGACAGTTAGCATTCAACTTCGTCCGAAGACCGCGGCTACCAGCAACTCTCATACATTGGATGCTGCGCTCGCCAACGTTCCGGCAGCTGCGCAGGAGTTGCACGCGCGGGCGCTTGTGGCTGCGCGAGCAAACGATCACAAAAAGGCAATAGAACTGTTGACGAAGGCACTCGCGCTTTATTCGGACTTCGCGGTCGCCTGGAATGAATTGGGAGTTCAGAATATGGAGCTCGGCCGTTATGAAGAAGCGACCGAAGCACTTCGTTCGGCCTTGAAACTCGTACCCGATGCTCTTAGCACAAGGCTAAACTACGGGTTCGTGCTTCTGCAGCGGAAGAACTATTCTTCCGCCGAGTCTGAATTTCGTGTGGTGATTGAGAAGAATGATGCGCTCGCACTGGCCCATCTCTACCGGGGCCGCGCCTTACTGGGTTTGTTCCGCGATGATGAAGGCGAGAAGGAGTTGCTCCGCGCGATCGCGCTCGGCGGTGAGGAAGTGAACCTGGCACATCGATACCTCGGCGCTCTCTATAGCGAGCGCGGTGATAAGGCGCGAGCAATTGCGGAGCTGGAAATATATTTGCGCCTGGTCCCGAAGGCTAAGGACGCCGAACAAATTCGGGAGATCATCAAAGGATTGCGCACCAAACAAAAATGAGCAGTAACCTCTCAGATGTCTCACCTGAGAGTTTACTGATGTTGAGTGATTTAGCGTTGGTATGTGGCATTCAGGTTGAGAGGGGATCCGCCTGACGTAGCCTGAGAGGTTATGAAATTGAGCGCTAATATTTGAACAGTCATCCGCGATGGTTTGCGGCCTGGAGGCCGATTCGCCACTGACTTAGGCCCCTTGGTCACAAACTTTGGATAGCAAACGAGAACCTGGCACAAACTGGTAAGTTGAGTTACCTCCAGCACCTAGTCTGCCGGAAGGCAGTCGTGTCATGACTTTAAGTTGCAACCTTCCTCCAAGGCTCTCGTTTAATAGTTGGCAACATTATTGATGACAATCATGAACGACACACTTGATTACGCTGAAGCACCGTCGAAGTTCGCACGGCTTCTGAAGCTCGGGTGGTTCAGGCTCGCGATGATTTGGGGCGTTTGGACGCTTGTTGGACTCTTTTTTACTAGCCAGATCTTTGTGTCAAGTGCCTACATGGAGAAGCGCCCTACCCTGAGCAGAGTGCTCTTCATGCAGATGTCGATTTGTTATCTCTGGGCGCTGGCGACTCCCCTGGTTTTATGGCTCGCTCGACGGTTTTGTATTGAGCGGCAAAACTGGCGCAGCCGAATTCTGTTCCACGCGTTTGGAGGACTGGCGCTCGTGGGACTGATGTCCGCTATCCACTTCTTGATATTCATGCCTTTCATCGGCCGCACGTCCGAAATTACAGCGTTTAGAGATTTCCAATATGTATTTTTTAATCTCGACAGGCAGCTTTGTATCTATTGGCTTTTGCTATTGATGAGTCATGTAATCAACTATTACAACAGCTACAGAAAGGGTCGTCTGCAAGCGGAGCGACTGCGTACCGAGCTCGTTCAATCGCAACTCGAAGCGCTAAAGATGCAGCTGCACCCGCATTTTCTCTTTAACACGCTTCATTCAATTTCGGCGTTGCTAAACAAAGATGTCGGGGCGGCGCGCAGCATGATTACTCGTCTCGGGGATTTCCTCCGTCTGACCCTCGAGAATGTCGGGACCCAGGAAGTCACGCTGCAGCAGGAGATGGAGTTTCTGAATAGTTATCTGGAAATTGAGCGTGTTCGCTTTCGGGATCGCTTAACTACTCTTGTCAACGTCGATCCCCAGATGCTGGACGTCCCGGTGCCAAACTTGATTCTTCAACCGATTGTGGAGAATGCAATGCGTCATGCTATCGCGACCCACTCCAGTTGCGGGCGAATTGAGATAACCGCGGCGCCGCGTAACGGCGCACTACGCATTGAAGTAAAAGATAATGGACCTGGACTACCCGTTGATCAGGATGGAATCCACTTGAGAAAGGGCGTTGGCCTCGCAAATACCAGGGCCCGCCTCGAACGTCTTTACGGTGCCGACCACTTACTCGAGCTAGCGAATGATCCGGCTGGAGGACTGATCGTCATTCTCGAAATTCCCAGAGAAAGAAGTCCCGTAGTTATCCCGTCGTAGACCAATCCCACCTAATTAGTGTCTGAATTTGCTTATCAGGGACCTAAATCGGTCAACTACAACCACCTCTCAGGTTAGACATGTTCCTTGCTGTGGTGCCCGCGGCCACACATTGAGACATATCCACGTTTTCTTACACAGCGAAAGAAACCCGCGCGGCTGCACCGAGCATCAAAGGTCCACGTTGGATCGTCACTAACCAATCCAGTTATTTGGAAAAAGAAACGCTATCGTGCAAGGCGAGCGGGGGTTGAAGAGGAAACATTTGTTTCCGCTGGCGCGTACCTCCCTTAGTCAGAAGGCATTTCGATCGCGTTTGTTGCCACAAATCGATCAATCATGGTGTTCACTCATTAAGCATGGGTGTCTGCGGCCAGGAATCCGGGTCAATGTCATAGACAGCTGAAAGTGGTGACTGAATGACAGACGCAAAGTGTATCCGAGCGTTAGTCATTGATGACGAGCCATTAGCACGCGAGATGATTCGCGAGATGCTGGAGGGCGATCCGCAAGCGGAGATCATAGGTGAGTGTGGAAACGGTCGCGCTGCGGTCGAGGCGATTAACGCGACAACGCCCGATCTGATCTTCCTGGATATCCAAATGCCGGAGATGGGTGGTTTTGAGGTGCTCGAGTCGCTGAATGAGCACAAGCCTTACGTCATCTTTGTTACTGCCTACGATCAGTATGCCGTCCGTGCCTTTGAGGTACATGCTCTCGACTACCTGCTCAAACCTTACGATCAGGAACGCTTTACAACTGCTTGGCAGTTAGCCAAGGCGAGAATTCTCGAGAAACTAACAAGCCAACGAGATCAGCATATCCTCGCTTTGCTTGAAGAGTTAAAGGCTGGCCCGCGATACCTCGAGCGGCTGGTCGTGAAAACGGAAGGGCGCGTCTTTTTCGTTGATATCGACGACCTCAACTATATCGAGGCGGAAGGCAATTACGTACGCGTTCACAGCGGCAAAAAATCGCATCTCCTGCGCGAGACAATCAGTGGTCTTGAATCACAGCTCGACCCAAAAAAGTTTCTCCGCATCCACCGCTCAGCGATTGTGAAGATTGATAGAATCAAAGAACTCCAGCCGTGGTTTCACGGCGAATATCACGTAATTTTGGAAAATGGCAAGCAGTTGACTCTGAGCCGGAACTACCGCGCAAATCTGCAGGAGGCTGTGGGAAAGCAGCTTTAATACCTGGCCTCTTATCCATTTCTCTGGCCGCTCTATCACTCCGCGTGGCCTTCTCATCACAAATCCGCTGTCCTTTTCTACGTCATTTCGTATCTTGCGAAGCGTTGGCCGTAGTGACCTCGTGGCGACGTCCGACGATCTCGATGCACGGCCGCAAAAACTGTACGAGCGTTAATTCAACCAAAACCAGACCAGGATTATGCGGCACCCCAGACGCGTATCGATCACCATTCCATTCAGGAGGTATGACATGAGCAGCGCAGCAACCTGGGGCAGGAACGACATCCCTACAGCGGAGCTTTCCGCCCCGATACCGGAAGCAGCTTTGGATTACAGACTCAAGGAGCTGAAAGAAGTAGCCCGCACCCTCTTGCGAGAGATCGAATCGCTTAGCACCACGCAGCCCGGTCACCAGGGCGACGGCGTCCGCCTCTACGATGAGGTGCAACGATTTGAAACCGCCTTGATTCGTCACGCGCTTGGGAGAACGGGGGGAAGCCAGACCCGCGCGGCGCAGCTGCTTGGAGTAAAGCTCACCACGCTGAATAGCAAGATTAAGCGCTATAAGATTGCGCGTTTTGGTGACGAGTCGATCAGCGAAAACGACTTCCACAGTCGAGAGAGCGCGGCATGAGCGTCAGGAATGAGCTGTGCAAACTTTCCAAATGGGCGCATGGTGGGAGCAGAAAGGCCCGAGGGTTCCGACCCCTCGGGCTTTACTGTGTCTAATTACCTACTTGTTTAGCATGTTAATGACATGATAAAGTCCGCGTCGCATCCAGCACCGGGCTAGTTCAGGCTTCTCCTCACAATGTTTCGCACGTACAAGTTCCCAACGAGAAGCTGAGTTTAGCCGTCTCAAAATTTATTGCGCCGGCTGTGCTCAGGTTGCCCGGGCGATGACTTCACCATCGTTTCGAGGAGATAAAAATGAAACACGATACCTCACGTCGTCTCAGCTTCACGTACTCTCAACTTGCTTTAGTGGCGTTATCTCTCTTTACCTGGACAATTGCGGGCCGCGCACAAGATCTCGACAACGTCACCCTGAGTGGCCGAGTTCTGGATCAAAACGCCGCAGTGATTCCCGGCGCGGAAGTTCAAGCGACGCTAATCAAACTAGGTACAACTCGCGCAACAGCCAGCGATGCCGCCGGTCGCTACCGGCTTATTCAGTTACAGCCTGGAACCTATGTCATCCGCGTCTCCTTCAGCGATTGACCCAGTAACGATAACCACGAGCGACCGGCCGGCAGTCGATTCGACGCGAACTGTAGTCGGTGGCACTGTCACCGCGCGTGAAGCCGAGGTCTTGCCTCTCGCCAGCCGTTCGGCTCTGGATCTTATCTTTACGCTGCCGGGTATAACCGAAGAACCACTTTCGACTCGCGACCTCGCTGAAGATCGCACTATGAATTCAGCCACGACGCCTGAAGAGGCCGGAATTTTCTCCCTTTCCGGGGCGCCGGCATATTCCAACAACATCACGATCGACGGGCTGGACAACAACGACGACCGAGCGGCGCGCGAACGCTTTCAACCTTCCATCGAAGCAGTCGAAGAGGTTCAGATCATCACCAATCAATTCTCTGCTGAGTATGGCAGGGCGTCGGGTGGTCGTATCAATCTGCGCACGCGCGCAGGGTCGAAAGACTTCCGCGGTCGCGGGTTTTATTTCTTTCGCGACGAAGCGCTCAACGCCAACACCTTCCGCAACAATTCACTCGGGCTCGTACGACTTCCGCTACAAGAACACGATGGCGGTTTTACTTTTAGCGGACCGCTGGGAATTCCAGCTTATAAGCGAATCGGTAGTGCCGTCTTCTTCGTTTCGTACGAGCGGGATAGAGTCCTCGACAGTGCGCTCATCGATACTTTGGTTCCTGTGGAACAGAGCAAAGCATTCCCCCTGCCGTCGCCTACAACTCTCCTGGGTCGCCGCTTGGAAAAAGCCAATGCACCTGCACTGGCGGCTGATGTAGCCCCTTTTATTTCCTCGATCAGCACGCCACTCAGAAACACCAGTTTGACTGCGCGTGTGGATTGGCAGTTTAGTCAAACTCACAACGCTTCGGCTGTATATCAAATGGGCAGGCTCCTCAATCTGCGCCAGTTTGGAGGCGGCAATCGACTAGCTAATGCTCTTCAGGGGAAGACACGCAATTCAGACGCGATCTCGTATTCTGACAACTACGTGTTCTCCGCGCAGTTGGTGAATCAAGCCCGGATGCAATTTTCACGTTTGGCGCCGGCCGTGCAAACGCATAACGCTGGGAAGCCGGTCGTGTTAATTACGCTCAATGACATCCTATCGGACGATGATCCAGCCAGCCGTTCGGGAACACTTGTCGCCGGCTCGTCGACTTCCGGCGCCAGCGACCGGCGCGAGGATCGAATGCAATTGCAGGACGTGCTCTCGTTCATCCGAGGCGCTCACTCTTTCAAACTGGGTGTGGACTTCCAGCACGTGCGTTCGACGTACATCGATCTTTCGGACGCAACGGGGACCTTTAACTTTGCGAGCGCCGGCGATTTCCTTGCTGGGTTGCCAAGTCGTTTTCGGCAAAACTTCCAAACAGTATCGACGCAAACGAATGCCTACCTTGGTTTCTTTGTTCAGGATGATTGGCAGCTGGTACCGAAGCTGCTCTTCAGCTACGGAATACGTTATGAGCGCGAGACAATCGTTCGCGACACAAACAACTTTGGACCACGAATCTCGCTTGCTTACAACCCGCTAAAGTCCGGCAAGCTGGTCCTGCGTTTTGGCGCCGGCGTCTTCTACAACCGCGCTTTGCTGCGCACCATCGATGACTTCACACTTGGAACTCAACAGCTTTTCTTTGACACAAACACAGTGTTGGATCCACTGACTGGAAAACTAATGACCGCCGATCAGCGGCGCAAGTTCATCGCGACAAACCTACACTTTCCGTCGACGCTAACGCCCGACTCACCCCTCGTAAAACAATTTGCCGTACTGAATACAAATTTTTCCCGCAGGCTCGATCCCACTCTACGCATTCCTGAGAGCTATCAGGCAAACTTCGGCGCTGAGCGGTACATTGGCCGAGGATTTTCGCTTGAGGCAAACTTCACACTAAATCGCGGCCTGCATTTGTGGCGAGAATTTAACGCAAACGCTCCCGTCCTGCCATCAGGCTATCGAAACTTTTCCGCTTTTCTGGCGTCTCGTGATTTCCCCAACTTCGCTAATGCGCCAACCGGTGCGCGCCCGCTCTACAACGTCGCAAACGCAGGCGAGCTCGTAAGGTTTGTTTATGCGGCTTCAAATCCCGCAAACGTAAATGCTGTTAGTCGAGTTGTGGAGTTTGGTGTTCCGGTTTCTGTAATTAATCTCAATAGCTCAAGCTCAACTACATCGTTGGAAGTAGCTCTCGCCGCGCTCAATAATCTCAGACCCGATCCGGCGCGCGCAGAAGTAGAACAATTAATTTCGGTCGGCAACAGCTTCTATCGAGGGCTCACGTTCGAAGTGAGCAAACGGTTTAGCGAAAACGAGGAACACCCTGGTTTTTCTTTTCGCGCTGCTTACACCCTTTCGAGTTTGAAAGACGATGGCATCGTGAATACATCAGACGCGCTAGTGCCGGGAGACTTCCACGCTGAAAGAGCGCGCAGCCTGCTTGACCGGCGTCAGCGTTTTGTCTTTTCGGGGACCTTTAATATGCCGCGTTATCTCGGCAGTCTGCACCTTTCGCCTATCTGGCGTGTGGCTTCGGGAGCGCCTTTCAACATTTCAATTGGCGGCACAGATCGTAATCTTGATGATGTGGGAAATGACAGACCAAACTTTCACGGCGACACGCGTTTGCTTCGCTGGCGTGTTCCCGGACAAATGATGGATCCCGCAATTTTGGAAGCGTTCGCCTTGCCAACTATCGGCCAGTCAGGAAACTTGCCGCGTAATGCTGGACACGGGCCAGGATTGTTTCTGCTGGATATGAACGTCACTCGTGAGTTTCGAATTAGTGAAAGAGTGCGTTTGCGACCGGTAATCGAGTTTGACAACTTACTCAATAAAACTGTTTTCAGTTTCGGGACAGAGTTCATCAACTTTAACGCGCTCTCGCCCGCTGCCTCGGTGGAACAGCGCCAGGCATTCCTCGATTCGTTTCTTGTGCCGACGCATACACTGCGTCAGCGGCAGATACGCCTTGGCTTGCGATTGGAGTTTTAGCCACAGATGAACACGGAGACACACAGATTCAAACATGGCGAAATAACTCAGAAGGTCATTGGCGTCTTCTTCGACGTCTTCAATGAGCTGGGACACGGCTTTCTGGAGTCCGTCTACGAAAAGTCTTTGGAGCTTCAGGCCACAGATCAGCACGGATGCACACGGATAAGCACTCTGAAATATGTCAGTAGATCAACTCCTGTTTTTCTTGCGATGTTGCTGATTGGTTAGAAAAACCAGAACTCAACGCGTCGCTCTTAATGGTTGCTGATCGATCCGTGTCGATCGGTGTCTATCTGTGGCCGTTACCTCTTTCGCAGGTTTCGTGCCAGTTGGAGCGCGCCCCATGATTGCGAAGTAATTGGGCTCTTTCTACACTCACCTTCCTGGGATTCAAACGCTACAAGGCTCTGACAAAACGCCCCTTTCCGGCCTGATTTGCTCTCTCCAATCTTGAGGTCTGACTATTCGGCTAGTGTTGGCCCCTATCTTCTGGTTTAGAGCTTCGTCTTTTCAGTCGCGCGCAGCACTTTTCAGACATACGATATCGTCACCCTTGGGTTCGAAATGGAGCTTGGCATTCCGTTCGTATTGGCCGAAAATGCATGTGCTAAACTCCATTCCCGCTCCCGGGTTTAGAAAAATGCCCCTGTCGGACTCAAAAACTGAACACCTCAATGATGTCGAAGCGGCCCTGCTCGACGCCGAACTGTTTTTGAAATACAAAGCTCCGGAGCGGGCGATCAAGCGTTTGCGAACAGCCCTTGAAAGGAGTCCGCGCTCACTTCCCCTGCGCGAACGGCTACGCGAAATTTGCGGCGCCCATAAACACAACGAAGAAGCAGCTCGCCAATCTCTGGCTCTGGCGAGTCTCTATATCGAGCGAGAAGAGTTTGATACTGCCTATGATCGTCTGCTTGAAGCTAAGCAATTGGATGGACGCATAAATATCGCCAGCGGCCTCGAAGCAATTCGTAGAGCGCGACGACCTGACCTGAAGCCAGGACCGAAGGCGGAAGCAACTTTCGAGGGTCGCCACTTTACGCTTGCCGGCGACTTGGCTGCTGTGAGTATTTTCGATGCCATCCAGGTAATTGAGAATGCGAAACTAACCGGGGAGTTGGTACTGGCTGGCGAGGCACAGAGTGGCCGCGTGTTATTCAATGAAGGACAGATCGTCGATACCGATTCTGGGGGAGCGACCGGCCAACGTGGTTTTCAACACGTGGTAGAGATAACCAGCGGCACATTTGAGTTTCAAAAATCCGCGCAGCGGTTTCCAGTGAGAATCAAAGCCCCAAGCAATACCAATCTAATTCTCGACGTCCTGAGTCATCTGGACGAAAAAGGGCAGTAGTCAGTTAGTCCTGCACGCACTATCCAGCCAAGTATGTGAGGAGAAACGTGAACAAGAAAGTAGCTCTCCTACTTCTCTCGATTGCTCTTGTGGCAACGGTTGCCGCTTATGTTCGAACACTTCCTTATCAATTTGTTTATGACGACACAGACCAAATCGTAAAGAATTCTGCCGTCCATTCGTGGGCATTCGTGCCGCACTACTTCGCGAGTGATGTTTGGCCCCATGCGAGCGCAGATGAGTTTAGCAATTACTATCGTCCGGTCTTTCAGCTCTGGCTGTTACTGAACTATAAGGTTTTTGGTCTGAACCCCGTAGGGTGGCACTCTACCTCCCTATTGGTGCATTTGCTTGTCACCTCGCTTGTGTTCCTGCTTGCTCTAACCTTGACACGAGATGAATTGCTTGCCGGAGGAGCCGCCGCACTTTTTGGCCTCCATCCTATTCACATAGAGGCCGTTACCTGGATCTCCGGGGTAACAGAACCATTGATGGCCGCTTTCTTCCTGGCTTCTTTGCTTTGTTACCTCAAGAGCTTGCGCAAAGCCGACTCGAACTCTGGAACCGACTGGTGGTTCATTGGATCACTGGGCTTTTATGTCGTGGCGCTGCTTGAGAAAGAGACAGCGTTGGTCTTGCCAGTTGTTATCTTCTGCTACCGATGGCTGTTCTCAACCACTAATGGTAACGAAGAAACCAATCCGAGTTGGAAAATGATAGACCGGCAGAGGTTCTTAATCGGCGTTCGAAGCACTCTACCTTACCTGGTCTTGACGGCCCTATATCTCGTCGCTCGGTTCTTCGCGCTCAATGGTTTGGGCCATTCGTTGATGCATTTACCGTTGAAGGTAATTGTTTACACTTGGCCGTCGATCTTATTGTTCTATGCCAAATCATTGGTGTGGCCCCTGGGCCTGAGTGCTTTTTACGATACGCCCTACGTTGTGTCGCTCAGCCCGGTTCACTTCATCTTGCCTGCTCTCATATTACTGCTCATTGCCATCGCCCTGTTCTACTGGGCACGACGTTTCCGCCTCGTTGCTTTTTTCTCGCTTTGGATGTTGCTGCCGATACTGCCGCTGCTGAACTTGGCAGTCTTTAAGGACGGTGAGATAGCTCACGACCGATATCTTTATCTGCCGTCTATTGGATTCTGCATCCTGGTTGCTTATGCCCTGCGACATCTAAGACTTAGTTCGGCTCGAATTTTCGGGCAGCCTGCTGCTCAGGTTTTAGTACTACTGGTCCTTGCCTGCTTGCTCGGTATAGCGACGGTGTATCAGAGTAAGTTCTGGGCGTCCGACTTGTCCCTCGCCGCTCGCGGTGTCCTGATGGCGCCGCACAACAATATGGCGGCCAATGACTTCGCCAAAGAATTGGGCTTGCGCGGAAACTACCGGGCAGCGATCCCAATCTTCCTCGAGGTAATCGAGCGCAAGCCGAGTTACTGGCTTCCTAACTTCAACATAGGGGTTGCCTACTACCAGATAGGGAACCTTCCAAAGGCCGAATACTACTTCCGGCAGGCCATCAAGATCTATCCTTCCGATGCAGCCGAATTGCGTTTCCTGGGATTTACGTTGTTGGAACTTGGACGGATTGACGAAGCCGCATCGGTGCTACGAAAAGCGATAAGTCTGGATTCAAGTGCACCCGACCAGCACTATGCTTTGGGTACTATTCTTAAACAACAGAAAGATTTCGAGGGAGCGCTCAAAGAGTTCAAAGTGGAGCAGAACATCAATCCAAACCGCCCGGATCTTCAACGGGACATGACCGAAACAGAGGCGCAGTTGACTGCAAATCCCAAATGACCTGGGAATCCGAAGACATGACAGCGGATTACCATAGTTTCGAAGCGGAAGTAGGTGGTGGCCTAAATTCTGTAGGGGTGTCCCTCTGTGGGCACCCCTTCTGCTGGAAATTGCTCAGCTCCGGATCAAAAGGGGGGTGCCCACAGAGGGACACCCCTACAGAATTAGGCCACTCCCCATTCTTACGCTACGGAGCGATGCCAGTATACGGCCTTCATCTAATCGATTAACACCCGCGTATTCAGAGCCTCAGCTTTTTCAATCGCTGTCAATAATCTTAGAAACTGTAGATAGTTTCTGCTGCGTGTCGTGAGCCGGGAGATTTCTGATTGGCTCAAGTCGCTACGCAGCATGAGATCGAGAAAGTCGTAGTAGTCAGCGGTTGCTTCAAAGGGAAACTCCCGCGTGTACGACGTGGCCTCGCTATCGTCAGAACGAAAGCCTGCCAGCAGATCGAAGACGTTGTCAGTGGTCAGTCGTGCAGCGTCGCGAGTAAGTACGATTGGAACGCGCAACTCAAAAAATCTGAGACCATCGTCTGTAACCACGCGTCGCAACTCCTTTGTCGCCTCACCGTCGAAGGGTGACTCCGGATCGACCAGAATGCGCAGGAGCCGTGGTTGATCTTCCTTATCTAAGGTATCAAGTGAAAGCTGCACTCGATCTGCAAGAAACTTTTCAAACTGTGCTTCGATTGGATAGTTAATCCGGCCCAGACAGCCAACAGCCTCGCCTTCTCCTGCTGCATCGAGTGGCAAACAGGCCGGGCACTTCGCGCAAATCTGCGTCGCTTCCTGCATTCTTTCCACTTCGTCGCGGGCGTTTTCTACCCAGCGAAACTTTTCATCCGAAGGTGCACTCGCGTCGCCGGTTGTCAGACGCGCGTGCAAACTGCTCAAACGACCCCAATCGCGCAGATGTTTTTCAGAGTAGTTTGCGCGCAGCAGGCAGGAGTATTGAAGTGCGAATTCGAGTGACATGGGTAATCTTGTCTTTGTTCTGCTTTGAATTCGGTTCTTGCTCAAACTTCGTTTGACGAGCGCGCCGATTTCGTTTCAAATCACTAACACAGTGGCTGTCATGGATCAAGCGAAGCCAATCACCCCTTCTCATCCCCCCGGTCCGAAGAGAAAACTTCCCTTTGCCGGCTTGCTTGCCTATCGGCGCGGCCCGTTGGCGTTTTTTCAGAACCTCGCAAAAGAGTATGGCGATATTTCTTACTTCAAGCTTGGCCCGCAGGAGGCTTACTTCCTCAATCATCCTGACTACATCAAAGACGTTCTGGTCTCAAACAATCAGAATTTCGTGAAAGGGCTCGTGCTCCAACGCGCCAAGCGTCTGCTGGGCGAAGGTCTTCTGACCAGCGAGGCCGACTATCATCGACGGCAACGACGGTTGGCCCAGCCGGCCTTTCATCGACAGCGAATTACCTCTTATGCCGACGTCATGACGGGTTACGCCTTGCGTACTCGCGAGCGCTGGCGCGATGGCGAAACGCGTGACATTTCCGAAGAGATGATGCGGCTCACGCTGGCGATTGTAGGCAAAACTCTGTTCGATGCTGATGTGGAGTCGGATGCCGCAGACGTTGGTGAGGCGATGAGCACCGTGATGGAGTTTTTTGAAATGCTGAGGTTGCCATTTTTTGAGCTCTTACAGAAACTACCGTTGCCTCAACTACATCGCTTCGACAATGCTAAACGAAAGCTTGACAGCATCATCTACCGTTTGATCGAAGATAGAAGACAAAGTGGTATAGATCGCGGCGACTTGCTTTCGATGCTGCTGCTGGCCCACGACGAAGAAGGTGATGGTGGGCAGATGTCTGACGAGCAATTGCGCGATGAAGCGATGACGATCTTCCTCGCGGGGCACGAGACCACCGCGAATGCAATGACATGGACCTGGTATCTTTTGTCACAGCACAAGAACGTTGAAAATAAGCTGCATCGCGAATTGGATGAAGTCCTGAGCACACACCCGCCTTCTTTCGCAGATGTTGCGCGCTTGCCTTACACTGAGATGGTTCTAGCTGAATCTATGCGTCTCTACCCACCAGCCTGGGCCATCGGCCGACTAGCGGCTGTTGATTGCGAGATTGGTGGATATGCTGTTGCTCGAGAGTCGCTCGTAGTGATGAGTCAATATGTAATGCATCGCGATGGGCGATATTACAAGGACCCGCTTACGTTCAATCCGGAACGCTGGACCACAGCGGAGCGTGAATCGCGGCCACAGTTTTCCTACTTCCCTTTTGGTGGCGGGCCGCGACGTTGTATCGGAGAAGGCTTTGCGTGGATGGAAGGGATTCTGCTAATAGCCACCTTAGCGCAACTGTGGCAGATGCGACTTGTGCCGCATCATCCAATCGCTCTCAATCCGGTTATAACCTTACGTCCTAAGCATGGGATGAAGATGACGTTGATTAGACGACGGTGAGTGGAAGGAACAGGAGAAAGAACGGGAATCATCTATCATTTTTCATTGACGCTACTCCTGGGTCTTGGCTTTTAGGTCTTTGTGTGTTTCTTTTCATTTCCTCCGGGCACTTACGATCCGATGGACCCTCTAAGACTGAGGACCGAAGACAAGACCAAAACCCGAAGGCCGAAGGCCTAAGACCATCTCGTCAATGACCAAATAAAAAATGAAAAATGAAAAATGATTGCTTTTTGTCTACCCCGAACTTCCAGTCTGCCTTCGGCTACTCCCTTGTGTTAAGCTTTCACATTCTCAGAGAGAGGTTTTCTCCATGGCAATTAGTCAGGATTTGTTGGAGATACTTGCCTGTCCTGCTTGCAAGGCAAAGGTGGAGCTGAAGCCGGACGGCTGCGGTCTGAAATGCGTCGAGTGCAAGCGAGTCTATCCGATACGAGACGACATTCCCGTAATGCTCGTTGATGAAGCAACGATAGAAGACGACTAGTCTCATCTAGCGAAAGCACACCCGACAGCCCGGTCGATGTTTAGAAATGAACAGCCTGCGCGACATAGTTGAATCGTCTCCGCAGTTGCGTGGCCTGGCGACGAACGTTATGCACACGATGCGCGGCGAAGAATTGGCCCAACCTCTCGCGCCGCCACTTTGGGATTGGCAAGGCATTCGTAAAGTATTGTTAGTTCGTCTGCGCTCAATTGGCGATACCGTGCTCGCAACCCCTTCGCTTTTTGCGCTAAAGCGTTTTTTGCCTCACGCCGAAATAGATATCCTGTTAGAGGATTGGGTGGCACCTGTGCTCACGCAGCTTGACTGCGTCAACGACGTGATCACGCTTGAACGCGGCAGCGTCGTTTCGCGCGCCCGCGTTGCCCGCCAGATAAGATCGCGCGGCTACGACGTTGTTTACAACCTGCACGGCGGCACAACCGCGACGTTACTCACGCGAGCCACCGGCGCACCGCATCGGGTCGGGTACGCGAGTTATCAATATGCCGGCCTGCACAACCACCTGTCGCCTTCTCCTCTATTGCTTTGGGGACAACAAAAAACTCACTCCGTCGAACAACAACTGGCCCTCCTGGGCTGGACTGGTGTTCCGGTAACTGATCGTCCTCCGACGAGATTAGGCGTTACACCGCAGGCTGAAGCGGAGATTTCCCACCGTCTTTCAGCCACCGGCCTCGAAGGTAGAAAATTTGCGGTGGTTCATCCGGCAGCGGCTTTTGCCACCAAGCAATGGGCGACAGACAAGTTTGCCCGCGTGGTGGAATTCTTAGCCGAGCGAGGATACTCAACGGTCTCAGTCGCTGCTCCACACGAGAGTGCTGTGCTGAATGAGCTGGCATCCGAGTCTTCAGTGCGCGTGGTTTGCTTCGATCTTTCGCTACCTGAAGTAACGGCTCTGCTGGCGCGTTCACAACTTTTTGTCGGCAACGATAGTGGCATCGCACACATCGCCGCCGCAGTCGCAACTCCGTCTGTTGTAATCTTTGGATCTTCAAACCAGGCGCACTGGCGTCCCTGGGCCACTGCCCCTGCTGAAGTTGTATTTGAAGAAATGCCTTGCCAGCCATGTCACGGCTATTTTTGCGAAAAGTTCGAGCATCCCGAATGTATTCTTCGTGTACCTGTGACTCGCGTTACTGCGGCGATTGATAGAGTCCTGAACATTGCCGATCGCGGATAGGCGCTTGCCGATTGGGCGGGAACGGCGGCTTACGGACCACTAACTGCGGACCACTAAATGCAGACCACTGACCCCTG
>WNFR01001480.1_pt1 | contig 43863 bp, 36 predicted proteins | sample 5400221 | NCBI WGS metagenome assembly WNFR01 (sample SAMN13153357, study PRJNA577476) | soil metagenome | isolation source: 40 cm soil under Madrone tree | place: USA:California | collected 2016-06-14 | reverse complement strand
AAGCGTTCGCGCGCGCCAAAGCCGAGGACAAGCCGATTCTTCTCGACATCGGCGCGGTGTGGTGCCACTGGTGCCATGTTATCGATCGCGAAAGCTACGAAAATTCCACGATTTCCAAAATAATTAACGAACATTTCGTGGCCATTAAAGTCGATCGCGATGAACGGCCCGATGTCGATTCGCGCTATCAGTCAGCCATCAGCGCCATTTCCGGACAAGGCGGCTGGCCGTTGACGGGATTTTTGCTGCCCGACGGAAAACCGTTTTTCGGTGGAACTTATTTTCCACCTGAAGACCAGATGGGCCGCCCGGGATTTCGCCGCGTGCTGCTTGCCGTGGCTGATTCATTCAAAAACAAGCGCCCCGACCTGATTCGCGCGGCGGATTCGCTTTCCGACGCCGTCGCGCAGGCCGAAACCTTTACCGGCGCGCACGGCGCGTTCGACGCCGCTGTCGTGGACTCGCAAATAAGTTCACTCACGCAGCTTTTCGATATTCGCAACGGCGGCTTCGGCAAAGCTCCAAAATTTCCCCACTGCTCCTCCATTGATCTGATCCTCGAGCGCTATCAGCAAACGAAGGAACGACATTTGCTCGCGATGGCAGAAACCACTCTGGAGAAAATGGCGCGCGGCGGCGTGTACGACCAGCTCGCCGGTGGCTTTCACCGCTATTCCGTGGACGAGAAATGGCTGGTTCCGCACTTCGAAAAGATGAGCTACGACAACTCGGAGCTTTTGAGGAACTACTTGCATGCCTCCACCATCAGCAGCAAGCACGATTGGGAGGCCTCTTTCGAGGACACGGCGCAGGGTATTGTTCTCTGGATCAAGCAGGTCTTGTCGGATCAGGAAAATGGCGGTTTTTACGCCAGCCAGGACGCTGATTTCTCTTTGGACGACGATGGCGACTATTTTACTTGGACGCTCGATGAAGTTCGCGCCGTCCTGACTCCCGAAGAATCCCGGGTCATTGAGTTGTATTACGACGTCGAAGCGCAAGGCGAGATGCATCACAATCCGGCGAAAAATGTTCTATGGATTGCTCGGGGATTTGAGGAGATCGCGACCGCAGTCGGAAAAGACGCTGATGATGTCGTCACCATAAAGTTGCAAGCCGAGTCCAAGATGCTTAAAGCCCGGGCACAACGCCCCACGCCATTTGTCGATAAGACCATGTACGTGTCGTGGAACGCGATGTTTATCAGCGCATACCTGGAAGCTTCACGGATGCTGCATACCCCGTGGCTGGCAGAAGATTGCCGCGACTTTGCAATTAAGACCATGGACCGCATGTTGGCCGAAGCATGGTCCGAAGAAAAAGGATTTGCGCACCGTATCGGCGGTCCGTCCCTGGATGGCTCGCTCGACGATCAGGTTTTCGGCGTGCTCGCGTTGCTCGATAGCTACGAAGCCACCCTCGATGAAAAATATTTTTGCGCCGCGCAACGCACCACGGATATCGTCATCGAAAAATATGGTGACAGCGAACGCGGCGGATTTTTCGATCGCTCATCCGACGCTCCGCCGATGGGTGGGCTGGAAGTTCGCCGCAAACCATTTCAGGATTCGCCCACACCAGGAGCGAACTCCGTGGCCGCAATCGCGCTGATTCGCATGCACGCCTTCACTAACGAGCAGAAATATCAGCAATGGGCGCAGAAAACGCTGGAAGCTTTCGCCGGCATCGCCCCGCAATACGGGATGTTCGCCGCCACATACGGACTGGCCGCGACCCTCTTTGCCCACCATCCCGCACAGGTTGTCATTATGGGCCGGCCAAACGATGCGGCTGCGAAAGCTCTGGAAGCCGCGGCAAATTCCATCTTTCGTCTCGGCAAATCGATAATGCGCATTTTGCCGGGAACAACGCCTGCTTCGTTGCCGCTCGCTCTTCGCGAAACGATTCCGCATCTGCCAAAAGACAAAGCAATCGCGCTGGTGTGCTCCGGCAACATCTGTTTTCCGCCCACCAGTGATCCCGATCAACTCAAAGCACTATTAACCGGCAGGCCAGCGTCCGCCGCTGCTAGTTAGCTCCGCGCATATCAGAAAAAAGCCGCAGGAGACCAATTCCTTCGGCTTCACAAAAGGCTTCGTTTTTCGAAATGTTACTTCTTCGGCCGCGATTCCGGCGGTACCAGGCCGTTGTTCCGGTAATACACCACCAGCTGTCCGTAGTGTTCGCCCGAATGTTCGATAAGGCCATAAGCCAGATCACCATAGCTGGTCATCCGCGGTCCACCGGCATTGATCGGAGTCATCAAAGCTGCATCCCCCTTGGCCTTCAGCACATCCGCTCCATCCGCCACGCACTTTTTTACGAACGCCACGACTTGTGCTTTCGTTTTCAAGTCATCGCGCTTCGGATCGTCGGAATACCGGGGCTTGTTGCCTTGCGCCAAATCCGTGAAGTAATACATTGACGCGGAAACGTGTATCAGATTCGCGGCGAACGTCCGCGAATCCGGATTTGGTTTGTATTCGTATTTGTCTTCCGGCATATCTTCCGCCATTGCGATCAGCTTGCGTCCAATGTCATTCCACTGTTCGATGATTGCCGCCGATGGGCTCAAAGCCGGTTTCGGGGGCTCTTTCGGTTTATTGGCGTCCGTTTGTGCGACGACAGGCATCGCCGCCAGAAATGCTACCGCGCACAATCCCGCCATAAATTTCATTCGATTCATTTCTCTCTCCTTCGATGCCCCGGTTTTGCGCAGTCCACACTTCGAGTCCTGCCGCGGGGCTGCTGCATACTTCGACGGCTGACCGGCCAGGATGTAAGCCCGGCTGACGGTACCTCCGTCGCGAGCATCTTACTGATTGAACCCGCCTGGCGCACGTCCAAATTGGCTAAACCCGTGCCCATGCTAAACTAAAGGCAGTTTGTTGGAGGCTCCGTCGAGTGCAGCTTTCCTGGTTCGTTCTGCGTACTACAATCGCTCTGTCTTTGCTTCTGGTGCTGTTCCTATCGCAGCGCTTCTGGTATCGCTCGCTGTGGCGTTGGAGCAACCGATGGGGCATCCGGCCGCTGCGAATCGGACTTCGCCTGCTCTATGTAGTTGGACTTCTCCTCATCATCGTCAGCCTGATTGACTCGCTTCGCAACGGTCACGGCAGCATCATCCCTCGCGGCACTTTTCTGAATGTATTGGCTGGGCTGTGGTTTTTCAGCGCTCTCTTTGCGTATCTGGCGGTGAAATGCGTTCACGGACTGGAGCGCGTCTGGCGATTCTTCAAAACGCGCAACCAGCCGGCCCCCACGCCCGGCGACGAAGAACGACCCATCGATCCCGGCCGGCGCTACTTTTTCAAAACCGCCACCGCTGCGGCCGGTGCGGCGCCTTTCCTAGGCGCAATGTATGGTTTCGCGGCGGAACGCCTGAATTACAGGGTTTACCGCGTGGAAATTCCAATCTCCAATCTTCCCGCGGCTTTCGATGGCATGACCATCGCCCAGCTCAGTGACATTCACATGAGCGGCTACATGCCGCGCGCGCAAGTCCGCCGCGCCGTTGACATGGCCAACGATCTTGGCGCCGATCTCGCCGTGGTCACCGGAGACTTCATCACCGGCGCGGGCGATCCCCTCGAGGAATGTATCGAAGAAATTCGTCGTCTATCCGCTCCGCTCGGCATTTACGGCTGCAACGGCAATCACGAAATTTATGCGGACGCCGAGGACCGCGCGCAGGATTTATTCACTGAGCAGGGCATGAAACTTTTGCGGCACGAAAACGCGCTGATTACTTTCCGCGGTGCGCAACTGAATTTGATCGGCGTCGATTACCAGCGCGAACGCGCTCCCGGCGGACGCAAAGTTTCATCCTTGATCGGCATCGAGCCGCTGATCCGCAAAGACATTCCGAACATTTTGCTTTCGCACAATCCCAATTCCTTCAATCGCGCCGCTGAATTGGGCGTTGAACTCTCTCTTGCCGGCCACACCCACGGCGGCCAGATTCAAGTCGAGATTCTCGATCACCGCCTGAGCCCGGCGCGTTTCATCACCGACTACGTCGCGGGCCTGTACATGCGTCCCCTTTTCACTCCGGCCAAGACCGTGGCCTCGCAAAAATTCCTGCATGCCACCACGCTACAAGGTCCGCATTCCGCAATTTACGTCAACCGCGGACTCGGCACAGTCGGCGCTCCCGTCCGCCTCGGCGTTCCGCCGGAAATTTCTCTGCTCACACTCCGCCGCTCCTGACTCGGCGATTCGCGCTTCCCTTACTTACATGGTCATTCTACTAATGGGCACAACCGGAGCAGGAAAGACCACCGTAGGCAAGCTGCTCGCAGCCCGGCTGCGCTGGACGTTTCTCGACGCGGATGATTTTCATCCGCCGGCCAACATCGAAAAAATGCACAACGGCATTCCACTGACCGACGCCGATCGTTGGCCCTGGCTCAAAAACATTCACACAGAACTTCAGCGCTTCAGGCAAGCAGGAAAAAACGTTGTCCTGGCCTGCTCGGCTCTGAAACAGTCCTATCGCGACCTGCTTTCCGCAGGCCTCGACATGCGCGTCGTCTATCTCCGCGGAACCTACGAAGTCATGCGCCACCATATCGAATCCCGCCACGGCCACTTCGCAGGAGAATCCATCCTCGCCGGACAGTTCGCCGACCTCGAGGAGCCGCAAGACGCCCTCGTCCTCGACGTGTCGCACGCACCCGAACAGCTTGTCGCCGAGGTCACCACCAACCTGCATCTCTCGGAAGCGCCGCCTGTCGCCTGACCAGACTCCTCCGGCGAACGAGACCGTTCAGGCAAGGGTAACCCTTGCTAAATCCGTCATCCCAACTTCGTCACCCAGTTCTGAGCATCCAATCCCCGCAACTTCCATCCAATCTTTGTGTTGTACAGAATGGCATGATCCGGACGAGAGGTCCGGTGCCAGAGGACACCTAATGGATAACGCATTGAAACCATTGGATTTAAACCAGCCCTATCGGCGCACGGCCCGCTGGTTTGCGCTTTTTGCTGTGGCGGCTGCGCTCAGCTTTTTCGCATCCCCGCGCGCCTCGGCGCAGGATTCTGGCGCTCAGCAGCAGGCACAACCTCAGGACGACCAAAACCCGCCTTCTCCACAACAGGATCAGCGCCGCGTAATATCGCGCGACAACATTTCGCAGAACAATCAGAACGCGCAAGGCGCACCCGGTCAGGATCAGGGGCAGAATCCGCAAAATCCCAATGATGACGGCCAGCGTTCAAACCGCCGCCGCTATAATCGCCAGCAACCGGCGGCAGATGTTCCCGGGAACATCACCATTCCTGCCGGCAAAGTCATTTTCATCCGTCTGAATCAGCCGCTCTCCAGCGATCACAGTCATCCTGGCCAAGGCTTCACCGCAAATCTGGATCAGCCCATCGTCGTGAACGGCTGGGTAGTCGCGCGCCGCGGCGAAACAGTTGTTGGCACCGTCACTTCCGCCAAGAAAGCCGGACGCGTGAAAGGCGTTTCGCAGCTCGGCCTGGAACTTACCGAACTCACCGTGGTTGATGGGCAGCAACTTCCGGTGTCAACGGAACTCTGGAACGGCTCCGCTGGCACTTCACATGGAGCTGACGCCGCCACAATCGCCGGCACGACCGGAGTTGGCACCATCATCGGTGCCGTTGCCAATGGCGGTGAAGGTGCCGGCATCGGAGCAGGTGCGGGCGCGGCCGCTGGCATCGCTGCCGTCCTCCTCACGCGCGGCAAGCCGACCGTACTCGGTGCGGAAGCCCGTTTGAGCTTCCGCATCAATGAGCCAGTCACCATTGCAACCGAAAACAGCCGCCAGGCCTTTCAGCTCGTCAATTCCGAGGATTACAACGCTGGACGCTCGCCTCGCCAGCGTCCTAATGGTTACGTCGCCGGCGGTTACCCCATTGCCTACCCGCCGTACTACGCGGGCTGCAGTCCCTATTGGGGTTGTGGGCCTTACTATCCCTACTATGGCTTCTACGGGCCGTCCATCGGCTTCTACTACGGCGGCTATTGGGGCGGAGGCTTCGGTCATCGCGGCTTTGGGCGCGGCGGTTTCCGTCGCTAAATTTTCTCTCCTCCAGGACACACAGGATGCACGCAGCCGTGGATGCGCAACCATCCACGGCTCGCGTTTTGCATAAGCCAAATGCCGCATGACCAAAGCCCCCCATGAGCGAAATCCCGCGCGACCCAATTCCCGCGCCTCCGCCACATCTCAAATATCTTCCACACCTCACGTATCTTTTTGTAGACCGCTCCGTCTGTTTTGCGCCACACTCACCTGTCCCCGCTTTGCCGCTGCTATGCCTTTGGTGCTGCCATGAATGATTCCTCCTACCTTGATAAAGTCGCGCGCTCGCTGGCCACCCCGGACGACGACTCCACCCTCACCACGCGCCTCGATCGCTGGCTCGCAGGCTTGGTCAGCCGCCGCGGCAGCGATCTCCTCCTAGTGCAAGGCGCGCCGCCATGCATTCGCGTGGATGGCGAAGTGCGGAAAATTTCCTCCAACATTCTCGACGGCGCGGAAATTGAAGAGTCCGTTGTTCCGGCGCTCTCTTCCCACGCACTCGATCGTTTCCGCGCCACCGGTATCGCTGATTCTTCCTACCGCATTGAAGGACTCGGCCGCTTCCGCATCAATCTCCATCGCGAACGTACCCGCGCCGCCGCTGCGATTCGCGCGTTGCCCAACAAAGTTCCTTCAATCAAGGAACTTCACCTTCCGCTCACCGTCGAAAATCTCGCAAGACTTCCTCGCGGCCTGGTACTTCTCGGCGGCGCAGCAGGCTCCGGCAAATCCACCACCATGGCCGCGCTGATCAGCGAGATCAATCATCGCGATGCCCGCCACATCGTCATCATCGAAGATCCCATCGAGTACGAGCACCAGCACATCCGCAGCGTCATCGAACAAGTCGAGATCGGAACCGACGCGCCGGATTTTCCCACTGCATTGCGCGCTGCACTCCGTCAGGCTCCGGACATCATCGTAGTAGGCGAAATGCGCGACCCGGAAACCATGCGCATCGCCGTAGCCGCCGCAGAAACCGGCCATCTTGTTTTTTCCACGCTGCACACCGTGGACGTCGCCTCCACCATCTCTCGCATCTCCGATTCATTTCCGCTCGAACGTCAGAACTCCATCCGCCAGGAACTGGCCATGGCCCTCGCCGCGGTCCACACCCAAATTCTTCTCCCCAGAAAAGGCGGCGGACGTATCCCCGCCGCTGAACTCCTCATGGTCGGCTACGGTGCCCGCCACCACGTCCGCAAAAACGCCCTGCAGCACCTCCACCAGGAAATCCCTCTCACAAAAAAGAAAGGATCCTTCACCCTCGAAGAATCCCTGGTAAACCTAATTCACTCCAACCAAATCGACCGCGAAGACGCCCAGCTCTGCTCAATCCACCCCGACGACCTCGACATCCTCCTAAAATCCGCCTCCGCCTCCGCCTAGTCGATTGATTCCACATCGCGTCATCTCCATTGGCACCAGGATGTGGTAGTGCCGGGCTTCAGCCCGGCGATTTTTGTTAGCTTGATCAAGCTTAATTCAACGCTGACACCCGAAATGTATCGTGACGCGATAGAATCCTGCGCCAGGAACGCTGCTTGCGGCCGCATCTATACCCTCAACGTTCGCCACTTTCAGCAGCTCGCGCCCGATTTGGCCGACCGCATCGGCGCTCCATCCAGTTTCCTCTGACCGGTTTTTCGGAGCCGCACAAGCTTCTCTGACCGCAAACCATTTCAATCCCGCTTCAAGCTCCGATAATGAAACGACCACATCGCCAGCAGCAATACCACCAGCGCATAATCCACGCCATACGTCAGCGTCAGGAAATGCTCCGCCCAACCTGTTTGCCGCAACGTCGCCTGCTTGATATTCAGAAACCGGTCTTCCGACAAAAACTGCGTTGATGGCAGCACGTAATACAATCCGGTACTCAGCCAACGCGACGCGGCATTCACAATAGGTTCTTCACTGGGCACCACCATCATCGCCGCAACTCCCAGCAGCAAAGTAAACACCCAGCTCAACACCGGATGCAGCAGTGTCGCCACCGCCATCGCAATCGCCGCGTAAATCGCGTATCTCACCATCGGGTACGTCAGCAGCACCCACGAAGCCGCCGACACACGCTGCCCGCCCATCCACGCCAGCAAATAACTCAATCCGAACATCATCACCACGTAGCATGCCATCAGCAGCAGCACGCCCAGGTATTTCCCCAACAAAAATTCCCAGCGTTTTACCGGCCGTGCCATCACCGCCAGAATCGTTCCGCTTTTCATCTCGGTAGCCACTGCGTCCGCCGCCGCCCACGCCGCCAGCAAACTTCCCGTGCCACTCACCATGTACATAGTCGCCGAGACCATTCCCAGCACATACGTTTGCATTCCTTCCATATTCGAAACCGTGGTGCGCGCGCGCGACGTCAACAACGGCGTCATCATCATCAAGATCGCGCACACAAACAGCGCCCCGAAAACAATCAACAATTTGTCACGCAGAAAAATTCCAAACGTGTTCCTGGCAATCGTGCGTAAGACGATCGTGCGTAAGATCATCCGCAGTTTCACGCCGCGTCCCCTTTTCCCACCAGCTTCATGTACAAATCCTCCAGCGAACCTTTCACCGGATTCAGCCGCAGCACATCGCTCCCCGCCAGCCACAGCCGTTCCACAATTTCCCGCTTGCGTGCTCCGCTCGCCACGATGCTCACGGTTTGCGCGCCGCGTTTCACCGTCGCGCCCCACTCGTTCAGCACCGCCTCCAATTCCTCCGGCAACGTAGTGGCAACAATTTCCACCTGATCGCCCGTATCCAGCAGCGTCTTCATCGTCCCGGCGCGTACTACGCGACCGCGATCGATAATCACCGCCTGATCGCACACCTGCTCCACTTCAGACAACAAATGCGAACTCAAAAAAATTGTTTTTCCCACCGCTTTCAAACTCAAAATTTCGTCACGCACTTCTTTTCGTCCCGATGGATCGAGCCCCGACGTCGGCTCGTCCAGAATCAACAACTCCGGATCGCCCAGCAGTGACTGCGCAATCCCCAGCCGCTGCACCATCCCGCGCGAATACCGGCCGATTTTCAACTTTCCATAACTGCTCAGTCCCACCTTCGCAATCAGGTCCGGTATCAACCTTGCCGCATTGTCTTCCGCCACGCCCGCCAGCTTTGCATGAAACCGCAGCAGCTTCTCCGCGTTCATGTGTTTATAAAATGCAAAATTTTCCGGCACGAACCCGATTCGCTTTTTCGCGCGCACGTCTCCCGGCTCGCATCCCAGCACGCGAATCCGTCCCCAGTCCGCATACAAAAAGCCCATCAAGATGCTGATGCTGGTCGTTTTTCCCGCGCCGTTCGGTCCTAGGAACGCGCACACCTCGCCCTCCGCCACGCTGAACGACACTTGCGAAAGCGCCGCCACCTGTTGCCCGCCCAGCCATCTGCGGTAAGTCTTGGTTACGTCCTGGAATTCCAGCGCCGGCGCACTCATTTCATCGCTCCGCCGGTCTCCGTGTCCGAATATTTCAGCCCCAGTTCACCCATTAGCTGCATCTGCATCGCCTGCACCAGTCCGGCGTGCGCATGAACGATCTTTCCATCCTTGTTGATCACAAACAGGGTGGGAATACCTTCTACCGAATAAGCGTCCGCGGTCTTGCTTTGCGGATCGAACAAAACCGGGAAGGGAAGTTTCTCCGCCGCCGCATATTTTTCCGCATCGGCTTTTTCTTCATCAATACTGATCGCCAGAATTTCAAAATTTGCGTCAGCCTTGTGATACCGCTTATAGAATGCCCGCAGCTCCGGCAGTTCCACCCTGCACGGACCGCACCAGCTCGCCCAGTAGCTCACCACTACCGTTTTTTTGCCGCGATAATCCGCCAGCGAAACCGTGTCGCCACTCAGCGCCGGCAACGCAAACTCGGGCGCGCTCCTCGAAATCATCAGCGAAGCCGAAGTCCGCTCCAGAACGCTCTTCTCCAGCCGCTTGACCCGCCAAGTAATAAAAATCGTGAACAACGCCAGCAGCGCAATCGCCACCACCTGCCACGTTTTCAATTTGATCGGCGGCCGCCCCCGCTCCTGCGAAGCTCCTCCGCCCGAGCCCGCTCCGCCACCAGGAATCGGCTCCACGCCAGCCGCACGAATCTCATCGACAGACACCACGATCGGTCCGCTCCCGCCGCCCACAGCCGCCGGGAGTGACCCCGCACTCGAAGCCGGATCGCCAGCAGGATCGCCGCTGCCCCGTTCCTCGCCCTCCTGCCGATCCATCTCCTCGTTCGCCATAGGCCCGCGAGTATATCCCGCCTGTCAACATTCCCAAGCCTTAACGTACTTCCCGCTGGTCGGTCAGTTTTCCGGAAGCGTATTCACCAGGCCTTCCTATTTTTCTCATTGTTGTTGCAGTTCAGCTCATGCGGCGGAGATCCGGGCTCTTCTCGTCTTGACAACGCTGTGCGCTGAGGCCGCGGATGAGAACAGAGGTATGAGACCTTCGGCCAGTGTTGGGTGAGTTAGGACAGCATCGCGCAGCCCGGTGTAGGGCAGCCCTGCGATCATCGCAACCTGGACGGCGGCCAGGATCTCCCCCGCACCGACACCGAAGGCCGTGAACCCGAGGATGCGATCGCTATCAGCCTCCACGAGGGCCTTCACGAACCCGCGGGTCTCCGAAAGCGTGCGTGCACGCAGGTTGCTTTCCATTGGGACCCTAAACAGGCGATACGCTATCCCTTGAGCCTCCGCTTCTGTTTCACTCAGACCGATACGAGCAAGTTCGGGGTCGGTAAACAGACAATACGGAACTTGCCTGCCCGTGGTCACACGGTTGCCGCCGGTTAAATTGGCATGGACTACGCGGAAATCGTCGATGCTGATGTGTGTGAACTGAGGGCTACCTGCGACCTCGCCGATCGCCCAGACGCCGGGCGCGGTGGTCTGCAGCCGCTCGTTGACCTCGATGTATCCCCGGTCGGTCAGTTCGACACCGGCTAACTCCAATCCGAGTCCCTCGGTGTTTGGAGCGCGCCCTGTCGCGACAAGCAGGTGAGTACCCTTCAGCGTCTTATCGGTTCCATTTTGTTCGAACACAATGGTCACCGAGTCTCCCGATTTTCCAGCCACGCGTTTGATACGCGTATTCAGATGAACATCGATGCCCTCGTCGTAAAGCAGGCGGTTAAGAGTCACACACACGTCTTCGTCTTCTTTGGACATCAATCGTCCATTGCGATCAATCAAGTTCACTTTGCTGCCGAATCGCCGCATCGCCTGGGACATCTCCACTCCGACGTAGCCCCCACCCACAACAAGCAAGTGTTCGGGAATTTCATCGAGTTCAAGAGCCTCGATATGCGTGAGCGGCTGTGCTTCCGCAAGGCCAGGAATTGTCTCCAGCGCGGCACGCGTGCCCGTACTAACGATCACATTCGCGCCCCGCAGTTGACGTGTGGTCCCATCGGCCAGGGTGACTTCCACGGTTCTCGGAGCTACGAACCGCCCGGTGCCCAAAATGAACTCTGCTCCCGTGCTCTTGTAATTTTCCATATACATGTCGTTCAGGCCGCGCACCATCCTGCGCTTGCGCTCGCGCACGTCCGCCATGTTGATCGCGAAGCCGTCGTGCGTGATGCCGAATTCCTTGCTTCGGCGAAAGTAGTCCACAACTTTCGCACTATGGATAATGTTTTTGCTCGGAAGGCACGCAATATTAGGGCAAGAACCGCCAATATACTTGCGATCGACGACTGCGACGCTCTTGCCTTCGCCGGCAAACGTCCACGCAGCGATGGTCGACCCCGTGCCGCCACCGAGAATCACCAGATCAAATTCTTCCAGCTGTGTCTTCATGCGGATTTTCCTTTCCGAGCGACAGGTTCACTCTTGGCTTGCATTGATTTGACGAGATCGGCTGCCGACGCTCCTTCGAGCGACAGTCCGTAGCCAACTTCTCGCACGATACGTTCTTTCAAGGGCTGCATGAAGTGTACGCGTGTGTTGCGGCGCGTCACTTCCGGAGCTTTCAAGTACAGCTCTGCCAATTCCCGCGCTCGGCTCAGCGCTTTACCGTTCGGCACAACCTCGCTAACCACTCCCCATTCGTGTGCGGTGCGCGCCGTCAGCGGCTGTGGATTCAGCAAGAAAGTCTCTGCTCGTCCTGCCCCAGCGCGATAACTCCAGGTTGTAAAAATTCCATCGCCTGGCACAATGCCTCCGGCGAAGTGCGGAATATCGTGGAAGGTCGCACCCTCGGCCGCCACAATCACGCTGGCAAGGAGCGCATATTCGGAGTGCACATGGGCGCGTCCTTCGATAGCCGCGATCACCGGCACGCGTATGTTGGCTATATTGTCCACAATCTGAACGCCCTCGTCGTGAACCTGGCTCCAAACGCCGGGATCGGCGACGTTGCCGAAAGACGAAAAATCGATGTAAGGAATAAACTCGCCGCCCGCTCCCGTCAGAATTACGATCTTGTTCGCTCGATCTTGTGCAATCCGATAAAAGGCATCGACAGACTCCGTATGATCTTGTGCCGTGAAGGTGAATGGCCCGCCGTTGCTGTGAAATTCGGCAACCAGTACACCTTTGGAGTCTCGCGTCAGTTTTAGGCTGCGATATTCAGTTAAGTAGTCATCTTGAAGTCGTTGCATAGGATCTCCTCTCTAAACTTCGTGTTGGGCATGATGGAAGATGTATCGCGGAGCGGCGTGGCTGAGAAACTTTGGAAAAGGTGGCCTCCTGAATTAGCTTCGAGTTCAGCACAGCGCACTCAGGTGGCCACAACGAGGCCGCCTGCGGCCCGAATGACCTCGCCCGTGATCCATGCTGATTCGTCTGACGCTAGGAACACCGCCAGCGGGGCGATATCCCTGACGCGACCGAGCCGGCCGAGCGGCGTCTTTTCAGCCAGAACGGCGCCGGCCCCACCCTCAAAGGTTCCCGCCGCTACATTGCCTTCGGTTTCTGTATGACCAGGAGCGATGGCGTTGACCCTGATCTTGCGCGGTGCAAGTTCGAGCGCCAATCCCTTTGTCAGTGTTTCGATGGCGCCTTTCGTGGACGCGTACAGCAGGGCTCCCGCCACGGGATGCGAGCCCACAATGGAGCTGAGGTTGATGATGCTCCCGCCGTCGGCCCCGAACCGCTTGATCGCCTCCTGCACAGCCAGAATCGTCCCGAGAACGTTGATGTTGTAGTGGAGGTGAAAACCCTCTTCGGTGATCTCCGCGAAGGCGCCGAAGCGGAATACCCCGGCGTTGTTGACCAAAACGTCCAGTCTTCCGAATGCAGAATGCACTTCTTTGAATAACCGTGCGACATCTGCCGCCTTGGACACGTCCGCCCCGACCGCGATCGCCTCGCCCCCTCTCTCGATGATCGCCTGAGCGAGCCGCTCGGCGCCTTGCCGGTCCGAGGAATAGTTCACGGCCACGCGCGCGCCCGCAGCTCCCAAGGCCGTCGCAATCCCAGCGCCTATGCCTTTGGAGGCGCCCGTCACTATTGCCACTTTCTCAGACAGTCTGCTCATAATTCACCATGGTTCTTGACCTGACTCCCCGTACGCCCGAACGTCCATCGCTGTGAATCTGCGTCTCGCGCGTATGAAAGTCTCGATTTATGCTCCTTATGCTAAAGAGCGTTTTGAAACAGCGCGGCAACTTTTCAATTTTGCATCCTGAACCAATCGTCGGCAACCCGGAAGTGCGCGCTGAGCAGCGCGTTGTTCAGGAGGTTTGAAGTCCCTCTGGCGCTCAAATGAGGGGCGCCATATCCAAGAAGCGGCGTTCGCAGCCTCGCTGGCCGGAGGAAGTGGAAGGTATGGAGACGTCTAAACGGGCACGAAGGCGAAAGCGGGATACAGCCAAGACCGACCTAAAGCCACCGCTTGCTGTGCTTCGCAGGGCAGGGTGTCCATCGCGAGATGGGAGGAACGCGCCAACGCTAAGGCAGAGCCGCTGCCAAGGGTTCCGGCTAGCGTATCGAGACCTTTCCTTGAGACCTAAACCATTCAAATGTTCTGCGAATGGCTTCGTCCACCGAGACTTCGGGTCGATATCCCAGTTCACGGGTCGCCTTGGAGCCGTCCAGGTATTGACCAGAAGACATCACTGCAATGGCACTGGGCGATACTTTCGGAGCCGGGCCGTGCAAGTGCTTGTACTTAAAAGTCTGCCATGCCGAAACCAGCTTGGCTGCGGCCAGAGGAATCTCCTTGGGTTCGGGAGCCCCTGTAACCGCAGCGATCTTTGCCATGAGCTGTTGCATGGTCAGATTCTCTCCACAAATAAGATAGCGCTCACCAGGATGCCCATCCTCACAGACCCGTACAAGCCCGCGCCCAGCGTCTCCCGCATAGACGACGTTCCGCTCTCCGGCGACGTAACTGGAAGCGTACGATTGGCCATCTCGATGACGAAGCTCCCCGTAGTGTTGCCGGGGTCGTACTCGCCGAACGTCATCGATGGGATACCGACGACCACCGGCATTCCTTCCGCCGCCTTTTGTCGGGCCAGCGTATCCTGTGCCCATTTCACCTGCAGATAGGCGTTCTGATTGTGTGGACGTTCTGGGTAACTTTGTGACCCGTCACTGGGCTTTTCGTCGGAGCTCCGGGGCAGCGCGATAGCGGCTCCAACGTACACAACTTTCCTCAACGCCTGCCCAGCGCACGCTTTATAGAAGTTGTTGCTCAGTCTCGCTGCTGTTGCCAACTCTTCCCTGATTGATTTTGGAGCACCAGGATAGTATGCCGCACAGTGGATCACCGCATCGGCCCCCCGAAGTCCGCGACGGAGAGAATCGACATCATCTAGATCGGCCTGGCGAGCTTCGCAGCGCAGATCCGCTAGTGAGTTCAGCAATCGAGGATTTCGATACAGTGCGATCAAGTCGTGCCCTGCGCGAAGCGTATGCCGCGCTACGTGCTGCCCCACCATCCCTGTGGCTCCAACGACGGCGATTCTCATGAAGTCCTCCAGAACATAGGCTAAAGTTTCAAATTCTATTGAAGGTCAACGTATATATGAGAATCGTCCGCCTTCTCTCAGTTACGTCCGGTTTGCCCGTGAGAACGAAGCCGCCCGCGCGGCGGACGAGGTGTATCGCGCGACCGATATGAAGCTGGGGCGCGACGTAGCGTTCAAGATTCTGCCGCCTGATGTTGCCAGCGATCCCGAACGATTGGCCCGGCCAGGTCACCGGCTTGGCTCACCGAGGTTCGTGTTCGAACCACTCCGTTCAACCGCATAAACGCCCGTTCAACCGCGATTTTTCCCGTTCCGCTTATTTCTTTCATTACGTATACTCCCATGCTACCCCTCCGCATGAGTTCGCCAAATCGCCACGCCACTCTCCACGCTCTTTGTACCCGCGCTCTCCGTGTACGGCGCACGCCCCGATTGGATCGGGGCGTTAAATTCTTTCTTCGTCTTCGCTCTTCTCATCTTTTCCAAAGACAATCTGTAAAACCGCAAGGGCTAACTCCATTCTTTTCAATGGCGCCCTTTCACTTTTTCGGACTCTTTTTCCCCTCTTACAAAAATAAGTCCCGTGTTTACAAATTCTTCCAAAAAACACCCGGGTTACCCTCTCCCTTCGCCACCAAATAGGAACTATAGTTCCTATCGCTCCCCTTCATCGCCAGTGCGCGCAGCCACATCCGAATCCTTTACCTCCTTTACGTCCTCTACTTCCTTTGCCTCCCTTGCTTCGGTTGCCGCAACTCCGCCCCGATGCCATAATTCGTGTTTACGAGCGACACGGATCTCTGCCCGCCACCGAACCGTCCGATCAGTGCGCTCTTTCTGGGGGAATTATGGCACTGCGTGACGCATGGATTGAAAGACGCGAAAACGATCAAGCCGCCGCGAACGGAACGCGCAATATGTCGCAGATGCACCTGGCGCGCAAAGGCGTCGTCACTGAAGAAATGTTCTTTGTCGCCAAGCGTGAAAAAATCGAGCCGGAACTTGTGCGCAGCGAAATCGCCCGCGGCCGCGCCATCATCCCCGCCAACATTCATCATCGCAATTTGCAGCCAATGGGCATCGGCATCGCCTTCCATTGCAAAATCAATGCCAACATCGGCAACTCCGCCACCACCTCCAACATTGACGAAGAATTAAAGAAGCTGCACCACTCCGTGCACTACGGCGCGGACACCGTCATGGATCTTTCCACCGGCGGCGATATTCCCACCATTCGCAAAGCCATTATTGATGCGTCGCCCGTTCCCGTCGGCACCGTTCCCGTGTACGAAGCAATTTCCCGCGTGCGCCGCCCCGAAGATCTCACCATGGACCTGATGCTCGAAGTCATCGAGGAGCAAGCCGAGCAGGGCGTGGACTACATGACCATTCACGCCGGCGTTTTGCGCCAGCATGTTCCGCTGGTGCGCAAACGCATCACCGGAATCGTCAGCCGCGGCGGCTCCTTGATGGCGCATTGGATGGAGCATCACAAACAACAAAATTTTCTCTACGAACGCTTCGACGAAATCTGCAAGATTTTCAAGAAGCACGACGTGAGCTTCTCTCTAGGCGATGGCCTGCGCCCCGGCTCCATCGCCGATGCCAGCGACGAAGCGCAATTCGCCGAACTGAAAGTGCTCGGCGAGCTCACCAAAAAAGCCTGGGAACACGACGTGCAAGTCATGATCGAAGGCCCCGGTCACATTCCACTCGACAAAATTAAAGAGCAAGTCGACAAGGAAATGGAATGGTGCCACGAAGCGCCCTTCTACACACTCGGCCCGTTGGTCACGGACATAGCTCCCGGCTACGATCACATCACTAGTGCCATCGGCGCGGCCATGATCGGCTGGCACGGCGCTTCCATGCTTTGCTACGTCACTCCAAAAGAGCATCTTGGCCTGCCGAATGCCGAAGACGTCAAGCAAGGCGTGATCGCGTACAAAATTGCAGCACATGCCGCCGACGTGGCGCGCCACAGACCCGGCGCACGCGATCGCGATGACGCGCTCAGCTACGCGCGTTTCCTCTTCGACTGGAACAAACAGTTTGAGCTTTCGCTCGATCCGGAAACCGCTCGCGCCATGCACGATGAGTCTTTGCCAGACGATTTCTACAAGGAAGCGAAATTCTGCTCCATGTGTGGCCCGAAATTCTGCAGCATGAATATCACGCAACTAGCCGAAGCCGAATCCGGCAAAGACCAAGCCGAACGCAAACAAAAATTCGCCGAACTCTTAGTTAAGGTTCAAGGAGCTTAGGGTACTATCTACAGCCAACGTTGCGGAACTTTTGGGCGTAGTTTTCGTATTGTTTATAGAGAGCTGCGGAACCAGTTTGCACGAGTGCTCTCGAAGGAGTCAGCAACATGTTCAGTCTCCTGTTCCTTGTGGTTCTTTATTTCCTGCCGGCGATCATTGGCAGAGACAAATCGGACGCTACCGGTATTTTTCTTCTGAATCTTTTTCTTGGTTGGACGCTGATCGGCTGGGTTGCGGCGTTCATTTGGGCAATCGCGTCTGACCGCCCACACTATGTGCGCTACGTACCAGTGAGCGCAGGACGCTTCTGTTCGCAATGCGGAACGCTGGGGCCTGTCGGCGCGCATTTCTGCGGAGCCTGCGGCCAAACTGTCTAGATTTTCCGTCCGTGTATCCGCCGCAGTTTTTTGTGGGTTGCGTACTTTTCCCCAATTTGTAACCGATGCGACAACCCGGAATATCATTTTACCTTCGTACATATCTGGAATTCGCTACAGTCACAGTCAGGGTGTCAGGGTTTGTACTTACAAACCCTGACATTGAAAAAATATCGCAGCCTTCGGCAGCCCCGCCGAAAAAACTGCGCCAATTGATAACTTCCGAAAAACCTTGCCTATGACCACGTTCGCGCAGACGTATGAAGTGCTGGTAGTGGACGATTCTTCCGTCTATCGCGAACTTTTACAGCGCATGCTGTCAGGACCGGAATACTCGGTCTCGTTCGCCTGCAATGGCAGCGAGGCCCTGCGCCTTCACCACGACAAGGCCCCGGACATCATCATCACCGACTGGATCATGCCGGATTTCTCCGGCCTGGAATTATGCGAGCGCGTTCGAGCCGACAAATCCTCTCCGTACACTTACATCATTCTGATGACCAGCAACACCGAAAAGAGCGGCGTGGTAAAAGGACTGGAAGCCGGCGCCGACGACTATCTTGTAAAACCGTTTGACTCGAGCGAAATGCTGGCGCGCATCGGAGTCGGCCGCCGCATCATTGATTTGCATCGCCAACTCGAAGACAAGAGCGCGCGGCTGAAAGAAGTGGCCAGCACGGATGTTCTTACCGGGCTTCCGAATCGCCGCGCGATTGAAGAATGGGCGGAAAAACAATTGAACGGCGCGGCACGGCATGGATTCCCGGTGTGGGTGGTGCTTGGTGATCTGGATTCCTTCAAGGAAATTAACGATACGTTCGGGCACGAAGCCGGCGATACGGTGTTGCGAACCTTTGCGGATACCTTAAGAAGGCTGACGCGCATTTCGGATATGTGCGGACGGCTGGGCGGCGACGAATTCCTGATTGTGATTTCGCATGTAAGCGGTGACAACATTGAACTGGCCATCAACCGGTTTCGCGAGCTGTTTTGCTCGCTGTCGTTTCCCTTCGCCGGAAAGAGCATAAACATTTCAGCGACATTTGGAATTGCAGGCAGCGAGAGCGGTAACTTCAAAGATTTTGACGCGCTGGTACGCAAAGCGGACGAAATGCTTTACGAAGCGAAACGCACCGGGCGAAATTGCGTGCACATTGCCAAGCTGGACTGAACCTGCTCTCGTGCTCCGAGCCATCGACGACGCTGCAATCGAGGAGAGATTCCTCACTTCCCTCGGAGTGACGGCAACCTCGCTCGGAATGACGGCGGCTCTGATGGTGGTAAGTTTTGCGTTTCTTTACCATGCGCGGGCTGAGGGTTATACTTCCCGGCGAAACTGAAAAACGGTGACGCGGCAGTTCGAAAAAGAATCATCGTTGGGGGAAGAATGGGATTTGAGAGGGCAGCAACACTTGCTGAAATTCCGGCGGGGTCGATCAAGGAAGTGCAAGTGGAGGGGCAGGCAATCGCATTGGCCAACGTCGCGGGGACAGTGTACGCGATCAGCGGCACATGCTTGCACCGAGGCGGCCCGCTGGGAGAAGGGCAACTGGAGGGCAAGGTGGTGACTTGCCCGTGGCATGGCTGGCAATTCGACGTGACGACGGGAAAAGCGGTGCAAAATCCCAATGCCGGCGTAGGTTGCTACGCAGTTGAAATTCGCGGAGAGGAAGTCTTTGTAAGCCTTGGGTTCGATGACCACTCCGACAGCGACTCGCCATTACTGGATCTTCACCGTAGACCCGCACCACTACCACTGGGACACCCTTTTTGTGAAGGGCAAGGAAATGTGGCACGGTGCCGGTTCGAAACCCGACGCGGTTCGCGCGTTGAAACAGGTGCGCAAAGGCGACCGGGTGCTGTGCTACCACTCGGCTCCAGAGCGCTCGTTTTATTCGATCGCGGAAGTATCGCGCGACCCGTATCCCGACCCGCACGATTCGGAGGGCAAGAATCTGGTGGCGGACCTGCGGGCGTTCGAAAAGCTGCCGCGGCAGGTGACGCTGGCGGAATTGCGTTCGAACAAAGCGCTACGGAAGGTGAAGTTCCTGAAAAATGTGCGATTGATCGTTTCGCCTATTTCCGATGCGGAGTACCTGGAAATCCTGAAAATGGCGGGAATCGTCGCGACGCCTGGAATCCCGCTCCCCTGAAATTTTCGCACTGTGGCACTCCCGCCGGCCGTGTGCGAGGAGGTGATGAATGGCGTTGTCCGTTCGAACCGCGTTTCCCGCGGCGTTTCTGTTCTATTTTCTGGTCTTTTTTCCGCTCGGGGCGGGAACGACTGCGCTTGCGCAAAATCCGATGCCAAAACCACAGCTCGAAGAAATTGCCAGCGGCAAAACGAGAGTGATCGACCTCAGTTACGCGTTGAGCGACAAACTGGTGCCATGGCCCGGCGATGCCAAGGCATTCGAAGCGAAAGTAAATGCGACGCCCGAAAAAAACGGCTACTTCACGCGCAGCTTCTGGATGCTGGAGCATTACGGAACGCACATGGATGCGCCGGCGCACTTTCCGCCGGGAAAAACAACGCTGGAGAAGATTCCGGTGGAGAAATTTTTCGGGCCGGCGGTGATTCTGGACGTCCGAAGCCAGGCCGAACGCAAGGCGGACTATCAATTGACGGTGAAACGAATCGAAGCGTGGGAAGAGAAGCATGGCAAAATTCCCGCGGGAGCGATCGTGGTCCTGAGGACCGGATGGGCGTCGCGGTGGCCGGACGTTGTGCGATATCGCAATCAGGATGCGAACGGGACCATGCACTTCCCCGGATTCTCGGTGGAAGCAGCGAAATTTCTGCTGGAGCGGAAAATCAGCGGATTAGGCTGCGACACGCTGAGCATCGATCCGGGGAATTCGACGGATTATCCGGTGCATCGCATGGTGCTGGGCGCGGAAGCGTTTCAACTGGAAAATTTGGCGGATTTGAACGATTTGCCGGAGGCGGGAGCGTTTTTGATTGCCGCGCCGATTAAGCTAGAAGGCGGATCGGGAGGGCCGGTGCGGGTTTTTGGGTTGGTGGCGAACGAGTGAGTAGTGGAGGAGCGACGAAGTAAGTTTATAGTGCGGGGTTTTGGCGGGAGGTTTGTGTCGCGCGGCGCTCTTACGACGCGCACGAGTGAACCCAGCGCTTACGCGCTGGGCTAACTTCTATCGCGCCTCTGGCGCTGCTTATGAAGGACGGCCGGATAACCCGCCGCTACAACGGCCAGTACAAGGCCTCTGATGAGGAAGAGCGTATTTGGTAGAACATTTCCTGGGTTTTATACGTCTGAATAGCTGGGAAGGTCCCTGAGGGTGTGTCCATGAACAGAATGAGGGCAGGGCTGCGTGGATTGATGCTGGGAGTGATGTGCGCAGCCACAGCGATGAGCGCAAACGCGCAAAGCGAGGCGCAGCAATTCCCGGTCGCGACAAAGACGCTGAAGAACGGGATGAAAGTGCTGGTGCAGACCGACCACAGCATCCCGAATATCGCGCTATACATTTTTTACAAAATCGGTTCGCGCAACGAGCGTCCCGGAACTACCGGGCTTTCGCATTTTTTCGAGCACATGATGTTCAACGGCGCGAAAAAATATGGTCCGGGCGATTTGGACAAGGCGATGGAGGCGAATGGCGCTTCGAACAACGCGTACACAACGGAAAACGTAACGGTATACCAGGATTGGTTTCCGCGGTCAGCGCTGAATCTGATTTTCGACATCGAAGCGGACCGCATCCAGTATTTGAGTTTCGATGCAAAGAAAATTGCATCGGAGCGCGAAGTGGTGGCGTCCGAGCGGCGTACCAGCGTGGATGCGAATAACGGCGGAATTCTGGACGAGCAATTAAAAGCGACAGCCTTTATCGCGCATCCTTACCAGTGGCCAGTGATTGGGTGGATGAGCGACATCGAGCATTGGACGATCGACGATTTGAAGCATCATTTCGAAATGGGCTACGCGCCGAACAACGCGACGATGGTGGTGGTTGGGGATGTGACGCCGGAAGAAATTTTCCAGCTGTGCGAAAAATATATCGAGCCCATCCCGCAACACGCACCGCCACCGCCGGTGACCACAGTGGAACCGGAGCAAATGGGCGAGCGCCGTCTGACCGTTCATAAGCAGGCTGAGTTGCCGTTGCTGATGATCGGCTACCACGTCCCGCAAAGTAACAGTCCCGATTTTTACGCGCTGAACGTTCTGCGCACGGTGCTGGTACAGGGAGAGAGTTCGCGGATGTATCAGAGGCTGGTAGACAAGGACCAGATCGCGCTGGAAGTGACTGCCTCGCAATCGCCGGCATTCGATCCCACGCTGACAGTCTTTGCCGCGCAGCCAAAGCAGGGAGTGGATCCGCAGAAATGCGAAGCGGCGATTTATGAGGAGCTGGACAAAGTAAAGAAAACCCCAATCAGTGATGTGGAACTGGAAAAAGCGAAAAATATCCGGCTGGTAGAGTTTTACCACCAAATGCGAACGATTAATGGGCGCGGGAACACCATCGGGACGTATGACGTGTTCTTCGGCGACTACAGGAAACTTTTTGATGCGGAAAAGAACTATGGGGCGGTGACGAAAGAAGATGTGCAACGCGTGGCGCAGAAATATTTTGACGCAAACAACCGCACAGTGGCGACGCTGATTCCAGAGAACGGGGAACAAGGGAGCGCAAAGCAATGAACCGGAAAATAAGAGCACTGCGATTTATAGCCAGTGCGGTTCTGTTGCTGGTGCTGGGCTGGAGTGGTGAGGCGCAGACTTTAAAGCTGCCGCCGCATGAAAAAATTGTCCTGAAAAACGGACTGACACTGTTGCTGATGGAAAAACACGGCGTGCCGATGGTGAATTTTGCGGCAATTGTGAAGGCTGGATCGGTGGCGGATCCGGTGGGCCAAGAGGGCCTGGCGTCAGTGACCGCCGGACTACTGCACAAAGGCACGGCGAAGCGGAGCGCGCAACAGTTCGCGGCAGATCTGGATTTTATCGGGGCGGAATTCAGCGCGGACTCCAGCGCGGACTACACGACAATCTCCAGTGAATTTCTGGCGAAGCATGTGGACAAGGGGCTGGATCTTTTTTCCGATGCGCTGCTGCATCCGGCCTTTGCACAAGCGGAAGCGCAGAAATTGCTGGCGCAGGAAATCGACGGAATCAAAGCCGCGAAAGACGAAGCGCAATCGGTGGTGCTGAATTATTACTACGGCTATCTTTTTCACAGGCATCCGTACGGGCGGCCAGTGGGAGGCGACGAGCTTTCCCTGGCGCGCATCAAGCGCGACGCGATTACCAAGTTCTATGAAACGAATTACACGCCGGGAAATACGATTCTTGCGGTAGCAGGAGAATTCAACGCAGCGAAGATGCGGGCAAAGATCGAGCAGGCCTTGGGAGGCTGGACGGCAAAGCCCGGTTTGTTGCCGGCAATTACCGGGCCGACACCCGTGAAGGGCAAAAAACTTTTGCTGGTGGACAAGCCGGATTCGACGCAAACATTTTTTGTGTTTGGAAACATCGGAACGGCGGAAAACGATCCGGACCGAGTGGCGATTCGAGTGGTGAACACGATTTTCGGAGGACGGTTTACTTCGGAATTGAATGAAGCCTTGCGCGTGGAATCGGGACTCACTTACGGAGCGGAAGCGTTTTTCGATTCCCGAAAAGAGCCGGGCGCGTTTGCGATTTACAGTTTCACGAAAAATGAGTCGACCGTTCCGGCGATCGATTTAGCCTTGCAGGTGTTGGCGAAATTGCATAAGGACGGCGTGACAGCGGAACAACTGGCATCGGCCAAGGCCTATTTAAAGGGACAGTTTCCGCCTTCGATTGAAACTTCCGAGCAACTTGCGAGGCGTATCGCAGCCAACGAGTTTTATGGACTGGGCGACGACGAAATCAATCAACTGGAAGCGCGCATTGACGCGGTGACACCCGAAATCGCGAAGCAGGTGATCGCAAAACATTTTCCGGAAGAGAATCTGGTTTTCATGTTGATTGGAAAAGCGTCGGAGATTGGCCCAGAGGTCAAAAAATATGCGACGCAGCAGGATTCGCGGAAGATCAGCGAGCCGGGGTTCTGGCCGGGAGCGAAGTGAAGGGGCAGAGACCAGAGATCAAAGATCAGTGCCCAGTGAAGAGGAAGATCAGTGGTTGGCTCGTTCTGGGTTTGATTCACGGACGTAAAAAGAGAAAGGAAGTTTGCTAACTACCATTTGAGAGTTGGAGGAAAGATGCGGATTCGATTTGCACTTTTGGTTGGCTGCTTGTTGGTGTGTTCGGGGATGGCGATGGCGGCGGAGGATGCGCCGCTGCTGGCGACCGAGCCCACGATCAACAAAACTGAAATTGTGTTTGTGTACGGTGGTTATTTGTGGAGCGTGCCGCGTGCGGGCGGTGAAGCGCGGCAGTTGACTACCGGAGGACACGAATCGAGTCCGGCATTTTCACCGGACGGAGAGTGGATTGCTTTCGCCGGAGAATATGATGGCAATCGCGACGTGTACGTGATGCGTGCGAGCGGCGGCGAGCCAAAGCGGTTGACGTGGCATCCGGCGCAGGACGCGCCGGTGGGATGGACGCGCGATGGAAAACGCATCCTGTTTATTTCGACGCGCGACGCTTATGCGGACATTACGCGTTTGTACACTGTGCCCGCCGAGGGCGGAGTGGTGGAGACGCTGCCGATGTGGCGAGCGCTGGACGGAGCGTATTCACCGGACGGCTCGGAACTTGCCTACGTGCCGAATTTGCAGTGGCAGCGAGCTTGGAAGCGTTATCGTGGCGGACAGACGACTCCAGTCTATATCGTTCGATTGAGCGATTTGGTTTTGCAAAAAGTTCCGCGCGAAAACTCGAACGATTCAAGCCCGGTGTGGGTGGGAGACACGGTATATTTTCTGTCTGACAGGAATGGACCAGTCACGATTTTTTCCTACGACACAAAAAACAAACAAGTAAAGCAGGCGCTCGAGAACAAGAGTTTCGACTTGAAATCACTTTCTGCGGGGCCGGATGCGCTGGCCTATGAACAATTTGGCGGAATTTATGTATACGACATGAAATCCGGGCAGGCGCAGCACGTGGATATTCGCGTTGCGGGGGATTTGCCAGCGACACGCGCGCATTGGGAAAAAGTGGCAGACAAAATCGAGAATGCGGCGATTTCGCCGGCGGGTGCGCGAGCGGTATTCGAGGCGCACGGAGAAATTCTGACGGTGCCGGCGGAAAAAGGCGACGTCCGGAATTTGACACGGACGCCGAGCGTGGCGGATCGCGATCCGGCCTGGTCCCCGGACGGAAAATGGATCGCATTTTTTTCCGACGAGTCGGGCGAATACGCGCTGCACCTGATAGATCAATCTGGATTGGGTACGGTGAAGAAGATTCCGCTGGGCAACCCGCCATCTTATTTTTACAGCCCGACGTGGTCGCCGGACAGCAAGAAAATCGCGTTCACCGACAAGCGGCTGAACTTGTGGTATGTGGACATCGAGAAAGACGGATCGATGAAAAAAGTGGACGCGGATTTCTATGAAGACCCGAGCTACGCATTGGACCCAGCGTGGTCGCCAGACAGCAAGTGGCTGACGTATTCGCGGTTTTTGCCGAGTCATTTCCGCGCGGCGTTTGTGTATTCGATCGATTCGGGACAAGTTTCGCAGGTAACGGACGGATTGAGCGACGTGCGTTTCCCGGTCTTTGACAAGAACGGAAAATATGTTTATTTCGGGGCGAGCACGGATTTCGGGCTGTCCGCGGGATGGCTGGACCTGACGAGCTACCAGCATCCGGTTTCGCGAAATATTTATGCGGTGGTGCTGAAGAAGGGCGAGCCGTCTCCGGCGGAACCGGAAAGCGATGACGAAAAAATCGGACCGGCAAAGTCCGATGAAAAATCCAAAGATGCGGACAAGGAAAAAGATTCCAGCAAAGGCAAAGAAGCGGATAAAAAAAGTGAAAAGAAAGAAGTAAAGAAGGACGAGAATAAAGATGAGAAGAAGGATGAAAAAAAAGAAGAGCCGGTGAAGGTGACGATTGATCTTGAAGGAATCGGGCAAAGAATTGTTTCGTTGCCGGTGAAAGCAGCGAATTACGAAGGACTGACACCAGGCAAGGCCGGCGTGTTATACCTGACGGAAGAACCACTGATTTCGCCGCCCGGGCCGCCGCAATTAACAGTGAGCAAGTTCGATTTGTCCACGCGCAAAACAGAACCGTTCCTGAATGGCGTGAGCGGCTACACGATTTCGGCGAACGGCGAAAAAGTGCTATACCGGCAAGGACCGGGTTCGTGGTTCATTGCAGCGACAGCAGCGGCTCCGAAACCGGGCGAGGGCGCGCTGAAGATGGATAATTTCGAGGTTTATGTTGATCCACGAGCGGAGTGGAATCAGATGTACCACGAGGTGTGGAGAATCCAGCGGGACTTTTTCTACGATCCGCATTTGCATGGACTGAATCTGGCGGCAGCGGAGGGAAAATACTCGCCGTTCGTGAAGGCCGCCGGCGGACGAGAGGATATCAATCACCTGTTCGAGGAAATGCTGGGCGAAATAACCGTGGGGCACATGTTTATCGGCGGCGGAGATATTCCGAAGGCGCCGCAAGTAAAAGGCGGCATGCTGGGCGCGGATTACAAAATCGAGAACGGCCGCTACCGCTTTGCGCGCATTTACAACGGCGAGAATTGGAATCCGGATTTGCGCGCGCCGCTGACGCAGCCGGGAGTAGACGTGAAGGCCGGCGAGTATCTGATCGAAGTGAACGGCGCTGAAGTGCGGCCGCCGAATGATGTCTACAAATATTTCGAAAACACCGCGGGCAAGCAGATAAAAATAAGGGTGAGCGCATCCGCGGATGGCAAGGATGCGCGTGAACTGACGGTGGTCCCAGTGGAGGATGAATTTCCGCTGCGCAACCGGGCTTGGGAGGAGGACAACCGGCGTAAAGTGGATGAACTGAGCGGCGGGAAACTGGCGTACGTGCACGTGCCGGACACTTCGACAGGCGGATACTTGAACTTCAACCGGTTTTATTTTGCGCAAATCGGCAAGCAGGGAGCGGTGATTGATGAGCGGTACAACCATGGCGGATCGATCGCAGATTACATTATCGATCTGCTGGAGCGACCGCTGCGGAATTGCGCCATCTCGCGCGAGGGCAACAAGTTCTGTTCGCCACTGGCGCAAATTTATGGACCAAAGACGATGGTCATCAACGAGATGAGCGGGTCGGGTGGCGACGCGCTGCCATGGATGTTCAAGCAGGATAAAATTGGTCCGCTGGTGGGCACGCGGACCTGGGGCGGGCTGGTGGGGATTTACAAGTACCCACCACTGCTTGATGGCGGCGGAGTGACTTCTCCGCGCGTGGCGATTTACGGGCTGCACGGCGAATGGGAAGTCGAGAATCACGGCGTCGCTCCGGACATTGAGGTGGAGAATGATCCGGCCTCGGTGGCGGCCGGACATGACGCACAATTGGAGAAAGCCGTTCAAGTGACAATGGAAGCGTTGAAGAAAAGTCCGGTGGTGATCCCGGACCATCCGCCTTATCCGGATTATCAGAAGAAGAGGTAAACAGTAATCGGCGATCAGATAACGGCGAAAAGCGCTGCGCTGGTGTAACTTCTAAAGCGATTTTCGAGCGGGCGTTGGCAAAAGAGGCGCGGCCGGGATCGGTTGCGCCTTTTGTTTCGGAGCGAGAGAAAAGCTAAATGCCGGAACTTCCGGAAGTTGAGACAGTTGCGCGCGGGCTGCAAGGGTCGATAGCGGGGCGGCGGATTTTGTCTGTGACGCTGCGCAAAACTGACTTTATTGATGATCCGGTCGCGATTGAGCGGGAATTGCCGGGTCGGCGAATTGCGCGGGTAGAACGGTTTGGAAAGTTTATGTTGCTGCAACTGGCGAGCAAGGGTGATGCGCTCGAGATGGTTGCGGAAGATACCGCGGCTACGAGCGGTGTCACGCGGCCAGAAGCGATTGCGGAGGCGCTGCTGGTGCATTTGGGGATGACCGGGAATCTTGCGCCGCATCATGCGGATCAGCCGCTGGCCAAGCATACGCACGTGACGTTCGTGCTGGATGATGGCAGGGAACTGCGGTACACGGATCCGCGGCGGTTTGGGCGGATGGCGTATCTTGCGGGAGAAACGCTGGCTGCGGAGTTGTTGCGGTTTGGTGCGGAGCCGCTGCTAGTTACGGCGGAGGAATTTGCGCGACGGATACGAGGAAGCCGTGCGCGGATCAAAGCGCTGCTATTGGATCAGCGGGTGCTGCGGGGCGTTGGGAATATTTATGCGGATGAAAGTTTGTGGAGCGCGCGGATACATCCTGCGAGATCGGGAGCCAGCTTGAAACCCGTGGAAGTAGAGAATCTTCTACGCGCTTTGCAGAAAATCCTGCGCAAGGCGATTCGAATGCGCGGTTCGTCCATTTCTGACTTTGTTGACGCCGATGGCGTGGAAGGAGACTATCAGCAGCACCATAAGGTGTACGGGCGAGAAGGGGAAAAGTGTTTTCGTTGCGGCGCGAAGATTAAGAGAATTATTGTGGCCGGCAGGAGCAGTCATTTTTGTCCCGTTTGCCAGCGGGCGCCGAGACCGAAAAGCGGCGGGGCTGCCGCACTCCAAGAGCGGGGGCCGCGTCGGGCGAGGGTCCAAAGAAGGAAAGCGAAACGCAAACGGCGGTTGCGTACGTCGAAGAGGTAGTTCCCGTTTTCAAGGCAATACGGATGTGGATGACGCGGTGGTGTGGGGACGTGTCAGAAAAGCGGCGGCTGACTGCCGCACTCCAAAAGTGAGGGTGAGGATGCGCTTCAATCGAACGGCGGTGGGGTTGTGCGTAGTGACGCTGGCGGGAGTTTTGGCGCTGCGTGGATTCGCGAGGGCGGCGGAGGACGATAGCAGCGATTTTGCGGCGGCGGATGCGCAGATTTTGCACGAGGTGCGCGAGCACAGCGAAGCCACGCAGAATCTGGAATATCTTTCGGACAATATTGGAGCGCGGCTGACAGGATCGCCACAGCTTAAGAATGCAAACGAGTGGACAGCGGAGCAGATGAAAAAGTATGGGCTGGTGAATGTGCATCTGGAACCGTGGACGATCGCACATTCGTGGACTCGGGGAATGGCTAAGGCGCGAATTATTGCGCCCGCGGAACATCCGTTGACGATTGCTTCGGCGGGATGGTCGCCGAGCACGCCTGGCACGATACGCGGGCCCATAGTTTATTTCGATGCGAAAACCAAGGCAGACTTCGAAAAGTTTCGTGGAAAGTTGAAAGGCGCGGTGGTGATCTACCAGGAACCCTCGGTGCTTTCGCCGCTGAAGCCGGAAGACGTGAACGAAGAATATGTGCGAACGATGCAGGCGCCGCCACCGATCAAGGGGCAGCCTGCGCCGCCATCTCCGTTTGCGGCATTTATAGAAGCCGCGCGGGCGCGAAATGATTTCTTCAAGCAAGAAGGCGTGGCGGCGGTGTTGCGCGATTCGAACAAGCCGCACGGACTATTGAATATGACGGGAGTCGGTGGAGAAAAATTTGATATTGGGGCGATTCCTTCGGCGTTTATCAGCGGTGAAGATTACCGGATGCTGTGGCGAATGCTGAAGCATGGTGCGGTGACGATCGAGATGGAAATGACGAATACGCTGGGCAACAAGCCGGTGGAAGTTTACAACACGGTCGGCGAAATTCGGGGCGGCGAAAAACCGGATGAAGTGGTGATTCTGGGCGCGCATCTGGATTCGTGGGACCTGGGAACGGGCTCGACGGACAACGGAACGGGCTCGATGGCGGTGCTGGAAGCCGCCCGCACGCTGGCGAAATTGAATTTGCAGCCGAAGCGGACGATTCGATTTGTGCTGTTCACCGGCGAGGAAGAAGGGTTGGTCGGTTCGAAGCGGTACGTGGAAGCGCATAAGAATGATCTGGAAAAAATTTCAGCCGTACTCGTGCACGATACGGGAACGGGAAGAGTGCTGACGCTGGGGCTGCACGATAATTATCAGGATCGCGAAATCGTGGACCAGGTGTTGGCGCCCTTGAGGGAACTGAAACTTCTCGAACCAAGCATGGCGCGGTCGTTTGGCACGGACCATGCTTCGTTCGATGATGCGGGAGTTCCGGGATTCTGGTGCATTCAAAACATGGCGGAGTATTCGAAAACGCATCACAGCCAGTCCGACACGTTCGATAAAGTTTGGAAAGATGGTTTGGATCAGGGCGCGCAGGTGCTGGCGGCATGGGCGTACAACACAGCACAGTTGCCGGAGATGTTGCCGCGGCGGCCACTTCCATATCAACCCGCGCGTGACCGCGAAGCGATCAACCCAAGCGAAGCGGTTGCGAAAGCAGAGGCGGCGCAACCCGATCCGGTGGCGGAGATGGACGCGAAAGTGATTGCGCAGGTGAAAACGGAGCAGGCGCAATTGCAGGCGGATTTGTCTTTTCTGGCGGATCGCATTGGGCCACGGCTGACGGGGACGCAACAACTGGAGCAGGCGAGCCACTGGACGATGGCGCAATTTAAGGCGTTGGGACTGGAGAATGCGCACCTGGAGCCATGGACCATTGCAAATAGCTGGACGCGCGGCCCTGCCACAGGGCAGGTGATTGCGCCGACCGAGCACCTGTTGACGCTGGCAGCGGCGGGATGGTCGCCGAGTACGAATGGGGCGGTGCGTGGCGCGGTGGTTGGCGTCGGCGTGCAAAAACTGGAAGACTTGCAAAAATATCACGGGAAGCTGAAGGGCGCGATTGTGTTGATGGACCGTCCGGGAGAAACGGAAGGGCCTTCGAATCCCATGCTGACGCCGTTTGCCGAAAGCAATCTGCCCCTGGACCATCCGAAAAACATGGCGTTGCTGGATTTCCGCGGCCGGCGCCAGATGTTGGCGGACGAAGCGAAGTTCTTGAAGGAGGAAGGCGCGGCGGCGGTGCTGCTGGTGTCCGAGAAATGGTACGGGCTGCTGAACATGGGAACAGGATTTTCCCGCGAGTACCAGCCGGGAGTGTTGCCGGCGGCGTACATGACGCGAGAAAACGCCACGCTGCTGTGGAGGTTGTTGGATGCGGGGCCGGTGGAAGCGGAAGTCAACATTCAGGCAAGCTTCAGCGGGAAGCCGGTCACGGTGTACAACACGGTGGCGGAGATCAAGGGAAGCGAGAAGCCGGATGAGGTGGTAATTATTGGAGGACATCTGGATTCCTGGGATTTGGGAACGGGAGCCACGGACAATGGAACCGGATCGATGGCAGTGCTGGCGGCGGCGCGCGCGTTGGTGAAATCGGGAGTGAAGCCGAAACGCACCATTCGTTTTGTTTTATTCACTGGGGAAGAGCAGGGGCTGAATGGCTCGAAGGCGTATGTGGCCGCGCACAAGGATGAGTTGAGTAAAATTTCCGGCGTGCTGGTTCATGATACGGGAACCGGAAAAGTGCTGACGATCGGATTGATGCACAATTACGCAGCGCGGGAAACGATGGATCGCGTGTTGTATCCACTTGCGAAGGACAAGAGTATTGGGCTTGCCGAGCCGAGTTTGCGCTCGGAGGGCGGAAGCGATCACGTGCCATTCGATGCCGAAGGAGTGCCGGCTTCGTGGTGCATTCAGGAAGTGGCAAACTACGAGAAGGACCATCATTCGCAGTCGGATACGCTGGATCGTGTGAAGTGGGATGATTTGGCGGAGGGCGCGCAGGTGCTGGCCGTGTATGCGTACAACGTGGCGCAATTGCCGGAGATGTTGCCGCGGAAGCCGGCTAAAGTGGCGCAGAATAGCGCGAATTAGACAACATCGACAGAGCGGCTTTGGATCATACGTCCGGGCAAGCTGGGGCGCGGCATGCTCCGGCCCTACAAATGAATGATCGAGGTGCGATGAGAGCAGTGGTGCAGCGGGTGAGTCGTGCGAGAGTAAGCGTTGGCGGCGACGTGACGGGTAAGATTGGCCTTGGATTGATGATTTTGCTGGGCGTGGGGCGCGAAGACACTGTCGCTGTTACCGCCGCGCTGGCGGAAAAGGCTGCGAATCTGCGCATCTTCGAAGACGAAAACGGGAAGATGAATTTGTCGTTGCTGGATACGAAAGGCGCGGCACTGGTCGTCTCGCAATTCACGCTGTATGGAGATGCGCGCGGAGGGCGGCGGCCGAGTTTTATTGCGGCCGCTCCGCCGGAGTTGGCGAAAGCGTTGTACGAAGAGTTTTGCGAGGCGCTGCGAAAATTGGGCGTGGACGTCGCGACGGGAATTTTTCAAGCGATGATGTCGGTGGAGTTGGTGAATGAAGGGCCGGTTACAATCCTCCTCGATTCCGAAAAAACGTTCTAGGCGATCCGACCGGGCGCCAGGCAGGAGCCTACGCACCTGGACCTGCGCGGAAGTCCTGCGCAAGCTCGAGGATCTTGCGAATCCAGAGGTACGCGCAAAAATGGCCTATTTCGGAGTGCAGGTGCCGATAGCAAACGGCGTATCCGCTCCGGTGCTTCACAAACTCGCTCGAGAAATCGGCAAAGACCACCTGTTGGCAAACGAGCTGTGGGCCTGCGAAGTTCACGAAGCGAAAATTCTGGCATCGCTTATCGGTGAGCCGCAAAAGGCAACGGCCAACGAAATGGAAGTTTGGGCGCAGGCATTCGATTCCTGGGATGTCGTGGATACTGCCTGTTGTTATTTGTACGCAGGCAGCAAATTTGCATGGAAGAAGGCGCACGCTTGGAGCAAGCGGCGCGAGTTGTTCATCAAGCGGGCGGGATTTTCCCTGGTCGCGTACCTGAGCTACAAAGACAAGCAATCGCCGGACGAAAAGTTTGCAAAGTTTCTGAAGGTGGTCGAGCGCGAGAGCGATGACGACCGGCACTTCGTTAAGAAGGCGGTAAACTGGGCGCTGCGGAATATTGGAAAGCGAAACAGGAAGCTTAATCGAGAGGCGATTGGAGTCGCGAAAAAGTTGCGCAAACGTGATTCGCGCGCGGCTAGATGGATTGCGGCGGACGCATTGCGGGAACTGCGGAGCGAGGCTGTACAGCGGCGACTGCGTCAAAAGAAGGACTAGATTGGTGAAGATGGACGGATTGCGCAAACTTAGAATCCGGCGTGCGCGTCTGAGTGACGCGGCACGATTGGCAGAATTGAGCGGGCAGCTTGGCTATCCGGCGAGCCGCGCAGGAATTGTGCAACGAATGAAGCGGATGCGGCGTGCCGCGCAGCATGCAATTTTTGTGGCGGAGTCTGACAAAACCGTGATGGGATGGTTGCATGTCAGCGTGACGCCGGTGCTGGAAGTGCCGTTGTGCGCAGAAGTGAACGGGTTAATAGTGGACGAGGCGCAGCGGAGTGTGGGGACTGGGGCGGAATTATTGGAAGCGGCAGAGCGGTGGGCGGCGTCGAAGGGTTGCAAGAGCATGTCGGTACGATCGAATGTGATTCGCGAACGGGCGCATGAATTTTATCTGCGCAATGGATACGAACATTACAAGACGCAGAAGGCGTTTCGGAAATATTTGTAAATAGTTCCTTGCCTCTTTCCCTGTTAAGCAAATCTATCCATTTGAGCGAATGGGTTGGGCGAATGCGCACAGCCCGAGGGCTTCGTTGTTAGCAATATTGCGCGCCCTGTGCGCAAAAGTCTGCGCCGACTATTGCCCGGAAAACCGAAGTTAATTGCCGGATTGGCAAAACATATCGCTACACGATAGAATCGTACTATGCGCAAGAAGATCAGTACAGCGGAGTTCCAGGCATTGGCGGAGTTGCGCTATAAGATTCGCTCTTTTTTGAAGGAAGGCGACGCGGCGGCGCGGCTGGCTGGATTGGAGCCGCAGCAGTATTTAATGCTGCTGGCAATACGGGGGCTGTGGCCCGATACGCCGCCAAAAATCCAGACGTTGGCCGAGCGGCTGTCGCTGAAACATCACAGCGCGGTGGAGCTGGTGGACCGATTGGAGCAGCGAGGTCTGGTGCGCAGGGCGCGCAGCAAAGAAGATCGGCGGCAAGTGCTGGTTTCATTGTTGCCGCGCGGCGAAAAGTTATTAGAGAGAGTGGTGCAGCAAAGAATCGGCGAATTGCGAGCCAGCGGCAGAGAGCTAGTGAAGGCAATCGACGCCTTGCTGCAGGACGAACGCGCCAGAAATAGCCGCACGCGGATACAACTGAATAGTTCCAGCCAGCGAACGCGTTCGCGCTCCGAGAAAATCAGTCCTGCAGCACGATAACAAAGTCGAAGAATTCGAAAAATTCCTCAAATCCAGGGACTCTTGAAGAAAAACAAAGTTTCGAAAAAAGACGATCCGAACATCCCGAAACGAAATGAATCGCCAGCCGAGGAGCTGGGCGACTTCACGACATCGTTGCGGGTGCTGCCGATTTGCGCGCTGGCAATCGTGATTGGAGCTGTTTGCGCCTTTGTGGCGTTGGTATTGCTTCGCCTGATCGGACTGTTTACGAATCTATTTTATTTCGGCCGCTGGAGCACGGCGATGGTTTCTCCCGTAGGGAATCATCTCGGGTACTATGCCGTGTTTGTCCCTATGATCGGGGCCTTGGTCATCGGAGTGATGGCGCGTTACGGTTCTGAAAGAATTCGCGGGCATGGAATTCCTGAGGCGATCGAGGCAATTCTGATCAACGGAAGCCGCGTCGAACCGAAGGTTGCGCTCCTTAAGCCGCTGTCGTCGGCAATTTCGATCGGCTCGGGCGGACCTTTTGGCGCGGAAGGGCCCATCATTATGACCGGCGGAGCGTTCGGCTCGATGATCGCGCAGTTGTTTCAACTGACGAGCGCGGAACGCAAGACATTGCTCGTTGCCGGAGCGGCAGGCGGGATGTCGGCAACGTTCGCTTCGCCGGTGGCGGCTGTGCTGCTTGCGGTCGAGTTGTTGCTGTTTGAATGGAAGCCCCGGAGTTTGATTCCGGTCGCCCTGGCAAGCGCTGTCGCCGCCGTGTTGCGGCGCTATATTCTGGGAATCGGACCGCTCTTTCCGGTGCCTGAGCATCCTTTGTTTATCGGGCCAAAAGCTCTGCTGGGTTGCGCATTGGCCGGCCTGCTCGCGGGAATCTTATCCGCGCTGTTGACGCTTTCCGTTTACGCGGCAGAAGACGCTTTTCAGAAAATACCGATTCACTGGATGTGGTGGCCGGTGATTGGGGGCCTGGTAATCGGATTGGGCGGGCTGGTTTTTCCGCAAGCGCTGGGAGTCGGATACGACACGATCGGAAATTTGCTGCAGGGCAATGTGACCACCCGGGTAATTCTGGGAGTTCTGCTGGTCAAATGGTTTATCTGGGCAGTGTCGCTTGGTTCGGGCACATCGGGCGGAGTGCTTGCGCCGCTGTTAATGATGGGCGGAGCGCTGGGCGGGCTCGAAGCAATGTTTCTGCCGAATGAAGGAGCGGGATTCTGGCCGCTGATCAGCATGGGCGCAATCCTTGGCGGCACGATGCGCTCGCCGTTTACCAGTATTGTGTTCGCGTTTGAGCTGACGCACGACGCGAACGTTTTTCTGCCGTTATTGGTGGGAAGCGTGATCGCGCATGCGTTTACGGTTCTGACGCTGAAACGGTCAATTCTGACAGAGAAAGTTGCGCGTCGCGGATTTCATCTCAGCCGCGAATATGCGATCGATCCGCTGGAACTCTTGTACGTGCGAGAAGTGATGCGCGCTAAAATAGCCGCTTTGCCGGCGAGCGGTTCGCTGAAAGAAATTTTGCACTCGTTGAACACCAAGCATCGCCAGAGCCAGCGGCTGTTGCCGGTGGTACATAAGACAGGCCAGCTTGCCGGAGTGATCACGCGCGGTTAAATCCGCGAACGGCTGGAACACGAAGGAGACACGCTGCTTTCGAAAACGCTGCAAGAACTTGTGCGGGCGGAAGCGGTCGAAGCTTACCCGGACGAGCCCCTGCGTGCTGCGGTTTATCGGATGGCGGAAAAAGGAGTGACGCGAATGCCGGTCGTGGAGCGGCAAACGCGGCGACTTCTCGGACTGATTTCGCTGGATGATCTGCTAGCGGCGCGGACGCGGCACCTGGAAGAAGAACGCCGGCGCGAGCAGACGCTTAAGTTCACGAACTATTTTTCCGGAGGAAGGCGCAAAGACGGAACTCCGCCTACTGTCATGACGAACGAAGTCTCCCGTTGATGACGAAAATTGCTTGAAGATACGACCGATGCCGAGTACGCAAACGAACGCAATAACTACCGAAGCCAGCGCAGGATTCTGGCGTCGTCTGATCACTGAACGCGAGGAACAGGTCTTCCTATTCTTGACGTTAGTGATCGGCGCGCTGGTCGGATTAATCGTTGTGGCATTCATCCTGTTGACGGAGCGGTTTGGGGCGAGGTTGTATCCGGCAGCAGGAGCGGCGTGGCGGCGGGTTCTGATTCCCACGGTTGGTTCGCTGGGGATGGGGTATCTGCTATATCGATTTTTTCCGAACGCGCGGGGTAGCGGAGTTCCACAAACCAAAGCCGCACTGTACGCACGCGAAGGACGAATTTCGGCCAGAACGATTTTTGGAAAATTTTTTTGCACTTCGGCAACGCTCGCGAGCGGAATTCCACTTGGGCGTGAAGGACCGTCGGTTCAGGTGGGCGCAGGAATCGCGTCCTTGCTCGGACGTAAGCTTGGACTTGGCCCTGAGCGGGTGAAGGCGCTGATCCCAGTAGGGGCTGCGGCGGCGATCGCGGCCGCGTTCAATACGCCGCTGGCAGCAGTCCTGTTTGCATTGGAAGAAGTTGTGGGGGACTTGCATGCGCCGGTGCTGGGATCGGTGGTGCTGGCGTCGGCGACGTCATGGGCAGTTTTGCAATTACTGCTTGGCAATCACCCGTTGTTTGAGGTGCCGCAATATCAATTAGTGCATCCGGCGGAATTTGCATTGTATGCGGTACTTGGAGTATTGGGTGGGGTGGTGTCGGCGGCGTTTACGCGGCTGCTGCTCGGGCTGCGCGAAAAATTTCTTGCTGCGCCACGGTGGACCCTGTGGTGTCAGCCGGTAGTTGGTGGAGTGCTAGTGGGATTGATGGGATGGTTTGTGCCGCAATCGTTGGGCGTCGGATACAAGCACGTGGGTGACGCTCTGAATGGCCACATGGTTTGGAAGTTGATGGCGCTGCTGCTGGTGCTGAAGCTGGTTTCGGTTGCGGTGAGCTATGCCTCCGGGAATGCGGGCGGCATTTTTGGTCCAAGTTTGTTTTTGGGGGCGATGCTGGGCGGAGTTGTTGGTACCGCCAGCCACTCACTGTTTCCAAATCATGTGGCAACATCCGGAGCTTACGCGCTGGTGGGAATGGGAACGGCATTCGCGGGAATCGTGCGCGCGCCAATGACCAGCGTGATGATGATATTCGAAATTACGCGGGATTATGCGGTGATTGTGCCGCTGATGATTTCAAACCTGGTGAGTTTTTTTGTGGCGTCGCGATTCCAGAAGGAGCCGATTTACGAAGTATTGGCACACCAAGATGGAATTCATCTGCCGACGGCGGAATCACGGTTATTGGAAGGGAACCGGCGTGTACTGCAGGCGATGCGCGCGGCTTCTGAAACGCTGGATGCGGACACGACTTTGCGAGATGCGGTAGCGAAGACGCAAGCGAGCGCATTGACCGCGTGGCCCGTGGTCTCGCACGAGGGAGTGATCGGAGTAGTGGGGCGCGAAGCGATCGAGGCGGCGGCAAAGAACAGCGATGTGGATCGAAAGTTAATGGAAACACTGGCTTCGGGAGACTTTCCGCACGTCCACGCGGACCATTCTTTGAATACGGCGCTGGACCGGATGGGATCCGCGGGGTTGGATATGTTACCGGTGGTCGGCCGCGCGAATGTGCATCAGTTATTGGGAGTGGTGACGTTGGATGATGTGCTGGCGCTGTACCGGGTGCGGAGCAGGGAAGCAGTGAAGAGAGAGTAGTGAACGGCGGGCACTAGAAACAAAATCGGCGGTTAGAAGCCGCCGCCACCGCCGCCGCCGAAACCTCCTCCGGAGGAACCACCGCCTGCTCCTCCGCTGTCGAAACCAGAGCCGCCGGAGCTGCGCGGAGCGGAAGCGAATACAGTGCCTGCCTGCGATGACATGGCGTTTAAATTGTTTACGAAGCCGTAGGTGTAGAACTGTGGCCCGAAGCCGGTGCCCTGATACCACTGCGGCGGCTGGGTGTAGATGTTCTGAAAGGCCTTGCTCCAATTTTTTTCCACACCCAGAGCCATAGCGAAGGGCAGAAATTTTTCGAACATTTCTGGCGTTTTGATCATGCGGTTAAAGCGGTCGGATTCAACATGGGCAAGGAAATCCTCGAAACCGAGAACGCCTTCGAGGGCGCGTGTTCCAGTGACCGTTCGAGCAGGCATGAACCAGCCGAATCCGCAGATGACAGCGGCGCTGAGAATTCCGGCGAGGATAAACGGAAGACCGGCCATGCTGAGGTTAGCGCCGATGACGACTCCGAACACGATGGAGAGAAAACCGACTACGAGGCCTACGCCGATGTAGGTGCCGCGAACGGTGTCCGGGCGGCGGCGGTAATAATTGCGTTCCAGAAGCGAGGCGAAGATCTGGTTCTTGATGATGGGAAGAGACTTGTAGAAGACGTTATGGAGGCTGGACATGGAGACACTTTCGTCCACAACGCCATTATCGAAGATCCCATCTAGAAGAGCTTGTTCGTGCGGCTTGAGGGTGGTCCATGCCGAACGATCTTTTTTGAGGATGAAGGTGTAATCCTTGTCCTTCCATAAGCCCATCATGTGGTCCTGGGTGTGTTCTTCAATGACGAGATAGCCGCGGACGGCGAGGTCCACGATAGTGGCGGTAATGTCGCGCATGTTGGCGGAATTATCCACCAGCGTTCCGGCTTCACTGGGAGTGAGCTGGTCGGGCGGCTCGTATTGGGCGGTGGTGGGGCGAAGGCGGGGATCGCGGCCGGTGGTCCACCAGCGGCGGAACATGAGTACGGTGATGACGACCGGGAGGACGAGGGGCCAATTGCTGCGGAAGAAAAGAACGACTTTGTCGACTACTGTGGGTTCCTGAACGGCGCCCTTGTCAAAGGCGACGGCGACAGTCAGGCCTTCCCGGTAGCCGAGGGGAGTTATGGTGTGGACCTCGACACCGTTTCCCGCGAGTTCGACCGTGGCATCGTGTGCGCGTGAGCGGTAGACGCCAGTGAAAACATTGGCGCGGATATTCTTGGCTGCGACCGGAAGGGAAATGGTTGCGGAGGCGTCGCCGACGGGGACGTCCCACCCATCGCCGGTAACATTCCAATATAACTCGTCATGGTCCTCGAAGAAGCGGAGAGCGTCGGAGACGGAGTACTGAATGTTGATGGTCTGAACGGAATCGTCAGCATTTGGGACATAAATCTTCAACTTGCGGTAGTGGCGATCGTGGGAAGAATCGAACTTAAGGTCGTGGCCGGCGCCGTCGGTAACGCGCGTGATACTTAAAAACAGAGAATAGTTCATGGCTTGCGGCGTTTCGTACTCGACCGGAATTTCGCGGTACAGGCCGTGCCAGGGCCCGCCGATGAAGTGAACGATGATGGATTCGGTGACGTTGACGGTGCTGTCCGGCAGGACTGCGATTTGCGCGTCAAATTTTTCGATCTTAAGTTCTTTTGCATTTGTGGACGAACACAAGAAAAGAAGGAGAGCCGGAACCAGCCATCGCGCAGAGCTACTGAGGAGGCGTTGCATGTGGCAAGTGGGCCTTCAGGCCGTGGGTGCTGCGGGAGAGTTGAAGCTGACCTTGGGCGCTTCGCGCTCCGTGCTGGAGGTGACTTCGAAGAATTCCCGCGGCTTAAAGCCCAGCATGCCGGCAAAAATACTGGTCGGGAATTGCCGGATTTTGGTGTTCAGGTCGCGTACGACGGCGTTGTAGTAGCGGCGCGCGCTCTGCACGCTGTCTTCGATTTGAGTGAGCGAATTCTGCAGGGAGGTAAAGCTTTCGATGGCGCGAAGTTGCGGATAGGCCTCGGATAAAGCGAAGAGGCTTTTCAGAGCGCCGCTGAGCATGTTTTCGGCTTGCGCTTTGTCGACGGGGCCAGTGGCGCTCATGGCGCGATTGCGCGCATTGATGACGGCCTCGAGAGTGCCTTTTTCGTGTCCGGCGTAGCCTTTTACGGTTTCGACCAAATTGGGGATCAAATCGTAGCGGCGCTTGAGTTGCACGTCGATGTCGGCCCAAGCGTTGTCGGTCTGCACTTTCAGCCTGACCAGGCTGTTGTACATTCCGATCAGAATGACGATGATCAAAACTATGCCAATGAGCAACGCCCAGATCATGTTGACCTCACGCGGAAGAGTGTTGGAAGCGCTGCTCGAACTATACGTGCGGGGTGCAGGAGTGTAAAGCGCGGGCTGGTTTGGCTAGTGTGGCGATTTCCGATTCCCGGACGCTGCATGCAAGCCAATTCTAGCGTCGGTGCGCCGCATTTCAGTGATAGTCAATCGTTGATTGCTTCAGTCTTACCGGTTGCGCCGGCCGTCCTTCATGTGTTTTCTGAAATGGTGCGCGATCTGATTTTCGTAAGCCGCTTCAGCAACCGTATTTTCTATTTCCGCGGACGACAGATATTTGAGGCTTGGCTTTAGCTCCACCTTGGCGTCAAACGCCAACTTGGATGCCGGACGCGTGAGTTGGCCGTCAGCATCAGCGTTCATACTATTCATCGTCCAGAGGCGCACCAGAAGCTGTTCCTGGCCCTTTTCTGGACCGTGCCGCCACCGTCTAATAAAGTTCATGGCGCATCTCGTCCCTCGATTGACGCTAAACCACGCAGACGTAACTGGTGTGAACTCCAGATTTAACGCCATGCACGAACGGCGTCAACTGTACCGAGGGATAGAATTGCTACTGGCCAGAGGAACAGGTGAAGAAAGAAACTGAGGAAGCCGACGCGTCGGGTCCTGCGAATAAATATTGTCTGACTACGTTATATAATTGGTATCAGAAGCGAATCTAGTCTATGCTTGGTACCGCGTAGTACCACGTCATGTTCTTTAAAACACTCAGCGCGAGGCCCGTCAGCGGCAGCACACCAGATTCACTGCCGAAAAAAATACGTATTCGACGCGCAGATGGCGCCGAAAATGATTCGCAAGCATTGCACGATTTCCGCGGAAGGAGAGAAACGGCTGGAGAACGGCGGTGTCGCGACTGGGGCTCTCCGCGCAGGCCCATGATCGTATCCTGAAGGTCTCGCCGAACCATCGCCGACCTTGACGGATCGGAACCGATCGAGCCCGAGCACTTTTGTGAGGCGATCCAGTACCGTACCCTGGACCGGTCATACTGGGCCTAGGAGCGCGTCCGAAAATTAGCATTTAATGACGTCGAGGTGGGCGTTCCTGATTCGTGAGGCTAGCGGAACCCTATGGCGAGTTGGAGTTTGTTCCCGTGAGTTACTTTAGTCTTCCAAATCTCTTCCGGGAACCGCTTTCTGACCCTTGCCCTGGAAATCGTCGCGCTATCCACTGCAAATGATCTTGTGAAACTTCAGAATGTTGTGAGTCATACAGATCAGCGCCCACTCACCTCGTACTTTCTCCAACCCGCGTAAGAGGAACTGTCGGAATCCGCGCGCCTGTTTGATCTGCCCGAATACCGGTTCGACAATGAATTTCCGTGTCGCATAGATCGCTGCTCCAGCCTGGGTCTGTAGCTTTCGTTCCATCTGCTCCACACGGCTGGCCCCTTTCGGTAACGGCCCGGGTTTGCAGGGTTCCCTCCGCTGACCATGTTTCTGCTTTTTCGTCGCCACGAATCCTTCGATCTTCCGCTTGTTCAGGTACTTCAGGTTCTCCTCCGAGCAATATCCACTGTCGGTCACAACTTCTTGTGGTTTTTGTCCCGACTGTTCTTCGATCTTCTTCACCAATGGCACCAGCTGCTGTTTATCATTCGCGGCTTGCGTGACCTGCTGTCCGACGATCAATTGAAAGGCTGGTTCGACAGCGATCTGCGTGTTGTAGCCCTGCACAAATCCATCCGCCCCTTTCAGGATGCGGGACTCTGGATCGGTAAAGTTATATTGCGCCTTCGGTGCGGGCTTCGATTCCTCTGGATGATCCTTCCCTTCGCTACTGGCTTGCTCGCGGGCGCGCTCTTCCAGCGCTTGCTTGGCTTCCCGTATCCGCGCAATCCGCGTTTCTCGTCGCTGCAACTCTTCCGGCAACTCGTCTCCCCGGCGATCCCGACCGTATCGTTGATCCTCTTCTTTATCCGCGGCCTCTGCTTGTCCCAACAACTTTCGCACTTCCTCCCGCAGCCGCTTCTTCGTCTCCTCCATCCGTCCGTAGCTCATGGCCTTGTGCTTGCTCGCGTTGGCCTTGAACTTACTCCCATCCAGCGCCACCCGCCCCAGCTTCATCGTCCCCGTCTCCAGCGTCAGCCGTAACAGCTGCTGGAACATCTCTTCCAACGCTTTTAGGTGCAGCTTCCGAAAATCCGAGATGGTCCGGAAATCTGGTTGATTCCCGGCCGCCAACACGCGAAAGGCAACGTCTTCCACCAAACGCTTCTGGATCTTGCGCGACGAAAACACTCCCACGCAATACCCGTAGAGCAAGATCTTGGTCATCATGCGCGGATGATACGGCGGTTGCCCCCGATCATCCTCTTCATACACCGACTCGATCGCCGAAAGGTTCAACTGGTCCACCACGTCGGACACGAAATAAACCAAGTGATCATCCGGCAACCATTCGCGCAGGCTCGGAGGTAAAAGTAAATCTTGTTCGGGAAGATAGGATCGGTAGGTTTTCGCCATGGTTCAGAATAATTCGCACACCCTTGCACTCTTTTTCAAGTGAATTCAGTAGAATCAAAGATGAATTCTCGGACACACTCCTAGTACTACTGTGTTACTAATTTAGTAACACAGTAGTACTAGAGACGTAAAGCATCACTTCAATATTTCATTCAGACAAAAAGATACCCCGTCTTCCCTTTCCTCTGCGACTCCAACCGTAAGTGTCGCGATGTCCAGCCCAATCGGGTTCCGTGAATTCAGCGAAGACGAATACCGCAAATTTATCCGAACGCTTTCCGACGAAGAATTGATAAAGGCAGGGAAGCGGCTCCGTATTTTGTGCGGCGATGTCGTTACACCGACGCCCGGCACGTTCGATAGACAGTTGAAAATCTGCCGCGACGAGTACCGTCGCCGACATCCGAAATGATTGCTATCGTTCTATTAGTTTATGCGTTACCGTACGGGCGTCCCGCGAGAGTCCTTCAGGCGTAAGTCTATGCGAAATTGTAAGTGCGGCAACACTGCTGCGAACAACGCAAAATTCTGTCCAAAGTGCGGGCATCGCTTTACCAGCACTTCCACACTGGTTATCGCATGGGTGCTCGGCATCTTCGGAGTTTTTGTAATTTTAATGATGAGTCTTGCCAATTCTGGTTCGACTTCAACGGGCGGTTCTGCTGCCCCGAGTCCAACTACACCGACGCAGCCACCAGCTAAACCAAAAAGCCCTGCTCAAATTGCTGCTGGACAGGTCGCCGTCCGAAAGGCTTACGCGAAAGTGATAGACCAGCAGCTACTTGAGTTGGGAATAGAATCAAATACTTTTACGCGAGGCGCTCAAGCAAAAACCATCGTAATTCAGGATGCGTTGGCAGGCCGCGTTCGCGCCAATTCACTTGGAAAGAATTCCACGATGTTCGATCAACTCAAGGCTCTCGGTTTTACGCGGCTGAACTATACAAACGGGTTTGAAGGCGACTTGTATGAAAGCTTCACGTGGGATTTGACGAAATGAGTTGACGGTTAACGCAGACCTGAAACGTTTCTATTATGCTTACTCTACGTTCGGCCATCCTTGCAGTCGTCATTCTCGCGTCGGCTCCCGCGCAGCCGGACGTTCAAATCTCGTTTCCGAAAGACGGCAACGGGTTGCTTGATTACTGTGGCCCTGTGGTCGCCGCGTTCGATTCTCCGTCAGTAGTAATAGGCTCAGCCGAGAGCCACGGCATCCAGATGATGAAACAGGGATGGTGCGCTGGTCATCTTCAGGCAATGCGCGAGATGATTTTGTTCTCTCAAGTTCAGCAGGTAAAAACTGTCGCATCTTTGAGCGGAGAAAAGAACCCAGAGCAGACCTTGACGCCCGATGTCTTGCGGCAAGTGATGGCAAAAAACCCAGAGATGACCTGCATCCCGAATGAGGTCAATCAGGCGCAACTAGCGCGAATTCTCGTGAAGTGGCTACGTGACCATCCAGAGAGGCTCCATGAGCCGGATTAC
>WNFR01000399.1_pt1 | contig 43903 bp, 41 predicted proteins | sample 5400221 | NCBI WGS metagenome assembly WNFR01 (sample SAMN13153357, study PRJNA577476) | soil metagenome | isolation source: 40 cm soil under Madrone tree | place: USA:California | collected 2016-06-14 | reverse complement strand
GGCCAGAAGGACGAGGCCGACAACCTCAAGGCGATGGAGACGAAGCTGGCGATGCCGGTGCTCGCCATCGGCGCCGCGAAGGCCTTCGGCGCCAACGTGGCGGTCGTCATGCGCAACGCGGCGACGAACGTGCAGGAACTCGTCGTGCCGAACGCCGGCCACTGGCTGATGGAGGAAGCGCCCGCGGCGACGATCGCCGCGGTGCAGGACTTCCTCGCAGCGCACTAGGCTGCCTCGGCCACGGAAGCCACCGGGTTCCGCGTCCCGAGCAACCAGAATACCGCGGCCAGGAGCAGACCCGCCGACGCTCCCGCCGCCAGTTTGAATGCGCTGCCGAACAGAGCCGGGGCCAGCGCCCCGGATATCGCCGCGAAGATCAGCATTTGCAGGAAGTTTTGCAGAGAGGCCGCCAAACCGCGCATTTCCGGAAAGATGCCCAAGGTCATCATGCTCATGCCGGGAACCGCGAGGGCCAATCCGAATGTATAAACCATGAGCGGCAGAACTGCCCAGGGTACGGCCGCAGTGAAAGAGAACGTGTAGATGAGATTGACGGCCGCGGCGACCGCCATGACCGCGAACCCCAGCTTGATCATCGTGCTGCTGTTCATCCGGTGCGCGAGCCGGCCGCTCACCGAGGAGCCGAGCACCAATCCGCCGATCAGCGGCAGGAACAGCCAACCGAATGCCGTCGGCGGCAGCTTCAGGATTCGAATCACGAAATCCGGTGCCGCTGAAATGTACAGCGCAAATCCCCCGAACCCGCAGCCCATGGCGAGACAGCGCAGCAGGAAATGCGGATGAACGATGGCAGAGACGTAACTGCTCATGATCCCCGACAGGTGAAGCGGTCGGCGCGATTCCGCAGGCAGACTCTCCGGGAGGGCCCAAAGGCAGGCGGCAATCAAGGTGAGGGCGAAAATCGCCATGAAAGCGAAGCTCGCACGCCAGCCGAAGGCAACCTGCAGCCAGCCTCCGAGGATGGGAGCCACCGCCGGCGCCAGGCCAAAGACCATCATGATGTTGGCGATGAGACGCTGGGCCGCAGCACCCGAAAAGCGGTCGCGGACAATGGCCTGACCCACCACGCCGCCGGCGCCCGCGGACAGACCCTGCAAAACACGAAAGCCGAGCAAGACCGAGAACCGGTCTGAGAGCACGCAGCCGATGGAACCGAGACAGAACAATCCGAGGGCAAAGAGGACGACTGGGCGCCGACCGAGCGAATCCGACAGCGTTCCCCAAAACAGGCTCATGAGCGAGTACGCAAATAAATACGCGCTCAACGTTTGCTGCATTCCGAGCGCCCCGACCGCGAATTCCCGTGATATCGCCGGAAACGAGGGGAAATAGGTGTCGGTCGCGAACGGGCCGATCATGGCAAGGCCGCCCAATAGGAATGTCAGGCGCAAAGATCTATCGTGCATGTTCGACCACGCGCTATGAATACCACAACACCCATTCGACGGGGAGCGATATTGCCCGCCCATGGTCAATTCAATAAGATGCCGACAGACGTAGTGCGTTGCCATGAGGCGGGCGGGCCACGGTGCTCAAGGAGTATTGATGGAATCAACCATGGCCAGCCAAGTGCAATGGCTCGTGGATCGATCGATGATCAGCGACCTGCTATATAGCTTTGCGCGTGCGCTGGACACCAAGGACTTCACCGCCTACGTCGGCAATTATGCCGAGAACGGATCCATCGAGCTGCCGCAACCCACCGGCGGCACCTTCGTCCTGCAGAGAGCGGAAATGTTGGACAAGGTCGCCGCCAGTCTGAGTAAATATTCCGCGACTCATCATATAAGCAGCAATCATCAGATCGAAATTGCCGGCGACACGGCAGCGTCGCGCTCCTATCTACAGGCCATTCATGTGGAAGCGAAACCCACCGATCACTGGGGCGCGGGCGGCTGGTACGACTGTACCTACAAGCGGACCCCCGAAGGATGGAAATTCCACCGCGTCAAGTTGACGGCGGTGTGGTTATCCGGCGATCCGAGCGACTTCAACTTATAAACGATCTCGCATCTATCGTAGTGATGTCCGGAGTATCCGCGCCGACGCACTGACTCGCGTCCGACGGCTCAATCGGCGGCCCGGTCGCGGTAGAACTTCTGCAGCACGTAGAAGGCCGCCTTGCGTTGACCGCGATCGGACAGCAGCCCCTTGCGGTTGTAATAGTCCTGCATCCCGGCAAGCGGGCGTCGCGGGGAGCGAAAATCCATCAGCACCCACGGCGACATCCCTGCGATGTCGGGATTGTTGCGAATCATGGACAGCTGGTGCTGGAACAAGCCGGCTTGATACTCTTCGGTCCATCGCGAGGCGATGCTGCCGTGTAATCCGGCCGGCGCCTCCCCGCCGAATTCGCTGATGATGAGAGGCTTGCCGTAAGGGCTGATCCAGCGTAGGCGGTCCGCGTCTTCCGGGTTGCCCGAATACCAGCCCACGTATTCATTGATTCCCAGCACGTCGAGCGATTCGCCCAGCGGGTCGTTGAGCATGCGCGTGTCCCGACCCGCGTCTTCCCACTTGTTCATCGCCGACGTCAGAAGGCGCGTGTCGTCCAGCCCGCGTGTGAATGCGCCGAGATTCCTGAGGAAGGCGTTGCGCGCCGGCGCCGGCGTCGTTTCATTCGACAGCGACCAGAAGATGACGCTGGCGCGGTTGTGATCGCGCGCCACCATATCGCGCATCTGGCGCTGCGCGTTCTCGTAGGTCGCGAGGTTCTCCCACGCCATCCCCCAGTAAAGAGGTATCTCGGACCACAGCAACAGGCCCATCCGATCGGCGAGCCGGATGGCATTTTCATTGTGCGGATAGTGCGCGAGACGGACGAAGTTGCAGCCGAGTTCCTTGGCCCAACCCAGCAGCGTCCGGCCGTCCTCGGGCGAAAACGCGCGGCCACCCCGAAATGCGGCCTCTTCATGCGTCGAGATCCCTCGAAGAAAGACCGGCTTGCCGTTCAGGAGAATTTCTTTTCCCCGCACTGCGATGGTGCGGAAACCGATCTCATCCTCGACACGATCGCCGGCACCCGACACGATGGTGCGGTAGAGCTTCGGAGTCTCCGGCGACCAGAGCTTGAGCCTGGCCGGGAAACGAAATTCGCCGCGGCCGGCATCATCGGTTTGGATGGTCTGCCGGAGACCGATTTCGGGAATCTCGACGGCCACCGCCCGCGCGGCACCGGCGCCGTTGAGCTGCACCCATCCCGCCACCTCGCCCGGATTGCCCTTCGCCAGTTGCACGAAATAATCCTGAATGAAGGTGTCCGGCGTCTCGATCAGCGTGACGTCGCGTGTCACCCCGCCGTAATTCCACCAATCGGTGTTCGCAGCCGGGATCGCATCCGGGCGGCGCGTGGCATCGGCCTCGACCACCAGCGAATTGCGGCCCTCCGCGACCGCCGTGGTGATCTCGAAATTGAAGGGCGTGAAACCGCCTTCATGCTCGCCGATCAGCCTGCCGTTCAGGTAGACACGGGCCTTGTAGTTGACCGCGCCGAAATACAGAAAGAGCCGCTTCCCGGCGCGTCTCGTACGCTCGAACGCCCGTTTGTACCATACGGGCCCTTCATAAAACAGCAGATCCTCGCGCTGCGAATTCCAGTCACCGGGCACATTCAGCATCGGGGAGCGTTCGAAGTCGTATTCGATCAGCTCGTTATCGCCGGCGGGCTTCTTGTCCTCGAAATAACGGCCGCCCAGCCCGTTTTCGTAGGGATCGACGATGATGTGCCAGGTTCCGTTCAGACTCGTGCTGCTGCGGCCGCCGGGATTTGCGATCACGCTCGAGGATTCCGCTGCAGCGGCCGCTCCGGCGAGCAGAATCAAAGTTGCGAACATCGATGCGGATCCCTTCATGGCATGGGCGCTATGTCAACCCGCGGCTCAGCAGGCATTCCTGCACCGCCCGCTCCGCCTGGTCGATCGCAACGTTGCAATACGCAGCCCCACCCGAATCCGCGTTGGCAATGGCGATTCTGCCAAAGGCGCGTCGACCGATGACATGCGGCCGTTCGGCGTCGGGCAGATCCGGATCCCCGAGTGTGTCGTACGTGTACGCGTAGCCGTGCGGCCAGCGATTGACCGTGAGCCCGAGGATGTCCCGCCGCGCGTCGAAGCCGGCTGGTCCCAGCATCCGGTTCAACTGCGTCCGGATTTCGCGTTCCATCGTCTCGAAGGACGTGGCCAGCATTTCCGCGCGTCCGGCCCGATTCTGCTCGCGCCGCGGCAATCCCGGTTTATTGAAATTGCGGATCATCTGGATCAGCGCAGGTTGCCGGGGATCCAGCAGGGTTTCATAGCCGCCGATCGCCAGCGGTACGTCGAGCATCAGGTCCGTGTGGTACCCATTGGGAGCATGGATGGTGCGCACGCCGAGTTTGCCGAGCGGTTCCCAGTTCCGCAGGAGCACGCTCGTGTACTGAATCGGCACCTTCGAGGCGTAGCGCAATGCCTGCTTCTGTTCCGGCGGCAGGCTTGGCACGATGAACGGCACGATGTTGTTGAAGCAGGCCAGGATCACGTTCGCCGCCGTGACCTGACGCCGCCGATTGTCATTCGAGTACACGATGCGCACCGCCCGCTCCGTGGCCGCGTCGGGCGCCGCGATATGCTCGACGCACACGACGGTGCTGTTCAGCCGAATCCGCGTCGGATTTGCGTCGAGGTCCAGGGCGGCGTAGGTCGCCGGTGCAAGCACGATGGATTCCTGCTCTTGATGGCCGGGGAATACACCGGGAACCAGCCGGCTCACGAGCAGCCGCGCAACGCTTGCGTTGCCGTCGGGAAAGTGAAAATACTCCGCCTCGGCCTTGGGCTCCGCCTCGATCTGCATGCCGTCAAATCCCGGCAGATCCGAGCGCCACGCGATATAAGCCGGACACGTATCCAGGCGTTTGTGATTTCGAATGCTCCAGCCCATGCCGTGGAAAAAAGCCAGGCTGGCCGGCGATAGACCGGCGTGCCGAAGCAGAAAATCCTGGTAGCTCATGTGTTTCAGAGCCGCTGCCTTTTGCGCGGCGTCGAGCTCCGGCAGGTAATCGGTCTTTGCCGTGTGCAGCCTGATGAGGTCGGACCGTACCGCCGCGGACAGGGGCGCATCCGCGAAGAACGCCTGCCAGGGGCGCACGCCCGATCCCGCGACCAGCTTATCGCTCAGGAAATGCTCTCGATCGAAGAACACTGCGTGCCCCAGGCCCTGTACCCGCTCGGGGCGCTCGTAGCGAGCGAAACTCTTGGGGTCGACGCCGAGTTCCGCGAGCAGGGCTTTCGCCGTGTAACTGTACGGGAACGGCGTCTCGATGCTCATTGCGCCGCCGAAGGACAGGTGTACCCGCCCCTCGTGCCGGAACTCGCAGCGCTTTGCGTGTCCGCCGAAATCATCGTGGTTGTCGAGGATCAGGATTCGACGATCGTCACCGAGCGCCTTGCGGTACAAGTGTGCCGCCGCGAGGCCGGAGATCCCGGCGCCGACCACAACCAGGTCGTAGTGCTCGCCCGTGTCGTCCGCGGCAATCGCGCCGTCGAACCCACCATCGCGCACCAGGTGCGCGACCTCGAATGAACCCGGATACTGTCCTCGCAAGCCGCTGCGCAGCGGCGGATACGGCTCGCCCGGTGACCCCCGCCCAGCCGGCGCCGACAGGGGAGCTACGTTTGACCCGGTAGGGTTGACGCCGCCAACCGCGGATGCAGCGGCGCCGGCGGCCGATGCCGCGAGAAGGGCAACGCCGGTCGCCACGCCGCCGATGAAATCGCGCCGGGTGATGGGCTGCTGCAGGCCGAGTTCATCACCGGAATTGGTCATTTTGCGGAAGCTCCCAACATGATCGGACCGGCCGGAGACTTAAGCGCATGATAGAGCTATATTGACACAGCGGACATGATTCATACTTGTCCGCCAATCAAGATTTACCGTTGATCGCAATGAAAACCACGACACTGACGTCGCCCACGGGCACGGTCGGCATCATCGATGCACCGTCGATCGAGAGTCGCCACCGCGCACTGTGGTCCGCCTGCGTTGCTCATGCACTCCATGATGGATACACCGATCTCATTTACGTACTGCTGCCCGTCTGGCAAGCCGAGTTCGGTCTGAGCTATCAGGCGCTCGCGATACTGCGCGCGGGTTATACCGCAACGATGGCCGGCCTGCAGTGGCCCGCCGGCCGGCTCGCAGAACGGTACGGGGGCCGGGCCGTTCTGATCGTAGGCACGGTATTGGCCGCACTGGGTTACGCGTTCGCGGGGCTATCGGGCACCCTTTTCGGCCTGTGTGCGGCACTGGCCCTGTCGGGCGGCGGCTCGAGCACTCAGCACCCGATAGGTTCAGGATCGGTATCGCGCGCCTACGGCAAGACCGCTCGCGGCCCCCTCGGGGTCTACAACTTTTCCGGCGATTTGGGCAAAGCGACCTTCCCGGCGGCGGTATCATTCCTATTGATCTTCATGAGCTGGCGGCATGCACTGTGGATCATGTCCGCCGTGGGGATTGCCGTCGCAGTGGGTCTCGCTGTTTTCCTGCCCGCGACCAAGGATCATTCATCGACGAACGTCCCAACGAGCGACGGAACGGGAACGAACCGAAGCGGCTTTCCCCTGTTGTTTGCGATCGGCGTTCTCGATACGGCGGTCCGGATGGGGCTGCTCATGTTCCTGCCGTTTCTTCTCAAGGCGAAGGGCGCGTCGCTATCCGTGATAGGAGTGTCGCTCGCGATGCTGTTTTTCGGGGGAGCCGCCGGCAAATTCATTTGCGGATGGCTGGGCGCTCGTGCCGGGGTGATCCGCACGGTGATAGCGACGGAGAGCGCGACGGCCGCATGCATACTCGCCGTGCTGTTTTCTCCCCTTGCATTGGCTCTGCCGCTGCTGCCGGTGCTGGGATTGATGTTGAACGGGACCTCCTCGGTGCTCTACGGAACCGTTCCCGACCTGGCACCACCGCATCGCACCGAACGGGCTTTCGCACTGTTCTACTCCGGCGTCTTGGGATCCGGCGCCATCGCACCCATTCTTTTCGGAGTCATGGGCGACTGGTTGGGGGCCCGCGAGGCAACGGTTGCGACCGCCCTCACGGCGCTGGCCGTTCTGCCGTTGGCCATGGCTCTGGCACCTCACCTGAGGACGCCCCCATGAAATACCTCTTCGAGGTCCATATAAAACCGGGTCATACGGCCGAGCAATACGCCGCCGCGTGGGTGCGGGTGAGTGAGATTCTTCAGCGGGCGCCGGGCGCCCGGGGCACCCGATTGCATCGAAAGCTCGGTGATCCCGGTACGCTGCTTGCCCTTGCCAGCTGGGAGTCGAAGTCCGCCCGGGACGCCATGGAAGCGCGGCGCGACAAGACCGTGCGCTCCATTTTGAAGGAGACGTCGGCGATTTGCGAGATCACCATCCTCGGCGAATTCGACGAGCCGGAATGGGTGGTGGAACCTCCCGCATCGGTACGCTGATCCGTTGCGGTCCCTGGGGTGCGCGTACCTCACGCCTATGCGCTGCTTTTCGCGCCGCGGTTCCCTCCCGTTTCAGGGCCTGTTCCGTCCGCTCGGCCAGCCCCGCATCGTCAGGCTGTGGGCAGCGTGCGCAGGGCCGTCCGCACTCTGCGGGTCATCCAATGATTGGCGCCTCGCACGCGTTCCAAGGCGGTGAGCGCGGCTTGTAACTGATAACGCGCCGATCCCAACTGCCCGCGCTCGGCCAAACACTCGCCGTAGAAATCGATTGGCGCCGTTCGTGTGGTAGCCGGGTCGATAGCGTAGCGACACCAAGATCGATCATCTTCTTGGCGCTGAACAAGAATTCACCTAGCATGCTGCATGGCAAAGAAAAATGAACCGGTTGACGAGCTTCTGGACGCCTTGGTTTGGATGAGACGCAAGGCGAAACGGCATCAACCGGTCGATGATCTCATCGATGCGCTCATCAAGATGCGGCGCAAAGCGAAGAAGAAGACCGCCAGACAAAAGAAAGCGACGAAAAAGGCGAGTGAAGTCCAAGGGTTAAAGTCGCAGGTTATGCACAGGGTTATCCCCCGGGATTGGGGATAGGGGAGCCAACCAATGCCACTGACATCATTCCAACTGGGCAAGCTCAAAATTGCCGCCCATGTTCGCGAGGAACTGGACCGAGCGGGTCTTGCAGCTGCATCCATTCAATGTCTATCCGACGGCGTGCACCTGCCTCTTGGCCATACCAGGCTCACGATAGCCGTGGGCGAAACGTTGGCGCACCTTGACCTCCTGACTCACGAGGTAGAGGACTGTGCCGTGCTCGTTGCCGGCGACCCCTGGCGCAAGATAGCCACGTTCATAGGCCAACTTGCCCGGCCGAAGTAGGGTTACGGCGACGAGGGTCGATGGAAGTCTCGTCGGAGACTCGATCAACCCTCGTAGCCCTCCTGCCCGACCGGCCTCAACGAATCGGTGCCATCAGATGCTGGTAGGGCGTCCCGGCCCACATCACATAGGGACTCTTGGTATCGGGGTCCGTACTCTTCGGATAGCTATCATAGAAACCGGCGTCGGCGCCAACGATCATGATGTGCGGTCCAGTCTTGATCCAATGGTTGGCGGCAGTGGGTTTCGCAGCATACGGGTCCGTGTTGCTGGCATCAGTGCCACCGGACAACATGTACATCAACCCGACCTTTCCCGCCGGCGGCGTCTTGTGATTCAGATACGCATCGATCCATTCACCCGCATTCTTGTCCCAGCACATCGGATCGGGGCCCGGGGTTTCGGGATTGTCAGGCATGCAAGTGAAACCATTACTGCCTTTGCGCAGCGTCCGCATCGCACCTTTCGGGTCCGGGACCACGATGGTGGCGTTCTCGGCGACTTTTTTGGGCGCGGCCTTCATGGCGCTCGCGATCAGTTCGTCATCCGTCGGGGCCGCCTTGGCGCCTTCCGTGGTCGCGGCGTGGTGCATTGAAGACGCGGCCGCGGTAGGCGGGTCGGCGGCCCACGCTGAGCAGCTCAAACAAAAGAGTAAGGCGCCGGCCGAGACAAATTGCATTGACTTGTTCATTGGTCCCCCCTCCTGAAACGGATTTATTTGGACGTTGTATATCGCTTCGCCAACAGACTGCGGATACTCTTCTGCGGGGAAACCGTCAAGATTATTTATTCGGCCCCTCGGCGAGTGGCCCGGTCTCCGTCGCACGGGTCTTTTTGGAGCCATCCGACTCCTTACGGGTGCTGTTCCACACGGCGATGTCCCAAGCGTTGTGGATTCCAATGAGCATGAGCAGTACGAGTACGCCGGCAACCCCGTAAAGGCTGGCGTGGGGCCAACGCCAAACAACGACGGCGGCAGCGAGCCATGTGCCGTAGGCGATGGCGGGGAGAATCACGTTCCAGATCCAGTCTTCATGCACGGGAACGTAGGCACTGGTAAAATCAGGAATGGTGCCGGCGATCTTTACTATATAGATCAACCCCAGAATCCCCGCGAGCGCGAGGCCCACACAGAGACTGAGCGGGGTGTGATGCGGCATGCTCAAGAAGGCGGAGAACACCAGCACGACGGTGAAATGAACGATGGTTGGCGTGATGAAGACTTTCAAGGCATTCGGATTTACGCCGCCGCTCTCGCCAGCCAAGGTGATCACGATGAACGTCAATCCGGTCAGCGCGGCAGCCGATGAGCCTGCGATGACAAAAAAATTGTCCCAGCCCGCCAGGAGAGAAGGTTCCATCATCCGGCTACACTACCTGATCCGGCATCCGCATTGAAGTCACGTCTGATAAAGGATTTACAATGGCACAACCCACTGAGATACGCCCCGTACGGCGCGATGACTTTGCGGCCTGGCAACACGGCGGCAATGAAACTATACGACAGGGTTGCGGAGAAGTCCGGCTTCGTTGTCTATCGGCGGACGCTATGAGCACTACTCGAGGGCGCTAGGATTATCGAGGACTCGCGCAGCCATCCGGATTGTAGATGCGAAGTGTGGATGCCGGATGTTTGCTTAGTGGGGAAGGCGGCCGGATGGGGCGGGCAACCAGGTTGCCGCCGCAGTTCGGGCATCTTCCGGCGAGAATCCCATCGGCGCAACTCGAGCAGAACGTGCATTCAAATGAGCAGATTCTGGCGTGCGGACAATCCGGCGGCAGATCTCTATTGCAGCACTCGCAGCAGGGTCTGATTTCCAGCATTCAGCTCTCCACAAGGTCTACACGCAGTCAAGTGTGCCTTTTCTTACCGGAGCGGTCAAAGCTATTCAGGCAGCCCTCCGCCGCTGAATCGTGAGCTGACGTGTTGTAGAGTGACGTATGACGCTTGCGATCGTCGCTCGATGAAAAACACCCCGGCAGTCGCTATTACACCTCGGTCGCTGTCTCCGTTGGTGTTGGCGTGTTTGGCGGCGACGTGGCTGGTGTGGGGTTCAACCTACCTGGTGATCCGCTTCGCGCTGGTGGGTTTCGCGCCCTTCTATCTCATGGCCACCCGCTTCATCGTCGCAGGGGTCTTGTTGATGGGGTGGCAGCTGGCGCGTGGCGCGGCGTGGCCGACGGCGCGCCAGTGGTTAAACGCCCTGCTCGTGGGCACGCTGATGCTGGGCGGCGGCATGGGCGGCACGGCGTATGCGGAACAAACCATCGCGTCGGGTCTGGTCGTTGCGGTCATAGCCGTCATGCCCATCCTCCTGGTCGTCATCAATCTGGCCTTCGGAGTGTATCCGCGGGGCAGCGAATTGATTGCAGTTTGCGTCGGTCTGGCGGGTGTGGTCATGCTGACGCAGGGAGCGGGCATTCATGGCTCCCCAGCCGGTCTGTTGGCAATCGTTTTGGGTACCGGCGGGTGGGCGCTGGGGAGCGTATTGAGTCAGCGGAAGTTTACACTCGCTTCGGGCGCGACCGGATTTGCGAGCGAATTGCTGTGCGGCGGTGTGGCGTTGCTGGCCATGTCGGCTCTGCGGGGGGAATCCTGGCACTGGACGGCTCAGCCGGGTGCCTGGGCGGCGTGGCTGTATCTCGTGGTGTTTGGTACGCTAATCGCGTTCAATGCGTACATGGTGCTGCTGGCCCGCACTTCCGCGAGCCTGGCAGCCAGTTATTCGCTCGTGAATCCGGTCGTCGCGCTCCTGCTTGGAGTGACCCTGGGCCGTGAATCCGTCTCGGCGTGGGAGTGGTTGTCGGCGGGTATTATTCTTGGGGCTGTGGTGATTTTGTTCGTGGGGCGGCGCGGATAGATCGGAGGATTACCGATGGCGAAACGAATCGATATAACGAAGTTGCCCATCATTACCGGATCCGGTTATCCGACCCCATTTGATCTGCCTTGCGCGACTCGAGCACGGCAACGGCTGGGCGATGCGGCAGGGCTCACGGATTTTGGAGTGAACTTGATGCGCCTGCCGCCGGGGGCGTGGTCGAGTCAGCGGCATTGGCATTCGGCGGAGGACGAGTTCGTTTTCATCGTCGACGGCGAGGTGGTGTTGGTGACGGATACGGGAGAAGAACTCTTGCGGCCGGGCGATTGCGCGGGGTTCAAAGCGGGCGTCAAGGACGGTCATCATCTGCAGAATCGATCCGACCGGGAAGCAGTCCTGCTCGAGGTGGGATCCCGCCGAGTCGCGGTCGACGAGGGCGAGTACTCGGATATCGACATGCGTTTTTTGAAAAACAACGAGGGATATACGCATCGGGATGGGACGCCATATCCGAAGAAATAGTCGAGGTGGACCACCCACCGCGATGGAGTGCAAACTCTGGTTTGAGTCGCACACCCGCGAGCTCTTGGAAGCCAACGTGCCGTCCGCCAAATAGCTGGTCCGGCGCCGGCACGGGCCCGCCGCACGAAACGATTCACTGCTCCCCCAACATCGCCAGGCTCAGTGCGCCGGTCAGTTCCAAGTATGCAAGCACCGGCAACAGCAGCAAGGACAACACCGCCGAGATCCGCGCCATCCGGCCCCAGAACTTGGACTTGCAATTGCCGGCACACCGATAGGTCGCGACGGTCACATAGATGCTGAAGAGCAGCCCCCCCACGGTATACATCCGCATCGCGAACTCATTGCCCGGATCCAGGAACAACTCGATCGCTCCATACAGGATCGATCCCAGCAACCCGTAACCCCAGACCACCGTCGACAATGAAGTCTTGCCCTGCAGCGGATCGCTCAATGCGGACCATACTTTCAAGTCAGCTCCTTCGTTTCGCCAACGTCGATCAGGCCGTGGCTGGTCCGGCGAGGAAGTCGACGATGGCGGTACCCAACTCCGGTTTCGTCACCGCGCTCATGTGATTGCCGGGCACCGATACGTATTTCCCATTCGGCAGGGCCGCTGCCAAGCTATCCGCGGAGCCGTTATCGCGGTCGTCGGCCCCCGTCAATACCAGCGTCGGAGTATGAATCCTCGTGATGTGCTCGAGCGGCGTGCCAACGAATGTGCCAAGGATATGGATCAACGCATCCGGATCCCCGCCCACCGTCTTGAGGAAGGCCTCCGTCATCCATTCAAGCGATCCCCGCTCAAAGGTGCCGAGTTGAGTGAGGATGCGCCGGAAGAAGGCAGATCGCCCGCCCGGATGGACGATTCCTTCCAGTCCCATCCCTGCGACGATCGCCCGTCCGGGCAACGCCCCTCGGACCAGCATTCGCACGGTCGTTCGGCCGCCCAGCGAATAGCCGCCGAGATCATAGTCCGTGAGGCCAAGATGATGGATCAACGCAAACCCATCGTCGGCCAGAACATCGGGAGGATATGCGGCTGCCGCGTGCGGTTTCGCACTGTCGCCGTGGCCGCGGAGGTCCGGCATGATGACGCGATGGCCTCCTGCGGCGATCAGTGCGGCGTGCCCGTAACGCACCCAGTTCACCAGAGCAGTCGAGAAGTACCCGTGGATCAGCACGAGCGGCCTGCCCTCGCCCATCTCGCGATAGGCAAGCTGGACGCCGTCCCCAGCCTGGAAGTAGCGGATGGGAATATCTGCGGGCGGATTTGTCGTGGCCATTCCTGGAATATGGCACCCTTATGGGGCGGACCGCCAGTCCACTGCGCCAAACCGCGTTTGACCTATGAGCGTATAGCCGATGCTGAACGTGCCGATGGTCTGATGCGACGTCGGCAGGTTCGCATACCGTCCATTGCGGCTCGATTCGGAATACCTCAGCGTGATGCCGTGCAAATTGTAGACACGAAAAGTCAGCGCCGTATCGGCGCGCGTGATGTCTTCTGACCCCGTGCTTTCGGTGGCCCCGACCCGGCTGATATAGTATTCGCGCACCGTGGTATCGAGTGCAACGCGGTCTCCGAGTATCAGACGGGCCGCGAGCTCAAGAGAGGCTCAACGATTTGCCGCCGTCGGCAGAACGGAACGCGCCGGTGTTCAACACATACACCACGTCGGGAGATACGGGGTCGGCAAATACGTGACTGTAATACCAGGCGCGCTGCCGGAAGCGATGATCGTTATTGACGCGCGTCCAGTTCTCGCCTGCATCGTCCGAGCGGAATAGTCCGCCTTCGGCCGCCTCGATCATCGAGTACACCCGCCCGGAGCCGGACACCGAAACGCCGATGCGCCCGAGAAAGCCCGTCGGCAAGCCATGTCCCTCGAGATGCTTCCACGTGAGCCCGCCATCCGTCGATTTGTAGAGACCGGAGCCCGGGCCGCCGCTCGAGAAATTCCACGGCTGACGGCGCATCTGCCAGAGAGTCGCGAACACGATGTTCGGCGGTCTTTACCTGCTCCTCAACTTCGCCTATCAGCGCGTGTTGGGCATCGACGGCATCGCCCAATCGAAGCTGGCGGCGGCGGCCCTTTCGCGTGCGACTTTCGGTTCCTTCGGCGAAGTGCTGATCTCGATAGCCGTATTCCTGTCCGCGGCCGGATTCGTGAACGCGACCATCATTCAGATGCCGCGTAGTTTCTACGCGATGGCGGAGGATGGCGTGCTTCCGCGAGGGTTTCTGCGCGTGAATCCGGACACTCAAGTTCAGGAGCTGGGACTGCTGTTCTTCGGCGCCACCATGCTGGTGCCGGCATTCTTGCTCGGCTCGTTCGAGAAGCTGCTGAACTACGTGATCTTCACCGACACCCTTACGCTCGCGGTCGTCGCCTCGACGATATTCGCCCTGCGGCATTGCGGAGCCGGCGACGGAGGCTTCTCGATGCGGGGATATCCCGTGCTGCCGGCCTTCTACATGGTCTGCCTGCTCGGCGTAGCAGCGCGTGTCTTTACGCTGGAACCCCGGCTCGCGCTGGCGGGCATTGTGATCCTGGCCACCGGCTGGCCTCTATATCGGTTGGGCCGCCGGCTGTTCGGCGGCGTACCCGCGCCCTAGGTCCTGGGTTCCGCGCAAGCCTGCGCCGCGGTCTGCGCCGCGCAAACCTCTAGCGGTATTGGCGTTCCTCGGATGCTTGAGTCGTGTGAGTCCATCGGTGCACGCCGCGATTCAGGGCGCTCATCCCCAGCTTGATCTCATCCCTCCAGGGTGAACCTCCCGGAGCGTGGGGAAAGAATCCCAGGCTGCGCAGTCTGCCGTTGAGGCGATGGATCCGGCCGGCCCGTTCGACCGAGTGCAGGTCAAAATTGATGCTGAGCGCGACCGATACGCTGTCGAGATTTTGCGCCCAGTGCGGTGCGTGGCTGGGAATATGCACGGCCGAACCGGCATGCAAGTCGAATACCTGCGCGTCGGCCTGCCGCTCCGGTTTGTATTGAGCGGCGCTGATGTTGCCGCTGTAGTAACCCTCCAGTTCTTCGGGCGTGACCAGCGTCGGATCGCCTGGATCGAAGACGCTCAGGCGTTTGTCGCCGCGAATCTGGTAGAGAAAGTTGGTGTTGGAGTCGAGGTGATACGATGTGATGCGCCGCGGGGAGGCGATCAGCAACGTTGCACGCGACGTTTTTATGTCGTTTCGCAACACCGGTCCCACGGCGGCGACCACCTGCTCCATCAACTCCCGCAGCTGCGGCCCGACGCTCACGCTACGCTCGATGTGACGAAGAATGATGAGCGAGCTGTTGGTTGCAATCTCGCGTACCGCGTTACGGACAGTCTCGGGTGACGGCACCCCTGCCGCCCAGGGATCCTTGACCGAAGCCTCCGTGGAGGAACAGTACGCAGACCGGGACAGTTCAGGTTCCCTGCAGACGAGCTCCGCAAGTTGATCGAGGCGGAAGAGCGGATTTTCCTGAAGGTCGTGTTCGAAAGAAAAGCATCGACGGTTGTAGTGCCTGCGCACAACGGACGAATCGGGAATCATGACACCACCCCCATTCCACCCATCAGGGCAATTCCATTTCGGTTGCCCGCCGCCGTCGGTTGCCCGCCGCCGAAAAAAAATCTAGCGCTTTGCGGCTCGCATCGCTAGAGGCGGCGACGCCTTTCGCGTGTAGGACTCGACAGTAGAGCGGCCGTCAGGGAGCGGGCGCCTTTGACGGCGTCGTGACGCTCGGATGTTCATGATAGATCCTGATCTGCTCCTTGCAGCTCCTTACTGCCCCAGGCGCGATCCGGCGCGAATGCCCGCCTCGGCACAGAACTGCGACGCCGGCACCTTTCCGTGGTCTTCGTGCCTGACCTTGGACACTTCGATCTCGCCGCCGTGTGCAGCCACGCGGAAACTTCGATCACCGACGCTCGTGACCGTCCCGACGTTGCCGGAAACCTGCGAAAAAGTTCGCACTGCGTGCTTGCGCGTGTCGAAGAGCTGGAGCTTCTCGCTGTTGCAGAGCGTCCATGCCCCGGGAGCGGGGTCGCAACCGCGGATGCGGTCATAAATCAGGTCGACATGGGTATGCCAATTGATTTTCGCTTCGTCGGAACGGCACCAGCCTTCATAGCTGGCGCTCGAATGGTCTTGGGGCGTCTCCCGCGCGCGGCCCGCCGCAATGAGATCCGCGGCTTCCACCAGCGCCGCGACGCCCCATCGGAAACAGCCGGTCGAAATAGACGGACCCGAGGGTATCGTCCGGGCCGATGGGCGTCTCCTTCTGCAGGATCACCGGGCCCTCATCCAAACCGTCCGTCGGCCGGAATATCGTGAGACCGGTGTGGGTGTCGCCGCGAATGATCGGCCAGTTGATGGCGCTGGGTCCGCGGTAGCACGGCAGCAACGATGGATGGTATTGAATGGACCCGTGGGCGGGAATTGACGTGAGGTGTTGCGGTGCAAACTGCAGCACGTAGGCCATGACGCCCAGGTCGACCGCCATCCCCCGCAGGATGTTCCTCGCCTCGGCAACTCGGAGCGAGGGTAGTTGGTAAACCGGAATCCCGAGGGACTCGGCCGCCAGCCTCAAGGGGTCGGGCGCCTTACCCGCCTTGTCCGGCGCGCAAAACACGCCGGCCACCGTGTCGCCCCGTCCAGTGAACGCCTCCAGCACGGATTTTCCGAACTTTTGCTGACCTAATATGGCGATTCGCATAGCCCTTCCATCGGCCCAGGCACCCCAATCGGCCTAGGCACCCCATGATATCTCATATATCATGGACACGTGAGCACCCAGCGCGTAGCCGTGAGAGTGCCATCCCATGTCAATCACGCCTCAGGCAGCCGCAACGCTAAGGAGATCATCAATGGCTGGTCGAAATTTCCTATTCGTCCCCGGACCCACCAACGTACCCGACCGGGTCCTCCGTGCCATGATGGTGCCCATGGAGGACCACCGCTCCCCCATTTTTCCGGAGCTGACCCGGGCCTGCCTCACCGGGCTCAAGCCGATCTTCAAAACCACGACCGGCGTTCCCATCCTGTTTCCATCGTCGGGCACAGGCTGCTGGGAAGCGGCGCTGACCAATTGCTTGAATGCCGGGGACAAGGTCCTCACCTCACGGTTCGGGCAGTTCAGCCATCTGTGGGTCGACATGTGCACCCGGTTGGGATTCGACGTGGAAGTGCTCGAAACTCCGTGGGGCGAAGGGGCGCCGGTGGAGCGCTATCTGGCTTCGCTCGCGGCGGACAAGCAGCACAAGATCAAGGCGGTGCTGGTATGTCAAAACGAGACCGCCACCGGGGTGACCAGCGACGTCAAAGCGGTGCGCGAGGCCATGGACAGCGTCAAGCATCCTGCCCTGCTGTTCGTCGACACGGTGAGCGCGCTTGCGAGCATCGACTTTCGCATGGACGACTGGCGCGTCGATGTCTGTGTCAGCGGGTCCCAGAAGGGCTTGATGCTGCCCGCGGGAATGGGCGTCACCTGCGTCAGTCAACGGGCGCTCGAGGCGTCCAAGACGGCGACTGCGAAGCGCTGCTACTTCGACTACGCCGACATGGTTCAGGCGAATGCCTCCGGCTACTTTCCGTACACCCCGTCCCTCCCCATGCTGTATGGCCTGCGTGAATCGCTCGCCATGCTCGCGGAAGAAGGCCTGGAGAACGTACTCCGCCGTCACACCTATCTTGCCGGCGGCGTGCGCGCCGCCGTCTTCGAAGGCTGGCGGCTCAGGCTGTGCGCGACCGCTCCGCAGTGGTATTCGGACACCGTCTCCGCCATCATGGTGCCCGAGGGCGTGAATGGTGCCGATGTTATCGCACGCGCCTTCAAACGCTACAATCTCGCGCTCGGCGCAGGATTGTCGAAGGTGGCGGGCAAACTGTTCCGCATCGGCCACCTGGGGGATCTGAATGAACTCATGCTGCTAGGCGCCATTGCCGGCGCGGAGATGGCAATGCTCGATGTGGGCGTCAAGATCGAACCCGGCAGCGGCGTCGCTGCCGCACAGAACTTCTGGCGCAACGCGCATTCCACTTCCGCCAAGAGCACCGCCGGCACGAAAGCGGGCATCGCGGCGTGATCCAGCGGGCCGTGTTCCTGGATCGCGCATCCCTCAAGGCCAAGCTGCGCAAGCCCGCCGGCGTCACGGACTACGTGGAGTACGAAAAAACCGCGATTGGCGAGATCGTGCCGCGTCTGGACGGTGCTGCCATCGCCATCATCAACAAGGTGCCCATGCGCTCGGCCACCTTGGCGCAATTGCCGGACTTGAAGATGATCGCGGTGGCGGCCACCGGCTATGACGTCGTGGATGTCCCCTACTGCAGGGAGCACGGGATCGCGGTGGCGAACATCCGAAACTATGCGGTGCACACGGTGCCCGAACACGCTTTCGCGATGATTCTCGCGCTGCGTCGCAACCTCCTTGCGTACCGGCAGGACGTGGAAAACGGCGTCTGGAATCGGTCGGAGCAGTTTTGCTTCTTCACGCACCCGATCGGCGATCTGCACGGCGCCACTCTCGGCATCATCGGCGAAGGCGCGATCGGCCAGGCTACGGCGACAATCGGGCGCGCGTTCGGCATGCGCGTTCTCTTCGCCGACCATGCGCCGCCTAAAATGGACGGCGTCGTGTTTACACCGCACGATCAGGTCCTGGCCGAATCCGACGTGATTTCGCTCCACTGCCCACTCATTCCCGCGACCCGGAATCTCATCGACCTGGCGGCGTTTCGCAAGATGAAGCGCAATGCGCTTCTCATCAATACCGCGCGCGGCGGCTTGGTGGACGAAGCGGCGCTGATACAGGCACTCGACCAGGGGCTCATCGCGGGTGCGGGTTTCGACGTCTTGACGGTTGAGCCGCCGCGCGACGGTCATCCGCTGCTCGACGTGCGCCGTTCGAACTTCATCTTGACGCCGCATGTGGCATGGGCGTCGGATGGCGCCATGCAATTCCTGGCGGACCAGTTGATCGACAACATCGACCGATGGGCGGCCGGGAATCCGCAGAATCTCGTCACCTGAGCGGCGCACCCACGATGAGGAAGCTACTGTACCAATTCGACACCGATGAGCGCCCCGCGGTGTTCGACAATGTCGTCGCCTATGACGGCGGTGCCGATCACGTCACCGCATACGGCGGAATCGACGAAATCAACGTCGGCGGATTGGTCGAAGGCGCGATTTTTACGCGCGGCGCCAACGACAAGAAGAACACCGCGATTTTCATCGGCGGCGGGAGTCTGCCGAAGGGCGAATCCGTCCTGGCGGCGGTTCGGGCAAAATTCTTCGCCAAGTTCCGCGTATCCATCATGTTCGATTCGAACGGTTCCAACACGACCGCGGCGGCCGCCGTCGCGTGGCTGGCGCACGGTCGATCGCTCGCCGGCAAACGCGCCGTCGTGCTCGGCGGAACCGGTCCGGTGGGTCAGCGGGCGGCGCTGCTGCTGACACGAGAAGGAGCGCAGGTCCACATCACCGGCCGCAAACGCGAGGTCGCGCGAGCGGCGTGCGATGCGATTCAGGCACGATTCGGCGCCACTGTGCAGGCGGTCGAGGCACCGTCGACGTCCGCACGCGCCGCCGCGATCGACGGCGCGCATATCGTGCTCGCCACCGGGGCGGCGGGTGTCGTGCTGCTCGATGCCGCCTCGTGGCAGAACAGCGCCTCGCTCGAGTTGGTGGCCGATGCCAACGCGTCGCCGCCGGCGGGTATCGAAGGGGTTGGCATGAGCGATCGCGGTCTCGTCAGCCATGGGAAAACTCTCTTCGGTGCCTTGGGCTTCGGCGCGCTCAAATTGAGATTGCATCGCGAATGCATCGCCCGCCTGTTCGAGCGCAACGATCTGGTGCTGGATGCGGAAGAGATCTACTCCATCGCCAAAACCATGGTGGGCTGACTTGGCGTCGCCGGGCACCCTCGATGATTTTCTGGAGCAACTCGCCGGCGCCGCGCCGACGCCGGGCGGTGGCAGCGCGGCCGCGATCATGGGCGCCATGGGCGCTGCGCTCGTCTCCATGGTCTGCAACGTGACCATCGGGAAGAAGGGCCAGGAGCATGCTGTGGCCGAGCTGCTGGCGGTGCGTGCCGAGTCCGAAACGCTGCGTGCGCGCTTGACGGCAATGGTCGGTGAAGACATCGCGGCCTTCGACAATCTCATGGCCGCATACAAGCTGCCGAAGACCGGAGACGAGGACAAGGCCCACCGCTCCGCGGCCATTCAAGCCGGTTTGCGGCGGGCCACCGAAGTGCCGCTCGACTGCGCACGCGCCTGCGCCGCGGTCATCGCACTCGCGGCGCGCGCGACGGCGCAGGGCTACCGCGGCGTCATCAGCGACGCCGGCGCGGGCGTGGTCGCCGCCCACGCGGCGCTGCGCAGCGCCGCCTTGAACGTCTACATCAACGCTCCCGCGCTCGAGGATGCGGAATTTGCGCGGCGCTCGGTCGCCGAAATCGAGGCCCTCGCGGCCTCGAGCGCTGCGGACAGCGAGGCGGTCTATTCGTCCGTGCGCCGCCGGCTGGAAGAGTGAGCGAAAGACCCGCCGAGGCAGCAAGCGCGACGCGTGCCGATGTCAGCCATGCGCCTGTTTCCCGGCCGGCGGGGGCTGCGCTGCGAACAGGGACAACATATGCGCGTTGAAGCCGTTGACTAGCGCATGCTCGCCCGGGCCTGGGTTATTTCGGAGCGGTTGGGCGGCCTCCACAATGATCTCGTCGGCTTCGGTGCGAAGAACCTTGATTGCCTCGCTGATGAACTGCTCAAGCGGCATGGCCTGTTCGGCCTCTTGGCTATTCATCAATTCCGTGCGCACCCAGGGTGGTACGATTTCGATCACGCGCACCCTGGTGTCGCGCAGCATGAAGCGTTGCGACAGCGCGTAGGAGTGCAACGCTGCCTTGGTCGCCGAATAGACTGCGGTGACGGCGAGCGGCACGAAACCGAGCACCGAGCTGGTGTAGGCGACAACCGCATCGTCCTGGGTCTTGAGATGCTCGATCAGCGCCGAGGTCATGCGGATGGAACCGATGAGGTTGGTGTTGACGGTTGCCAGCAGCAGCGCGTCATCCATCTTGGCGCCCGCCTGGTCGGGCTGCATGATCCCGGCATTGTTGATGAGCACGTTTAACTTCGGGTGCTCGCTGACCAGCTTGACTGCGGCGCGGTTGATGCTAACAGGGTCTTCAACGTCCAGTTCGATCGCGGACATGCCGGGATTGGCCTTGACCACGGCATCGAGGTGGCGGCGCCGGCGGCCTGCGACGATCACCTGGTTGCCGAGCTTGTGCAGCGCCTCGGCGAGAGCACGTCCGATGCCTGAGCCGCCGCCCGTGATGAAGATCGTGTTGCCTGTGAGTTTCATAGCTCTGTCCTCCGGATAAAATAATTGCAGTGGCCGGCCGATCAGACCGGAAAGCGATCACCGAACATCGGCAGCCCGCTGACCGACTGCGCTTCAGTCGCCTCGTCCTGCAAGACGTCCCAATGTTCGGCCAGCTGGCCGCCCTCAAAACGCACGACATCGGCGGCGATCCAGGCGGCCGGACGGCCGTGGCCGGAGAAGCGTCCGTGCGCGATGACGTAGTCGCCTTCGGCCACGACAAGCTGGTTCTGGTAGCGAAGCGTGTCGGGCAGCGAGCGGATGAGGTTGAACAAGCCCTCGCGGCCAGGCGCGATGTGCGCGCTGTGCTGGATATACCGATCGGACCAGAATCGTTGGGCGGCGGCGTAGTCGCGCCGATTGAAGAGGGTATCGAACGCCTCCAGGAGGATGGCTTTGTTCTGTTCGGGGGTGGTCTTGGGCATGTGAATCTCCAGTAGTTTGGCTGCGCTACGCGGCAGCCTGGCGCAATGTCGGGTAGTCCGAATAGCCGCGGGGCCCTGCGGCATAGACTGTTTCCCATTCGACCTGCGCCAGGGGTGCACCGGTAGACGCAGGCCGCCCATTTGGAAAGTGGTGAAGAGCGGTTGGGTGGACATGATCATAGAATCAGACTCCAAATTAGCTGCGCCGTGACCCGATCATTGGTGCGCGCCGGCCACATCGGTAGTCTCTTCATTGCGCTAACACCTATGCATCACACACATAGATGGAATCCGCTCTTTAACGGCCGGTGCGTCGATCAATCAATCAGGCTTCTCGTCCAGGCGAAACTGAGCCGAATTCTTGGGGAGACGGTACGTCGAAATGCGTCGAGACTTCGTCGTCGGAGGCGACCGCCATGCTGCTATGGTCGTGGGTGCGACTATAAAACACGTGGTGCGTCCTGAGGTTCGTGATGCGCACCAGCGGATAGTTGGTTGCGATAAATTGTGCTGCTCCCAAGCCGCACATCACTGCGGAACGTACGCTCGACCCCAATAATTGTCAATCGGGGCCGGTGCCGGGTTTCTCGCCAATCAAATCAAAGCTGCCTGTACATCACGAAGGCATCGACAAAGCCGAGTGCCGGATGCCTGAAGCCGAGCGGTATGCAACCGACCTTCGCAAAACCGTACGCCTCCCACGTTCTGATCGCGCGCTCGTTGGTGCTGACCACGAAATTAAACTGCATGGCACGGAAGCCTCGTTCCTTGGCTCGGCCCAGAGAATGCTCGAGCATCAGACGGGCGATACCCTGGCCCTGGGCCTGCGGTGACGTCATGTACCCGCAATTTGCAACGTGATCACCGCCTCCAGCGTGGTTTGCACGCAGATAGTACGTTCCAAGAATATTGGCGTTGTCCTCTGCAACAAAAGTCTCGTGGTTTCGCCCACACCAATAGGCGATAGCGTCGGCTTCGTCGATGTCCCGCGGAATGGTGTAGGTTTCTCCAGCACGGAAGACTGGTTTTAGGATCGACCAGATGGCTGATGCATCTGCAGTAGTTGCGATTCGTATGCTGGCCATGACGACGTTCCAGGTCAATGAGCATCGCTATTAAACAGCTGGAGGAATTTTACCGAACACCGGTGCCTCGATGGAACTCCATTCGGGCGGGGCGCCAGCCCTTAACCATGGTGCTGCTGGCGACGCGCGCCACGCGGCAAATGATGTCCGCGCCCTTCTCCGCGGCGGATTCGTTGCTACTATTGTTGTTACCGCAGGCGGTGCCGGATAGACCAAATTCTCTCGAGGTGCGGCGCGGAGTGAAATTAAAGAGGTCGCGCGCTCCGCGACACGAACCGGCGATGCGCTCATCAAGATGCCGCAAGGGGAAGAAGAAGCTAGCTCAACGGAAGACAACCACCAAAAACCGAGTGAAGTCGAAGAGTTAGAGCGACCTTCAAGACCAGCAGTCCTGTGTGGTCAATTTTTCATCAGGTGAACATAAGCGGCTGAATCAAAATGACCATTCCATGACAATCGGAAGTTATGCACAGGGTTATCCACTGCGTTTGGGGATGGAGAGAAAAGCAAGAAGAATATTTGGTGCGGCGCAGATTCATCTGACGTTATGTCCTAAGACGATTGCAGCAGACTCTTTCTCTCATTCGACTCTTACGGCTCGACAAACCAGCGGATGATTGTTACCGAGGGCCGCAGCTGTTCCTTGGGTCCTTCGTCACGGGCATTTACTACAGTTGCGTCTCCGCATAGAGCGTCCACAACAGGAGCACGTGCGGACTGATGCCGGGAACGTCTTTCAATTTGGCAAACGCCTGGCGCGCCTCCTCGAGATCGCCGACCGCCTGTTCCGACAGTCCCAAGTACACGTAAGCTTCATCGAGGTGCACCACCTTCCCTTTGTCCAATCCGCGCTGAATCGATGTGATGGCATGGGCGTAATCGTCAAAGCCGTAGTACAGCTCGCCGAGCCGGACGAAGGGTTGACCGGACTGTGCCTTCGCGGCCTCCTCCTCCAACTGAGGTAGTCTCTCCCGGTCGGCCTGTGCACGCACCTTGAGTGCATTCAGCAGCCGAGCCACGATATCGGCACTATGAGCGTGACGCCGGGAGAAGCCGGCGGTTGACCTTCCTGGTGCGGATGAGCTTTATTCTGCCCTCGTCTTCTTTGGTATCTCCAGCATCGGCGGCTCGATTCCTTTGCTACGCAGCCAGTCGCGCAAGGCCAGACCCGTTCCGCTTGGCCAGGCCTTGCATTCCTGCAACGGCACGTGGCGGAAGTCGTCCAGCTCCTCATTGAGTGTAATTGTGCCGTTAGCCGGGACGTGATACGCAATGATCACCTGATTCATCTGCTCGAAGCTATAAACACCAATTAGCCCTGCGTCGACGGCTCAGAACGGCAGCAGCGTCGACTCGAGCCCATTTGAATTCATGGAGAAGATTGCGGTGATACTGCCTGCCTTGAGCTAAACGCTCAACTTGGATGCAAGCTCCTCGGTAGAACGTACCGCGATGTCGACGGTCACATTCGGCGCAGTCTCGCTGATACCTGGATGCTCCTCGGGTCGCGCGATAAAAGCTGTTCTGAGACCACTGTCGGCGGCCGCTTTGAGATCGCCGCTGTGGGCCGCGCACATCATGCACTGACCGGGTTGGAGATTGAAGGCATCCACTGCCGCAAGGTAGACGGCTGCCTTCGGTTTGTAATCCCGGGCCAAATCGGCACCGAGTATGGCATCCCAATGAAAGTTATTGCGGCGCGCAAGATCAGTCATAAGCGCTACGTTGCCATTCGAGACTGGCGCAATGAGATAACGCTGCCGCAGCTTCGCGAGACCGGTCGGAACATCTTTCCAGGCGTCAAGGCGGCGCCATGCAAGCGTCAATTGATCAAGCGCGGCGGCATCGAGTTTCTCGAGCCCGAAGCGCGGCAGGATCTTCTGCAACATTCTTCGATGCAAGACGTCGAGCTTCCTATAGGGAGTGCGGCCCGCGCGAACCTCCTCCATTCCCGGCTGATACTCATCACGCCATGCGTCTGCGAACGCCTGCCAATCAATAGCATATCCGCGGGGTCTCAAGATGGATTTCGCGTCGCGGGATACTCCAGTGCGCCAATCAACCAGAGTACCGAAGACGTCGAAGAATAGTGCCTTGACGACGCTCGGCGAGAAAGTTGGTTGCGTTTGCGCCTGAGACGTCAAAATACCCTCAAGGGTCGAACCAATGACAGCAGCTGTTACGGCCATGGTTGAACTTCGCAAAAAATTGCGCCGACCGGTAGTATTCACTATCGCCCGTTCTCGGCCGGATGACGATTAACAGCGAGTGGCGATTCTGTCATCAAAGACACGGCCGCGCAACGCGGCGGCTAGCCAGACGCAGCGCATAAGACCCGCTGGTAGGGCGAACCAAGGAGGGCAACGCGGCTTTTGTCGAGCGCGACGTGACTAACGCTCGACAATTATGGAGTTGCAATTCACGCCGTGTTGTTGGTGTCGCTGGGCGACGATGCAGACGCGATACGGCGATGAGGGTAGTTAGATTTGGGGAACCGGTACGATGCGGCGTGAAGTCGAACTCATATCTCCATTTGTAGAGAGTCGCCGGCCACGATTTTCCACAAGCAACACGGCAGTGCGCTTACGGCACGATCTCAACCGGCGTTTGGCCGGCGGTTAGTTCCCACAGATCTTGCAAATCCTCATCGGACAGAGCAATGCACCCATTGGTCCAATCACGTGTTTTGTAGTAGGAGTCAGGCTTGGTGGGTTTATTAGGCTCTCCGTGAATATAGATATCCCCGCCAGCGGGTAGGTGCAGCGCGGAAGATCGCTTCAAGTCTGCAGGGCTAGGGTAAGAAATGTGCAGCGACTTGAAGTAGTGGCTGTGTTCCAGACGAAAATCGATGATGTAGCTGCCTTCGGGGGTGCGAAAATCCCATCGGTGCTCTTTCGCGCCGATCGGACTGAGACCAAGCGCAATGTGGTAACTTCGCAGCGGAACACTATCATGCAGAAGGTAGAGCGTACGCTCGTGCTTGACAACGAGAATGGCGTCCGCGCGCGGGGTAGATCGAGCGGGCGGCGGTCCATAAAACGCGAGTGACAGTACGACACCAAGCCCTAGTAGCCGGGAACGAGCGAGGTTCCCGTCCTTCCGAGCGGATCGCGGGTCCGCACGATTCGGAGCCTGAGTAGACATATGCTGGTAGATAGCCACTCGTTAATGAATGGAACCCACCTTAGCCAAATTGAGGTTTGCGAAACTTTGCGTAGATCTCGGTTTGGCGCAAACTGCTTGGAAGCATGACGCCCATCACGATGAAATTGGTCACACTTCACGCGACTTAACAAAACACGCTCCAGGCGGGCGTCACGAGTAGGCGCGCGGGAAATACTCAGACAGGCTTCAAACCACAACCCCGCCGAGCGTGGGCAGATCGAGGGGAATTCGGTGGCGGCCGGACGAGTCGGCGCGTGGACCGCACACTCAGAATTCTGAAGAGTGAGCGCCGGCTTCGATGAGAATGGCTCGAAAGTCGTTGACGTTGGTGTGGGTGGGACCGGTGACGATCGAATCCCCGAGACCGGTGAACAGGGTATGCGCGTCGTTGTCCGCAAGCACTTCCTTCGGGCGGAATCCGTTGGCCCACGCGCGTGCGATCGTGTCCGGAGCGATATGAGCGCCGGCGATCTCCTCCTGCCCGTCGACACCGTCCGTGTCGCCTGCCAAGGCATGAATACGCGGATGACCGCCGAGCGCAATGGCGAGCGAGAGCAGATATTCCACATTGCGCCCGCCGCGTCCCGAACCGTGGACGGTGACCGTGGTTTCGCCGCCGGAGAGGAGCACGCAGGGCGCGGCAAAGGGTTGATTCCTCTCGGCAACCTGCAGCGCAATGGCAGCCGTCACCTTGCCCACGTCGCGCGCCTCCCCTTCGATGGCATCGCTCAAAATGTGGGCATCGAACCCGGCCTGGCGCGCCACCGCCGCTGCGGCCTCGAGCGCCATCTGCGGAGTGGCGATGATCCGCAACTTCGAGCGCGTGAGCCGTGGGTCGCCGGGCTTCACCGATTCGCCGCGGCCGCTGCGCAGCACCTCGAGGGCAGCGTCGGGTAGATCGATGCCATACCGGCGCACGATGGCGAGCGCGTCGGAGCAGGTGGTCGGATCGCCAACCGTCGGACCCGAGGCGATGTCGACGGGGTTGTCGCCCGGCACGTCGGAAATGAGCAGCGCCAGCACTCGCGCCGGATAACAGGCAGCGGCCAACCGCCCTCCCTTGATTCCCGAGAGGTGGCGGCGAACGCAATTGATTTCGCTGATCGTTGCGCCCGACGACAGCAGCATCCGGTTCACGCTTTGTTTGAGGTCGAGCGTGAGACCTGCCGCGGGCAGCGGCAACAGCGCCGATCCACCTCCCGAGATCAGGCACAACACCAGATCATCGGCGCGCAGGCCCTTGACGGTATCGAGCATGCGCAGCGCCGCGTTCATGCCCGCCGCATCGGGCACCGGATGTGCCGACTCGGCGATTTCGATGCGCTCGCAGGGCACGGAGTAGCCATAGCGCGTCACCACGAAGCCCGACAGTTCGCCCGCCCAGTGCTTCTCGACGCAGCGCGCCATGGCCGCGGATGCCTTGCCGGCGCCGATGACGATCAAGCGCCCGCGCGGCGGCTCGGGCAGATGCGGCGGGATGCAGAGTTCCGGTTGTGCTGACGCGATGGCCGCGTCGAACATCTCGCGCAGGAGTCGGCGGGGCGGCGTGGTCAGTGCTGATTCCATCATCATTGAGTGCGGAGCCTACCCTTGATTATCGCGGTGCACCCGCGACCGGCGCCAGCGTGTTCTTCAACGAGCCGACGCCGTCGATGATGACCTCGACGTCGCCGCCGTCCCGGATCGATCCGACCCCGAGCGAAGTGCCGCACGCGATCACATCGCCGGGCATCAAGGTCATATCGTGGGAAATGCGGCTGACCAGTTCGTCGGGCGGGAGGATCATATCCGACAGGAGATAGTTCTGACGTTCGGTCTCTCCGAGCCGGGTGATGACCCGTGTCCGGGCCCAATCGAGATCCGTGGTGATGGCCGGCCCGATGGAGCCGAACGTATCGTAGCCCTTCGATCGGCACCACTGGGCGAAGTCCGGAGATTCGTTGAGCACATCGGCCGCCGTCACATCGTTGACGCAGGTGTAGCCGAAAATGAAGCTCGACGCCTGTCCCACCGGCACATCCTTGCAACGTCCGCCAATGACGATTCCGAGTTCACCCTCGTATGCGATCTTGCCCGTGTAACCCGCCGGCCGGACGATCGCCTCATCCGGTCCGATGATGCACGAGGCCGGTTTGATGAGGAACAGGGGATGCACCGGCGCCTGCTTGCCGAGTTTCGCGGCCAGGGCCCGGAAGTTGTTCCACAAGGCGATCATCTTGGTGGGCGCACAGGGCGCAAGCAGCGTGCAAGCGTCGAGCCCGACGGTGTTCCCGGTGGGCCGCGGCCCGGCGAACATGTCGCCCGCGTATTCGGTGATGTGGTCACCGTCGAGAATGCCAAATCCCGCCACACCGTCGAGCGACTGAAATCGCGCCCAGCGCTGCCGCGCGGCCATGCTAGGGCGGGGCCATGCTTGGGCGCGTCATTCTTGGGCGCGTCATGCTAAAGAACCGACTTGAGCAATTTGCCCATTTCGGCGGGATTGCGTGTGACCTTGATGCCGCACGCTTCCATCACGGCCAATTTCTCCTGCGCCGTGCCCTTGCCGCCCGAAATGATGGCGCCCGCGTGTCCCATCCGTTTGCCCGGCGGTGCCGTGACTCCCGCAATGAAACCGACCACCGGCTTCTTCATGTTCTCCTTGATCCATCGGGCGCAGGTTTCTTCGTCGTCGCCGCCGATCTCACCGACCATGATGACGGCCTCGGTCTCGGGATCCGAGTTGAACATCTTCATCACGTCGATATGCTTCAGCCCGTTGACGGGATCCCCGCCGATGCCGACGCAGGTCGACTGGCCCAGCCCGAGATCCATGAGCTGCCCCACGGCTTCATAGGTCAGAGTTCCCGAACGGGAAACCACGCCGATCCGTCCCTTCTTGTGGATGTGGCCGGGCATGATGCCGATCTTGATCTCATCGGGAGTGATGACGCCGGGGCAGTTGGGGCCGATGAGCAGGGTTTTCTTCCCTGCCATGCGCTTGCGGGTCGCGATCATGTCGCGCACCGGAACCCCCTCGGTGATGCAGATGACGAGATCGAGTCCCGCATCCACCGCCTCATCGATGGCGCCCGCCGCAAACGGCGGCGGCACATAGATTACCGAAACGGTCGCGCCGGTCCGCTCCTTCGCCTCCTTCACGCTGCCGAAGATCGGAATGCCTTCGAAGTCCTCGCCGGCCTTGTTGGGATTGACGCCGGCGACGAAGCACGCCTTGCCGTTCGCATAATCGCGGCATAGACGCGTGTGAAACGCGCCGGTCTTGCCCGTGATGCCCTGAGTGACCACTTTCGTGTCCGCATTGATCAAAATGCTCATGTCGCGGCTCGCTCCTTTTGCCCGTTGACGGCGGCAACGATCTTCTGCGCCGCATCCGCCATGTTGTCGGCGGAGATGATGGGCAGCCCCGATTCCTTCAGAAGCCGCTTGCCGACGTCTTCGTTGGTTCCCTTCATCCGCACGACCAGCGGCACGCTGAGCTTGACCTCCTTCGCAGCCGTGATCACGCCCTCGGCAATCGTGTCGCATCGCATGATGCCGCCGAATATGTTGACCAGAATGCCCTTCACTGCGGGATTCTTCAGCATCAGCTTGAATGCCTCGGTGACCTTCTGCGCCGTGGCGCCGCCGCCGACGTCGAGAAAGTTCGCAGGCTCGGCGCCGAACAGCTTGATGGTATCCATCGTGGCCATCGCGAGCCCCGCGCCGTTCACCAAGCAGCCGATGTTGCCATTGAGCGAGATATACGACAAATCGTGTTTCGACGCCTCGATCTCGGCCGGGTCCTCCTCATCCAGATCCCGCATGGCCACGATGTCGGAATGCCGGAACAAGGCATTGGAATCGAAATTGAATTTCGCATCGAGCGCCAGCACCCTGCCGTCACCGGTCAGTATCAACGGATTGATTTCGGCCAGGGAGGCATCGCAGTCCACGAAGGCGCGGTACAAGCCGAGCATGAAAGCGCGCGCCTGCGCGAGCGACGCCTCCGGCACCCCGATCTTGCGCGAAATGTCGTCGGCTTCGGACTCGGTCAACCCCTCGACCGGATCGATGGCAACCTTGTGGATCTTCTCCGGCGCATGTGCCGCAACTTCCTCGATCTCCATCCCGCCTTCTGAACTCGCCATCAGGGTAACGCGCTGCGAGGCCCGGTCGACGACCATGCCGACGTACAGTTCCTCGCGGATGTCGGCGCCCTCCTCCACGAGCAGGCGCTTGACAACCCGGCCCTCGGGGCCGGTTTGATGGGTCACGAGGGTCATGTTGAGAATGGCCGAGGCGAATTGGTGCACCTCGTCGAGCGATTTGGCGACCTTGACGCCACCGCCCTTGCCGCGGCCGCCCGCATGAATTTGCGCCTTGACCACCCACACTTTCCCACCGAGCTTGCGCGCGGCCTCATCCGCTTCCGCGACCGAAAAGCAGGGATATCCGCGCGGCGTTGCGACACCGTATCTGCGCAGAATCTCCTTGCCCTGATATTCGTGGATGTTCATGCGACCACCTCCGCCGCGTTTGCCTTGATCGTGCTTGCAAGCATAGTTGTCCCTCTCATTGACGAGCGCGGTAAGAACCGGCTCACGTGAATCGGCGGAAAATCCAACGACGAAACCCGCTTCGGTCAAGCGGGCAGCGCGTGCGATGCAGTCAAAAGCGGCTTCGAGTCCTCGAGGTTTTTCGCGAGGAGCTTCGTCAGCGCATACACCGTATCCAAGTGCGGAGTCGGCGTATCGGTCAACCGGGCAAGCTCGACCACCGAACCCAACAAGGCGTCGATTTCGAGCGTTCGAGCGGCCTCGACGTCCTGCAGCATGGAGGTCTTGTGATGACCGACCCGCTCTGCGCCTGCGATCCGCTTCTCCAACGGAACGCGGAATGTGACGCCGAGCTTGTTGGCGACCGCCTGGGCCTCGGTCATCATCGCTCGCGCGAGAGTCCGGGTCAGCGGATACTGGCAGATGCCGGCGAGCGTGGCCCGCGCCAATGCGCTGATGGGATTGAAGGTGAGATTGCCCCACAGCTTCAACCAGATCTCCCCGCGGATATCGTTGAGCACCGGTGCCTGCAGGCCGCCGTTTACGAAGCACTGCGACAGTAGCGTCACGCGGTCGCTGCTGCTGCCATCCGGTTCACCAACCGGGAACCGATTTCCTTCGACATGCTTGATGACGGCGGGTGCGATCAGCTCGGCGGCCGGGTACACCACACAGCCGATCACCCGCTCGCAGGGTATGTGCCGCTCGATCTGTCCGTCCCGATCGACGCTCTTGACCCGCGTCCCCGCGTATTCGCCGGGATGGCGATGGAAATACCAATAGGGAATGCCGTTCTGCAACGGCACCACGACGGTGTCGGGCCCGAACAACTTGGGGACCTGCGGCGCAACCGCTTCGACCTGATGCGCCTTCATCGCGAGAATGACGGCATCCTGCGGACCGGCTGCTCCATAGTCATCGGTCGCATTCACGCGCGGCACGGCCAGTTCGGATCCATCGCCGTCGATGACCCGGATGCCGCGGGTGCGCAGCGCATCCAGATTCGCACCGCGCGCGATGAAGGTCACCTCATCGCCGGCGTGCGCGAGCCGGGTTCCCAGGTAACCGCCAATCGCCCCCACCCCTATGATCGCTATCTTCAATGCCCTTCGTCCATGGGGCGCATGTGGCGGCGCCCCCAATGTGTTGAATCCTACAGCAAGAGGCCAGGGACGCGCATTCGTCCCTGGCCACATTGCGGAGAGTCGGCCTCATATCGGAGGCCTCATATAGAAAGGGTCGCACTCAGAATTTATAGTTCACACCCTCAGAATTTATAGTTTACACCCGTGGAAACGCCGATTTCACGACAGCCGCCCCACGTCGTATTGCCGGCGCTGCTGTAGTCGATGACCGGAGTATTCGTGCCATCGTGACAGTCCGTCGTGAGCCCGCGGCCCCCGGCGCCGAGGTCGTAGTGGGCGTTGCCCTTGTTGATCGTGTCCGCCGCGTCGAGATACCAGTAAATATGCTTGTCGAACCGGTGCTTCCACGCAATGGTGTACATGTCCGCCGTGTTGCTGCGGTTCGACGGATTGTAATTGTGCTGCCCGCCCGGATCTCCCGGAGTCGCCCCGGCGTGTCCCCAGCCCACGCTCAAGTTGTCCTTGGCGGAAAAATCCTGCGAGAGCGCCACCCAGATGCCGTTTCTCTGCCGCTCGTTCTGGAATTGCAGATCGGCGGGCAAGTTGCGCTTCATGTATTCGTAGATGCCGCTGACGGCGAGTCCGAATGGGAACGTGTATTGCACGCCGGCCTTGAACGCCGATTCGTCGGCGATATCCGTCAGATACGGCGGCGTGTAGCCGTTCGACGCCGGGCCAGTCGCTACACCTGGAAATTCGGACAAGAGAAAATTATACGTCGCGAAGTCGAGTAGAGGCGAATTGGTGCTAAACAAGTAGCCGTACACCGGATGATTCGAGCCGATGCCGTCGCTGTTGCGGTTCACCCGCTTGTGAATCTCCCACGCGGCCGTCGCGTAGATCGGTCCGGTCTCGAGTTTCACGTCGACGCTGAACGCATCGTCGAAGCCGCCGTCATCGCAATTGAGCAACAAATTGCCGCTTCCCGGCATGTTGCCGCCATTGCAATCGGGCGAACCCGAGGACTGCACGACGTTGTTGTAAGTCCGGTTCTGGCCCGGCGAGAGCAGCAGGTCGAAGCTGAACAAGTTGCCCATTTTCGGCGACTCGTACCAGATCGAGTGATCGAGACGGGTGCCGAACTCGACGCGGTTATCGCCGCCGGAGTTGCCCATGATGACCGCGTAGTCGCCCAGCATGCCGGAAAACGGATTCATGCGGTCCGTCGATTTCTTGTAGGGCGAATAGGTCGTGCCAAACTTGATCTTGCCCCATTCTTTACCGGAGAAGCCGACGAAGGTGTCGCCGTATCCGATTCCCGCCTTGGTTACGTTGGACTGCTGGAACTGCGAGGTATTGAGCCCGGGTGCGGCAGTAATGGCCGGCTGAGCCTCGATCTGGTAGATGAAATCGACGCCAGTGTCGGCGATCTTGTGCGAACCGCGGTAGCCCAGCACCGACTTGTTCGTCGACAGCGCGGGCATGTAGCCCAGGCGCCCCACCGGACCGCCCTTTGGAGAGGGATTCGTGGGATCGATCTGGTAAGGCCCATAGGGACTCGCGCCCACCGGCGCATAGTGATACGCGACCAGGCCGTTGATTCCCTTCGTGGTGTCGTCGAGCGAGACGTCCAGCGTTCCGTAGAATCCGCTCATGAACTTTTCGAACAACGGCTCCTTCACCTCGGGCTTTTCCTTGGCGACCGTCGGCCCCTGCGGCGGAGCGGCCTCCGGCGGCGCCTGACGCCTGGACATCATTTCGAGCTGCTTCTGCATCTCGTCCAAGCGCTGCTGCATCAATCGCATCTGTTCTTTGAGCGCCGCCGTATCCTGAGCGTCGTCCGCGTAGACGGCGCTCCCAATCGTACACGTCGCAGCACAGGCGACCAGCGCCACCGACACTGCCTTAGCCCACTTCAAATTAAGCATTGTGTGATCCTCATGAAACGCTTGCGCGTATGTTTGAATCTTATTTTCACTCTCACTTCATCCCGACATGGGTCTCCGCAGACCCGCTCGCCCCTCCCTAGGACCTGCTTATCCCCCTTCCTTGTTTGCCTTGGCGCACCCCCGACGGGGTGCGCCATGTCCACCAGCCAGCCTCTGCCTGTCGGCGCAGTGATCGATTGTCAAGCACCGACGAATTGACGCGAATGATTCGATCACACCTCCGGGATCAGTCCGGCGCCGCGCGCCCACTTGTACTTCGCACCCAGCACCGCCACCGGAATCTCGGTCGAATAGGCATAAGCCGGGATTCCGTGCTGGTACAGATATTCGGCCGCTTCCTCCACCTCGACGTCCCCGGCGAGCGATGCAACCACGGGCTTCTCGAAGCCCTTCGCCCGCATCTCCGCCACGACCTCGACCATGAGACGCGCGAATACCATCGGCGGCGTGATGATGGTGTGCCAATATCCGAGAATCAGCGCATGGATGCGCGGATCCTCCAGACCCAGCCGCACCGTGTTCTGATACGTCGTCGGAGGTTCGCCGCCCGTGATGTCGACCGGATTGCCGGCGGCGCCGAATGGCGGAATGAACTTACGGAAGGCCGCATCGAGATCGGGAGGCATCGCCATCAGGGACAGGCCATTGTCGACGCAGGCATCCGATAGGAGCACGCCCGACCCGCCCGCGCCCGTGATGATCACCACGTTGTTGCCCTTCGGCGTTGGAAGCACCGGAATACCCCGCGCGAATTCGAGCAGATCGCGCAGCGAGCGGGCGCGGATGACACCGGATTGCTTGAAGACGTCTTCGTAAATCTTGTCGTTTCCGGCGAGCGCGCCGGTATGCGAGCTGGCCGCGCGCGCACCCATGCTGGTGCGCCCGGCCTTCAACACCACGATCGGCTTCTTCTTCGAAACGCGTTTGGCCACCTCGGCGAACGAGCGGCCATCCTTCAGGTCTTCGCAATGCTGCGCGATGATGGTCGTATTCGGATCCTGCTCGAAGAACGTGAGGAGATCGTCCTCGTCGATGTCGGACTTGTTGCCGAGCCCGACGATCGCGGACACACCCATCTTGGCGGAACGTGAAAAGCCGATAATCGCCATTCCAATGCCGCCGGACTGCGACGACAGGGCTGCGTGGCCTTTCACGTCGTAGGCGGTGCAGAACGTCGCGCACAGATTGCTCGGAGTGTAGTAGAAGCCGTAGATGTTGGGCCCCATCAACCGCACGCCGTATTTGCGCCCGATGGCGATCAATTCGTTCTGGCCCTCGACATTCCCGGTTTCCGCGAATCCGGAAGGGATGAGAATGGCGCCGGCGATTTTCTTTTCGCCCACCTCGACCAGAGCTTGCGCCACGAATTTCGCGGGAATCGCGAAGACCGCGACGTCAATGTCCCCCGGCACGTCCTTGACGCTCTTGTAGGCCTTCTTTCCCATGATGCTCTCGGCGGACGGATGAATGGGGTAGATATTCCCCGCATAGCCGCCGTTGATGAGATTCTTCATCACGGAATTGCCGATCTTGCCGTTCTCCGCCGACGCGCCGATCACGGCCAACGCCTTCGGTTTCATGATCCGGTTCATCTTCTCGACGATATCCGCCTGATTGGGGCGGTCGCGCGCCGGTGCCGGGTTGAAATTCAATACGATGCGTACATCGGCGGCGGCCGCTCCGTGCTCGGTGGCGAACACCGGATTCAGGTCCAGTTCCGAGATTTCGGGAAAATCCGCGATCAGCGAGGAAACCCGCTCGATCATCGACGACAAGGCGCGGCGGTCCACCGGCTTCGCGCCGCGCACGCCGCGCAGGATTTCCGCCGCCGCGATGCCGTCCAGCATCGAAAGTGCGTCCTCATTGGACGCCGGCGCCAGACGAAACGTGATGTCCTTCAGAACCTCAACCAGAATTCCGCCGAGACCGAAGGCCACCAATTTTCCGAACGCGGGATCGGTGACGGCTCCGATGATGACTTCAGTGCCGCCGGCGAGCATCTGCTGCACCTGAACGCCGTGAATGTCCGCCTTGGAATCGTATTTCCGCGCGTTGCCCACGATGGTGCCGTAGGCCTCCCGCGCCTGGTCGACGGATTTAACGCCCACGATGACGCCACCCGCCTCGGTCTTGTGCAGAATCTGCGGCGAGACGATTTTCATGACGACCGGAAATCCGATGCTCGAGGCTAGCGCCGCGGCTTCGTCGGCCGTTTTTGCCACGCCCTCCTTCGGAATGACGATGCCGTAGGCCTCGCACACCCCGCGCGCCTCGGGGGCGGTCAGCGCCTCCCGACCTCCGGCCTTGGCCTGATCCAATATCTTTCGCACCGCGCTCTTGTCAAAGCCTAGGTCCGTTCCGACACTCTCTGCCCGCATTTGCATGGATGCTCCTTAAATCACTTTGTTGGCACGAAGCGACGCGACTTCGGCGGCCGGGTATCCGATCTCGGCAAGCACTTCATCGGTGTGTTCGCCGAGCAGGGGCGAGCGCGTGACCTCGGTGTGGCTGTCGCTCATCTTGATGGGATTACCCACGGTCAGGTATTTGCCCCGTTTCGGGTGGTCCACTTCGACGATGGTGCCGGTGGCGCGCAACGACGGCTCGGCAGCCAATTCTTCCATCGAGAGGATGGGACCGCACGGGATGTCATGTTCGTTGAGGATGGCCATGGCCTCGAATTTCGTTTTCGTGAGCGTCCACTGTTCGATGGTCGCGAATATTTCCTTGAGTCGCGGCAGCCGTGCATTCGGCGTGGCGTAATTCGGATCGGTGATCCATTCCTCCTTGCCGATCACATTGCAGATCTCCTTCCATACTGGCGCCTGCGTGATGAAATACAGATAGGAGTTCGGATCGGTTTCCCAACCCTTGCATTTGAGGATGGTTCCCGGCTGCCCGCCGCCCGACGCATTGGCCGCACGCGGCACGGCGCTGCCGAACTTGCCGTTGGGGTACTGCGGATACTCCTTCATGACGCCCGTACGCGCGAGCCGCTGTTGATCGCGGAGCTTGACCCGGCACAGATTGAGCACGCCGTCCTGCATGGCCGCGAGTATCTTCTGACCGCGTCCGGTGGTATTGCGCTGATACAGGGCCGCCACGATGCCCAGTGCCAGATGCAAGCCGGTGCCGCTGTCGCCGATCTGCGCCCCGGTTACCAGGGGCGGACCATCATCGAACCCGGTGGTGGAGGCAGACCCGCCCGCGCACTGCGCGACGTTTTCGTAGACCTTGCAATCCTCGTAGGGGCCGGGACCGAAGCCCTTCACCGATGCGACGATCATGCGCGGATTGAGCTCCTGGATCCTCTCCCATGTGAACCCCATCCGATCGAGCGCGCCCGGGGCGAAATTCTCCACCAGCACGTCGCAATACTTGACAAGCCGTTCGAGCACCTTCTTTCCGTGCTCGCTCTTGGTGTCGAGGGTCACCGACCGCTTGTTGTGATTCAGCATCGTGAAATAGAGGCTGTCCACGTCGGGTATGTCGCGAAGCTGTTCGCGGGTGATATCGCCGGCGCCGGCCCGCTCGATCTTGATCACGTCGGCGCCGAACCACGCCAGCAGTTGTGTGCACGTCGGGCCCGACTGCACGTGCGTGAAGTCGAGGATGCGGACGCCGTCTAATGCTTTACCCATTCGATGCTCCGCTGTCACTTGTACATGGTCTGGTTCTTGGTGCCCGGCGCGTACTCGCGCGGGTCGACCCAGATATTGACGACCGCCGACCGCCGCAGTTTCTGGACGGACTCGCGCGCACGCTGCAGCGCCGGCGCGATTTGAGCCGGGTCGCGGACCTCTTCTCCATAACCGCCCAGCATTTCAGCGAACTTGCCGAAGGGAACGTCGCCCAACAGGTTGCCGACGTTGCCGCGCTGCTCGCCATACTTTGCGAGCTGGCCGTAGCGAATCTGATTCATTGCCGAGTTATTGCCGATCACCGCGAGGTAAGGCACGCCGAAACGGTTGGCGGTCTCCATGTCGAACGCCGTCATGCCGAAGGAGCCGTCGCCGTAGTAGCACAGCACCTCCTTGTTGGGATTCGCGAGTCCGGCGGCGATTGCGAAACCCGTGCCTACTCCCAGGGAACCGAGCGCGCCCGGATCCATCCATTGACCCGGCCCCCGCGGCCGCACCGCCTGGGCCGAGATCGTCACCACGTCGCCGCCGTCGCCGATGTAGATGGTGTTGTCGGCCAGGAACTCGTTCAACTCCCACGCCACTCGATACGGATGGATCGGAACGCTGTTGGATTTGAACAAAGGCATCAGCTTCTCGGCGGCGACCGCCTCCGCGTCGGTCAATTGCTTGAGCCACTGCTGGCGCGCCCGCCGCTTCTCGCCCTTGATGCGGCCGGAGGCCGCCTGAAGCACGGCCCCTAAGATGGCGCCCGGATCTCCCACTAACCCCAAGCTGATGTCCCGGTTCTTGCCCACCGTTCGGTAGTCCATGTCGATCTGAATCAGCTTCAACTCCTTGCTGATGCGCTTTCCGTAGCCCATGCGGAAATCGAACGGAGTGCCGACGATGACGAGGACGTCCGCGCTGGCGAAGGCCTGCGTTCGCGTTCGGTCGAAATGATGCGGATCGCCTGGAGGCAGAAGACCGCGGCTGGCGCCGTTGAAGTAGCCGGGGATGTCGAGGCCGCGCAGCAGATCGATCGCCTCGACGTGCCCGCGCGCGGTCCATACCTGCTGACCGTACAGGATCGCGGGCCGCTCGGCATTGACCAGAATGTCGGCCAATTTCTCGATATCGCGCGGATCGCCGATGGAACGGGTCGATGCTCGATAGTGCCCGGGTTGAGGAATCACGGCCTTGGCGATGTCGACCTCGCGATCGAGCACATCACGGGGAATTTCGAGATAGCACGGTCCGGGTGCACCGTTGAACGCCTCCCGGGCGGCCATCGAGATCATGTCCGCCACGCGTTCGGTGCTCGGTACCGTCGCGGCGAACTTGGTGATGGGACTCATCATGTCCACATGCGGAAGATCCTGCAGTGATCCCATCTTGTGTTGAGTCAGCGCACCTTGCCCTCCGATGTGCAGGATCGGGCTCTCGGAACGGAACGCGGTGGCGATGCCCGTGACGGCATTGGTGCAGCCAGGACCTGCGGTGGTGACGACGCATCCCAGCTTTCCGGTCTGGCGGGCATAACCGTCGGCCGCGTGCGCGGCGACTTGTTCATGGCGCACGTCGATGATGCGAATGCCCTCGTCCACGCACCCGTCGTAGATGTCGATGATATGTCCCCCGCAGAGCGTGAAGATGGTGTCGACGCCCTCATTCTTGAGGGCCTTGGCGACCAGGTGACCGCCGGAAATCACGCTGGCATCGCGGGTCTTCTGCTTCAGAGTATCTTCAGCGGTCGTGCGAACTTCCGCGAGCTTCGTGGACATATCTGCCTCCTGATAATAGAACTTGGGATGAGGGCTGCGTTTAGCAGCTCCCACCAGAAAATGCCGGGCCACCTGCGACTGCCCAAAACGTCAAACCTGGAACGCCACACCCGCCCCGACGGTGCCGGCCCAGAGCGCGTCCGGGCATGCAATTGTCCCGGCGCCGCGTCAAGCCGTGGCCTTCACGCCGCCGTCCATCCGGGCGGGCGCGGAGCGCTCGGCGTATTTGGCCCTCATCGGCTTCAGCGCCACCAACGCGAGGATCGCAGCCACGAAGTTCGCAGTCGCGGAAGCGATGAACACGGCGTGCCAGCCGCCCGCATGGGTTGCCCAAACGCTTGCGAGCGGCACGACGATCGCCGCAGTGCCCTTGGCGGTGTACATGAGCCCGGTGTTCACGGTCGCGTACTTCGCACCGAAACTGTCGGTGGTCGTCGCAGGGAAAAGGCTGTAGATCTCGCCCCAAGCGAAGAACACGACGCCGCTCAGCAACACGAAGGCGGTGGGATTGGTGCCTAAGTTTGCGAGGGCGATGATGCCGAAACCCTCGATGGCGAAGGCGATGAACATCGTGTTCTCGCGTCCGATATGATCCGACACCCAGCCGAAGAATGGACGGCACAGTCCATTCAGAATTCGATCGATGGTCAGCGCGAAGGTCAACGCGGGCAGCGTCAATCCGATGAGGCTCACCGGGACATCTGCCACCTTGAAATCCTTCGCAATCGGGGCAAGCTGAGCGACCGCCATGAGACCGCCCGAAGCCATCATCACGAACATCGCGTACATGACCCAGAACAACGGGGTTTTGATCATTTCGAGCGGCGTGGCTTGGATACCCTGAATCCGCCCGGTGCTCGTCGGACCCCTGACGGGCGCGGCCAGCACACTGGGCGGCGGCACCAGGATCAGGAAGCCGAGCACGAACACCACGACGCCCTGAATGATGCCGAAGGTAAGAAAGGTGTGTTGGTAGCCCGCCGACTTGATCATGCTCGCGATCGGAATGATCGTTGCCGCCGAACCGGCCCCGAACCCTGCTGCCGTTAGTCCGGCGGCGAGCCCGCGGCGCCCCGGGAACCATTTCACCGCATTGCCGATACAGGTCCCGTAAACACCTCCGGCACCGATGCCTCCTAGCGCCGCCGCGAAGTACAGCATCGGCAGAGTGTCGGCGATCGAATTGAGCATCCAGGCTATTCCGCAGAGTGCGCCGCCGATCACCACGATCCAGCGCGGGCCGAAACGGTCGACGAGATAACCCTCAACGGGAACCAGCCAGGTCTCGAGCAGAACGAACACGGTGAAGGCGACTTGGATGGACGCTTTGCCCCAGTGATACTTCGCGTCGATCGGCCCGACAAACAGCGTCCAACCATATTGAAGGTTGGCGATCATCACCATGCATATGACGCCGATGATGAGTTGCACCCAAGGATTTGCCAGCGCCGAGGGATTGGATTCGGTCAAATTTGTATTCATAGTTTTTCCCTTGTAAATCCAGCCAGTCGCAAAAGATGACCCTACGGTCGATACCCGAATCGATCCGCAAACGCGACGCGTCGCACGGAACGCTCCGACACGTCGCGTTGCGGCCTTCGGCCCATTGAATTGATGAGAATGAGAATCGACGAGATGACCATGACGGTCGCAGCAGGAGAAAGGCGCGTACTAATGCGATGCGTCATCGCGCTGAGAAGCCGCTGCCGCCGTGCGTGAATTCTTTCATCGAGACTCCCCTCAAGCCATCGTGAATGCGTTGGTTCCACCAGCCTTGAATTCTCAGCGTGGTATACCATATATGACTAGTTTTACGGGTGTCAAGTCGTCCGGCAGGTCCGTGTTTTGGGTGAAATGGCTGGTGCCATTGGGCGACCACACGCAGTACTCCGTGGCGATGCATCGCTTCAGAACTAGTTAATCTATTGATAAATAGAAGTTTATCGGCCAAGAAGTCGATCCCAAAAGTGCTGCATTATGACAAATGAAATAAATTTGATGGTCAATGAGTTATTTTCGTTTATGAATATATCTTAGAGACTTAATATATCTCGTGCGGTATCGTTAACGTGAGTGCACTCGAGAATCCGGGTGGGATCTACTTCGGGGCGCGAAAGAGCCGTCAGGAGTCTTTAATGCAAACCTATGAACTTGTTATGATTGCCCTCATCGAAACGACTTTGTTTGCTGGCCTCTCGGTCGCGTTGTATGCCGCCCTGCCCGTCGCAGTGCTGGATTATGCATCGCGCCACGGGCGCTACGTTGGCCTCGGAAAGCCGAATCGGCTGGATGATTCCACTGCGGGCAATGCGTCCGGCACGATTGTGGCCGGGCTGCAGCGGCAATCTGCCTAAGCCTGATGCTTAGAGCGGGCGGACGTTTCATGCGCATTCATCCAAGACGGTAAGAGGCTCAATTGAACACAATTGCAACTCTGGTCGAGCGTTCTGCGTTGGCCGAGCGATCCGGTGCCCCGGCCACTCTTGCGCTCGGGCCTTTGAACTCAACGAGTTTGCGTGATCAGGCATACGCGCTTCTCAAGAGCGCGATAGCCGACACCGACATTTATGACCCGAAGCAGGAGCTGCGGCTCGACGAGCGCCAGCTGACGGCCGCACTCGGCGTGAGCCGCACGCCTATACGAGAGGCGCTCTCGGTCCTGGAACAAGAGGGGTTCATTCGCACGATTCCCCGCCGCGGGATCTACATCGTTCGCAAGTCGAAGCGGGAAATGATCGAGATGATCCAGATGTGGGCTGCACTCGAGTCGATGGCGGCGCGCCTCGCCACGTTGAGTGCGCCCGATGCGGAAATTGCGAAATTGCGGCATATCTTCGACGAATTCCAGAACTCGCCGCCGTCCGAGCATCTGTGCGAATACTCGGATGCCAACATCGCGTTTCACACCGCCGTCATCGCGCTCGGCGGCTCGCAAACCATCATCGATGCGACCCGCAATTTGCTGATTCACGTTCGCGCAATCCGCAAGGCGACCATCACGCAGAGCGATCGCGCGGCACGCTCGATCATCGATCATTTGAAGATCATCGAAGCCTTGGAAAAGCGCGATACCGAATTGGCCGAACGCCTGACGCGCCAGCACACGCTGGACCTCGCAGCGCATGTGGATAGATACTGCGATTTTCTCGGCTAGACTTCCGCCGCCGCGGGAAATACGCGGCCAGGGAAATGCTTCAGACAGGCTCCCGGCTGATCGGGCGCGAAATTCCCAACCCCCACTCCCCAAGGGTGGGCGCGGCCAAATGATGACCTAGATATCTTGCGGCGTCGACCTGCCGCGCTTCGACGCCGAGGGCCGGCGCGGCCACGGTTTTGATGCCCGCCATCACGTCGGCGTCGCTGCAGGCGGCGTGCAGCGGTTCGCGGTCCACCCAGACCACTCGGCCGCCGTCCAGATGCAGGTAGATGCGCCCTGTGCCCTGATCGGCAAAATTGACGTGGCGGAATTCCTTGAGGCAGCGGCCCAGGAAGCCGCAGCTCTTCTCAGGCGCCAGTACTTGCCCTGAGGGGTAGATGGACTCCGGATCCTGGGCGTCGACGTTGATGCGGCCGTAGCGCTCGATGTTGAGCACCCCGCCCAAGTCCAATACGTTGAACGTCGAGCTGTCGCCGAAGGCGATGGTGCGCGGTCGATCGCCGAGGCGCACCGTGTTGTCCAGGAATTCGAATTGTAGCCGCTTGTCGCGGCGCCTCGCCCAGGTGAAAAAGACATCCGGCATGCCCGCGTAGGCTTCGACGGAATGCGCCAGCGTGTCGTCCACCGCCTTGAAGCGTCCGACCTCCAGTCCGCGCTTCCACGCCCTCTCGACCAGCAACTCCGGCGGCGTAATCACGAAAAAGAGATACACCGTCTGACCGAAGCGCGTCAGCAGGTTGCTTCCCGCTTCGTCCGATCCGGGAGCGAAACTGTCAAAGCGGAATCGGTCGATCAACAAGTGCGGCATGTGGCCGAGCCGGTGCTTGCGCGCCATATATCGATCCAGCTTCTGATCGATGATCTGGACTTCCTCGCCCGTAAACGCACCGGCGTATTTGTAGACCGGGCCCAGCGATCCATAATCGAGCAGCTGCTTGCGCCAGATATCGGGGCTGATGAGCGCGATGTCGCGCCAATCGACGCCGATATCGCTCGCCAGTTTCCGCTGCAACAGCCGCAGCGTGCTCTTGCCCGAGGCCGACGGCCCCTTCGTGTTGATCACGACGGGACATTCCTGTCGCGGCAGCAGGCCATAGCCTTCCTGAATGGCGGCCTGCCGCAGCAGGGGTTCGAGGGCGGCTCCGATGCAATCGCTGCAATACGCATTGCCGGCGATGCCGTTCGCGATCGAGAGGATGAGCTCCCGGCCGCCCCATGCCTCACCGTGAGTCGCGAACAGCGCCGACATCACGCGAGATAGTGCGCGGCATGCCACTTCCTGCAACGGATCCTCGGTCGAAGCCGCCAGACGTATGAGCGCGTCAACCTGTTGCGGCCCCCAGCTGCGCGCTGCAGTGCTCACGGCTTCCGGCTTGCGGCCAGTGCCCCTTCGCGCGAACAACTTGGCCGGCGCTCGTTTCTCGTCGGGCGGCTTCGGCGCCAGGCCGAGTACGATGGCATCGAATGCGGTATTGATGGCCCCGGCGAGACGAACTCGTGCCTCGGCATCGACGCCGATGAAGGACTGCAAATTCGGAAGGATATGGCGGGCCAGCAAGTTGCTCGTGATCTCGCGAAAACTGATGCCCAGATCTTCGACCCGCGAGCCGTCGGGCACCACGAAGTCCGCGGTGACTCGGATGAGCAATTCGTGGAGTGCCAGGCGTTCCGCTCTGAAAACCACGAGGTCGCTCAGGGATAGTCCCGTCAGCCCCCGCAATTCGAGCGCCGCGGGAACGCTCGTGGCGACGTTTTCGGGGCGAAAGATGGTCGACAGAGCAAGCAATTCTCTCGGCAGAACCGACTGGATGCCGGGATTCCACGATCCATACTGCTCGGCCGGTTGGCTCATCGCCTCAGGAGCCTGTCTGAGTATTCTGTGTGAGCCGCGTTGGCAAGGCCGTATATCCGTGCGGTGCAGTTGGGCTTGGCCCGCGCCATTGGATCTGTGCACGGGAGCGGATGCAAGGCGCGCGGCGCGGCCCGTGGTGGTTACCACGGGCAAGCCGTGCAACGCCGC
>WNFR01000817.1_pt1 | contig 43911 bp, 34 predicted proteins | sample 5400221 | NCBI WGS metagenome assembly WNFR01 (sample SAMN13153357, study PRJNA577476) | soil metagenome | isolation source: 40 cm soil under Madrone tree | place: USA:California | collected 2016-06-14 | reverse complement strand
CCAGCCTGACGCCGACCTCGAATTCCAGGCCCACCCGGCCATAGCGTTTGCCTTGAAGGATCGCACCCGACCCGACGACCCGATTGGCCAGCACGACGCCGGCGATCGGCTGATCGATGCCGCACATCTTCTGCATGCGCGCCGAGGTCAGGCCGATCTTGTAACCAATTGTTGCGCCGGCCTTCGGGCGTAGAAGCTCCACGAACTGGCGCTGAATGCTGTAGGCATTGTCTAGATCGACGACGCCTGCTTCGGGACCCAGGGTATGGAAGTCCTGCCCGGCGCCGTGCTCTCTAAAAAGCTGGCGAGCAACCTCGGCGTGAGACAGCCTCATGGATCAAATATCCAGATTGGCCACGTTCAGCGCATTGGTCTGGATGAAATCCCGGCGCGGCTCGACCACGTCGCCCATGAGGGTCGAGAAGATTTCCTCCGCCTCGTCGGCGTGACTGACTTTCACCTGGAGCAATGAACGCGCCTGGGGATCCAGCGTCGTCTCCCAGAGCTGCTCGGGGTTCATTTCGCCCAAGCCTTTGTAGCGCTGCACGGTCACGCCCTTGCGACCCTGTTCCATGATCGCCTCGACGAGGGAAAGGGGGCCGGCGATGGGCGTCTCATTGTCCTTGGTCACCAGCCGTCCATGATGGGCGTAGGTCTGCTGCAGTTCCGGCGCCATGGCATCCAGGCGATGGCTCTCGGCGGAGCGGATCAGCGCTCCGTCGATGACATGGGTGCGGGTGACGCCGCGCAGCCGCCGGCTGAAGGAGAGCCCGCCGTCGTCGTCGGCCGTGCCGGCCCAGCCACGGGTCTCCGGCGAGGAGATCAGATCGAGACGGCGCGCGATATACTCCGCTGCCGCTCTCGCTCGCTCGCGATCGGGGATGATCTCGGGATTGAGGGCGCCGGCGATGGCTGCCTGTTCCACCACGTCGGCGCTGCCCACTTTGCGGATCAGGGGTTGCAGATAAAGCCGGCAGAGATTGGCTCGCTCGATCAGCTGGCGCAGATCGGCCCCGGCGCGCTGGGTGCCGTCGCCGAGCGTGAAGACCGCGCCTTCGAGCCCGGCATCGATCAGATGGCCCTCCAGGGCGCGATCGTCCTTGAGATAGCGCTCCGACTGGCCCTTCTTGGCGCGATACAGGGGTGGCTGGGCGATATAGAGGTAGCCCTTCTCGATGAGCGGCGCCATCTGGCGATAGAAGAAGGTCAGCAGCAGCGTGCGGATGTGGGAGCCGTCCACATCGGCGTCGGTCATGATGATGATCCGGTGATAGCGGATCTTGGCGATGTCGAATTCCTCTGGCCCGATGCCGGTGCCCAGTGCCGCGATCAAGGTTCCGATTTCCGCCGAGCCCAGCATCTTGTCGAAGCGCGCCCGTTCCACGTTCAGGATCTTGCCGCGCAGCGGCAGGATCGCCTGGTTCTTGCGGTTGCGCCCCTGCTTCGCCGAGCCGCCGGCCGAATCGCCTTCGACGATGAAAAGTTCCGACTGCGCCGGATCGCGTTCCTGGCAATCGGCGAGCTTGCCGGGCAGCGAGGCGAAATCGAGGGCACCCTTGCGCCGGGTCAATTCGCGGGCCTTGCGGGCCGCTTCGCGGGCCGCGGCTGCTTCCACCACCTTGGCGACGATGCGCCGGGCCTCGCCTGGATGTTCTTCCAGCCATTGGCTGAGCTTATCGCCGACGATGCTCTCGACCGCGGGCCGCACCTCGGAGGAGACCAGCTTGTCCTTGGTCTGGGAGGAGAATTTGGGATCGGGCACCTTGACCGAAAGCACGCAAGTCAGCCCTTCGCGCATGTCGTCGCCCGACAACGCGATCTTCTCCTTCTTGGCGACGCCGCTGTCGGTCACATATTGGTTGACCTGGCGGGTCAGCGCGCCGCGGAACCCGGCCAGGTGGCTGCCGCCGTCGCGCTGGGGGATGTTGTTGGTGAAGCACAGCATCGTCTCGTGATAGCTGTCGGTCCATTCCATGGCGACCTCCAGCGTGATGCCGTCCTTCTCGCCGCGCATGACGATGGGCGGCTGGTGGAGGGCCGTCTTGTTGCGGTCGAGATATCGCACGAAGGCCTCCACCCCGCCTTCGTAGTGAAGCTCGATGGTCTTGGCCTCCACGCCGCGGGCATCGGTTAGGAACAGGCGCACGCCGGAATTGAGGAAGGCCAGTTCCCGCAGGCGATGCTCCAGGGTGGCGTAGTCGAACTCGGTGTTGGTGAAGGTCTGGCGCGAGGGCAGGAAATTGATCTCCGTCCCGCGCAGGCCCTTGGAATCGCCCGCCGGGGCCAAGGGTGCTTCCGGTACGCCGTGGCGGAAGCGCATGAAATATTCCTTGCCGTCGCGCCAGATGCGCAGATCGAGCCTTTCGGAGAGCGCGTTGACGACGGAGACGCCTACGCCGTGCAAGCCGCCGGAGACCTTGTATGAGTTTTGGTTGAATTTACCCCCGGCATGAAGCTGGGTCATGATGACCTCGGCCGCCGAGACGCCTTCTTCCTTGTGGATGTCCACGGGAATGCCGCGACCGTTGTCGCGCACCGTGACCGAGCCGTCGCCGTTCAGCATCACGTCGATGCGATCGCAATATCCTGCCAGGGTTTCGTCGATGGAATTGTCGACCACCTCATAGACCATGTGATGCAGGCCAGAGCCGTCGTCGGTGTCGCCGATATACATGCCCGGGCGCTTTCGCACGGCATCCAGCCCGCGCAGCACGGTAATGGCGGTGGAATCGTAGATATTGCCCGGCTCGTCCGGCGTCGTGCCGCCCGAAGGCTCGGCCGGTGTCTGTTCTGATGTCTCTGGGGCGGGCGTATCTGCAGTAGGGTCCGGTGTCTTGGCGGGTTTCGGGGCTGATGGCTGAGTCATTTTTTCAGTTCCTGGTAATTCGCGCCTCGGCGACGGCGAAGAATTGCGCCCGATCGCCGAAGCCGGCGAACAGGCCGCGGTCCGTCCCGGTGAGCCAGGCCTGCACACCCAGATCGAGCAAGGCCTCGAACAGAGTGCGCCGGCGGTTTTCGTCGAGATGGGCCGCTACTTCGTCGAGCAACAGCAACGGCCTACGGGCGCGCTCGGTCGCCATGAGGCGCGCCTGACCCAGAAGGATGGCGATCAGAAGCGCCTTCTGTTCGCCGGTGGAGCAATCCGCTGCCGGCATATGGGTAGCGGCGAAGCGAACGTAAAGGTCGCTGCGGTGGGGTCCGACCAGCGCGCGGCCCGCCTCGCCATCCAGGCTGCGGCACTCGGCCAGGCGATGGCGCAGGCGATCCTCGGCGGCCAGCGCCGGCATCTCGGCGAGCCAACTCTCCACATCGCCGATCAGGGTCAGATCGGGCTGGGGGAAAACCCCGTCGCCCTCGGCCAGGACGCGGCCGAGGCGAGCCACCAGATCCAGCCGGGCGGCGGCAATCGCGGTGCCATGTTCGGCGATCTGCTGTTCCAGGGCGCTGAGCCAGCCCGGATCGGCGCTGCCCGGCGCCATTTCGCCGCGCAGCAGGCGCAGACGCTCGCCGACCGCCTGTTCATAGGCATTGAAGCGGCTGGCATGGCTGGGATCGAAGGAGGCGACCAGCCGGTCGAGGAAGCGCCGGCGGGCCGATTTGGACTCGAGGAACAGCCCATCCATCTGGGACGTCAGCCAAAGCACCGCCAGACGCTCCGCCAGGCCCGTCAATCCCCGCTGCGGGACGCCGTCGATGCGCAGCAAGCGGCGGTCGCGGGCGTTTTCCTCGATCGAGGGATCGCGCCCCGTCCCAATATCACAATCGCCTTCCGGGCCGCTGAGGCGCACCGCGACCGCCCAGGCCCCCGCGGCGTCAGCGGCACGACGATCCACCTCGCCCAAGCGGGCCTGGCGCAAGCCACGGCCCGGCGCGAGGAAGGAAAGGGCTTCCAAGAGGTTGGTCTTGCCGGCCCCGTTTGGTCCACTCAAGACCACCGGCCGATGATCGGCCTCCAGCGAGGCCTGCTCATAGCAACGGAAATCCCTGACCCGGAGGCGGGCGATATAGGACCCGCTGTCAGCGCGGCGGGAAAGAGGCTGAAAGGCGACGACGTTGGGCTGGGCCATCACACTCGCATCGGCATCAGCACATAGAGTGCCGAAGCATCGCTCGCGTCGCCCATGAGGGTGGGCGAGGCGGCGTCCGCAAGCTTGAACTCGGCCTCGCTGCCTTGAAGCTGGCTGGTGATATCCAGCAGATATCGGGCGTTGAAGCCGATCTCGATGGGCGAGCCGTCATAGACGATCTCGAGTTCCTCGTTGGCGCTGCCGTATTCGGGACTGGAGGCGGAGAGCACCATGCTGCCCTTCTTCAGGCTGATCTTGACGGCGCGCGACTTCTCCGAGGCGATGGTGGAGACGCGATCGACGGCTTCGGCGAACATTCGCCGGTCCACGGTCATGGTCTTGTCGTTGCCGGTGGGGATCACCCGCTGATAATCCGGGAAGTTGCCGTCGATGAGCTTAGAGGAGAGGGTGACCGCATCGAAGGCGAAGCGGATGCGGGTGTCGGATAGCGAAACCTCGATCTGCTCCTCCGTCTCGTCGATCAGCTTGCGCAATTCGCCCACGGTCTTGCGCGGTACGATGACGCCGGGCATGCCGACTGCACCCGCCGGCGCCGCCATCTCGACGCGGGCCAGGCGATGGCCGTCGGTGGCGACCGCGCGCAGATGTCCCCCGCCCTTGGCCCCACCCGGAGCCTCCGCCACATGCAGATAGATGCCGTTCAGATAATAGCGCGTCTCCTCGGTGGAGATGGCGAATTTGCTGCGATCGATCAGGCTGCGCAACTCCTTGGCCGAGACCGAGAAGCGGTGGGGCAGGTCGCCGCCGGATGTGGCGGGAAAATCCTCGCGCGGCAGGGTGGGCAGCGTGAATTTGGAACGTCCGGCGCGCACCGTCGCCTGCGCGCCGTCGCCCTCGCCGCCGATTTCCACCTGGGAGCCTTCGGGCAGCTTGCGCACGATGTCGTAGAGCGTATGGGCCGGCACGGTCGCCGCGCCATTGGCGCCGACGGAAACCGGGACGCGCTCGATGATGGTCAGATCCATATCGGTGGCGGTCAGGCCGAGCGCGTTGGATCCCGCCTCCAGCAGCACGTTGGAGAGGATCGGAATGGTGTTGCGCCGCTCCACCACGTTCTGGACATGGCCAAGGGACTTCAGCAGCGCGCCGCGTTCGATGGTGAGTTTCATGGCGGGTTCGGAAGGCTCTTCAAGGCGTCCGGTTGACCGCGGCCCCCTGGCCCGCCGGACAAGCGTGGGCCGATTCGCCGACGGCCCGAGAAGGCCGTGGAGCATTATAACAGATAAGCGGCTTTAGGTAAGCGTTTTGCGGCGCTATAGAGGGGCAAATCTGCCTTTTGGGTCAAATACTTGGCCAGGGCCCCCAGGGCCCTGCGTTGGGCTCAGCCTTCCAGCATCCGCCGCAGCAACTCAACATCCTCCGAAAAGCCCGCGTCGAGGGTGCAAAGTTCCTCGATCTTGCGCACCGCATGCATGACCGTGGTGTGGTCTCGGTTGCCGAATTTCCGGCCGATTTCCGGCAGCGAGCGGGTGGTCAATTGCTTGGCCAGGTACATCGCGACCTGACGCGGCCGGGCGACGGCGCGGGCCCGGCGCTCCGAATGCATGTCCGCCAGCTTCATGTTGAAATGCTCGGCCACGCGGCGCTGGATCTCCTCGATGGTGACCCGCCGGTCGTTGGCCCGCAGCAGATCGTGCAGCACCTCCTGCGTCGTCTCCAAGGTGATCGGCCGGCCGATCAGCGTCGAATGGGCGAGGATGCGATTGAGTCCGCCCTCCAGCTCGCGCACGTTGGAGACGATCTTATGGGCCAGGAATTCCAGCACCTTGGGCTGTACGGCGGCCTTCATCTGCTCGGCCTTCGATTGCAGGATGCCGAGACGAAGTTCGTAGGTCGTCGGATGGATATCGGCCACGAGACCCCAGCCGAGGCGCGAACGCATGCGCTCCTCGATCCCCTCCAGGTCGTGGGGCGATTTGTCGGCGGAGATCACCACCTGGCGGTTCTGGTCCACCAGCGCGTTGAAGGTGTGGAAGAATTCCTCTTGGGTCGATTCCTTGCCGGTGATGAACTGCACGTCGTCGATCATCAGCACGTCGACGGAGCGGAACTGCTCCTTGAAGGTCATGACGTTCTTCTGCCGGAGTGCGCGGATGAACTGATACATGAACTTTTCGGCGGAGAGGTAGATAACGCGCCGCGCCGGTGCGCGCCGCTTTATATGCCAGGCGACCGCATGCATCAGATGGGTCTTGCCCAGGCCGACACCGCCATAGAGGAACAGAGGATTGAACGGCACCGCGCGGGCCTCGGCCACGCGCTGGGCTGCGGCATGAGCCAGCTCGTTCGATTTGCCGACGACGAAATTCTCGAAGGTGAATCGGGGATCCAGCGGCGCGCTGACTTCCTCCGGCGCGAAGCCGTTGGTCGCCTCCACGCGCGGCGCTTCGGCGGCCGGGCGCTCGATGGGCATCGATTGCGCCTTCATCGCCTGCGGCCGGCTTCCGTCGACGATAAACTCGACGCTGCGCACGGCCGGATTGGCCGCCTGCCAGAGGGCGCGAATCCGCTCGGCGTAATGCTGGGAGATCCAGTCGCGCATGAAGCGCGTCTTGACCGCGATATCGATGGCGCTGTCGTGTTGGCCTATGAGGGTTAAAGGCTTGAGCCAGCTGCGAAAAGTAGCCTCGCCAAACTCGCTGCGCAAGCGCCCTCGCACCTGCGCCCATTGACTGGCCAGCGTGCCGTCGACCCCCGGACCTTTCGGGCTGTCATCCACCACGGCCCGCATCTCACTCTTGAATCCAGGGGAGGCCGGCGGCCTTCCAGCCGCCCGTTTTTCCGCGATGGCGTTCGGCATCGGCATTGCCCTCGAACCCTTCGGCGACGTTGTAGCATTTGCCATAGCCCATGGCGGTCATCGCCATGGCAGCGGCCCGACTGCGTCCGCCGCTGCGGCAGAGAAAGAGAATTGGCGTGTCGCGATCGGGAATCTGCTGGCTGACGGCCGCGGCGAAGTTTTCGTCGACCTCCATGGCCGGAAAATTCTGCCAGGATTGCAGCAGCGTCCGTTTGCCGAGCGTCTCGAGATTGGGCAGGCCCACGAACATCCACTCGGGCTGGGTGCGCACATCGACGAGCTGCGCCTTCTTGTCTTCGGCGAGTAGCTTCCAGGCTTCGGTCGGTTTCAGATCGCCCGCGTAGGACATGATCGCCTCGACCCCTCGAACTCCGCCGCGCCCGCCGAAATTTCTCTGCCGGGCCGCCGCTATGACTGGGACCGTCGGAGATTTTTATTGCTGAAGCAGGCGCCACTCAAGTAGTGCCTGCTATTTATACTTTAAATGTCACCTGATACTTCAGCATCGTGGAATGCAATTATTTTTTTCTTGCTTGCAATTCCGCGACCTCGATCCCCCTGTCACGTCACCGTCACGACTCTAGCGCCAGTCGCCGGGCGATGGCAATACGAGTCACGACGACGACGCGAATTTTTTTTCGCGTTGGCCGCAGAGCAACAGTGGTTGAAGTTAGGTCGGTATCTTGATGCTATCGCTGAGCCGCAGAATTTTTGCGAGTCAACGATGCGATGCGCTGAGCTTAGGCGAGCGTCTTGATGCGTGCACTGAGCCGCGAGAGTTTGCGCGACGCGGTGTTGCGATGAAGCACGCCGGCGCGCACGCCGCGGTGAATGACCGGCTGTGCGGCTTTCAGCGCCTCGGCGGCAACCTTCTTGTCGCCGGCGTCGATCGCCGTCTCGACCTTCTTGATGAAGCTGCGCACGCTCGAGATGCGCGCGCGATTGACCGCGCTGCGACGCTCGGTCTGTCGGATACTCTTCTTCGCCGATGCATGATGGGCCATGTCGAGGCTCGCTTCCCAGGCTTGGTTTGAGGCGGCGGGTTATATCCGGCGGCCTACCCCCCGTCAAGCGCCCGGCCGCGCCGCCGGGGGCTCAATTCGCTCTCATGATTCGACGGGCTCATCCGGAGGTCTTTGTTTCGGCTTCATCCTGAGCCCGTCGAAGGATGAGGCCGCCAAACCCGCGCGGGGCCGCCGCGCCGAGTGCTATGCTGGCGACGAGTAACGCATTTTCGGGGGGAAGGCCTATGCGCGCAGATTATATCGTCCGGCTGCCTGGCGATCGGTTCGTCGCCCTGAAGCTGGCCGTTCCGGGAATGATCTCCGGCGCTCTGTCCTGGGCGCTTATCGATTCTGCCGACAGGTGGGATTTGAATTTCCAATTCGAGGGCTTTGGCCTTCTGCTCCTGCCGGTTAGCATTTATCCAGGTCTGGTCTTCGGCCTAATCCTCGGCGCCGTCTTGCACGTTTGGGCCAAGGTCTCGTTGCTGCGCGCGGTCGGATACGTATTCGCCGCCGGCCTCAGCTACTTCTGCGCCTTTCACGTGGCGTTCTACATCATGGGCAATGGATTCGGCAGCGCCGAAACGCTTGTGGCCTACATTGCCGGCGGCATACCGGGCGGTTTGGCCGGCAGCCTTCTGCTCGGCTTATTGACGAAGCTCCTGCTCCAGGTTTCCGGCCGATTGGTTCTGCGCGTCCCCGTGGCGGTCGGCACCATCGCCGGCGCGCTGCTGGGGCTTGGCACCCTCGACAGCCACAATGGCTGGGGCTTTATTGCCTTCTTCGTCCTCTGGCAAGGCGCCTATGGGGCTAGTCTCGCGCCGCTGTTGCGCGACAGCGCGCGCGTACCCGCCCTTTAGCTCATCGGTTCTTGAAGGCAGGCGGTCGCTTTTCGGCAAAGGCGCTCATGCCTTCCTTCTGATCCTCGGTGGCGAAGCTGGCATGGAACAGGCGCCGCTCGAAGCGCAGGCCCTCGGCCAAGCCGGTCTCGAAGGCCTGGTTGACGGCTTCCTTCGCCATCAAGGCGGCGGGCCGCGACATGCCCGCGATCTTCTGGGCGACCTTCAGTGCCTCGGTCATCAGCTCGGCGGCCGGGACTACGCGGGCTACCAGCCCGGCGCGCTCGGCCTCGGCGGCGTCCATCATCCGGCCGGTCAGGACCAGATCCATCGCCTTGGCCTTGCCGATGGAGCGGGCCAGGCGCTGCGTCCCGCCGGCGCCTGGCAGGGTTCCGATGGTGATCTCCGGCTGGCCGAACCTGGCGCTGTCGGCGGCGATGATGATGTCGCACATCATGGCGATCTCGCAGCCCCCGCCCAGGGCATATCCGGCCACGGCCGCCAAGGTCGGCTTGCGGCAATGGGCCAGGCGTTCCCAATCCTTGGTTATGAAGTCCGCCAGATAGACGTCGGCGAAATTGCGGTCCTTCATCTCCTTGATGTCCGCGCCTGCGGCAAAGGCCTTCTCGCTGCCGGTAAGCAGGATGGCGCCAATGGCGGAATCCGACTCGAAGGCGTCGAGCGCCTGCTTCAGCTCGTCCACCAGCGCCGCATTGAGCGCGTTCAAGGCCTGGGGCCGGTTGAGGGTGATGAGGCCGACGGCCCCCTTTGTTTCGACAATCAGATATTCAAAGGTCATGGCGGCTCCGGTACAAAAATCGGCGGCGCGTTTGCGCTGCAGCAACTGGCCGTTTGAATAGAGGAACGCGCCCTTCGTCAAGCCACACGCGCCGGCCGCCGCCGCCTCGCCGGATAGGGTTGGCGTTGCCGCAGACCTCCGTTAAAATGCCACAGAGGGAAGGGCCAGCAATGGCCCTGACGAGGGGGGATTCCGGTTATGGATGCGGTAGCGAACCGCCATGACACCACGGCGCCCGGTTCGGCGCGCCTCAAACGAGAACACTTCGCCCCGATGGGCGCCTTCGTTGCCCCGGCCTCCGAAGCGGAGCGTCGGCTGACGGAGATATGGGAGGCCGTTCTCGACATCGACGGCCTAGGCGTTCAAGACGATTTCTTCGAGCTGGGGGGCGAATCCCTGGCCGCCGTCACCCTTTTTTCCGAAATGGAACGGCTGTTGGGCGAAATGCCGCCGCTTTCCACTTTGCTCGATTATCCCACGATCCGCAGCCTGGCCGGCCGCCTCGAACAACTGGGGGCCATTTCGCATGATCGCCTGCTGGTGGCGATTCGAGCGCAAGGTCGGCGTCTGCCCTTGTTCTACGCCCATGCCGCCTATGGGAATGTCCTGTTTGTGCGCAAGCTGCTGCCGTTTCTTCATGCCGAGCAGCCGCTCCATGCGATCAAGGCTCGCGGCCTGCACGAGGGCGAGACGGCGCATCGGACGTTCGAGGCCATGGCAGTCGACTACATCGCCCAAATTCAACGCATCCAGCCCAAAGGTCCCTATTTCCTGGCGGGCCACTGCATTGGCGGGCTCATCGCCTTCGAAATGGCACAGCGTCTGACATCCCTCGGCCAGGATGTCGGCGCCGTCGTGATGGTCGACCCCGAACATCATCCCAATGCCGTGCCCTGGCTCCATTGGCGCGACCCCAGGGCACTTCATGTCCGGCTGCGCCGTCAACTCGTCCGGCCACTCTGGTACGTCCAGCGGCGGCTGCGCCAGCTCCAGGGGACTCTCGCCGGCCAACCGGTATCTCCTCAGGAGACCGAGACGGGCGGCAATCTGCCGCGCCAAAGGGCCCTCATCGCCAGCCTCCGGGCGGCGTTGCTGGCCTATCGGCCGCGCCCCTACGAAGGCAGGCTGGTCATCCTCTGCTCCGCCGAGCGCCGCAAGCATCTGAGCAATCCCGCCACCGGTTGGCCCGCTCTTGCCCCGCGGGTCGAGTTCGTTGAAATGGGGGGATCCCATGACGAGGTATTTTTCGGCGCCCTGCCCGCGGTCGGGGAAACCATCGAGCGCATTCTCGAGCAAGCCCAGCCGAAATACCTGCGTCCGCTGGACCGGAGCGCTGCCGAGTAGACGCTTCGCGCTAGCGCTGCTTTCGCGGGCAATAAAAACTCGCCCGCCCGGATTGAACGATCCGCCGAATGCCCCCCGTCGCCTGCGGATCGCAGTCGCAGCCACGGCAGCGCAAACCTTCGCGTTCATAGACGCGCCAGCGATGCTGGAAATATCCCAACTCGCCATCGGTCTGTACGTAGTCGCGCAGGGAGGAGCCGCCCGCCGCGATGGCCTCGCCCAGCACCGCGCGCACTATGCGGGCAAGCTTGTTGGCCCGCTCGCCCTGGACCGTATGGGCGAGGCGCTTGGGGGAAATGCCCGCGCGGAACAGGGCCTCCGAAGCGTAGATATTGCCGATGCCGGCGACGACCCTTTGATCGAGAAGGGCCGCCTTGATAGGCGTGCGCTTGCCCGCCAGCGCCTTCGCCAGCGCGGGTCCGTTGAAATCGGGCCCCAACGGCTCGGGCCCGAGCCCGGCCAGAAGCTTATGGGCGGCGAGATCCTCGGTGGTGGTCAGATCCATGAGCCCGAAGCGCCGGACATCGTTGAACCGCAGATTGACATCGCCCTCGGCGAAGAAAACGACATGATCGTGGATTTCGAGCACCGGCTCGCCCCGGCCCAGCATCATGCGCCCGGTCATGCCCAGATGGCAGATCAGCACCTGCCCATCGTCGAAATGCATCAGGATGTATTTGGCCCGGCGCTCGATCCGCTCGAAGCGCCGGCCGGCCAGCCGTTCGGCAAAGCGTTCGGGCAAGGCCACGCGCAGATCCAGGCGGCGCTGCTGCAGGCGGACCAGTTTTCGGCCCTGCAGAGAGGCGGCTAGACCCCGGCAGACCGTTTCGACTTCGGGCAATTCCGGCATGGCGGCGGCAACGTAGCGTGTTAGGGGGCAGCGCGCTATGTTCGCCGCCATGGATGACGACAAGGCTTGGTTCGGGTTTCGGCGCATCGAGGCGGCCGAGAAGCCCGCTCTCGTGCGCGGGGTCTTCGAGCGTGTCGCCGGGCGGTACGATCTGATGAACGACCTGATGTCGGGTGGCATCCACCGCCTGTGGAAGGCCGATCTGATCGATTGGCTGGATCCGCAGCCTGGCGAGGTGGTGCTCGATGTCGCCGGAGGGACGGGGGACATCGCCTTTCGGTATCTGAGGCGCGCCGGCAAGGAGGCGCGCGCCATCGTCTGCGATCTGACCCCGGCCATGCTCTCGGTCGGCCGCGACCGGGCCATCGACCGCGGCGTGGTCAAGGGAATCGACTGGCTGGCGGGCGACGCGCAAAGCCTGCCGCTTGCCGAGCGCAGCGTCGATGCCTACACGATCGCCTTCGGCCTGCGCAACGTGACCGACATCGACCGCGCGCTGGCCGAGGCGCGCCGCGTGCTGAAACCGGGCGGGCGTTTCATCTGCCTGGAATTCAGCCAAGTGGTCCTGCCCCTGTTGAAGCAGCTCTACGATCTCTATTCCTTCCGCGTCCTGCCCTGGATGGGGCGGATCGTGGCCGGCGACCGGGACTCATATGTCTATCTGGTGGAAAGCATTCGCCGATTTCCCTCCCAAGGCGCCTTGATCGAACGCATGCGCGCCGCGGGATTGGACCAGGCGAGCTATCGAAACCTGTCGGGCGGCATCGCGGCCCTCCACTCCGCCTGGCGGATCTGACCATCGTGTTCCGCGGCCTTCGCAATATCGGCCGGCTGCTGACCGTCGCGCGCACGCTGGCCCGCCACCGCGCGCTGGCACCTTTTGCCGAGCATATCGAGGGCGCCGGCCTGGCGCCGGCGATCCTGCTGATCGCGCGGCTGTTTACCCGCGGGGACGCCGCCAAGGGCCGGCCGGGGGAACGCCTGACCGCAGCCCTCATCGATCTCGGTCCCGTGTTCATCAAGTTCGGGCAGCTGCTCTCCACCCGCTCCGACATTCTGGGCGAGGAGGCGACGGCCGATCTCTCCCGGCTACAGGACCGCCTGCCGCCCTTTACGGGCAGCCTTGCGCGGGCCATGGTGGCGGGCGAACTGGGTCAGCCGGTCGATGTCATGTTCTCCTCCTTCGAGGACGAACCCGTCTCCGCCGCCTCCATCGCCCAGGTCCACTACGCGGTTACCTCCGAGGGCGAGCCCGTTGCGGTCAAGGTGCTGCGGCCCGGCATCGAGGCGGCCTTCGCGCGCGACCTCGACCTGATGTTCTGGATCGCCGAATGGATCGAGCGCAGCCAGCCCAGGCTGCGCCGCTTCAAGCCTTTGGCCGTAGCCGAGACCTTTCGCGCCATGTGCCGGGTGGAGCTCGACCTTCGGCTGGAAGGCGCCGCGGCGGCGGAACTCGCCCAGAACTTCGAGGGCGATCCCACCTATCGCGTGCCCAAGATCGATTGGCGACGCACGACGCGTCGTGTGCTGACGCTGGAACGCCTCACCGGCATCCCCATGGACGATCGCCAGGCGATGCTGGATGCCCGGCTCGATATCGATCTGGTGCTGGCGCGCGCCGCCGCGATCTTTTTCAAACAGGCCTTCCGTGACGGCTTCTTCCACGGCGACCAGCATCCGGGAAACATGTTCGTGGACGAGGCGGGCAATATCGCTGCCGTCGATTTCGGCATCATGGGCCGCCTCGACCGGAAGACCCGCTATTATCTGGCCGACATGCTGCTGGGATTCCTCGAACGCGACTACCTCCGCGTGGCCGAGGTGCATTTCGCCGCCCGCTTCGTGCCGGCCCACCAGTCGCGCGAGGATTTCACGCAGGCCTGCCGGTCCATCGGCGAGCCGATCTTTGGCCGGCCGCTGGCGGAGATCTCATTCGCCAATGTGCTGGGCCAGCTTCTGCGCCTCTCCGAATCTTTCGAGATGGAGGCCCAGCCTCAATTGCTGCTGCTCCAGAAAAACATGCTGATGGCCGAGGGCATCAGCCGGCAACTGAACCCCAATCTCAATATCTGGACGCTGGCCCAGCCCCTGGTAGAAGCCTGGATGCGCGAGAACCGCGGGCCGGAAGCGCGCATCAGCCAGGCCGCCCACGATATCGTAGGCATCGCCGGGCGCATTCCCGATCTCGTCAGCGAGATGGAAGCCGCCGCCGCGACCATCGCGCGCGGCGGGGTGAAGCTTCATCCCGATACCTTGGGAGCCTTCGCGCGGGCCAACGGCCGCGGACAGGGCTGGCTGATCTGGCTCGCCATCGGCGCCTTGGCGCTGATGCTGATTTTCAGCCGCTAGGAGCCTGGCCCTTGTCCATGCAGCGCAAGGCTGTATTGAGCGCCCTTTGGGCCGCGGGCGCGACATGGGCGTTGCGCGGCATCTCGGCTGTCGTCTTTCTGATTCTCGCTCGCCTGGTCGACCCATCGGCTTTCGGTCTGGTCGCCTTGGCCGCCGTCTATGTGATGACCGTGCAGGCCCTCTCCGATCAGGGTCTCGCCACGGCTCTCGTTCAGCGCGACACGATCGAACAGGCGCATAAGGATTCGGCGTTTTGGGCCAATCTGTTCATCGGCGTCGCGATTGCCCTTTTCACCCTTGCGCTTGCCGGGCCCCTCGCGGCCTTCTATGGCGAGCCACGATTGGCGCCGATCCTGCGCTGGTATGCCGTCGGGCCTGTTCTTGCGTCTCTCTCTGTCGTCCAACAGGCCCTGTTGGCCCGAAGCCTGCGTTTTCGCGAATTGACCGTACGTCAACTCGTGGGGGCGCTTGCCGGCGGCGTCGTGGGGGTCGTCATGGCTTATGCTGGGATGGGCGTATGGGCGCTGGTGGCTCAGCACCTCACCAACCAAGCCGTGGCCCTCGTCGTTCTTTGGTCGATCGCCGAATGGCGGCCCCGATTTGCCTTCTCCTATCGTCATTTCAAGGAACTGTTCGGTTTCGGGTTCAACGTGCTCGCGGCCAATGTGGTGCGCGCCATCGGATTCCAGGCCGATCGCCTGGTGCTGGGTTACTTCCTGGGCGCCACCGAGCTCGGCTATTACAGCGTCGCCCAGCGGCTGTTGGCTATCGTCACCGATTTCGTCGCCGGCAGTGCCGAACGCATCGTGGTACCGCTATTCTCGCGCATCCAGGGCGAGAAGGAGCGGGTCAATCGCGGCCTGATGACGGCGCAACGCATCCTCAGCCTCATCACCATCCCGGCCTTCGTCGGCCTGGCCGCCACGGCGCCGGTCCTGATGCCGGTGGTTCTCGGCGCCAAGTGGCAAGCGAGCGTGCCCGCAACTCAGATCCTGGCGGCGGCGTCTTTGGGATTTTGCCTCAGTTTCTTCTTCGGCCATGTCTTGACGGCGCTTGGCCGGCCGGGGCTTCGCCTCAGCATCGTGACGGCGCAGGCGCTCTCGCTGGCTATCGCCTCGTTGATCGGCGTCAGGTTCGGGCTTACCGGCGTGGCCCTGGCCGTGACTTTGAACCAGATCCTGTTTTATGGCGTGGAACTGCTGGTGCTGCGCAGCAATGCCGGCTTTTCCTTGCGCGCCTATCTGGGCGAGGCGTTGGTTCCTGTGGCGGCCTCTTTCGTCATGGCCGGGGCCGTCGTTCTGCTGGGTCGGGCCCTGACAGGCCAGCGCCCGATCTTCCAGCTTCTGGCCCAGGTGACCCTCGGCCTGGCGATCTATGGCGGGCTCGTCTTTATGTTGGCCCAGCGGCGGTTGAAGGAACTGCGCGACATCGCCCGGGGCCTGCGGCCCTGAGGCCTTGCCCGCCCTGCTTGCGGGCGGTACGCCGGTTCCCTACCTTAAGATAATCGGTTAAACCCCTTCGGGCTTGAAAATCGAACAAGTCGCTTTGTGACAGAGGGAGCCGCAATGCTGGCAGGCAAACGCGTACTGCTCGTGATCTCCGGCGGGATCGCCGCCTATAAGAGCCTGGAGCTGATCCGCCGCCTGCGGGAGCGGGGTGTCAGCGTGCGCGCCATTCTAACGAAGGGCGGGGCCGCGTTCGTCACACCGCTGTCCGTGGCGGCGCTCAGCGAGAACAAGGTCTATCAGGATCTGTTCTCGCTCACCGACGAAAGCGAGATGGGGCATATCCGGCTATCCCGCGAAGCCGATCTGGTGGTGGTGGCCCCGGCCAGCGCCGATCTCATCGCCAAAATGGCCCAGGGCCTGGCCGACGATCTGGCCTCCACGGCGTTGCTGGCCACCGACAAGCCGGTGCTGATCGCGCCGGCCATGAACACCATGATGTGGACCCATGGGGCTACCCAGGCCAATGTCGCCACATTGAACGAGCGGGGCATTCGCCAGATCGGACCGGAAGCGGGGGATCTCGCCTGCGGCGAGGTGGGTAGCGGTCGCATGGCCGAGCCCATGGAAATCCTCGCGGCCATCGAATCCTATTTCGGCGCGGCTGCGCCGCTGAGCGGCCGGCGCGCCATCGTCACCAGCGGTCCCACCTTCGAGGCCATCGATCCGGTACGCTTCATCGGCAATCGCTCCTCTGGCAAGCAGGGCCATGCCATTGCCGCCGCCTTGGCACGCCGTGGGGCGGCCACATTGCTGGTCTCCGGCCCCACGAGCGAGCCCGATCCGGCCGGGGTGGAGGTCAAGCGCATCGAAAGCGCGGAGCAGATGCTGGCTGCCTGTCGCTCTGCCTTGCCCGCCGATATCGCCGTTTGCGCCGCGGCGGTCGCCGATTGGCGCCCGGCCAAGACAGCCGATCAGAAAATCAAAAAGGCGGCGAGCGATCCCGCCCCTATCACGTTGCTCCGCAATCCCGATATCCTGGCGACCCTGGCCGCAGCGGGCAATGAGCGCCCGCGCCTGGTGGTGGGCTTCGCCGCCGAAACGGAAAATCTCATCGCCAATGCCCGCAAGAAATTGGCCGCCAAGGGCTGCGATCTGATCGTGGCCAATGACGTCTCGGCCGATAGCGGTACTTTCGGCGGATCGGAGAACACGGTTCATCTGGTCGCCCAGGATGGGGTCGAGAGCTGGCCGCGCCTCTCCAAGCAGGACGTGGCCGAACGGCTTGTCGATACCATCGTGCGCCGGCTCGCAACGGCGACGTGATCTCGCCCAGGTGACCGCCCTTCAAGTTCCGCTCTGCCGCTTGCCCCATGGACGGGATATGCCCTTGCCCGGCTATGCGAGCGACGGCGCTGCCGGCCTCGATCTGCTGGCAGCAGTCGCCGAGCCAATGGAACTGGCGCCGGGCGCGCGCAAGTTGATCCCCACCGGCATAATGATCGCCCTGCCGGCGGGCTATGAGGCCCAGGTTCGCCCGCGCTCGGGCCTCGCCCTCAAACATGGCGTCACCCTGCTTAACAGCCCCGGCACCATCGATGCCGATTATCGCGGCGAGATCGGCGTCATCCTCATCAATCACGGCGAGGCGCCCTTTGCCATTGTGCGGGGCGATCGCATCGCCCAGCTTGTCATCGCCCCGGTGACAAGGCTTGCCTGGGCGGAGAGCGATCGCCTGCCCGAGAGCGCACGCGGGCCCCGCGGCTTCGGCTCGACGGGCAAGCGATGACGGAACTCAGCGACATCCAGCTCGAGCGCTACGCCCGCCATGTCATCCTCGACGAAGTAGGCGAGGCGGGTCAGGCGCGCCTGCTCGCCAGCCGCGTGCTGGTGATTGGCGCCGGCGGCCTGGGTTCGCCTCTGTTGCTCTATCTCGCGGCGGCCGGTGTCGGCACGCTGGGCATTCTCGACGACGACGTGGTGGAGCTGTCCAATCTCCAGCGCCAGGTCGTTCACACCACGCGCAATATCGGCCGGCCCAAGGTGACGAGCGCGGCGGAGACCATCGCCGCCATCAATCCCGAAGTGAAAGTCGAGGCCGAAGCCGTGAGGTTGACCGCCGCCAACGCCGCCGATCTCGTGGCCCGCTACGATCTGGTCGCCGACGGCAGCGACAACTTCGCCACCCGCTATCTGCTAAACGATGCTTGCTATCTGGCGAAGAAGCCCCTGGTTTCGGCGGCCCTCCTGCGTTTCGATGCCCAGCTCTCCGTGTTCAAGGCCCATCTGGGACCGCCGCACCCCTGCTATCGCTGTCTCTTTCCCGAAGCGCCGCCCGAGGATCTCATTCCGCGTTGCGATCAGGCGGGCATTTTCGGCGCGCTTGCGGGCAGCGTGGGCGCGCTCCAGGCGACCGAAGTGCTGAAGGAACTGCTGGGTCTGGGCGAAAGTCTCTCGGGTCGGCTTTTGATTTATGACGGACTCGCCACGGAAATTCGCACCATTCGAATTCCCCGCGATCCCGCCTGCCGGCTTTGCGGTCCCCAGGCTGACATCCACGATCTTTCGGGGCACGCGCAATGAGCCTGATCGACACCCGCCGTCACCAGATATTTCCCGTGCTTGCCGCCCCGCAGATCGAGATGGCCAAGCGCTTCGCCAGCGCTCCCGCCCGGAATTTCGAGCCCGGCGAGCTTGTCTTCGATGTCGGCGAACGTCTTGCGCCGGCTTGGCTGGTGCTTAAGGGCTCGATGGATGTCGTGCGCCGCGACGGCCTGAGGCACGAAACGCCCATCACGACCCATGGCGTCGGTCAATTCTCCGGCGAGGTGAGTCAACTGGCTGGCCGGGCGACCCTGGTTGCCGGATGCGCCGGCGCGCAAGGCTGCACCGCGCTGCCCTTCGACGCGGCGCATCTGCGCGCCCTCGTCATCGGCTCGGCCGATGTGGGCGAGATTGTCATGCGCGCCTTCATCCTGCGCCGTGTGGGCTTGATCGAGGAGGGCGGCGCCGGTTCGGTGCTGGTCGGCCGGCCGGGCAGCGCCGATCTCGTGCGCCTCCAGGGCTTTCTTGCCCGCAACGGCTATCCCTATGCCGTGCTGGATGCCACCGACGACGCGGAAGGCCGCGCGGTGGTGGAGCGTTTCGGCGTGCTGCCGGCGGAACTGCCGCTGATGATCTGCCCGAATGGCACCATGCTGAAACGGCCCAGCGATGCCGAGGCCGGCGTGTGCCTCGGCATCACGCCCGATCTCGATCCGAGCAAGCTCTACGACGTGGCCGTGGTGGGCGCCGGGCCGGCGGGTCTTGCAACCGCGGTCTATGCCGCTTCTGAGGGACTGTCGGTCCTGGTGCTCGATCAACGAGCCTTCGGCGGACAGGCGGGTGCTTCCTCGCGCATCGAGAACTACCTGGGATTTCCCACCGGCATCTCCGGCCAGGCGCTGGCGGGCCGCGCCTTCAACCAGGCACAGAAGTTTGGCGCCGAACTCGCCATTCCGCTTGAGGCGGTCCGGCTGCATTGCGAAGCGGCGGATCAAAGGCCCCGCGAGCCTCTGCGGCTGGATTTGTCGAACCATAGTTCCGTGACAGCGCGCACGGTCGTGGTTGCTTCCGGCGTGCGCTATCGCCGGCCCGGGATACCGGATCTGGCGACCTTCGAGGGCGCAGGCGTCTCATACTGGGCGTCGCCGATCGAGGGAAAGCTTTGCGAAGGCCAGGAAGTGGCGCTGGTCGGTGGCGGCAATTCGGCGGGACAGGCCGTCGTATATCTGGCGCCGAAGGTGAAGCGTCTGCATCTGATCGTGCGCGGGGCCGGCCTGGAAGCCTCTATGTCGCGTTATCTCATCGACCGCATCGCCGCCATGCCCAATGTGGAATTGCACACCGGCACGGAGGTCGTGGGATTGGAAGGCGACCAGATCCAGGGCCTGACCGCGGCCGTCTTGCGCGAGCGCGCCATGGGGGGCACGCACCGCCGGGCGCTGCGGCACCTTTTCCTGTTCGTCGGCGCCGATCCCAATACGGGCTGGCTGCAGGGCTGTCTGAGGATTGACGACAAGGGCTTCGTGGAAACCGGCGCGAGCCTCGCCGGTGCCGCGGTCTCGCATCGACCGGCCCTGCCGCTCGAGACCAGCCTGCCCGGCGTCTTTGCCATTGGCGATGTGCGCGCGGGCTCGACAAAGCGCGTTGCGGCGGCGGTGGGCGAAGGTGCGGCTGTCGTGTCGCAGATCCACAGCATCCTGGCGGCCGACCCGTCGCGCGCGTGAGCCTGTCAGGAAGCCGACGCCGGCGTCAGGGCTTGCGTCTTCGGAATGATAACCAGAATGCCGGCGCCCAGAGCGGCAGCCAGTACGGAGCCCACCAAGACGCCGATCTTGGCGATCGCCGAATAGAATCCGTGGGGAAAGGCCTGATCGGCCATCAGAAGGGCGAGCGTATCTCCGATACCGCATAGGCAGGCGCCACCGATGAATTGGCGCAGGCTGACGCCGTCCGGCGCGAGGCCGATGCGGGCCTTGATCGCCAGCAGCGAGGCGAGCGATACGCCCAAGGGCTTGCCGATTACCAGCCCCAGGACGACGCCCCAGAGAACGTGATCAGCGCCGGGCGGTGACAGATCCACCGTCAGAGCGATGCCGGTCGCCGAAAAGGCGAACAGCGGCAGGATCAGATGGGTGCTCCAGGGCGCAACCGCCCGTTCGAACCGATCGGCCGGCGAGAGCAGGCGATGGCTGGCGGCAGAGAGATTGCGGCTGGCCCAATCCCAGATCGGCTCCTGCTCGAGCTGGCGCGCCTCGTCGCCGGATTTCTCAACTTCGCTTTCCGCATGTTCCAGTTCCGCGAGCGCGGTGGCGGCCTGGGCGAGGAGCGGCCCCGCCGCCGGCGTCGGCCGCGTCGGCAGAAAGGCCGCCAGCAGCACGCCGGCCAGCGCCGCATGGACGCCCGCCGCATGCAGCGACAGCCATAGCGCGATAGTGACGACCACATAAGGCCAGCCCACGTAGACCCGGCTGCGATTGAGCGCAAACAGTGCGGTCAGCGTCGCAACGGCTGCAAGAAGCCAGACGACCTCGAAGGCCTGGGGATAGAAGATCGCCAGCGTCATCATGGAAAGAATATCGTCGACCACGGCAAGTGCGGCGACGAAGACCCGCAGACCCACGGGAATGCGCTGGCCCAGCAAGGCGAGGATGCCCAGCGCGAACGCGATGTCGGTTGCCGTCGGCACCGACCAGCCCGGGGCCGTGGCCCCCCGATTCAGCGCCAGGTATAGGGCCGCCGGCACGAGCGCGCCGCCTAGCGCGGCAATGACGGGCAGCAGTACCGCTCGGCGGTCGGCGAGGATCCCCACAGTCATCTCGCGGCGGATCTCGAGGCCGACCAGCAGGAAAAAGAAGGCCAGTAGGCCTTCGGAGAACCAGGCGCCCACGGTGAGCGAGAGGGGGCTGCCCGGGGGGCCGATGTTGAACGAGGAATCGATGAAGATCCGGTAGTAGGGCGCGAGCGCGGTGTTCGCACAGACCAGGGCTGCGGCCGCGGCGAGGATCAGGATCAGCCCGCCCGAAGCCGGCAGGCTGGCAAAGACCCGGGCCGAGCGCTGGAGCTGGACTGCGACCGGGCGCTCGAGGGCCTCGAGCAGGGAATAGAAGTCCCAGGCGCCGTCATAGCGCAAACCGTCGACAAAGAGCGTCGGCGTTCCCGTCACGCCGTTGCGCTTGCCGTCGGACAGATCTTCCTCGACCCGGCGACAGGTATCATCGCTTTCCAGATCGCGCTCGAAGCGCGCCATATCGAGCCCCAGCGCCCCGGCGAAGTCGCGCGCGTTCTTTTCGCTGAGCGGATTCTCCTGCCCGTAGAGCAGGTCGTACATCTCCCAAAAGCGCCCCTGCCTGCTGGCGGCCTCGGCGGCGCGCGCCATGAAACTCGCCCCGGGATGGGCGGCCTCGTTGGGAAAGTGGCGGAAGACATAGGCCATGCGCTCGCCGAGAGCCTGGCGCAGACGGATCATGATCGGACGCAACCGCCGGCAATAAGGGCAGAGAAAATCGCCATAGAACACAACGCTGACGACTTCCTTGCTGGACCTCCCGCCGCGAAGATGATCCCTCTCGGGATCGATGGCGCGCTGAAGCTTGAAGGCGGCACTTGTTGCCGCACGGGTGTCGTCCGCCATCGCCCTTTGCCCTACCGCAGTCTATTCCTTCGTATGCGAACTCTATCGCAAATGAGGGATGCTTAGCGCGGGAACCAATCTGGATCGCAGATCGCCGCCGATTTGATGCGCTCGCCCGCAGCGCCGGCACACTGCAGGCGAGCGACATGCTCAAGGCCTTGTCGGGGGCTGGACGAGGGTCTCGCGGGTCGGTCAGGGCATCGGATCGTCACGGGTCTCGATCTGCTTGAGGACCTGATAGCGTCGCGGCTCGGCCAGGGCGCGAGCGATGCGCACAAACCGCGGATCTGCTAGTTGCAATTGCCTGGCAGTCGCCTTGCTTTCCTGTCTCACCGGGCCTCACGCTGAACTCGAGATACATTAGGAGCCCCATAAGCTTTGAGAAACATATCCACCGCGGCCGTCACTTGGCGGTCCCGATCGGATGGCGCCGGCACGATGCCGACATTGAACAGGCAGCGCAGGTGGAGGTCGCCCTTGATCAGGCTCAGGAACTGCCGTGCTGCAAGGGCTGGGTCCGGGACGGCAAGCAGGCCCGCAGCCGTTGCATGCTCCAGATAGCGGGCAAGGCAATCACACATCACCAGCGGCCCGGAGCGATAGAAGACTCGGCCAAGCTCAGGGAATCGATCCACTTCCGCCACCATCATTCGGAACATCCGAACCCGGTCCGGATCGGTCAGCACCGCAAGGAAGCGTCCGCCGATTGCCGTGAGAGCCTCATCCAATGGAAGCCCGGCCTCCATCACGGCTCCGATCTCCCGGGTCAGCCCATCGGCCACTCTGGCCACGATGGCCGCGAAGAGTTCGTTCTTGCTGTTGAAGTATGCGTAGACCGTCGCTTTCGACACATTCGCGGCCTTGGCAACGGCGTCCATGGACGCAGCCTCATAGCCTCTAGCGATGAATAACGCCCGGGCGGCTTCCAGGATGTCCCGAGCCTTGGCGCTGGCGGGCACTTCCTGGGTCATTGCTGTTACATCGTTCATTGTCACTACAGCTAGACTGAACGGTTCAGTTTACACTTGACTCAGATTACGCTGAGGGTCAAGGTTATGCAAGAATCAAACTGAACGGTTCAGTTCATTCCTCCCTCGGGAGCCCGCCTAGCTCGGCTCCGGGGAGCCGAAAAGCGCGACATGCCAAACGACCTGGATTCCAAACCGTCTGTCGTGAGCGAAGCGCCGCCGGCGATTCACGCCGACAAGAAAAGACGCGAAGAGATTCCGCGCCAGGAGCCGACACGCGTGTCGGATACTCGCAAGGGATTCCGCGACAGGATTCGCGGCGCGCGCCGGCTGATCGTTATCCTCGTCCTGATTGGCGCGGTGGGCGGCGGCGTGGGCTATTGGTGGCTTAACCGTGGCCTGGTCTCGACCGACGATGCCTTCATCGATGGCGACGCGGTCACGCTGAGTCCCCAGGTGGGCGGAAGAATCGAACGCCTTCGCATTAGCGACAACCAGCGGGTCAAGACGGGGGATCTCCTGCTCGAGATCGATCCGAGCGACTTCCTGGCGGCCCGGGCAAGCGCACAAGCCAGCCTCGACGGCGCGCTTGCCGCCGAGGCAGAGGCCCGGTCAAATCTTGAACTGACCAAAGCCAGTACTGCGGCCACGATCGCCGAAGCCAAGAGCGGCCTCGCCCTTGCCAAAGCGGGCGTTGGCCAGAGCGAAGCCCAGCACGCCGCTGCAAGTGCCGAAACGCAACGAGCGGCGGCCGACGCCAAGCGCTATATGGCGCTCTCGAAGAACGACTATGCCTCGCGTCAGACCTTGGACCAGGCCCAAGCGACGGCGCGCGTCGCCGCTGCGCAGGAACTCGCCGACATCCAGGCTGTTGCCGTGGCCGAGGCAAAGGTCGGTCAGGCCGAGGCCCAAATCGCCCAGGCTGAGACCGCCACGCACCAGATCGCGGTCAAGGAAGCCCAACTGCAGTCCGCCAGCGCCAGCGTCGAGGCCGCTCGCGCGGCGCTGCGCACAGCCGAGCTCAATCTCTCCTACACCAAGATCTATGCGCCCCAGGATGGCTACATCACCAGACGCCAGGTCAACGCCGGCGATGTGATTCAAAAGAATCAAACATTGGCGACACTGGTTTTCGGCATGCCCTGGGTCACCGCCAACTTCAAGGAGACCCAGCTCGACGGGATGCGTCCCGGCCAGCCGGTCGAAATTGCCCTCGATGCCTATCCGGCCGGCTCATTCAAGGGGCGCGTCGACAGCATCATGCGGGGCACCGGCTCCCGCTTCAGCCTGCTGCCGCCCGAGGATGCCACCGGCAACTACGTCAAGGTGGTGCAGCGGGTACCGGTGAAGATCGTCTTCGAGGGGCCGATCGATGCGGCCCATGTGCTGAGCCTCGGGATGTCCGTCGTCCCGACGGTCGACACGCGCGCCGCGACGGCGGCCGGCAAGAACTGAGGCGAGGCCGGCAATGAGCGTCACGGGCGACACGCGCACCCTACCGGCGCTTCCGGGCCAGCCCACGCGCTGGATCATCGCACCGGTGGTGGCGCTTGCGGCATTCATGGAGGTGCTGGACATCTCCATCGCCAACGTCTCGCTGCAGCATATTGCCGGCAGCATGGGTGCTTCTCAGGACGAAGCGACCTGGGTGCTCACGTCGTATCTCGTCACCAACGCCATCATCTTGCCGATCAGCGGCTGGCTCTCCGCAATCTTTGGCCGCAAGCGCTTCTACCTCGCCTGCATCCTGGGCTTCGGCATCAGCTCCTTCTTCTGCGGTCTGGCGCCTTCTCTCGGCCTGCTGATTCTGTTCCGGGCCATCCAAGGATTGACAGGCGGGGGTCTGCAGCCCTCCTCGCAGGCCATTCTCGCCGACAGCTTCAAGCCTGCCGAGCGCGGCATGGCCTTTGCCTTCTACGGCATAGCCGTCGTCTTCGCGCCGGCCATCGGGCCGACATTGGGCGGCTGGATTACCGACAACTACAGCTGGCACTGGGTCTTCCTGATCAATGTTCCGATCAGCATCGGCCTCTATTTCCTGATCGCTGCCATGATCGAGGACCCGCCCCATCTGGTGGAGGAACGCCAGCGCCTGAAGGAGCAGGGCGTGAAGGTCGACTACTGGGGCTTCGGCTTTCTGATCCTAGGGCTGGGTTCTCTGCAATACGTCCTCGATCGCGGCCAGGAGAAGGACTGGTTCGGCTCCTCCGCCATCACCATTGCCGCCATTGCCGCAGTCGTCGGCCTCGTCAGTTTCGTTTTCTGGGAGCTGCACCAGGAAACGCCGCTCACCGACCTGCGGCTGCTCAAGAACCCCAACTTCGCCATGTCGAACGTCCTGATGTTCATGATGGGCTTCGTCCTGTTAGGCTCCACCCAGTTGATTCCGCAGTATGTCCAGACTCTGCTCGGCTACACCGCGACCGAGGCAGGCGAGGTCATCTCCCCGGGAGGCTTCGCCATCATCGTGTTGATGCCGGTGGTCGGGCGCATGATCTCCCGTGTCAATCCGCGCGGCCTGATCGTATTCGGCTTGGTGGCTTCCGCCGCGGCGCTTTATCACATGACCTCCTTCAACCTCCAGGCGGACTACTGGACGGTGGCGCTCGCCCGCATCTTTCAGGCCGCCGGACTCGCCTTCCTGTTCATTCCGATCACGACCATCGCCTATGTCGGTGTGCCACGGGAGAAGAACAACAACGCCTCGGCCATCATCAACCTATCGCGAAATCTGGGGGGAAGCGTCGGCATCGCGCTGCTTACAACCTTCCTTGCCCGGCGCGAGCAGTATCACCGCAGCATGCTGATCGACCGGATCGCCGCGGGCGATCCTCGCTACAATGCGGTTGCTGGCGCGATCAAGCAGCACATGACGAGCCTCGGCGGTACCGCCGGCCAAGCCCTGCACTTGGCCCAGGCAGAGATCGGCGCCATGGTCGCCCGCCAGGCCGCCATGCTTTCCTACATCGACGATTTTCTGCTGCTGGCCATCGCCTTCGCGCTCCTTATTCCGTTGGTCTTCCTGACCCGCCCGCCTCGACCCGGCCAGGGCCCTGGCATGGGCGCGCATTAGAGCCTTCTCATTGCGAGCGTGAATTGCGGATACCGGAAAAACTCCGTCGGACCGGCGCCGAGGCACGTCACTTCTCGCCGATTGGGCCAGCCCGCCGTGAAATGCCCTTGTGTGGCCGAAAATAAGGGTACAGCGTCAGGTGCCGACCGATGCACAGGCGGACCCATCGCGGGAATAGCGGTTCACCCGACGATGCCCGGCAGCCTCCGTCGCGGAATGTCGGCTAGTTGACGAGGGGCCCGATCAAACCATGTTGACGAATGACGATGTCCGGGCAGTTCCGCTATTTTCGACGCTTGCGGAGCCTGATCTCGAACGTCTCGCCCAGACGGCCGCCGACATGCACCTCGGTGCCGGAGAATTCGCGGTGCATGAGGGAGGAGAGCGGGCGCTGTTCGCGGTTCTCACGGGCAAAATCGAGGTCGTCAAGTTGATCGACGGGGTCGAACGTACGCTGGGCTGGCGCGTCCCGGGTACCATTTTCGGCGAAGTGCCGATTGCCTTGGGCACGCCGTTTCCAGGCGGCTATCGAGCGTCGGAACCCTCACGCGTGATGCGGGTCGATATCCGTCAATACTACGCCGTTGCGGCCACATCGGCCGAGGTCTCCATGAAGATCGGCGCGCTCGCGCGCGAGCGCATCGGGGGGCTGCAAGGCATTGCGGCGGCACCGCCCAAGCCGCGCGCAACAATGGTCGGGCACCGGTGGGACTCGGCGTGCAGCGATTTGCGCCGGTTCCTCGCGCGCAATCAGATCATCTTCGACTGGGTAACGCCGGACTCGCCCGACTTACCGACGTTGTGGCCCGGAACCTGTCCAGCGGACAGCGATTGCCCGGTGCTGCGGCTGGAAGACGGGACGGTGATCAGCCGGCCGACGGCGCGCGACGTTGCCCGGCTGCTGAACCTGCAGACGAGTGCCCGCTTTGCCGAATACGACACCGTGATCATCGGCGGCGGGCCGGCCGGACTCGCGGCGGCTGTGTACGGCGCGTCCGAAGGGCTGCGCACGGTGGTCATCGAACGCGAGGCACCTGGAGGCCAGGCGGGGACATCCTCGCGGATCGAAAATTATCTCGGGTTCCCCAGCGGGGTCTCGGGGGACGAACTCTCCAGTCGCGCACTCCAGCAGGCGAGGCGGCTTGGGGCAGAGATTCTGGTCACGCGCTCGATCACGCGCATCGAACCGGCGACCCATGAGGTGTTTCTCGACGGAAGCGAATCGCTCCGAGCGCGAACGGTCATTCTGGCGACCGGCGTGTCATGGCGTCGGCTCACGATCGAGGGTTTCGACAGGTTCATCGGCAAGGGCGTGTATTACGGGGCGTCGCGCAGCGAGGCGGGCGTGACGCACGGGCTGGATATTCACCTCATCGGCTCCGGCAACTCGGCGGGGCAGGCGGCGTTGAACTTTGCCAACCACGCACGCTCGGTGACGCTCATCGTGCGGGGCGACACCTTGGAGAAGGGCATGTCCCGCTATTTGATCGAGCAGCTCCGCGGCAAATCGAACGTGGCAGTGGAACTGCAATCCGAAGTACAGGCGGTGTACGGCGACGCTCACCTGACGGCGATCGACATTTATGATCGGTCGGGCAAGACGGTGAGGCGGCGGGACAGCGGCGGGCTTTTCGTGTTCATTGGCGCCGACGCGGAGACCGGATGGTTGCCGGCGGATATCGCACGCGATGCACGCGGGTATGTGCTGACCGGCGACGATGTGGTGAAGGCCGGGCAGTGGGCGTACGGCCGCGATCCCTATCTGCTTGAAACCAGCGTGCCCGGTATATTCGCGTGTGGGGATGTGCGGCTCAGCCCGATCAAACGTGTCGCATCCGCGGTCGGCGAGGGCAGCATGGCGATTGCTTTGGTGCTCCGATATTTACAGCGCGCGGTCGAAGGCGGAGCGCAGCCCGCGCGGAGTGGGTAGGCCGGCATTTGTTTCGGCCGTCTGTGCGTCGCGAAACGCGGCCGCCCCGAGCCCGACCGGCGGCTTGCTGGTGCTTCATTTCTCGCCGAGCACCCACACGCCATCCCAGTCTGCGGGCGGCGGGTTCGCTTTCAGGCGTTCAAGGCGCGCCAGAAAGATCTTGCTTGGCCGATCGCCGGGAACGGCTTCCAGTGCTGCGATGAAGGCGGCGCCAGCCCCTGCCCAGGCCTGCCGACGATAGGCCGCTAGGCCTTCGGCGAAGTGTTCGACTAGGGTGCGCAGGGCGGGTGCAAGTTCGCCGCGCCGGCCGACCACCTCGAACACATGCTCGGGCTCCTGCTTGCCACCCACGAGAATGAGGTCGATCTCGCGGAACTCGAAGAGGCCGGCCGCCATCTCCGCCGTGCGCGCATTCACCAGGAAGCGCGTGCCATAGGCCTTGTTCGCGCCTTCGAGGCGGGAGGCGAGATTGACCGCATCGCCCATCACCGTATAGCTCATGGATACGTCGGAACCGATGTTGCCGACGACGGCCTCGCCGGTCGCAACTCCGATGCGCATGTCGATCAGGGGCACGCGCTTGATGCCCATGAGCTCGGGCAGCTCGGCGCGGTAGGCTTCGAGGGCGGCCAGCTGTTCCAGCCCGGCCATGCAGGCGAACGCCGCCTGCTCCTCCGGCTGGGTGAAGGGCGGGCCCCAGAAGGCCATGATCGCATCGCCGATGTATTTGTCGATGATACCCCGGTGGCGCCGGATGGGTTCGGACATGGTGGCCAGATAGCGGTTCACGATTCGGACCATGCCGGCGGGGGTCATCCCCTCGCTGAGGCCGGTGAATCCCTTCATGTCGCAGAAGAAGACGGTCATCACCCGCCGGTCGCCGCCGCCCGCCAAGGCATCGGCGTTGTCGATGAGGCCCTCGACGATGCGGGGATCGACATAGCGTCCGAAGGTTTCCCGAATGCGCGCTTTGGATCGCAACTCCCGCACCATGGCGTTGAAGCTGGCAGTCAACTCGCCCACTTCGTCGCGGGAAGTGACGGGAATCTCGGTCTCCAGCGCGCCCTGCTGTACCGCCACGGTACCGCGCAACAGGCGGCGAAGCGGACGCACCAGCCCGATGGTGAAGATGCCGGCTGCAATGGCGCCGAGCGCAAGGGCGAGCGCGAGTAGGATCAAGCCATATTCCACCGTGCTGGTCTGGGCCTCGGCCGCCATGCGGCTGGCGCTGTCCAGCAGGATCAGCATGTCGTGGCGCGTCACCTCGGTTTCGTCGTTCAACTCGTCGCGCAGTTCGTCGAGCTGCTGCAGCTCGACCTTCCATTCGATGGCGTTGCCGCTCTCGATAGCCTTATCCAGCTTGACGCGGAGCTTTTCGTAGACTTCGTGGCGGTTCTGCAGGAACTCGACGCGCGTATCCAGGCGGCTCAGCGCCATCTTGTCGCCGAAGCCGGCCCGGTCGGCGATCTCGCTGGCCAGGATCCTGCGCGCCTCGCCGAATTCAGAATCGGCCTGCTGGGCTTTGTCGTCGGCTTTCCTTTCGAGTTCAGCCATGGCGGCGTGGTCGTCGGGCGATTGCAGACGCGCGATGATCAGCCGGCGAACGTAGAGCCCTTCCTCGACCGAACGCAGATTGGCCCGGGCCAAGGCGCCATAGGCGGGTACGTAGGCGGCGTGGATATTCTCGATCAGGGATTCGACTTCGCGGGCGCTGCGGGCATTGATCCAGGCAACCGCGCTGACCAGCGCCACCAGCACCAAAACCACACTGAATACCTTGACCCCGACGCTGATCTTCAAGCACGCCCCCCGGCCCGCAACCTGAACCGCCACATTGGCCACAGTGGCCGACGCGGAAGCTTAAGCCTTTATGGCAATCCGGCAAGCCGCCGCCGGGCCGGGGCGTCGCTAAGGTTTTTTGTAACTGATGCGCCAGATGCTGCCACTGGCGTCGTCGCTGATCAGCAGGCTGCCGTCGGCGGCCACGGCCAGGGCGACCGGCCTGCCCCAGACTTTGGCTGGCGTACGCCCGCTGATCCAGAAGCCGGTGAGGAAGTTTTCGTAATAGCCCGCGGGCTTCCCATTCTTGAACGGCACCCGCACGATCTTGTAGCCGGTAGGTTGGCCAGAATTCCACGATCCGTGGAGCGCCACGAAGGCGTCGCCCCGATAGTCAGGCGGAAACATCCTGCCCTCGTAGAAGGCAAGGCCGAGGGGCGCCGAATGGGCCTGGAACAGTAGATCCGGGACGATCGCCTTGGCCGCCAGGTTCGGCCGCGATGGAAAATCCGGCTGGGGATTGGCACCGATATAGGCATAGGGCCAGCCGTAGAAACCGCCCTCTCGAACCCGCGTCAGGTAATCCGGCACCAGGTCGTCCCCCAAACCGTCGCGCTCGTTGACCACCACGTAGAGATCGTTGGTGTCTGGACGGTAGGCTATGCCGACCGAATTGCGCAGGCCCGTGGCCAGCGTCCGCTGATCGCTGCCGTCGGCGGCGAAGCTCTGCACGCTGGCACGCGGCGGCGGGTCCTCGCCCAGATTGCTGGCGGAGCCGACGGTGACGAAGAAGCGCTTGCCGTCCGGCGCGAAGACGATGTTGCGCGTCCAATGGCCCTCGGCCGATCCGAAGACGCCCGCATTCGTCACCGGCTCGGCCGGGCCTTGCGCCTTGGTCTCGCCCGCCCGCCAGGCCAGCCGCCAGACCCGGTTGACGTCGGCGACATAGAGATAGCCATCGTGGAAGGCCAGACCATGCGGGCGCTTGAAGCCCGCGGCGAAGGTGCTGGTGAGTTCGGCCCTACCGTCGCCATTGCCATCGTGCAGGAGCATGACCTTGCCGCTGAGGGGCAAAGTGAGGAACACGTCGCCGTTGGGCGCCACCGCCAGCCAGCGCGGATATTTGAATCCGCCGGCGAATTCGTTGACGGCAAATCCCGGCGGCAGGCGGAAGAAGGGTACATCCGGCCGGGCCACGATGTCGGGGCTGTTGTCCACGCTGTCGCTGGCATAGGGTTTGGCCAGATGCGCCGGGTCGATCTGGAATTTTTGCTCCGGGGTCTGATCGAGAAATTGTGCCGCCGCCGACCGGCCTATCAGCAATATGACAGCGGCAAGCGCCCAGAGGGCGCGGGGGGATCCGGCTTTGGCGGACATCGAGTTGGAACCTAGGGCCGGCGGCGGAGAAGATCGAGTCCATGAGTGAAATGGCGGACCCATCGGGCGAGGAATTTGACGACACCCGCGCGGCCCGCCGCGCCGGCATCCGCGCGGGATTCGGCGCGCCGGGAGTCGTTCTGGGCGCGAGCTTCATCGGCTTCGGCAGCTTGGCGCGCTCCAGCGGGTTCGATCTGGGGCAGAGTATGGCCACCAGCGGCTTCATCTGGGCCCTGCCGGGCCAGATCGCGCTGGCCGAATTGGTGGCGACGGGGGCGGGGCTCGCCGGCGTGATCTTCGCTGTGGCGCTCACCAATGCGCGGCTGCTGCCCATGACCGTCACATTGGTGCCGGTGCTCAGCCATGCGCGCTGGCCCCGGCAGCTCTATTATTTCGCGGCGCACTTCATCGCGGTCACCGCCTGGACGGTGACCATGCAGCGCTATCCCGATATCCCGCGTGCTCGCCGTCTGCCTTTCTTCATCGCCTTCGGCCTGACGCTCTGGAGTATCTCCATGACGGGCACCGTTGCAGGCTTTTTCCTCGTGGGCATGGTGCCGCCGGCCGTGGGATTGGGGCTGGTCTTTCTCAATCCGATCTATTTCATGCTGATGTTCGTGGCGGATTTTCGCCTGCCGGCGCGTGCGTTGGCGTTGACCTTCGGCGCCATCGCCGGGCCATTGCTGCAATCGCTGGGCTCCGATTGGGGGTTGGCATGAATATCTGGCTGGCCATCGCCGGCGCGACGGCCGTGACATATGCCCCGCGCGGCCTCGGCGTGTTGCTCTCGGGCCGGCTGAACACGGATGGGCCTCTGTTCCGCTGGGTCAGCGCGGTGGCCTACGCGCTGCTGGCCGCGCTCATCGCGCGATTGATCGTGCTGCCGCTGGGCCCCCTGCAGGCGACGACGCTCACCGACCGGCTGGCGAGCACAGGCCTGGCGCTGGCGGTCTATCTGCTGAGCAGACGCAATCTGATGTTGGGGGTGGCGACAGGCGGCGTGGCGTTGGCGCTGATGACCATGGGCGGATTCGGCTGAGTTGGTGGCGCTGAGTTAACGCGCGAGCGCTGCCACGCCGGGCAGGGTCTTGCCCTCCAGCCATTCAAGGAAGGCGCCGCCCGCCGTGGAAATGTAGGAGAAGTGGCCCAATACCCCAGCCATGGTGCCGGCCTCGAAGGGCGATGTCTCGAAAGCGCCCAGCGGGCCATTCCACACCAGCGTTCGGCAATCGGCCAATCGGCGCTTCAGATCGGCGATCGTCTTGGGCCCCACATCCAAGATCATCTGATCGGTCGGCACCGCATCGATCGCAACCGTCTTTGTGGCGACCCCGAGCTTGAGGGCGGCCGCGACGACGGCATCCAGCGGCAGCGCCACATTGGCGCCCCGCGCCTTTGCCTTGGCCAGAATGCCGCGCGCCTTCTCGGCCATGTCGCGTTCGGCTAGCGACTTGCCGATGTTCAGGCCCTGCGCATAGAGGAAGGTGTTGGCCATGCCGCCGCCGATGACAAGCAGATCGACCTTGGCCACCAGATTGCCCAGCAGATCGAGCTTGGTGGAAACCTTGGCTCCGCCGACGATGGCCGCAACCGGTTGCTTGGGCTTGGCCAGGGCCTTTTCCAGATGCTCCAGCTCCTCCTGCATCAGGCGGCCCGCCGCCGAGGGCAGGAGATGGGCGATGCCCTCCGTCGAGGCATGGGCCCGATGGGCGCAGGAAAAGGCATCATTGACATAAAAATCGCCGAGCGCGGCGAGCTCGCGGGCGAAGGCGGGATTGTTGGCTTCTTCGCCCGGATGGAAGCGCAGGTTTTCCAGCAGCGCCACGCCGCCAGGCGGCAGTTTGCCAATCGCCATGCGCGCCATCGAGCCGACGCAATCCGGAACGAAGACCACCATCTGGCCGCCCAACGCCTGGGACAGGACCGGAGCCAGGGGACGCAGCGACATCTCTGGCACCGGCTTGCCATCGGGCCGGCCGAAGTGGGAGAGCACCGCGACCTTGGCGCCGCGCTTGGCAAGCTGCGAGATGGTAAGGGCACCCCGCTCGATCCGGCTGCGGTCGGTGACCTGGCCGTCCTTCATTGGCACGTTGAAATCGGCGCGCACCAGCACGCGCTTGCCGGCCACATCCAACTCGTCGATGGTGCGGAACTTCATCATCGCCCGCGACTATCCCGGACCCCGGGTTGATTCGCAAGAGATGGCGCGGGGGAGAGGATCGAGGCTACGCAGTGGGCACATCCTGTGGAAGTCACCGATGACGCGATTTCTTCTCCCTCTCCGCCCTGAAGGCAGGGCGGAGAGGGAGAAAAAAGCAAAACAGCCGGCAACTCTCCCGAGATGTGTCCACGCCATAGAGATCGAGGTGGGGGTCTTTTGTTTCGCGATGCGCATGGGATTGTCTCGAACAGTTCGCGCAGCGTTCCGACAAGCCGGCCTCATCTGGCGATCAACTGATGTACAATCCGGCCCATGAAAACACATTGGGCTAAATCGTCTGCCGTCGCGGCGCTGATGGGGCTGGCGGCCTGTGCGGCGCCCAACGGCGGGGCGGATCAGCGCGACCCTCGCGAATGGCAGGGCGCGTCGGTTGACGATCTGACGAAGAGCCTGGGGCAGCCGCAAGCACGCGACACACTGCCGACGGGCGAGACCGTCCTGCAATACAACAGGACCAGCAGCTATGTCGCGGGTGGCTACACGACGACGCCCGGCGGCGACATCTATAGCGGATCGGTTTGGAACCTGCCGCGGATCTACCAGCCGACCAGAACCGTCACGCTCACTTGCGTCATGCGCTTCACCATCGGCGCCGACAAGCGCGTGAGCCAGGTAGAGAGCCACGGGGATGGCTGTTGACCAGGATGGATCCCGACCGCTCGCGTTGCCCGATGTGAGCGCCCTTGTGCAATGGAGCAAGGGCGTCGGATTTCACCGGCTGCAAATCGGCGATTCTGGGGAGGCGTTGGATCTGTTGGAGCGCCGGTTCTGATCGGGCCGGCGATATCGCCGGCATTCTGAAAATCCCAGCCCCATCAAGGCAGCGGGGGTGCTAGGTAAGGTGCCCGACCGGGCAATTCCGAGGACAACCCCTTTTATGGCGAATCGCAATTGGCCGGCCGACCGCCTATGTTTAGGGACGGGGGGCAAGCGTGCGAACGAGTGAAGGGCCGATGCAGCAAACGGCGATAGGCGCAGCTGAGAGTTTTCCCTGGCTGAAGTCATATCCCCCCGGGATCGATTGGGGTGCGGAGATCGCCGTCAAGCCGATGCATGCCCTGATGGACGATGCCGCCGCCCGATTCGGCGATCAGCCCTGCATCGATTTTCTCGGCCGGCGCTACAGCTACGGCGAGATCGGCCGGCTGGTGAGGCGTGCCGCCCAGGGTTTCAAAGCCCTGGGCGTGGGCCCCGGGATCAAGGTCGGACTCTGCCTGCCCAACACGCCCTATTTCGTTATCTCCTATTTCGCCGTGTTGAGGGCCGGCGGCACGCTGGTGAATTTCAACCCGCTCTATAGCGAGCGAGAACTCATCCATCAGATCGAGGATTCCGAATGCGACGTCATGGTGACCCTCGACGTCGCCTCGATTTACGACAAGCTGGCGGGAATTCTGGGCTGCGCGCGCCTGAAGAAATTGGTGGTCTGCAGCATGGCCCAAGCGCTGCCCTTCCCGCGCAACTGGCTCTATCCCTGGGTCATGCGTCATGAGGTGGCGCGGATTCCCGCCGGCGCCGCCCATGTTTCCTTCGATCGCCTGATCGATAATGACGGCGCCATGGCGGCGGAGGCCATCGATCCCCGGAAGGCCATCGCCCTGTTGCAATATACCGGCGGCACGACCGGCGTGCCCAAGGGCGCCATGCTGACCCATGCCAATCTCTATGCCAATACGGAGCAATGTGCGCGCTGGTTTGCCCCGGCGGGCGACGGCCCGAAACGCACGCTGGGCGTGCTACCCCTGTTCCATGTCTTCGCCATGACCGTGGTGATGAACTGGGCGGTGCATGAAGGGGCGGAGATGATCCTGCTGCCCCGCTTTCAGATCACCAATCTGTTGAAGACGATCATGGCCAGGAAGCCTTCGGTCATGCCGGGCGTGCCGACCCTGTTCAACGCCATCCTCAATGCGCCCGACTTGGCGAAATATAATCTGCGCTCCCTGAAATTTTGCGTTTCGGGCGGGGCCTCTCTGCCCCGTGAGCTTGGCGTCGCCTTTCAGCGGGTCACGGGTGCCCGTTTGCTGGAAGGCTACGGGCTCAGCGAAACCTCGCCTGTCGCCTGCTGCAATCCGGTGAACGGCGAGGCCCGGCCCGGCTCCGTCGGCCTGCCTTATCCCGCCACCGTGATCCGGATCGTCTCCCTCGATCCGCCGCGCCGCGTGCTGGAAAGCGGGGAGACCGGCGAGATCTGCATCAGCGGGCCCCAGGTCATGGCCGGGTATTGGAAGCGGCCCGACGAGACGGCGAAGGCGATGATCGGCGGCCTGTTTGCGACCGGCGACATAGGCCATATGGATCAGGACGGCTATGTCTTCGTCACCGACCGTCTCAAGGACATGATCAATGCCAGCGGCTTCAAGGTCTATCCGCGCAACATCGAGGAAGCGATCTTGCTGCACCCTTCAGTGCTGGAATGCGCCGTGGTGGGCTTGCCCGATCCCTATCGCGGCCAGACGGTGAAGGCCTTCGTCGCGCTCAAGGCCGGTGCGGCGCTCAGCGCCCAGGAGCTGACTGCGTTTCTCGCCGACAAGCTGACGCCCATCGAAATGCCCAAGCAGATCGAATTCCGCTCGGCGCTACCCAAGACCGCCGTCGGCAAGATCTCCAAGAAACTATTGCTCGAAGAAGGATCCGCCCCATGAAGAACGTCGTGATCGCCGGATACGCCCGCTCGCCCTTTCATTTCGCGACCAAGGGGGCGCTGGCCCGGGTGCGGCCCGACGACATGCTGGCCGCGGTCATCCAGGGGCTGATGAAAAAAACCGGCGTGCCGGCCGACGACATCGAGGATCTGATCGTCGGCTGCGCCATGCCGGAGGGCGAGCAGGGGCTCAACGTCGCGCGGTTGGTGGGGCTATTGGCGGGACTGCCCCAGAGCGTGGCGGGAGTCACGGTCAACCGCTTTTGCGGCTCCTCCATGCAGGCGATCCATATTGCCGCGGGCGCCATCCAACTCGGCGCCGGGGAGGCCTTCCTCTGCGGGGGTATCGAATCCATGAGCCGGATTCCCATGGGCGGGTTCAATCCCATGCCCAATCCCGCGCTGGCGGCGAAATCGGCCGCCTATATCTCCATGGGCGAGACGGCGGAAAATCTCGCCCGCAAATACAAGATCGGCCGCGAGCGCCAGGAAAAACTCGCCGTCGATAGCCATGCCCGGGCGGCGGCGGCGGCGGCGGCCGGGAAATTCACCGACGAGATCGTGCCCATCGTCAGCGGCAACCAGACCGTCGACAAGGACGGCTGCATCCGTCCCGGCACCGATCTGAAAACGCTGGCGGAACTGAAGCCCGCCTTCGATGCCAAGGGAAGCGTGACGGCCGGCACATCCTCGCCGCTCACCGATGGCGCGGCTTGCGTCCTGGTGGTGAGCGAGGAATATGCCAAGGCCCATGGGTTGAAGCCGCTCGCCCGATTGAAAAGCATTGCGGTCGCCGGCTGCGCACCGGAGATCATGGGCATCGGCCCCGTCGCCGCGACCCAGAAGGCCCTCAAGCGCGCCGGCCTTTCCATCGGCGACATCGACATCGTCGAATTGAACGAGGCCTTTGCGGTTCAGGCGCTGGCCTGCATGGACGATCTCAAGATCGATTGGGCCAAGACCAATCTCGACGGCGGCGCCACGGCCCTAGGCCACCCTTTGGGTGCCACGGGCGCCCGCATCACCGGCAAGGCGGCCCAATTGCTGAAACGCGAGGGCAAGAAATTCGCGCTCTCGACCCAATGCATCGGCGGCGGCCAGGGCATTACCACCATCCTGGAGGCGGTGTGATGGATATTCGCCGCGCGGCCGTCATCGGCGCCGGCGTGATGGGCAGCGGGATCGCCGCCCAGATCGCCAATGCCGGAATTCCCGTTGACCTTCTCGACATGCCGTCCAAGGAAGGCAGCGATCGGGACGCCATCGCCAAGGGCGCCATCGAGCGAATGCTGAAGATCGAGCCCGCCCCGCTCATGCATCGCGACAACGCCAAGCTGATTCGCCCCGGCAATATCGAGGATCATCTGGATCGGCTGAAGGAGGCCGATTGGATCGTGGAAGCGGTCGTGGAAAATCTCGCCATCAAGCAATCGCTGTACCGGCGCCTCGCGGCCATCAGAAAGCCCGATGCCATCGTGAGTTCCAACACCTCGACGATTCTCCTGAAGGCCCTGACCGAAGGGCTGCCGGCGGAATTCGTGGCGAACTTCGCCATCACCCATTTCTTCAATCCGCCGCGCTATATGCGCCTGCTGGAAATCGTCTCGCCGCCCGGCGCCCGCAGCGAGGCGATCGAGGCGCTGGTGGATTTCGGCGATCGGCGCCTCGGCAAGGGCATCGTGCGCTGCAAGGACACGCCGGGGTTCGTGGCCAATCGCATCGGCGTCTATTGGCTGCAATGCGCCACCAAGGAGGCGGTGGACGGCGAGCTGACGGTGGAAGAGGCCGATGCGGTGATGGGCCTGCCCGCGGGGATTCCCAAGACCGGGATCTTCGGCCTCACTGACCTCGTCGGTCTCGATCTCCAGCCCCATGTGGATGAATCGCTCTCCGCTGCCTTGCCGAAGGACGATCCCTATCAGCAGGTACGGCGCGACTGGCCCCTGTTCGACAAGCTGATCGCGGAGGGCTACACCGGCCGCAAGGGCAAGGGCGGCTTCTATCGCATGAACCGCGAGGGCGGCGGCAAGCAGCTCCAGGCCCTCGATCTGAAGACGGGCATGTATCGCACGCTGGAGCCCTCGCGCCTGGAAAGCGTGGCCGCTGCCAAGGCGGGGCTGCGGGCCTTGGTGGAGCATCCCGACAAGGGCGGCAAATACGCCTGGCGCGTGCTCTCGCGCACCCTCTCCTATGCCGCCTTCGTGGCGCCCCAGATCGTGGACGATATAGCCTCCATCGATCGGGCCATGCGGCTGGGGTTCAACTGGAAATATGGCCCCTTCGAATTGATCGATCGCATGGGGACCAAATATCTGGCCGACCGGTTGATCGCGGAAAAAAGCCCGGTGCCCCCCTTACTCGCCGCCGGCGCCAAGGCCGGGAGTTTCTATCGTGAGCATGACGGCCGGCTGGAGCAGCTGGCGCTGTCGGGCGAGAGCTATGTTGCGATCGAGCGGCCGGCGGGCGTGCTGCTGCTTTCCGACATCAAGCGTGCTTCGAAGCCGCTCGCTGCCAACGGCTCGGCCAGCCTCTGGGACATCGGCGACGGGGTTGCCTGTTTCGAGTTCCACAGCAAGATGAACAGCATCGATCCGGACACGCTCAGCCTGCTGCGCCAATCGCTGGATCTGGTGGCCAAGCGCAAGATGAAGGCGCTGGTCGTCCATAACGAAGGCGATAATTTCTCCGTCGGCGTCAATCTGGGCCTGGCCCTGTTCTCGGCCAATATCGCCATGTGGGCGATGATCGAGGACATGGTGGCCCAGGGGCAGGCGACATATAAGGCCGTCAAGTACTCGCCGTTCCCCGTAGTGGCGGCACCATCTGGCATGGCGCTGGGCGGGGGCTGCGAGATTCTGCTGCACAGTGCTGCCATCGTGGCCCATGCGGAGACCTATGCGGGGCTGGTGGAAACCGGCGTCGGCCTCGTGCCGGGCTGGGGCGGCTGCAAGGAAATGCTGGTGCGCGGCCAGCAGCCGGGCATGCCCCATGGACCGATGCCGGGCGTTGCGCGGGCCTTCGAAACCATTTCGCTGGCCAAGGTCGGCCGCTCCGCTGCCGACACCCGCGATTTGGGATATTTCAGAAAGACGGACGAGATCGTCATGAACCGGGAGCGCTTGCTGGCCGCTGCCAAGGCCAAGGCCTTGGCGCTGGCCGAAAGCTACAAACCGCCCAGCCCAAGCGAATTCCATCTGCCCGGGCCCTCGGGCAAGGTCGCGCTGCTGATGGTGGTAGATAATTTCCTGAAACAAGGCAAGGCGACGGCCTATGACCGGGTGGTGGCCGAGGGCCTGGCCGATGTGCTGACCGGCGGCACGAGCGCCGATCCAACGGTGGCGCTGTCTGAAGATAAGATCACCGAGCTGGAGCGCCGGACCATCATGCACCTGTTGCACAACGCCCCGACGCTTGCCCGCATGGAGCACATGCTGGAGAGCGGCAAGCCATTGAGGAACTGAGCCTATGCCCGTCTATCAGGCGCCGCTGGCCGACATGCGTTTCGTGCTGGACGAACTTCATGGCGGGGCCGATCTGGCGAAGCTGCCGGGATACCAGGAGGCCACGCCCGATCTGATCGCAAGCGTCCTGGAGGCCGCCGGCACCTTCACCGCCGAGAAACTGCTGCCTCTCAATCGTTCGGGCGACGAGGAAGGCTGCCATTTCGAAAACGGCAACGTGCGAACGCCCGCCGGATTCAAGGAGGCCTACAAGGCCTTCGTCGAGAGTGGCTGGGTGTCGCTCGCCGGCGATCCCGAATTCGGTGGCCAGGGCTTGCCCCAGCTCGTCAATCTCATGGTCGAGGAGATGATCTGCTCGACCAATCTTTCCTTCGGCATGTTCCCGGGCTTGAGCCAGGGCGCCTATAACGCGCTGCGCCTGCATGGGTCGGACGAATTGAAGCAGCGCTATCTGCCCAGGCTCATCGACGGCAGCTGGGCCGGCACCATGTGCCTGACCGAGCCGCAATGCGGCACCGACCTCGGCCTCGTGCGCACGAAGGCTGAACCCGCGCCCGACGGCAGCTACCGCATCACCGGCGGCAAGATCTTCATCACCGCCGGCGAGCATGACCTGACGGAGAACATTCTCCATCTGGTGTTGGCGCGATTGCCCGATGCGCCGGCGGGAACACGGGGGATCACGCTGTTCCTGGTGCCGAAGGTCCTGCCTGACGGCAAGCGCAACCAACTCTCCTGCGGGACCATCGAGAAGAAGATGGGCATCCATGGCGTACCGGCCTGCCAGCTCAATTTCGACGGCGCCACCGGCTGGCTGGTGGGCAAGGCCCACAAGGGCATGTCCGCCATGTTCACCATGATGAACGCAGCCCGGCTTGCCGTCGGCATCCAGGGCCTCGGCCTTGCCGAGGCCGCTTATCAGGGCGCCCGCGATTACGCCCGCACGCGCCTGCAGGGCCGCAGCCTTTCCGGAATCAAGGCGCCGGATAAACCGGCCGATCCCCTCATCGTCCATCCCGATATCCGCCGCATGCTGATGAGCATGCGCGCGCGGATCGAGGGTTGTCGCGCGCTCGCGGGCTGGGTGGGCCGCGCCGCCGACGAGGCGGCCAAACATCCCGATTCCGAGCGGCGCGAGGCAGCCGAGGATCTGCTGGCGCTCATGACGCCCATCGTGAAGTCCCATTTCACCGATACGGGTTTCGACTGCGCCAATCTCGCCGTACAGGTGTGGGGCGGGCATGGCTACATCCGCGACAACGGCATGGAGCAGTTCGTGCGCGATGCGCGCATCACCCAGATCTACGAAGGCACCAACGGCATTCAGGCCCTCGATCTCATCGGGCGCAAGCTGGGGCAGGGCACAGGGCGCCTATTGCGCAGCTTCTTCCATCCCGTCGCAGCTTTCATCGAGGAGACGGGCGGCGAGCCCGCCATGGCCGAGTTCACCTTGCCGCTGGCCAAGGCTTTCGCCCGCCTCCAGCAGACCACGGCCCAGATCGCCCAAGCCGGCCTGAAGGACCCGGAAGAAGCGGCGGCCGCGGCCAGCGATTATCTGAATCTCTTCGCTCTCGTTGCGCTCGCCTATATGTGGGCCCGCATGGCGCGCGTCGCGCTCGCCAAGCAAGCGAACGACCCGACGGGATTCTACAAAGCCAAAGTCGCGACCGCGCGTTTCTTCATCGCGCGGATACTGCCCCAGCAGGCGGCGCTGTTTCAGACCATCGGCAGCGGCAAGGCGACGCTAATGGAAATGTCGGCGGAGGCGTTCTGATAAATCTGACTCATCGGCGATGCTGGCTCTTCTCCCAGAAGGGCGGAATTGAGTCGCATCGTAGAAACGCAAGGCCGGTACTCGATTACAGTATTACAGTTCCCTCAACTCCGCCTCACTCTCCCCACCGCGTCTTTCCATCCAGCATAGAGCCGATCGCGCTCGGCTGATTTTATCGCGGGCTCGAAGAGACGATCGCGGTGCCATTGCTTGGCGATATCCGCGATCGAGAGCCAGACGCCGGCTTGCAGCCCGGCGAGATATGCCGCACCCAGCGCGGTGGTTTCCGTCACCACTGGGCGCTCGACGGGAAGATCGAGCATGTCCGCCAGGAACTGCATCAGCCAGTCGTTCCTGGTCATGCCGCCGTCGACGCGCAGCGCCGTGGGCTTGGGCGCGCCGTCGGCCGCCATGGCCTCCATGAGATCGCGGGTCTGGTAGCAGACGGCTTCCAAAGCGGCGCGCGCGATTTCGCGCCGGCCGATATCGCGGGTGAGGCCAAAGATGGCGCCCCGTGCGGCGGGATCCCAGTAGGGCGCGCCCAGGCCGGTGAAGGCGGGCACCAGATAGACCCCGGCATTGCCGGGCAGCGATGCCGCCATGGCCTCCGTCTCGCCGGCATTGGCGACCAGGCCCAGCCCGTCGCGGATCCACTGCACCGCGGCCCCGGCAATGAAGATGCTGCCTTCGACTGCGTAGCTCGTCTTGCCGGAAAGCCGCGATGCCACGGTGGTGACCAGGCGGTTCTTCGACAATGGGGCTTTGTCACCGGTGGTCAACAGCACGAAACAGCCGGTGCCATAAGTGCTCTTGATCATGCCCGGCGAAAAACAGGCTTGGCCGATGGTCGCGGCCTGCTGGTCGCCGGCGACCCCCAGAATCGGAATGGCGCGGCCAAACAGCGAGGGCTCGCTGGCGCCGTAATCGGCATCGCAGTCGCGCACCTCGGGCAGGAGCTTGGCCGGCACGCCGAGCAGCGCCAGCATCTCCTCGCTCCAGGCCTGGCGATGGATATCGAACAGCATGGTGCGCGAAGCGTTGGTGGCATCGGTGGCGTGGAGCTTGCCCCCGGTCAGCCGCCAGAGAAGAAATGTGTCGATGGTGCCGATCGCCAGATCGCCCGCCGCCGCCCTTTCCCTGGCGCCGGGCACGTTCTCCAGAAGCCAGGCGATCTTGGTTCCCGAGAAATAGGGATCGAGGCGCAGCCCCGTGGTCTTTTCGAGCAACGGACCATGACCCGCCTGCTCCAGCTTCTGGCAAAGGGCGGCACCCCGCCGGTCCTGCCACACGATGGCGTTGTACAGCGCCTTGCCCGTCTTGCGCTCCCACAAGACCGTGGTTTCGCGCTGGTTGGTGATGCCGATTGCCGCTACATCGGGGACTTTGGCCAGCGCTTCGCGGCATACGGCCAGCGTCGCGCGCCAAATTTCCTCCGGATCATGCTCGACCCAACCGTCGGCCGGATAGATCTGCGGCAGCTCCTGCTGGGCAACCGCGATCGCGCGCGCGTTGCGGTCGAAGACCATGGCGCGGGTGCTGGTCGTCCCCTGATCGATCGCAAGAATGCTGTCGCCGGCCATTCTGTTCCCCCGCCGCTGGAAGCGGGATGATCGGGGGTGACGGCATTGCCCGTCAAGCAATGGCGAGCGCCAAAAAAGGCGATTGTCCAGCGAGGCCCGCCTCACTAGCTTTCGCGCCAGTCTCGGGAGCAATCGATCATGACAGACGGCGGCGAATTCACGTTTGGCGAGGGTGCATGAGCCGAATTCGCCGCATTGGCGTGCTGGGTGCTGGCGCCTGGGGTACGACCTTGGCGATCGTCTCGCAGCGCGCGGGCCGCGAGGTCGTGATTTGGGCGCGTCGATCGCTTCAGGCGGCAACCTTGTTCGCCCGGCGGGAAAATCTGCTGCATCTGCCGGGTGCCAGTCTGGATCCGGCGATCCGCATCACCGGGTCCATCGAGGCGGCGCTGGAAGCCGATGCGGTGCTGGTGGCCCTTCCCGCCCAGCATCTGCGCGAGCATCTAACCGGGCTTGCCTGGCCCGCGTCGATAGCAGCGGTTATCTGCGCCAAGGGAATCGAACGCGACAGCCTGAAATCCATGCCGGAGGTCATGGCGGAGATTCAGCCGGCTCTTTCTCTCGCCATGCTCTCCGGCCCCACCTTCGCCGGCGAGGTGGCGCGCGGCCTGCCGGCCGCTGTAGTCATTGCCGGCCGGGACAACGCCCTGGTCGAAGGATTGACCGCGGCGCTGGCCACGCCCGAGTTCCGCCCCTATGCCTCCGACGATCCCGTCGGCGTGGCGCTGGGGGGCGCGGTCAAGAACGTGCTCGCCATCGGCTGCGGCATCGTGGTGGGGCGGGGCCTGGGCGAGAATGCGCGCGCGGCACTCCTCACCCGCGGGCTGGCGGAACTGGCCCGACTGGTCGCAGCATGCGGTGGCAGGCGCGAGACCGCCATGGGATTGTCGGGGGCCGGCGATTTGATTCTGACCGCCACCAGCGCGCAATCGCGTAATACGTCCCTCGGCGTGGCGCTTGGCCAGGGCCGCCTGCTGGCGGAAATTCTGGCCGAGCGCCAGAGCGTGGCCGAGGGGGTGGAGAGTGCGGCGGCCGTGGTTGCGCTCGCCCGGCGCCACGATGTCGAAATGCCGATCTGCCAGGCCGTGGCGGGAATTCTAGCGGGCCGCGAGATCGATGCGGAGCTCCGCCGCCTGTTGGCCCGGCCCTTGAAGCGCGAGAGCGAGGCGGGGGGCGCGTGAGAATCGCGCCGGTCCGAATCCCCGGCCTAATCCCATGTCGCCCGCGCAGAGCAGACCGACGCCGCGCGAACTTGCCGGCCAAAGCGGCGGATGCTTAGCTTTCGGCCATGGAAGCCCCGCTCAACATCCTCTGCGTGCGGAACGATGCCATCGGCCCCGCCGGCATGGTGGGCGAACAGATCTTTCGGCGCGGCGGTCTGTTGGATGAAGTGATGCCGCACGACGGCGAC
>WNFR01000398.1_pt1 | contig 43940 bp, 42 predicted proteins | sample 5400221 | NCBI WGS metagenome assembly WNFR01 (sample SAMN13153357, study PRJNA577476) | soil metagenome | isolation source: 40 cm soil under Madrone tree | place: USA:California | collected 2016-06-14 | reverse complement strand
TATGCGGAAAGAATGCTGCGTTTGCGCGACGAGTCGGTGCAAGTGGTTGCGGATCGCGGCAACGTGGTGCAAGGTCCGGTGGTCTTCGGAGCGAACGAAGCTACCTGTTTGTATCTGTTGCCGGAAATTTTCGCGGAGTTTCAGAGAAAATATCCACAGGTGCACATCAGCATTTATCGCAATTTCAGCCATAAAATTTTGCAGCGGGTAGAAGATGGATCCGTGGATGTCGGCATCGTCAGTCTTCCGCTGAAATCTCCTAACTTGAAAGTTCATCATATTTACCGCGACCGTTTGCGGTTGATGGTCAGCGTGAAAAATCCGCTGGCGAGCCGCAATAAAGTCACGCTTGAAGAAGTGGCGGGCCAGCCGATTATCGTGCCGCGGACAGGATTTACGCGGCAGGTACTGGATAAATTATTTCGTCCATTCCGCGCGCGGGTGCATGTGGCAATGGAGTTGCCGAGCATCGGGATGATCAAGAAATTTGTCGGCGCGGATGCGGGAGTTTCGTTCATCAGCGAAAGCTTCGCGAAAGATCAAGTGAAAGCCGGCGAAGTGAAACTGCTCAGTGTCGAAGGCGTTGATTTGTGGCGCGAACTAGGCCTGGTTTACCGGCGGGATCGCAGTTTACCGCGTTCGGCGCAGGCGCTGATCACCTTGATTCGCGAACACAAGAAACTTTCTGAACATTCCGCGGCAGACTAGCGTTTTCATTTACTGCAAGCGAAAAGCAAAAATCGTTAAATTAATGAACGTTAAAGTCAGTGCTGGAAATGGCGCGGGCGATGACGTTTTCCTGAATCTGGATCAAGTCGTTGTCGGCATAAGTCATTCCGAGAATTGTTAAGACGGCGTTGCCGCGTGCAACGACTACAAGTGTGCCGGACCATTGGTGTTCGTCGGCCAGTCCGGTGTACTTGAATTCGACGGCAGGCGAGCCGCCGACAACGGTTTTGCGGCGCGAAACCATGTGGTAGTTGGTATAGATTTCGCGCAGACGTTTTTCCACGCCGTTCGCTGAAACGTCGAGCGAATCCTTGGTTTCTTCCTGGCCGACCACCATCAAAGTGGATTCGTTGGAAGTGCCCATGGCGACGATGGCGTTGGGCAGGGCTTTGCGGGCGTCTTCGATAATTTCCCAACTGGGCGCTTTGTACATTTTGAATCCATGAGAGAAGTTGGTGTAAAGCGTACCTTGGACCTGTTCTTTGTTCGCGGGCGGTTCCGGTTCCTTTGTGACCGCGAGGGGCTGAGTGGTGGCGATCGCGGAGGGTTCCGGCGGCGTGGTGGGCCTGAGGGCTGGCGGCGTGACTTTTGCTGTGTGCGAGGTTACAGGGAGTTCGGGGCGGACCGGTTCGGTCGAGAGTTTTGGTTTTGCCGGCGGTGGCTCGGAAGGCTCGGCAGCGTTCCCGGTGGATGAGTCAGGAATTTGTTTCTTCTCGGAAGCTTTAGCAGGCTTGGCTGCGGCGGCGGGAGTGGCGGAGGCGGGAGCGGTCGGCCCTGGCGTGGTTGGAATGATGGAAGCGATTTTGTCTTTTTCGACGAGGACGAAACCGAAGTCGGTCTTGATTCTAAACATGTTGTCTTCGTAGGCGACGATGACGCCATAAAGTTTTTTGCCGTCCTTTAGGCGGATTTCGTCGGAGAAGGCGCTGGTGGCGGTGAGGCAGAGCGTCGCGCAGAGGAATGCGAGTTTTGCGGGGACACACATGAGAAAAGTATCGCGCTGGGGTTGCGGCGAGGCAAGCGCGGCGGAGCGCGCGGTTGCGCCGGTAGCAATGGGGCGGCGCAGACGCTCTGGAGTCGAATGGGTGAGGACTACTTACGGACGGCATAGTGGAGCTCGACCACACCGTCTGGGGACTTGGTGCAAGAGAGCAGTTCTAATGGCACGGTGCGCCGGCCAGGCGCGATCAATGGAATGCCTTCGTCTATAAATATGGGAATCACGTGAATCATGAACTCGTCGATCTCTCCTGCGTCGAGAAACGACGCAATGATGCCAGCGCCACCCATTATCCAGATGTCTTTGCCCTTTTTCTGGCGCAGACGGGTTGCGAAGGCTTTGATTGGCTCGGTCACGAACTCCACACCCGCCGGTGCTCCTAATTGCGGCAGACTGCGTCTGAAGAAGACATAGTTCTTGACTCTTGTATCGAAGGCCGACCCGCTCTCGCCTTTCTTTTGAAAGTCGAGCGCCATATCGCACGTCTTCCTGCCCTATAGGATCGTGTCGATCGATTTATAGAACGCACCCATACCGTAATTGTCCTTCGGGCGCGGACGGTCCAGCCAGTGTCAGCGGCGCCGTCAGGCCGGGCAATAAAGCCGTCGGCGCTCGCGGCGATGTAGACGATGATTTTTCGCTTGCGGACCATAGCGCGAGAATGACCCAATGCTAACGCGGAACGCTTTTGGATTTCATCGAGCGGACAGAGAAAAGAGCCGGGCTGAAAAGCCCGTCACTACGGAAGCCACGACAACGGGCAGCGGCATGCAAGAGCCACTACAAAGAGTAGCGGCGTAAGGATGCGACGGTTTCGACAACGAAGAAGGGCACGGCATGCCGTGCCCCTATAGGCTCTGATGAGACGAAGCGCGTGCGTCGATTAGGGCTTCTTGGGGACGCTGCCTGGCTTGAAGAGGTCGGAGAGATCGCTGGCGTTGGCGGCATCGCCGAGATATGGTCCGACGTGGAAAACATTTTGCCAGGTGCGCAGATCGGAAGAGTGCGTGTAGTTGACGGAGCTGGCGTAAGGCTTGTCGTTCACGTTGGCGTGAGCGCGATCGGAGATGACGATTTCGCCGACGGTGTGGCTAAAGTCATCTTGTTTGTCGCCAGCGACGCCGTCTGATTCGGATTCGTCAAACCAAATGACGATGACGCCGTGGTTTTTGTAAGCCTCGGAGGCCATGATCATGGGAACGACCTGGCGGAGGAAATCATCGCCCTGCAGGATTTTCGCGGGATCACCGGTCAGGCCTTTGTAGCCGGCTTTGAGCGCGGTGTGCATGTCATTGTACTGGTTCGGAGTAATCCAGTCGTAGTCAGCAACGGTGCCAGCGGCCAAATCGGCGGCTAATTGTTGCAGTGGGGCGTAGTGCGAAGACAACGGATTCGAGGGAGTCGCATTGTTGCCGCCGTTGGTGTCGGAGAAGAACACCATGGGATTGTGTTTGGCGGCGTAGTTGTACTGATTGGAGCCGTTGTAGGCGTTGGTGGTGCCGGGGGCGAAGGCTCCGGAAAAGCTGTTGATTGGAACGAACCAGTCAAATTGCGGAAGAACTACATTCGTGAGCTGGTTGTTGCCGTTCGGCGTGAGGTCGATGTCTTCCTGGTAGGACTTCCAGCTTTTTCCGGCTTGCGTGAGCAGATTGCTTAAATGCAGGCCGGTGTTTTGGTTGGTGCCGCCGGTGTAGGGATCGTTGTCGTTGAGCGCGCCGAAATTGGTGCCAGCTTCGGCCCAAAGATAATTTGGCTCGGATGGATGAATGTCGGGATTATTGCCGCCGGGAGTGGAAAGAACGTTGTGATAGGCGGTGGCGAAGGCGACTTGCTGGCTGATGTTGACCTCGGAACCGTTGATGTCGGCGCCAGCGGTTCCATCCACGAGACTGTTGATAAAGGGCGCGTTCGGGTTCAGATAAATCTGCTGGATGCCGCCGGTGAACTGGTTGGCCGGCTGGGTCCAGTTATGGTTTTCCATCGCGATGACAAAAACGGTCTTGATCTCCTGCGCTTTGGCGCTGGTGCCACCGAGTGCAGCGAGGCAGGCAAGCGTTGCGAGCGAGATGAGACGTTTGGCGTAAGACATTTGGTACCCCCATTGGGAAGATTCGCGGCGGACGCTGAGCGGTTGAGATCACGCCAGATGACTCGTGCGAGCAGCGCGCCGCACTTCAAGGGATAGCAGGAGTATTTTTCGGGGAGATGATGGACATGTTACGGAGCGAAGATAGCGGGGGAGAGCCGGGCTGAAGCCGGATCTATGGAAAACCAGAAATGTCCAGTGCGTTGATAACAGGCGACTGCCGGCTCGTGAGAGCCAAGAAGGCAATGGAGCCGGCAGCGCCTGTTTCCCGTTTCCTCTACCGCAGGACAGTATAGCGAATAAAAAGCGAAAGTCAAGAGGGTAATTCAGATCGAGAAGAAGAGCGCCCGCCTCGGTGCTACGAAGAGGCGGACGATGATTTATTGAGCGGGCCAGTGCGGCTTCTTCCAGCAGTTGGTCTACTTCTCTCATCCATGGTTCCCACAGCGACGGAAAGTCGCTAGGAATTTTCATCCTTGTCCTGCAAGAAAGAGTGGTGACGAAGCCGAAACGGCGGCCGCTGGCGTTGGCTTCCGCGGGTGCGCCGGGCACGCGACGGTCCGCGTAGTCGGTGCATTTGCGCACGGGAAAGGGAACCAAGCCGTTGGGACTAACGATGCGGCAGAAAGCTTCCACTTCGCCGCTGCGACGGCCTTTGCGGACCGTACCCCAGACGCAGGTGGCGCAGAGCGAAGCTCCGCGGACTGCGGCGAATGACTTCCATCGAATTACAGACATGGTTCTCCTTTCTCGAAGGAGCCAATCGGCTGCTCCTTCGCTTAAAAAGCACAAGGTTTCGGAAGGCGCCCTGGTTTGTGTCTCAGCGAATGAGGACAACGGTGACGCGATTCGCATGAGAGAGACTCAGGCGTCAACGCGGCGAATATGCCGCGAAAAACAGAGTGAAGCCGCAAATTTGCAGTGAGAAGTGACTAACCGCAGCAAATGGAATGGACCAGCCCGCTGCCGTGAATCGTATTCACGGCAACGCTCCCGTACGGTCGAGTTGTTTCGAACGCCGCATGATGGTGGTCCTTCGCCACAGATGGCTAAAGATGGCCTAAAAAGACTGGCCGTAAAGACGCCGCAGGTTCGCATGAAAGCCGAACGCAACCAAGCGGAAAAAATCGGATGGTGAAAAATGGAGTTAAACGGGAAAAAACAGCATTGAACGGTAACGGAGAGACAGCGAAATTCGAACAGATGCTGAGCGTCGCCGACATAACGGAGAACAGCAATCAGTTGACGCCCTTGAGATATTTGTCGAACCAGGCGACAGTGCGGCGGATGGAGTCGATCTGGTTTTCGCGCTTTTCGAAGCCGTGACCTTCGTTGGGGTAGTAGTGCGCTTCAACGGTCTTGCCGTCTTTCTTGAGGAGCTCGACGACTTGCTCGGCTTCTTCTTGTGGCACGCGGGGGTCATTGCCGCCTTGAAGGACAAGGAGAGGCGCTTTGACGTTGTTGATATAGGTGATGGGAGAGGCAGCATCGTAGACGGCGCGATCTTTGACGGGATCGCCAAGAAGGCTTTGCTCGTATTGCTGGAGCATGGGATCGGAGTGTTTCAGCATGGTCATCCAGTCGATGATGCCGTAGAGCTCAACGGCGGCGGCCCACACGTCGGGAGTTTTGCCGATGGCCATGAGGGTCATGAACCCACCATAGGAGCCGCCAGTGATGGCGATTTTTTTCGGATTGACGTAGCCGGTGGCTTGGAGAAGTTTGGCCGCGAAGACTTCGTCCTGCAGATCGCCGCCGCCGAGGTCCTTATAGTTGGCTTTTTGAAAATCAATGCCGTAGCCGGTGGAACCGCGGACGTTAGGTTCGATGCAGACGTAGCCGCGAGAAACGAAGGCGGCAACGCGCGGGCTCCAATAGTCGGCAGACTGTCCGGTTGGGCCGCCGTGAGGCAAAACCAGCGCCGGGTTGGACTGATCGCGTTTGAGGTTGAAGGGAATCCAAAGCAGCGCGCTGATGGTTTTGCCGTCGAAGGATTTGTAACTGACGATGTGCGAAGGCGCGCGAGGCGCGGAACTCAGGCTGGCGATGGCGGAAAAAGTTAGTTGCGAGGAATTGCGCGACTTCAGGTCGTACACCCACAAATCGCCGGGTTGAACGGAGCTTTCGTGGGAAAAAAGCAGGCGATCGCCAGAAGGAGAGAAAGAGTTGGGATTAGCGGCCGGACCGTTGACACCTTCAGGGATGGAAAGCTTTTCTGATTTGGTGGAGGCGAGGTCTCCAAGAAAAACATCGGTGCGTCCGTCGGCGTTGATGGTGTAGATGAAGCGCTTGCCGTCGGGAGAGAAATCACCAGCGCCAGCTTCCCATTTCGTGTCGGTGACCCAGTTGAGATTTTTGGAAGCGACGTTCAGGAGCGCGACGTTCTGGTAGCCACTCTTTTGGTTGGAAGTGATGAGAAGGTTTTTGCCATCTTTGGAGAGCGATGAAGCCAGATTCAGAGATTGCCCCTGGTGAGGAGTGAGATTGGTGGTTTTTCCGCTCGTGATGTCGATGGCATAAACATCGGCGTCAGTGAAGCTGACTTCCACGCGATTTGCGTAGAGCGTTTTGCCGTCAGGACTCCAGGCGACAGAATTCCAAAGATGATTTGGCGTGTTCTCGTGCGTGAGAAGTGTGACTTTGCGCGTGGCCCAGTCCAGCAGCGCGATGTTGTAAACGGTGGCTTCTTTTGGTTTGTAGTTGAGGGCGATGGTCTTGCCGTCGGGCGACCAGCGCGGACCTTCTTCGCGGATGTCCGGAGTGTTGGTCAAATTGATTGTTTCGCCGCCACCGTTGGGGATGGCGAACAGGTCCCAGAGTTCGTTTCCAGCGGTGTCTTGTTGAAAGACGATCCATTTGCCATCGGGAGACCATGTTTCAGCGTATTGACGCTCGTCAGATTGCGCGAGCTGGATAGGCCAACCGCCACTGGCACTGACCTTCCAGAGGTTCGAACGGCCGGAAATATCGGTGGTAAAGGCGATTTCTTTACCGCTGGGCGACCAGGAAGCGCTGGAGACTGAGCGCGTGAAGTAGAGGTCGTCAATGGGCAGTGGTCGAGCAGCGGGACTAGACTCCGAACTAAGCGATTTTGGATCGGTGATTTGCCGCGTGTCAGGTCCGGAGGATTGCGCGAAGCAAGAAGCGCAGAGCGAGAGAACAAGTAGGCAAAGGAATGTAGTCCGCAGTGAGTTCATTGTAACCTCGGTCGATGAGAAAGACGAATTGCGCCCGAGTAAACAGCAGGCGGAATTGTACACCCGGAAGGGACGGTGGTTGCACGAGCGGCGATTTTTTCGTTTGCGTGGCTGACGGGATTCGTGGTTGATGCGACTTCGGTGGGAGGCAGACAGGCTTCAACCTTTTCTCCTGGAACGGTGCGAGATCCGCTTAGGGCGCAGCATGCTGCGCCCATACGGATGACGAACGCTAGAAGAGTTTGCGGAAGGTCCAGAACAAGAAGCCGGAAAGCGGCATGGCTACCGGCAGAGTCAGGACCCAGGCCATCAGCAGGTTGCGAACGGTGGCCCATTGCAAGCCAGAGTGATTTGCCGCCATCGTGCCGGCGACGCCCGAAGATAAAACGTGAGTGGTACTGACGGGCAAGCCGAAATAGTCTGCCGCACCGATGGTGGCCATGGCGGTGATTTCAGCAGCTGCGCCCTGCGCGTAGGTTAAGTGATTCTTGCCGATCTTTTCTCCGACGGTGACCACGATGCGCTTCCAGCCGACCATGGTGCCGAGTCCGAGAGCGATGGCGACGGCGACCTTTACCCACAGCGGAATGAAGCGCGTGGCCTTGTCAATGTGGCCCTTGTAATTTTTCAGCATGGCGGTGTCAGCGCTCGAAATAGCCGGCTTGCCGCTTTTCTGCATAATGCGCAGGGCTTCGCTGGTCAGGTACATGTCGTTGCGGAAATTGCGTACCTGATCGTTGGGCACGTTCTTGAGATCCTTGAACTGCGCCATTTCCGTTCCGACGTCGTTGATCAGAGTGCGCATGGCGAGCATGGTGTTGGGCTTGAATTCCTTGGTGCGAATGAAATCCGTGACGTCATCGCGGGGATCGCCAATGGCGGCGCTCTGCTGGACGTATTTGTTGAGGGATTCGGCGGCTTGACGGGACACGGCGATAAAATCCTGGGTTTGGATTGGCGTGATGGCCTGGTTCAGTGCGTAGGTTGTGGGCACGGTGCCGATGAGGATGAGCATGATGAGGCCCATGCCTTTTTGGCCGTCGTTCGAACCGTGGAAGAAACTGACGCCAGTGCAGGTAAGCATCAGCAAACCGCGAATCCAAAACGGCGGTGGTGCGCTGCCTTCGGGCGCCTGATATAGCTTTTTGTCCTGCACCAGGACTTTGGTCACGAGCAGCAGCAGCGCCGCACAGATGAAGCCGACCATCGGCGAAATGAGCAGCGACTTGCCAACGTTGGCCGCCTGGCCCCAATCCACACCGCTGGTTCCGCTGCGCACGCTCATCAACTGATTGGTGATGCCGACACCGATGATCGAGCCGATGAGAGTGTGCGAACTCGAAGCCGGCAGTCCGAAATACCAGGTGCCGAGATTCCAAAGAATTGCCGCAACGAGCAAGGCAAAAACCATCGCGAATCCCGCGTTGCTGCCAACCTGCAGAATCAATTCCACCGGCAACAACGAAATGATTCCTAAGGCAACGATTCCCGTAGAGGAGACGACACCGAGAAAATTAAAGAAACCGCTCCAGACCACCGCGATGTGCGGGTCGAGGGTGTGCGTGTAGATGACGGTGGCCACGGCGTTAGCGGTGTCGTGGAAGCCGTTTACAAATTCAAATCCCAGGGCCACGAACAACGCGAGGCCTAACAGGAAGTAAGGCAACACTGAAGTTATATGAAGATTGATCAAGTCGCGGGAGAGGCTCCAACCGATATACGTTATCCCAGCGACGAGGACAGCGATAAAAATCAGAGTGCCGATAAAGCCGGGACCTTTGGAAATTTTTTCCTGAACTGCTGAAGGGCCGGTTGGGGCGGTGGCAACGGTAGACATAAGACTCCTTCGGAGCCGACGTGAGAGGGATGCGACGGACTGGGGAGTTATACGAGACGCTTGTTACGCGGCGGTGAATAGGGCGTTTCGCTTCATGCACATGGAGACGGAAAAACGTGTTGTTGACAATGCGCGACTGGCGCGGCAAGGTGGAGCGGTCATAACATCTACTCAAGCGTTGCCGTTTGCGTTCCTTATCGGTGCATTTGCGGGATTGCGGTCGCTGACGGCGCCGGCGGCTACGGCATGGGCCGCGCATCTTGGATGGCTGAAGGTTTCCTCTCCGCTGGCGTGGCTAGGGTCGGTGCCGTCGGTAATTGTGCTCACGCTGCTGGCGCTGGCGGAACTGGTTTCGGACAAGCTACCCGAGACACCGAGCCGGACGGCTCCGCTGGGATTGGGTGCGCGAATTGTGATGGGAGCGCTTTGCGGCGCGGCGTTGTGTTTGGCGGGGACGCAACAGAGTGGGCTGGTGGGTGCGATTGTGGGTGCGGTCGGAGGAATTGTCGGAAGCTTCGGGGGATACCAGTTGCGGACGCGGCTGGTGAAAGCACTGGGCTCGCCTGACTATGTAGTGGCGGTGGTGGAAGATTTGGTGGCGATTGGCGGATCGTTGTGGGTGGCGTCGCGATTTTAGAGGCTGCGCGAAGACCCGCGAAGAAAAAGAGCAGCGGCGTAAAGCCGCAGCTACTATACAAACCGCAAAATCCAATCGAGATGGGCTTGCTGAGGAGAAGCGATGGCTTCGGATGCTGCGAAGAGTTTTGATGCGATTGTCATCGGTTCCGGACAGGCGGGGACACCGTTATGTCAGTCGCTGGCGGGCGCGGGAATGCGCACTGCGATTGTGGAACGCGAACATGTCGGGGGAACTTGCATCAACGAAGGGTGCACGCCGACCAAGACGATGGTCGCCAGCGCGCGGGTGGCGTACCTGGCGCGACGAGGCGCGGACTATGGTGTGCACACCGGCGAATTGAAAATTGATTTAGCGAAAGTGCGCGAGCGCAAACGCGCGATTGTGGACAGTTTTCGCAACGGCAGCCAATCTAGAATTGAAAAATCGAAAAACCTGGAATTGATCTTTGGCGAAGCGGAGTTTACCGGACCGCGGGCGATTCTGGTTCGCAAAAGGGATGGCGGGCAGTTAGCACTAACCGCCGATAAATTTTTTGTTAACGCGGGATGCCGACCAGCGGTCCAGAAAATCGAAGGTCTGGACAAAGTTCCCCATCTAAACAGTGCGAGCATCATGGAATTGGACGCTGTACCGGAACATTTGCTGGTGCTCGGTGGAGGCTACATCGGACTGGAGTTCGGACAGATGTTTCGCAGATTTGGCAGCCGCGTAACCATCGTGCAATCTGCTGCACAGTTGTTGGCCGGCGAAGACAAGGACGTGGCGGAAGCGGTGTTGTCCATCTTACGGGAAGATGGCATTGAGGTTTTTCTGAACTCAAGAGCCGTCGCCGTTGCAAAGTCTGACAACCAGACTAAGTTGACGTTGCGCGAAGCCGGCAAAGAGCGAGATTCGACCGCTGGCGATGACAACGTGCGAGCGATCACGGGGACACATCTTTTGGTTGCCACCGGCCGCGTTCCCAACACGGAGTCGTTGAAAACAGCCGTTGGCGGAATCGCGGTCGACAAGCACGGGTTTATTCAGGTGAATGACCGCCTGGAAACTTCGGCTTCGGGAGTATTCGCTCTCGGGGACATCAAGGGCGGGCCCGCGTTCACGCACATCTCCTATGACGATTTCCGTATCATTCGAACCAACCTCATCGAAAAGGGAAACGCTTCCGTCAAAGACCGCCTAGTCCCGTACACCCTGTTCATTGATCCGCAATTGGGCCGTGTCGGAATGAGCGAAACGGAGGCTCGCGCAGCCGGGCGCAAGATCCGCGTCGCAAAGATGCCGATGTCGTATGTGGCGCGGGCACTGGAGATCGACGAATCGCGCGGCTTCATGAAAGTAATTGTGGATGCAGAGAGCTCGCAGATGCTTGGCGCCGCAATACTGGGAATTGAAGGCGGCGAAATCATGTCACAAATTCAGTTGGCGATGATGGGCAAGCTGCCTTACTCAGTGTTAAAAGACGCGGTGTTTGCTCATCCGACGCTGGCCGAATCGCTGAACAACTTGTTTGGCCATTTCCAGGATTGAGATTTCTCCCAGAATGAGGGAGCTAAATGATGACGATCAGCAGAGCTCGCTCGCGTAAGCATTTCCGTTTGGACGCAGCAAAAATCAAGCGCGCTCCGAAAATGTTACGAGGCAGCACCGAAACCGAGACGATAGAACGGGCCCTGGACTTGCCCATATCAGAGTACCGGAGTAATCGCATGGCTGCAGAGGCCAAGGAGTGCTTCGTCGAAAACCACATTAAGATCAAGGATATTTACGGCACTTTGCGCGCGTAGGCGCTGCAGCAGTGCAGGACTCCCTTAATCAGAACACCCTGCCGAGTTGGAAATACAATTTGCGGTGGCCGGAATCGCCGTAGCTTCCGCCGATGACCAGCGGGCCGAACGCAGTTTCGGCGAGGACGCCGACGTTGATGTCATTCGGGAAGCCGCTTTGCGCCTGGAAGCCGTACATTTTGGCGAACTCGTAGGATCCGATGGCATAGATTTTTTTGCCGAGGAACGGCGGCAGCGTGAAGAGATCATGGAGATAGCCCAGTCGGAAAAGATAGTATTGGTTTCCGAAGAGCTCGTTAGTGCCGTAGGCCCCGAGGCGAAGTGGTCCACCAAGAAAAAATTGCGGGATGGGACCGGTATCGCGCGTTCCGAATGTCGTGCCACCTTGCGCGGTTACGAAAATGGAAGCGGGAGTGGTAATTGGCTGGAAGAACTGGACCTGCCCTTCCATCGTTGGAAATCCCTGCAGCGCGCCGGGACTGGTGTCATACCAGCGGAAAGTTGTTTCTGCAGTGTAACCGCGACGCGGAACGATGGGGTCGTCGCCATGGTCGATAAGGAAATGCAGCTTTGTGTTTCCGATCCGTCCCGAGATAGAAGGAAATTGCGCTTGCCCTAAGCGAAGCCGCGCATCGAGAGCGCCTACTTCGTAGCCGAGCCGGATTTCGCTGAAGCGGCTGAAACCGTAACCGAGATCGACGCCACCGCTGACGTCGTTTCGTCCGTAAATAACGAGTGGGTCGGAGCGCCGGTAAATTTTGAATTGCGTGTAGTTTTCGGACGCGTGCGGAGCCACGAAGAATTTGGAAAAGCTGGTGAGAGGTTTGTAGAGCTCAGTGGAAATGCCATAAGTGTTTCCGAAGAGCAGGTCAGTGCGCCATTCGGAGCGGTAACCGGCGACGTCCATCAAAGTGAGCCGCGCAGCCTGCGTAAACGAGACATCGGCGGTCTCCGACCCGTCCACTTCAGATGCGAATTGCAGCAGAGGCGGGGCATAACTTTTTTCGTGGACTTCGATGAGCAATCCAGTTCTGGCGCCCTCGTTCAATTCACGGTAGCTGATGGCGTCGAATTTGCCGATGCCGGTGAGACGGGTGAGCAGACTATCCAGAATTGCGGTGTCGAGTGGTCTGCCGACCAGCGGCTGCAGGAAAACCTCGATGTGTCTTGCGGCGTCCGGATCGGTGCCTTCGACGCGAATGAACTGCGGAGTGGTAATCTCACTGCGGCGCCGCGAGTCTCGCGCTTGCAGATACGTTTGCCAGTCCTGGTTATTGAGCGCGAAAGGTTCCAGCACCCGTGCTTTGGCTGCGGTAGCCTTGCGGCCCACATCAATAATGGTGCGCGACTTTCCGTAATCGAGAGAGCTGTATTCGTGCAGGTCGGCATTTACCACCAGGTCTGCGCCGGCCAGTCCGCGGATTTCATTTTCCCGCACGATAACATCAACAGAACGTCCCAGAACGCTGAACAGCGATTGGATCTCTTCTGGTTTTGCGGGCGCAACTTCGAGGTGAATGGCGATCACGACTTCCGCGCCCATGGCACGCACCACATCTGTAGGAAGATTGCCGACCAGGCCGCCATCCACCAGGACCTGAGTGTCTCTTCGAACGGGATTAAACAGTCCGGGAATGGATATGGTGGCGCGCATGGCCTGCGGCAGGCTGCCGTCTTTGAAAATGACTTCTTTGCCGCTGACGAGATCGGTTGCCACGCAGCGATAGGGAGTCGGCAAATCGTCGAAGGATTTCAGATTTGCGTAGGGCAGCGTTTCGCGATCGATGAGCAAACTAATCTGGTGGCCGGCATTGAGACCGGCGGGGAGCAGCAATCCTTTTTTCAAGCCGATCTGAATGAAGGTCGGATAGGCGCGGGCATCCTCCTTGCGGCGGTAGGACAAATCTTGATAGGGCGTCTTGCCTCCGATGATGATGTCCCAATTTTGCTGTTCGACAATTTCCTGAAGTTCTTTTGGACTCTTTCCGATGGCGTAGAGGCCGCCGACCAGGCCGCCCATGCTGGTGCCCGCAATGTAGTCAATGGGAATGTGATGGTCTTCAAACCACTGCAGGACGCCGATGTGAGCGAGGCCGAGCGCGCCGCCACCTTCGAGCGCGATGCCGATTTTGGCGCGGGGACGTTTTTCTTGCGCCGAGTCATTCGCCGGCGTGTTTGTTGAGTCGCTCGTTGAGTTGTCCTGCGCGGTCGCCAACGGTGGCAGCAAAAAGACGAGGGACATCAGATAAGCGATGCGTGAGGCGCGGGACATGAGACCTCCTGATTGCGTGCCGCAGGCAGAGGTGGGTGCAGCGTGAGGCGGCTCTAGTTTACTGGTAATCGCGAAGCTGGTTCATTCACTTCTACCGAAGGACTTGTCTTCCTGCAGCAGATTTCCGCCGTCCACCACCAGCGATTGCCCGGTGATGTAGGAAGCGTCCGGCGATGCGAGGAAGCAGACGGCTGCAGCGACTTCGTCCGGAGTGCCGGCGCGGCGAAGCGGCGTGGCGCGCGCGGCAACTTTTTCTGACTCGGTCGAAGAAGCAGTCTGTATCCAGCCCGGTGCTACGGCGTTGAAGGTAATTCCGTATTCCGCGGTTTCAAGCGCGGCGGCGCGCATCATCCCGTCCATGGCGGATTTTGCCGCGCCGTAGGCGGCCGAGCCTGGTGAGCTGACCAGCGGGCCGGTGACGGAAGACACATTTACGATGCGGCCGTAGTCTTGTTTTTTCATGATGGGCAGAACAGCTCGAGCCATCAGGAAAGCGGTGTTCAGCGAAATTGCCAGCTGGCGCTGCCAGGCCGAGAACGCGATATTTTCCAGAAAACCAGAATGCATAGACTGGCCGGTTTGAATCATGCCGGCGTTATTGACGAGGATGTCGACGCGGCCTTGCCATGATATTACGGCTTCAATAAGGGCTTGAGCTTGTGCTTCGAACGTGAGGTCGGCCACGAAAGAAAAGACGCGCGAGCCGGATGGATCAAGTTCGCGGGCACGTTCGCCGATGCGGGCGGTTGTCGAGCTGATGGCGACTCTCGCCCCTCGCGCAAGAAGGCGGCGCGCCACAGCGAAGCCAATTCCTTCGCTGCTGCCCGCGCCGGTTATGATTGCCACCTGGTTTTCGAAAGTTTGCTTCACGCGGCCCCCGCCGGTTAAATTGAGTTCATTACCGTGCGAATCTTCTCAAATTCTTGACTGAGAAGAAAAGGCCGGAATCGGTACTCGCCAATGCGCGGGGAATTCTTCTATTCTATGAAGCAGGAATTGCAGCGGGGAGGTACAACTTTCATGAGCCAACAGAATCGTCTGGACACATTGCACCACGCGGCGATTCGCGTGAAGGATGTGAAAGAAACGGTCGAGTGGTACACACAGCGCTTTCACTGCGAGGTGGAATATCAGGACGCATCGTGGGCGATGCTGGCGTTTGAGAACGTGCGGCTGGCATTTGTGATCGCGGAGCAGCATCCGCCACACATTGCTATCGTCGGCGATCCTGCCGCCTTCGGCGAACCGAAGATTCATCGCGATGGAACGAGTTCCGTGTATGTGAAAGATCCCAACGGAAACAATGTTGAGGTGATGGCACATGCGCCGGAGACAGCGCCAGCGGTGAAGGCGTGAATCAAGGGTAGTTGCGATATTGGTGCGTGGTTTTGATTTTTTCTGCTCGATCCTTGCCGCTGAAAACCGATAAACCGCAGTGGCAGAAAGCCGTTGCTAAATAAAACAAGAAAAGGCAAAGACTACGGCAGTTTTACCCCATCCTTGATGGTCTTCTTTTCTTTTGCGATGCTAAGCAACGCTGGATAGAATTGAACGAAGGTGTGTTCGACGGCAGCGTTTTGATCGTGGCATTTCCAGCAATCGTTCTTTCCCGGAGACGTCGGGGAGCTGGATTTTTCATCGGCGTCGAACCCGAAATACGCCCACTTGTCAGGAAAGCGCGACGCGTCTTTTACTTCGACGTCCAGGCCCATCAGTTCCGTTTGAAAGTGACCGTGCTGGTTGATCGAGCCTTTAGATTGCGAGCCGTACATTTCGAGGACGAACATGGTTTTGTCCGGCCATGTCCCGTGTGCCAGAAAATAATCGTAGTCCGCAGGCGGCACAAATACGTTGGTAAACAAAAGATGGTCTTGATCGGACGACGCGCTTTGCGAATAGCTCATGCCATAGCCGGAGGACAGAAAGACCCATTTGCGATAGCCCTCAGGGCGGACCAGTTTGCCGTCGCTGGTGAATTCCGGATTGCCCGCTGACTTCAGCGAGGCCGAAGCGGCTACGCGGGGAGCTTTTTCGATCGCAGCGATCGCGAGAATCGCAATTATTGCGCCCAGATAAATTGACCTTGGCATGAGATTTCCTCCGTATCAACTGCTCGATCCTGATTTCCAGTCGACAATTTTGCTCTGGGCGCCGGGAAAAGGTATAGAACAAAACAAACATCGGTCGGCAGGCATTAATAAGCGTTGAGTTGAGAATGGAAGAAGGCCCGGAACTTTCCGGGAGTCTGCCCAGTGCAGTATTTGAAAACCCGGCCGAGGTGGCTCTGATCGGCGAAGCCGGCGGCGCTGGCCACGTCCGCCAGATCGGCCCATCCGTTGGCCAAGGCACGGCAGGCATACTGCACGCGCAGGCGGTTCATGAATTCGGCCATCGTGCAGGCATAGTGCTTGCGAAAGACGCGCGAGAGGTGAATTGGGTGCACGCCTACTTGCGCGGCAATTTCTTCCAGCGTGACCGATTGCCGGTACGATTCGTGAAGCAATTCCAGAGCTCGATCGAGCCAGGCCGGGCGAGATGTTTCTGCCCCTATTCGCGAACCGCTCACGCGCTCCAGCATTGGCCGCACAGTTCCTGCAGTTCGAGGGCACTGAGAGTTTGGTTTGCGAACGAGTGGTATAAACGCAGGCCCAGCCAGGTGACCGCCGATGCGCACAGGTCCGGCGCGAATTGCGGAGAGGTCAAAAAAGCACGCGCGCCGGACAGGTAGGTGTCACAAAGTTCGACGCAAAACATTCTTGAGCCGCCTGGACCCACTTCGTCGGAGTGGGTGAGCGCGGGAGGGTGAAAGCCCATCGTAAAAGTAGCGTATTCCGCTGCGCGGTGCGTGCATCTTTCTGAATAGCTGCCGGCGAGGAGCAGACCGAAGTAGGCGGATTCATGGGTATGGCAGGGAAGTTTGCGTCCGGTGACGTGCGCGATCTCGGTCAGGACCACGCCGCCCAATTCAATACGGCGTTGCGTCGCGCCGTAAAATTTTCCAGTTTGCAGAGAATCGCTCATCGCCGCTGGCCCGTCCGCTCGAACAACTACAACAACTTCTTAGACGCGTAAGCCGTGACATCGTCTCCGGCGTTCGGTTCAGCCGCTCCCGTGTCCGCTGTCTCGCCAAACGCCGCGTTCACTTCACTCTCCGGGCGGCCGAGATGGTTTGCCAATCCTACACCTAGGAGAACCAGCGCGCCTCCCGCAATCTGATAACCAGTCAACGGCTCGTCAAGCAGCAGCGCTGCGAGCACGGCTGTGAGTGGACCTTGCGACAGTAAGCTGACCGACGTGACGGTAGCGGGCAGATGGCCGAGCGCGTAGGTCAACGCCAGGTAACCGCCGAGTTGCGAGACCAAGCCGAGTCCGAGCAGCGCCAGTAACGTGCGGCGATCGGGAACGATCAACGGAGTGCGAAGGATCAGCGTAAATACAAACATGAAAATCGTGCTGGAGAGAATAGCCAAGCGCAAAAATTCCAGCGTGGTAGTGTGAGAGCGAATCTCCTCTGTAGCGATCAAATAAACGGCGAAACAGGCAGCGGCGGCCAGGGCCATAACGTCGCCAAGGCCAAACTTGGTGTGCTTGGCCAGATCGGCACCCATAATTACGGCCGAGCCGCCTACGGCAAGCGCCAGGCCAACCCAGAAAGAAAAAGCCGGGCGGCGGCGGAAGAGGAACCAGGTAAGCAAACCAACAATGATGGGCGTGTTGTTACCGAGCAGCGTGGAATTGGTGGCGCTGGTTTGCAGGATTGAAGTGTTGTAGAAAGCGAGATCCAGCGCAAAGAAAAATCCGCCAATGGCGATGATTGCGTAGCTGCGCAGGCTGAGCTTCCGGCGGCGTTCGGGCAAAAACCAGGTTGGAAGCAGCACGATCGCGGGAATCAGGCAGCGATAAAACGCCGAGGCCGGACCCGGAATCGAAGTCCAGCGAACAAAAATCGCAGACCACGCGATGCAGACGATGGCTGTGACCAGGGCGGCGTAAGACCACGCCTTGTTGTGAGCGGACTTGTCCATGAAATTTCGTTGCGCCGAAAATGCTGCCAAGCAGCTGGCGAAATTATGACACGTAGATTGCGCGAAGCGCGCCGACCAAATTGGAGTTCGCGGCTGGTTGAATCAGCCAGGGGCGAGCAGGTCAGCGTACTCGGGATGTTTCTGCATGAAGGAGGCGGTATACGGGCAGCGCGGCTCGACTTGCAGGTTTTGTGAGCGCGCAAAATCGAGAGCGGCGCGTGTGATACGCGCGGCGAGGCCACGGCGTTCGAGCGGCTGGGGCACTTCGGTATGGTAAATCACGAGTTTGCCGAGGGACAGGCGGTAATCGAGTAGGCAGAGCGCGTCGCCGAGGCGCAGTTCGAAGCGCTGCTGCGCGACATTATGAAAAACTTCGGAAGATTCAAAGGCCGGGGAATTTGTCATGTGATGTTTTATCTGAGACCGGCCGAGTTCATCCCCGGCAACTATTCCTTTTTTTCTTTGGGCAGAGTCTGCGAAAACAATCGCGCCAGCTCAGCGTGCTCCATCACCACCGCGGGATCGCGCTGAATCGCCGCGAAATATTGCTTCTGGAAGGTGTCGCCGCTTTCCGTGGGCGTAAACATTTTTCGCGCCAGGTCGAATGCGGTGTCGGAGTCCGCAGGACCGATGGGAGCTTTTCCGGTGAGTGCTTCGTCCAGGCGAACCACGAATTCCGAAATGTTGTGGAGCCAACTGAATTGCGAATCGTCTACGACCAGCCGAAAGAGTTCGCCAACGTTTACGACACCGTGTTCGCGTTCATAGTCGCGGCGCTCCATTTCCAGCAGAGCCTTGTGCAGGCGCAAAAGTGCGCCGCGGAGCGCAACCATCTTTTCGCGTGCGCCGGTATCATCGCCTTCGCGATGCAGTGCGTTTGGAGAGCCCGAGGTCATATTTATTTATGATACCGCTGTTCTCCGACGGGCAGCGCAATGGGCAGCCGGTTGCCGGCGGGGGGAAGCGGGCAGGTGGCGTACGGCGTATAGGCACACGGCGGGTTTTCCAGGTGATTGAAGTCGAGCAGTAATTCGCCGGGTTGATCCACACCGTGGCTCGGAAACGTGGTGTACAAGAATCGACACGCAGGATAAGTCGTTTCGGTGCTGGTAGTATCCCGCAAAATGAAAAAAAGTTTCGGATTGTTGGGGTCCTCGAGCACCGGCTCCAACCGGTAGGTCTTCCCCTGCAGTGTGAATTCCGCGAATCCCGGCACTGGTTCGGAATATTCAGTGCCGACGAGAGTCAGCAGAGAGACACTCTTGGCCGGAACGTACGGCGTCCACTTCGCGATCACGCGATACTCAGGATTCAGTTCGAACCACTTCAGCCCGTGAAATTCAAGCAGGAAAGGCGATTTTGCATCCTTGATGCGTAAGGCAAATTTGTCGGCGCGCTTGATAACGTAGAAATTAATCGCGCCGACGGTGACGTGAGAGTTGAACTTGTCCTTGTCCTGATCCGCGCGGAGGGTCTGCCGTTTGGCAGGTGATCCGTCAATCTGCAGGCCGGAAGGGAAGCCTGCCTTTGGCGGCTGCAGCATGACGGTATTGTTCTCCAAGTTTAGAACGGCCACGTGAGCCGGAGCGCTATTTGGAAGATGAATTTTATTTTCCTGCGCCGAACCGATTGAAGTTTCGCCAGGTTCGAGCCATTCGAGCGCTATTAGTGACAGCCAACCATCGGGCTTTTGCAGATCCGTTGCGTGCTGCGTGCGCCAGGCCAGTTCCTCCTGCTGCGAGAATGATTCCTGCGCGGCAAGCGAGAATGGAAGGCCAGCAAGTATGGAGATCGCGGTGGAAAGACAAAGGGCGGTGCGGAAGCGCATGAAAAAATTATAACGTGATTTGGGCGGCTCGCAAAAAGACAACGGACATGGGACAAAGAAGAAGTGAAAACGGGTGTCTGTAAACGCGAATGGAACAGGGGAATAGGGATGAAAATTATCGTGATCGGCGCAAGCGGTACGTTGGGAAAAGCGGTTTCTGCGGAACTATCGCCGCGGCATGAAATCGTCGCGGTGGGACGAAAGGGCGGAGACTTTCAGGCGGATATGCGCGAGCTGAAAACCCTGAAATTCGTCTTTCAAATGATAGGGAAGGCGGATGCGATCGTTTGCACGGCGGGAAGCGTGCACTTCGGTCCGTGGGCGGAAATGACGCCAGAAAAATTCGATATCGGACTGCGAGACAAATTGATGGGACAGGTGAATGTCGTCCTCGCAGGCCAGGAATTTCTAAACGACAACGGATCGTTCACGCTAACGAGCGGTATTTTGAGCGAAGATCCAATTCAGTATGGCGCGGCGGCATCGCTGGTGAACGGGGCGCTTGATAGCTTTGTACGAGCAGCCGCGATCGAACTGCCGCGCGGATTGCGAATCAACGTGGTGAGTCCGACGGTCGTCGCAGAGTCGCTGGATTCGTTCGGCCCATATTTTCGCGGCTACCAAGCCGCACCTGCAAGACAGGTTGCGCTGGCCTACAGCAAAAGCATCGAAGGCAGGCAGACCGGACAAATCTACAAAGTCTGGTAAGCAAACCCTATTTCTTGCTATCACCCGAGCCAACAACGAGATTGTTGGTCACGGAAAAAACATTGGGGACGCCATTAGCCCTGATATTGGCCAGGTTTTTATCCGCCTCCGAATCCACGACGCCTTCCAGCGTCACGTGTCCATTGTTCACAATGATGTGGATCGAAGGCAACGCGGACATTCCATAGCGCGACAACGCCGGGTCTCCGTATATCGCACGATAGACTGCGCGTCGCAACTGGTCGTCCATCGGCGAGGTGGGCAGCACCTGGATCTGATTGTCGACGGCGGAAACGCCTTCAATTTCCTTCACGGCATTTTCAGCATCGCTCTTAAGTGTCGGGCGAACCACTTGTCCCATCAAGGTGACCTTGTCGCCGTCCACTTTATAAAGCAGGTTGTCGAAAACCGAGTAGTAGGGAAGCAGGAGCAGATGGTGCCGCACTTCCTTGACCAGATTGTCGTGCATTTTTTTCTCGCTGCGCGGAGGAGCATCCTGACTTCCGGCCGATATGAAGAGGGGAGCGAATAATAGAGCGAGTGCGAGAGCCCAAGATCCGGTGACACTGTAAATGCATCGCATGGTCGTTCTCCTTTTTGCGCGGCCGGCAGGAGGAGTATACGGTCAAAATGCGAGGCAACGGAATGCATTATCTCCCTTAGTAGGGAGACCCAGTCTGGCTGGGCGCGGTCGGGTTTTGGGAATGATGGGATAGAGCGGAGGTAACTGGAGAGCCAGTGTGCAGCCTGCATGCCAGAAAAGCTGCATACATCTTCGCTGCTAGCAAGTCGCACAGCGCTGACCTAGGACCGAGTGCTAGTTGGCTTGCGCAGTGCTTGCCGCGACCTGTTTCAGGGCCGCCTGTCCTTCATCGCCGATGGCCACGCGCCGGAAGAAGTCTCTCATCGCCGGATACCCGTCGGCGGGGAAATAGTTGGCGTCCAGCACGAAAGACCGCGTGATCTGCAACGCTTGATCCAATTTTTCCGCTTTCAAGTAAAAATTCGCTGCGCCGCTTTTAATCGACAATGTAGCAGGCGTGGCCTCGACTGCGAAGCCCTTGGGAGGCGTGATTCGTACGATATCGTAAGACTGCATGGGAAAGCGAAAATAGATCGGGTGCGTCCGGTGTGCGCTGGAGAAAAAGGATTTGTTCTCGGAAGTTTTGAAATAGCCGAGTCGCAGAAAAAGCCGCTGTCCCACTTGATTGGCATAATCGTGGGTCTGCACGTGCAATGTCGCAGTGACAGGCCCGTCGCTTTTTGTCCAGCCTTCGGATGAGGTGAGCGTGCTCTGCGAATTGTCCGGCAAAGTTGCTTTCAGCCAATCCTCCAGGCTCTTCCGCCGCTGCGCGTCATCCTCATTACGCGCTTCCAGTCGCCACAACAGAGCTTCCTGTCCTTCGAACACCAGGCGCACGTCGCCTTCGACGTTTCCCTCGTCGTCAGCGGTTAGCTCCGCGGACCGCCGCACCACCGCTTCGCTGCTGGGGCGACTCTGAAGCTGCAGAACTGCGGGGTTCAACTGGTCCGCTATGACCCCGATGGTATCGGTTTCAGCCCAGGGCACCAAATCGTATGGACAATATTTAGTGGCCGGATCGAAGTATCTGGGTTTTCCGTCCAGCATCACTTGCACCACCATGGCATTGAGCTGCGCAGGGTCAAAGAATTTCTGCTGGAAAAAATGGTTGTCGCGAGAGACCAGCCGCACTGCATTCACCTTGAATCCGGCGGCCTGGGCCAGCGCCATGAACGCCAGATTGACCTGGTTCCCGTAAGCATAATTTCTGGAAAGGACATCGTCGGCGTTCTTGTTTTCCTTCAGCTCTTCGCGCTTTTGCTCCTTTTCCGTTTTCGATTCCTCATAGCTGACCATGCGAATTTCCTGCGAGCGAACATAGAGCTTTCTCAGTTTTTGCTCGTCCGTGTCGCCGGGAGCGAGCAAACGTTGCACTTCGCTTTTCGCGCGGCCGGACTTTTTCAGAAAGTCGTCATAGAGTTTCCCGTCCCGCTTGCCGACCGCCCTCCAGAAAGACCCCGCCTCGTAGAACCCGAAGGTGTAAAAAACAACGAAGCGACCCCGGATACTGTCTTCGGGCGGCGAAGACTCCTCCTCTTCGAATGCAGGAATATTTTCAAATTCGATGTGTAACGTACCGTCGGCATCGCGATTCGATCGAGGATCATTTGGGAGGCCCACCGTCAGATTGCGAAGGCTTGAACCCGGATAGGCGTGAAGTGTCAGATGAGCGCGGCGCACGAACAGGTCGCGTTGCACTTCCCAATCTCCAGCCAGGTAAGCGATTGGTTCGGTAATCATGTACCGGCCGGGACTTTTTATGACATCGGGAAAACCGGACTTCCAATGCAGGCGGTAGGTGTACTCAATGATGGTTCCGGCCTGCACGTTGGGAAGGATCAGAGTCTTCGCATTCAATTTATAACGCTTGGCTTTTACCATCTCCTTTTCAATTAGGCCGCCATTGTAATCACTGGATAGGCCCTGGGGAGTGACGGTGCGAGCGCGAATGTCCTCGACCTGCATGTATTTTGCAAAGTAGGGGATCTCAACGTTGGCGTATTTCGTGCCCTGTTCGCGGAACACTTTGATTCGTATTCTTATCGTTTCATTGGATTGCAGATTGTTCACATCGTGCCAGTAATCCAGAACCATGGCCGGTCCGCCGGGGAGCTTTGGGTTGTCCTCGAGCTTCAGGTCGCTGGGATCGATCGCGGTCCAGAAGCCGCTGTCCTGCCCGTGTATTGCGGCGGGCAAAAGCAGCGCTATGGAGGCGGCCGCTATCGCTATAACGAAGAACTTCCTTATGGTCGTGCCCATCGTTACGGATTCCTTTTTGGCTTGAAGTGCCTTGAGTGGACTGAACTTAGACCTGTCGGCAAAGCATGGCAAGCGACAAGAAGCGTCAGTAGGGATTGGTTCAAAATTGTCGCGCAATGTCGCGCGCTAAGCCGCAAGACCAGGCCCGGCGGTCTGCGAGGGGATGGTAGGATAGCAGCCAGCGGCGGGAGCCACGGTTTGCTGAATCCATTTCGCAATGCCCGGGGAATCGATCGGTGTTAGCGATAGCGCATCGCGGGGCGTCCGGATATGCCCCGGAAAACACGTTTGCAGCGTTTCGGCGGGCCGTTTCCATGGGGGCGGGGTTCATCGAGACGGACTTGCAGCTCTCGCGAGACGCGCGGTTGGTGGCCCTTCACGATGCTACGGTAAATCGGACCACCAACGGCCAGGGCGCAGTGCATGATATGACGCTGGCGGAATTGCGCAGGCTGGATGCCGGGTCGTGGTTCGGCAGCGAGTTTGCCGGCGAACGAATCCCGACGATCGAAGAAATACTGGAGTTCGCCAAGAAGCACGACGTGGTGTTCTATCTGGAGATGAAACCGTCCGGTTCGTGGGGCGGCGAGCACGCGCTGATCAGCGCATTACGGGAGTCGGGGGAGATTGCGCGCACCGTTGTGATTTCGTTCGATCCGGCGATTTTGGCCGGGGTTCGGAAAATCGAGCCGACGCTGATGACCGGACTGTTGTTCGAAGGGCAAATTCCTGAACCGTTAGACAAGGCGATCGAAATTGGAGCGCGCCAGCTGGCAGTACGCGGCGATCTGGTCACACCACGGTTATTGAAAGAAGCGCGCGGGCGCGATTTACAAGTTGTCTGCTGGACGGTAAACCATCCAGGGCATATGCGGCTGCTGGTGGAAGCCGGAGTCGACGGCATTATTTCGGATTATCCGGACAGGCTGCTGGAGCTTACGCGGCGCAAGGATGGCAGTTCGAGTCGCTAGTGACCACATCAAGCCCCATAAGCAACCGGTCCTATTGTCGTCGTTCCTCGCGTAGCGAGGAATCTCTCTTCTGTCGTGCTCGCCTTGGCCAGTCAGGTGTAAGCAGCTAACGCAGTTTCTTAAACAACGCCGCCAGTCGAGCGACTGACAATTCTTCCGCGCGCGCGGTTTCGGACAAGCCTAAATCCAGCAAAATTGCTTTTACCTTTTCGGGCACGGCAATTCCGCGCAAATTGTTGACCACTGTTTTTCGTTTCTGGGTGAAACATTTCTTCACGAAATCCAAAAATCGCCGGTCATCAAGAATGCCTAACTTCGCCTTGTCTCCGGGAAGTTTGAGCGAAACCAGCGCCGAGCCTACTTCGGGAGGCGGGCGGAAGGCACCCGGCGGGATTTCGAAAGCGATTGAAGGCACAGAAAAATATTGCGTAAGCACGGACAGGTAGCCGTAATCGCGCGTCCCAGGACGTGCCGCCAGCCGAAGCGCGACTTCAAGCTGGACCACGATATGGATTTCGTCGATCAGCTCCGCGAAGGAAAAAAAAAGATGCAAGATGGGTGACGTAATGTAATAAGGCAGATTGCCATAGAGACGAATGCGGCGTCCGGCGGCGATGGTTGAAAGATTGATTTCCAGCACGTCTCCAGGAACGATGGTGAGATTCGGAAACCTTCTGCCGAGCTGTTGCAGATGCGAGATTAACGACGGGTCAAGTTCCACGGCGTAAACGGGCGCCGCGGTGGCGGCCAGATATTCCGTCATTTCGCCGTGGCCAGCTCCAATTTCGATCCAGCAGTATGGCTTTTCGGCCGCGGCCGGACATCCATCGGAGTGACGTGAAACACGGATAACGCGCGCGATTCTTTCGCGCCAGCCCGCATCGTATAAGAAATGCTGTCCCAGCCGTTGCCGCGCCATGTCTGCCCTTTGCTGATTTTCGGTGCTCGCGAATGTGCGCTAAACTTGAGGCGTCCCGCCGCCGGTTGTTCTGTAAAAAGCGGTATCTGTAAGAGCGTACAAGAATTGCGGCTGAAATTATGAGAATCCTCTTTGCGGCGTCCGAAGGTCTTCCATTCTCGAAGACCGGAGGTCTCGCCGACGTGGTCGAGGCGCTTCCCAAAGCTTTGGTCGCACGTGGCCATGAAGTGGCCGTGGTGCTGCCGCGATACCGGGGAACGCGGTCCAATGCGGCAATAATTCCAAGTCTGACTGTACCGATGGGAAATCGCCTGCGATTTCCCGCTATCGTCGATGGAACGCTGCTGAATGGCGTTCGCTACTTTTTCGTGGACGATCCCGCCTACTTCGATCGCGACGGAATCTACGGAAATTCCGCAGGCGATTTCGCGGACAATGGCGAACGCTACAGCGAATTTTGCCGGGCCGCGATCGAAATCGCGAAGCATGTTTGGCCAACAGATGTTTTTCATTGCCATGACTGGCAGACAGCGCTGCTGCCGGTTTTGTTGCGGACCGTCTATGGTGATGACCCGGTGATGAAGGATCTGCCGGTGGTATTTACGATTCACAATATGGGTTACCACGGACAATTCCGCCGCGAAGTTCTTGCGCGCGCGGGAATTCCGGAAATACTCTTCAATCCCGGTGCGCTAGAATTTTATGGCGATGTGAATTTATTGAAGGGCGGCCTGGTCTATTCCGACTATCTAACGACGGTCAGCCCGCGCTACGCGCAGGAAATCCAGACGCCGGAATTCGGCTACGGCTTGGATGGAGTGGTTCGCAGCCGTGGAGACCGCGTGGTGGGAATTTTGAACGGAGTGGATTACACGGCATGGAATCCGGCGAGAGATTCTTTCATTGCCATGAAGTATTCGGCCAAGGATCTGGCCGGGAAGCAGGTCTGCAAGCAGGACCTGCTGAATACGTTCGGCTTGGCGAATGACAATCCACACCGCGCGGTGCTGGGAATCGTCTCGCGGTTCGCCGACCAGAAGGGCTTCGATTTGATTGCCGATCGCGCGCACGAAATGCTGCAGGAAGAGGTGCTGATGGTGGTGCTGGGTACGGGTGATAAGCGCTATGAGGAATTATTCCGCGCACTGGCGAATGCCTATCCCGGTCGTGTGGGTTTCAAATTCGCGTACGACAATGTCCTCGCGCACAAGGTGGAAGCCGGAGCGGACATTTTCCTTATGCCCTCGCGTTATGAGCCCTGCGGGTTGAATCAGATTTACAGCCTGAAATATGGTACCGTCCCAGTGGTACGGGCCACAGGCGGACTCGACGACACGGTGGAAAATTTCGATGTCGAGCATGGCACCGGCACTGGCTTCAAATTTACCGAATATACCGGAATGGCGTTTTTGTACGCGGTCAAGCAGGCGCTGCAGCATTATGCGGACGAGCGCATCTGGAAGCGTATTCAGTTGAACGGAATGGTCAAGGATTTTTCCTGGAAGACACCGGCTGCGGAATACGCCAAGATCTATGAGGCGGCGCGCGCAGTACGGGGCCTGGGCCAGCCGGCACGAAACCAAATACCTGTTGCAACATCTAATTAGAGGAGAAGGAGACAGCGGAAAAGGGGTTTTGCGGTATCCCGCTGAAAGCAAACCACATGGCAGATAATATTCTCACGGTGAATGACGGCAACTTCGAATCTGAAGTGCTGACGGCAAGCAGCGCGCAGCCGGTTTTGGTCGATTTTTGGGCGGAATGGTGCCGCCCATGTCACATGCTGGCGCCGACGGTCGCGGAAGTTGCCCACGACTACGCCGGGAAGCTGAAAGTGACCAAGCTAAACGTCGATGAGGCGATGAATTCCGCCGGACGCTACAACATCCGCGGCATTCCGACTTTGCTGGTTTTCAAGAACGGTCAGGTGGTCGAACAGATCGTGGGCGCGGTGCCCAAGGATCAGATCACCAAGGCCATCGATCGCCACGTCGGTTAATTCAAGACAGTGAAAATCTGGCGCGCGAAGTTTGTTTCTTGAGCTTGCGCGCCTTTTCCTTTCCCGCAGGATAAATCACAAGGAGATTCCCGTGCCATCGCGCGCCAAGCGCAAATCCGAAGTCTCGCGTTGCCGCTGGGCGTCCAACGAATGGAACATTCCTTATCACGATGCGGAGTGGGGCGTTCCGGTTCACGATGAGCGGGTGCTGTTTGAGTTTTTGATATTGGAAGGCGCGCAGGCTGGACTGAGCTGGGACACGATTCTTAAAAAACGAAAACGCTATCGCGAGGTCTTCGACGACTTCGACGTTCCGCGTGTCGCTCGTTACGACCGGAAGAAAGTTCGCTCGTTGCTGGCAGATGCCGGAATCGTGCGCAACCGTTTGAAAATTTCAGCGACCATTGATAACGCCCGCGCATTTCTGAAAGTTCAGAAAGAATTCGGCAGCTTCGACAAATACATTTGGCAATTTGTGGGTGGCAAACCGAAACGCAATAAATGGAACGCGCGAGACGGCATTCCTGCAAAAACCGCCGAATCAGATGCCATGAGCAAAGATTTGAAAAAACGCGGGTTTCGTTTTGTGGGTTCGACGATTTGTTATGCGTTCATGCAGGCCATCGGCATGGTGAACGACCATGCGAGCACCTGCTTCCGTTACAAGCAATTGTCAAAAACTGACGACCTGGTCAAAACGCGGTTCGTTTAGAACGCGCGACGCGTATTATTTCGAGCTCGGCTTAGTGTCCGGCTTGGGGGCTTCTGGTTTCGCCGCCGGTGCGGCGTCCGTCTTTGGCGCTATGGATAACAACTCCACTTCAAAAATCAGCGTGGAGTTCGGCCCAATATCCTGACCGGCGCCGCGATCACCGTAGGCCAGATCGGGAGGCACAAATAATTGCCATTTCGATCCGACTGGCATCAACTGCAACGCTTCATTCCATCCTTTGATGATTTCGCCCACTGAAAACGTGACTGGTTGGCCGCGCTTGTACGAACTATCGAATTCTTTGCCATCGATTAACGTGCCGCTGTAGTTACATGTGACTTTGTCGCCGGGAACCGGTTTGGGTCCGTTACCCTCCTTTTCAATCTTGTACTGCAATCCGCTGGGCAGTGTTACTACGCCGTCTTTTGTTTTGTTGGTGGCAAGAAACTCAGAGCCTTCCTTTTTGTTGGCAGCGCTAATCTGCTCCAGTTTCATCTGCTGCTTGGCGCGAACTTCGGTGGCCAGCGCCGTGAGTGCGGCCTTGGCCTCCTCATCTGTCAGCAGCGATTTGTTGCCCGCGAGGGCATCGTGAATTCCGCGAGCCAAGCTGGCCGAGTCCACGTCGACTTCATCTTTCTGGAGGCCCTTTGCGATATTCTGGCCGATAGCGTAGCTGGCCTTTTGCTTGGCGGTTTGCAGAGGAGCCGCGACCGTGGCCGGGCGCTTCGCGCCGGTTGCTTGCCCGGTTTTCGGGGCGGTGGAAGTTTGTGCTCCGCTCGTGGACTTGGAACCAGTCGCTGGCTTCGCCGGTGCCGATGCCGCCGGCGCTTGTTGCGACCCTGAGGTCGAAGATTGTTGAGCGAGTGCTGCGTCAGCCGACGCCAGCCCGATCGCAAGAAAAGCTGTCACTACAATGGATCGTTTTGTCATGGATTTATTGTCCCATTGGTTCGGCTGCACCGCAAATTGCAACACGGTGAGCAATACTGGCTGCGTCACTTGCGTTGCTAACCCACCCATCGTAGGATTTTATTTCTTCTATTCCTTCACAGTTCATGTTTCTTGAGAAGCGAGGGAACGGTGTGGGCACGGAAAGGTTTTGAGCGATGAAATCGGTGGTGGTGGTCGGTGCGCAGTGGGGAGACGAAGGCAAGGGTAAGGTCGTCGATTATCTTGCCGGGTCGTTTGATTACATCGTGCGCGTTGCGGGTGGGCATAATGCCGGGCACACCGTAATTATCGGGAAGGACAAGCACGTTCTGCAGCTCATCCCGTGCGGAATTCTTCGTCCCAAGCAGCAGGCGGTGATTGGTATGGGAGTGGTTGTGGATCCCGGTGCGCTGGTCAATGAGATCGAGACGCTGGCCAAATCCGGCATCGACGTTTCGGGACGGCTGCATATCAGCAATCGCGCGCATCTGATTTTTCCCTATCACCGGGAATTGGACAGGGCTGCGGAAAGCGCGCGTGGCGCGAACAAAATCGGCACCACGTCGCGCGGTATCGGTCCTGCGTACGAAGACAAGATGGCGCGGCGCGGTCTGCGCATGTGCGATTTGCTGGATCCGGCGTTGTTTCGCGAAAAGGCGGCGCGTGTTGTCGCTGAAAAAAATCGGTTGGCGAAGGGCGCGTATGGCGCGGACATTGATTTTTCGCATGAAGTTGAAGAAACGCTGAAGCTGGGGAAAAAAATCCGCGGCTACATTTGCGATTCCGCGGAGCTGGTGAATCGCGCTTTAGACGAAGGAAAATCCGTGTTGTTTGAAGGCGCGCAGGGCACGATGTTGGACATTGACCACGGAACTTATCCGTATGTTACGAGTTCCAGCGCGATTTCTGGCGGTGCGACCACCGGGGCCGGAGTGGCACCGACTAAAATCAAGCATGTGCTGGGAATCTCCAAGGCGTACACCACTCGGGTGGGCGGCGGACCGTTCCCAACGGAAATGCCGGACCTGGACGCGGAAGAAGTGCGCAAACGCGGTAAGGAATTTGGCGCGGTTACGGGACGTCCGAGACGTTGCGGCTGGCTCGATCTTGCGGTGTTGCGCTACGCCAAGATGATCAACGGTATCGATTCGCTCGTGGTAACCAAGCTGGATGTATTCGATACGCAGCGCGAAATCCAGGTTTGCGTCGGTTACAAATACAAGGGCAAGCCGATTCATGAGATGCCAGCGCTTGCGGAAGAGTACGAGCACGTCACGCCAGAATATAAGACTTTGCCTGGATGGAGCGATCCGACTTTCGGTGTGAAGGATGCGAGCAAACTCCCCAGTGCGGCACTCGACTATTTGCGCTTTATCGCTGATTTTCTGCAAGTGGAAATTGGCATGATCTCGACTGGCCCGGAGCGCGATGCTACGATTATTCCTGAAGGCACGCTACTGGCGCGCTGGCTGTAGGCCTTACGGCCGGAAACCACAGTCTCTGATTTCGAGCGAAGGCGAGCCGCCCAGACCCCTAGTTACTTAACCTGTACTAAAAAATGATTAGTAATAAATAATTTCGGGCAATTCGTGGTGAAGAGCCGCGGTACCTGGCGGGCTAGCAGCAAAGCGAATCGGAAAAAAACCCGAAGATTCGCATTGCGGTGCGTTCCAGGTTGGTCGAATGGCAGGATCAAGGGCCGCCCGGAGTGGAAGTGTGGCAACCGAGTTGTTGCTAGTTCGCGGGTTTCCGTTAAGCTTTAGCGATGATTGGTTATCGAGAGGCGCGGGAGTTGGTCATCGCCAGGGTGGCGGGGCTGGGTGGTGTTGTGGAGACGGAGTCTGTTCCGTTGCCGGAGGCGCTTGGCCGGGTTTTGGCACACGATATTGTGAGTGACCGCGATTATCCTCCGTTTGACCGCTCTATTCGCGATGGATACGCAGTTCGAGCCGCCGACACGCATCCCGGCGCGCAACTGAGATTCACGGGGGAACTCAAGGCCGGCGATACGCCGTCGATTTCTGTTTCTGCTGATAGCTGCATACAAATTATGACTGGTGCGCCGCTGCCTGCTGATGCGGACGCTGTGGTCATGATCGAGCACACTTCGCGCGAAGGAGACCTCATCACGCTCGATCGAGGCGTAAAAAATGGGCAGCATGTTGTTCGAAGAGGCAGCGAACAGGCCGCTGGCGGTATCGTCCTTGCAGCGGGAGCACGCATTGGCTTTGCGGAAATTGCCGCGGCTGCGCAAGTGGGCGCGGCGCATCCTGTGGTGACGCGCAAGCCGCGCGTCGCGGTCCTCTCTACCGGTGACGAAGTCGTGGACTTTGCGTCTGTTCCTGGTCCGTTTCAAATCCGCAACAGCAACTCCGTCTCGCTGGCGGCGCAAATCTCGCTGCTGGGCGCCGAGGCGGTGATTCTGGGCAATGCGAAAGATAGTCTCGATGAGCTGCGCACGAAGATTTCTGCGGGACTGGAAGCCGACGCGCTGATCCTGTCAGGCGGCGTTTCGATGGGGAAATATGATCTGGTGGAGCCGGTGCTGCGCGAATTTGGCGCGGAAATCATTTTTGATGCGGTTGCCATTCGCCCGGGAAAGCCGGTAGTTTTCGCGATTTGTAAGGGCAAGGCGGTTTTTGGACTTCCTGGCAATCCGGTTTCGACCATGGTTACATTCGATCTGTTTGTGCATCCAGCCATTGATATTCTGGCTGGCGCGGAGCCTCGGCCACTGCCGTTTGTTCAGGCCAGGCTTACTGCGCCGCTGACGGAAAGGCCCGGTCTAACGCACTTTTTGCCTGCGCAGATCTCGTGGCGCGGCGAGACGGCACACGTTTCGCCGATTGCGTGGCAAGGGTCGGGTGACGTTGTGGCTATGGCACATGCAAATTGTCTTATGGTTGTGCCGCCTGAGCGCGAGAGGATAGACGCGGGCGAGGCAGTGCACGTTTTGACGCGCGGCATTTGTTAGTCCGCGGCAGCTTCTACGCCGACGTTTTTTGTGGCGTTGACTTGGGCGCACAGCCAGGAGTGGCTGTGCTACTAAGAGCCGGACTAAAGCCCGGCACTACGAAGAACGAATGACACTGAGCCGCAGCGGTGCTGCGCCGCCACACGACCCGACTTCGGTGCGTCGTTGGGGTTCGGATCACGGCAGGCCCGCGGGATATAACGTCGTGGCGAGATTTTATGTACGTGTATCGGGGAGATTCTGAACAGTGGCGAAACTTTCGCACTACGACAAGCGCGGGAAAGCGCGGATGGTGGATGTCACCGCGAAGGCGGTTACGCAGCGAGCCGCACGCGCGCACGCTTTCGTCAAGATGTCTCCGCGCGTTCTGGCGGCGGTGCGCAAACTTAAGAATCCCAAGGGTGATCCGCTAGAGGTGGCGCGGATTGCCGGGATCTCGGCGGCCAAACGGACTTCGGAGTGGATACCTCTTTGTCACCCACTGCCGCTCACTTACATTGATGTGCACCCCAGCGTGTGCAAAAATGGCGTGGAGATACGCACGCAGGTAACCGCCGCCGCCCAGACCGGGGTCGAGATGGAAGCACTGGTCGCTGCCGCTGCCGCCGCCCTCACGGTGTATGACATGTGCAAAGCGCTCGATAAAAGCATCGAAATTGCTGAGCTATATTTAGTGGAAAAGACCGGCGGGAAAAGCGGCGATTACCGCCGCAATAGTGGTGATCGCAGCAGCCAGAAAGTCCAGGGAACTACGCGCTCCGCGAAACGTTAATGACCGCACACGCTGCAAAAACGGTTCGGTTGCTGGTCGCGGAGGACAATCCTCTGGTCCGCGACCTGATTCAAAAGGGGCTCGATCCTCACTGTGAAGTGGTGATCGCGGAGGATGGTGGCGACGCGTTGCTCAAAGTGATCGATGAGCCGCCTGACGTGATTCTTTGCGACTACAAAATGCCGGGTCTGAACGGCCGCCAGCTTTTTGAGAAATTGCGCGGACGGGAACAGACGCGGCATATACCGTTTTTGTTTATGGCCAGCCGCGGGGATATCGAAGAGCGGCTTCGTCCGCTGATTGACGGCGTGGAAGACTTCGTCGCCAAACCGTTTCTGGTGAAGGACCTGATTCGCATCACCAAAAAGGTTCTGGACCGCATTCACCTTGAAAAATTGCAGAAGCGGGCTTCGCGTCCTGGCGTGATACAAGGGCGCCTGGAAGAAATGAGTATGACTGACCTTCTGCAGTCGCTCGAAATGGGGCAGAAGTCCTGTCGGCTGGTGGTGCGGCACGATGGCGAACAGGGGGAGCTCTTTTTTGCGTCCGGGCAGTGCCGCGACGCGCAAATCGGCAGCGTCGAAGGGGACGACGCCGTCTATAAAGTTATTTTGTGGACCGCTGGCGAATTCGAAATCGACTTTAACGCGGCTAGCGCTTCTTCGCGTACGACGACGACGCGTGGCACAACCGGCCTGCTGATGGAAGCTATGCGCTTGATGGATGAAGCCAGCCGCGATGCTGTAGAAACTCCTTAGTCGCTCCTCGCTGATCGCTATACACTCAATTTCATGAATGTGGCCGTCATCACGATCAGTGACAGCGTTGCGCGCGGCGAACGCCAGGACGCTTCGGGGCCGGCGGTGAAAGCGCGTTGCGAAGAATTGAAATTCAACGTTGTGTCGTCGCATGTCCTGCCGGACGATGCAGCGCAAATACAGGCGCTTCTGGGCGAACTCGCCGACGGGCGGAGTGTCGATGTCGTTTTGACTACCGGCGGCACCGGAATCGGGCCGCGCGATTGCACTCCGGAAGCCACGCAAGTGATTGCGGACCGTCTGGTACCGGGCATGGCTGAAGAAATGCGCCGCAAGGGGCTCGAACACACGCCGCGCGCGATTTTGTCGCGCGGCGTGGCTGCGATTCGCGGCAGCACGCTTATTTTGAATCTGCCGGGAAGTCCCAAAGGCGCGGTTGAATCGCTCGACGCAGTTGCGGCACTGCTGCCCCATTCGGTTCAGATCATTCATGGGGCGCGACATGACTAACGTGCGCTTTCCGCGCGAACTTACCCTAGAATGGCGAAGCGCTCGCGCCTTGCTATAGGGAGTCCCATGGAACTTCACGAACAACGAACGAGACCTGCGCCGTGGTCCGAGATCCGGCGAAACGCAAAACACAACTGGGCGCTGCCGTTTGCGGCGCTGGAATGGTTTTGGGAATGGGTGGCTTACCGGCTGGGCAATTGGAAGTTTCTGCATGTCGTGAACTATCTGCGCAGTTTCGGGATTATCGTAGCGGTAGCATTTTATTTTTCCGAATCCGGTGATCGGCTGAAACAGAAGCATTATCAGGCTTGGCAAGTCATCAACACTGCGCAGGGAAAAGGCGGCAACGGGGGCCGGCTGGACGCGCTGCAGGAACTGAATGAAGACCACGTGCCGTTGGTCGGAGTCGATGTATCCGGCGCTTTTCTGCAGGGCCTGCGTCTGGAAAAAGCGAATCTGGCGCGGGCCAATTTGAACGCGGCTGACGTGCGCAATGCTGTGCTTCCGGCCATTGATTTCAGCGATGCCAATATGCGCTCGGCGAATTTCTGGGACAGCAATTGCCGAGGCGCATCATTTCGAGGGGCGACCCTGGACGACGCCGATTTTTCCGGTGCGGATTTGAGCCTCGCGGACTTCAGCGGCGCGACGCTTGCGAACGCCGACTTAAGTAATGCGGACCTGCGCGGCATTGGATGGTCGAAAATCGCAAATATAAAAGGCGCGAATATCGCTGGTATAAGAAACGCGCCGGAAGGATTCGTCGCGTGGGCTTTGAAAAACGAGGCGTTGCAAACCGCGCCGGAAAATCACTGACGCTGCTGTTTAGGCGAGCTGTTCATGGGTGACCGGCTGCGGTCTTTTCGGTGCGAGATCACCGCCGGTCGGAAGCAGGGTCATCTTGTAATGCAGGCGCAGTATGGCCAGGCCGACGAAGGAAATTTTGTGATCGACACGAAGAGTATTTTCCTCGTCCACGTAGACATGAAACAGCTCGTGCAAGGAACGGAAATTGCGCGCGCGGCAATGATCGGGGCCGGACTCGATTACGCGATAAAAACCGGAACGTCCGAAACCTGAGCCGGAGGAGTCCAGTTGGAACGAGTGATCAGGATTTGCCGACGGCCGCAAATAAACGCTGCTGCTTCCATAGCAGGGAAAAGTCACTTTCACGCAAGGGTTCACTTCGTCCGGAACTTTAGTGATGGAGTACAAGCCCGCATAGATGACTTTGCCGGTGGATTTGAATCTCCGCAGCCAACCGGTGTGCACCAGGCGTCCCGTGCCGGACTCGCGGAGTTGCACAATTTCGCTGGTCATGCCCTTGGCCACTTCGAGCGACGAAATGGGGAAATTCAGCTGGTCCATGCGGCGGCTGATGAATTCCACTAACAGCCAGAGAACAAATTTGCCGGCGAAGTAGACTTCGCTCCAGACTTCCAGGCGGTACAGCGCGGCGTGTTCGTAGAAGTGCCGGATGCGTGGGTCAACTTGATCAGGATCGAAAGATGGTCCGCGCAGCGCTGCAAAATCTTCGATCAGGCCGGCGTCGGGTGGTTGGCTCAATGCAAGTTTTTCTTCCTGAGCAATGCGCTGGTAAACGCCGGTGCCGATGACGCCGGGTTTTCCGAGTACGCAATCGAGCCACGGCGCATCGCATTTGCGAATCCTGCGGCCGGTCAGACGAACCAGCCATTCAATGCAAATTTGCAGCAGCAGGCCGAGAGCGGAATAGATAGCCGAACGAACACCTTCGGGCTGCTCTTCGATACAGACCCGCGGTTTCTCGCGCGGCGGGGAGGAAGTATGGGCTTGTGAACTCACGCTGGAGGGATTGTCTCACTGTTGCGCGATGCTGGAGCGATCTGCTTGTTGAAATTGTGCTTCGCGTGGCACTGCAGTTGGCTCAGGTGGTGGCCGCGGCACTACGCTCGATGGACCGAGCGGAATCCCTGCAAACAGCGCTTTGCGGTTTCCAACTCCGAAAACCGGCTGCCTTCCTGTTCGACCAAGTAATACTCAATTCCGCCGCCATTTTCCGCGGCGTGAAAGAGCGCTTTCCAGTCGGCCACACCCTCGCCGAATAAGACGGAAAATTTTTTGGCTGCCTCCGGCGACCAATCTTTGCAATGCATGGAGCGGATGCGTCCCGGGTTCGCCTTGATCCACGCGACTGGATCGGCGCCAGCTTCAATGCACGTGCCTACATCGAGCTGCAGCATCACGGAGGGTTTGGTATTTTTCGCCAGGGTTTCTATCGGGCGAGCTCCATCGGACACGGTGAATTCCAGTTTATGATTGTGATAACCGACTTTCAGGTCGTCGCGGTCCAGTTTTTCCGCTGCTGCGTTTAGGGTATTCGCTACTTCGCGCCACCCATCCGACCCCGGCTTGGCGTGGCAACTGGCCATAACCATATATTTACTGCCAAGAATCAGATTGAGTTGCCGCGCGTGTTGCAGTTTATCGCCGCTGAAATAGTCGTTATCGTTGTGCGTGGAAAAGCAGCGAATCTTCAATTCGTCCAGCAGCTTGCGCATGTCCTTGGCTTGCGCTTCGCTCCACGCAAAATATGGCGCATAAAATTCCAATCCCTCATAACCCATCGCGGCAACTGCGCGGACGGTCCCCACCGGATCTTTGCCCAGCGCATCGCGCACCGAGTACATTTCCAGTCCAACAGGAATGGCGTTTGCGCCCGGCACGCCTTGCGCATCTGGCAGACGCAGGGCCCATGGCAGCATCGCCCCCGCCGCCGTAAATTTCCGCCTCGTCCACATTTAGGAGCCCTTGTCTCCTAGTCTTTGTCCAGATATTCGCCGGGCACGTCGTCTTCGGGGACTTCGTGGTTGTGAACTTCGCCTTCGCCGGCGTCGCCGGCGTCTTCCACGCCTTTTACCACCTCGGCTTCGAACGAATTTCCTTCTTCGAGGAGCTCATCCACGCTCTCGGAATTCGCGCGTCCGGCGTTCGAAAGGCCCTGCAGATCGCCTGACTGCCCGCCGGAGCGCGCACCCAGTCCCGCCGGCTCGAACGTCACCGTATCCACGATTTCGCTTTTTCCGCGCCCGCGTTTCCCGGGTGCACTGGCTGTTTTTGTCGTGGCGGTATTTCTGCCAAGAGGGTTCCGGTTGGCTGTCTTCTTACTGCCGGTCTTGGCTCGTACCGCAGCTTTTTTCGACGCAGTTTTCTTTACAGCAGCCTTCTTCGCAGACTGCTTTTTCGGAGCTGCTTTCTTCTTGCCTTGATTTCTCTTGGTTTTCCTTTTGGTAGCCATACGCGCAGTGTATCATCACTCGTCCCGATTCATTTATCGGCGATATTTATCACAGGAAGACCAGTTGAGAGCACGCCCGGTACTGCTTGCATTCCCCGCTGCCTGTATTACCCTTAGGAAGTTCGCCTTAGAAAATTCGCTTTAGAAAGTTCGCAGCCAGACTGAACCGACTCCATGCCGGAAATCACTGCTAACACTCTTGTTTTTGGATTTATCTGGTATGTGGCGTTTTTATTTTCCACCACATGCCACGAAGCCTCGCACGCGCTGGTTGCAAAACTTGGCGGCGACGACACCGCAGAACGCGGCGGGCAGATCACACTGAATCCCGTTCCGCACATTCGTCGCGAGCCTTGGGGCATGGTGGTCGTCCCGCTGGTTTCCTTCCTGGTATTCCAGTGGATGATTGGCTGGGCGAGCGCCCCTTTCAATCCTGAATGGCAATCGCGTCACCCGCGCCGCGGCGCATTGATGGCGCTTGCGGGCCCTGCGGCGAATTTCTCGTTGATGCTGATCGCGGCAGTCCTCATTCGAGTTGGTGTTGGTTCAGGATGGCTGGCCTCATCGCCTTATGCGCGCCCCGGCATGCTGGACATCATCCTAGATGCGTTCTTCCGGCTGAATCTCCTGCTCGGGGTATTCAATCTTTTTCCGGTGCCTCCGCTCGATGGCAGTAGTGGGATTATGTTTTTCATGGGCGAAGACACGGCCAGGCGATACATGAATTGGCTGCGTACGACGCCATATCGAAGCTTGGGGATTCTGGCGGCGCTTCTGGCTTTTCGTTATTTTTATCCTCCCGTGGAGGCGTTTGCGACGCAGCTACTGCTAAACACGAAGTTCTGAGCGACCCGGCGTTGACGCCGTGCATTTTGGACGCAATAAACCATGCGAATGCAACGGCAGAGGAACTTTTTTACAGGTTGTACTCGGAGTCGGGCCAGCGAGGCTGCGCGAAAAGGCCACCATCCACGCCGAGCGTTTGGCCGGTGATGAACGAGGCTCGATCGCTGAGAAGGAATTCTACAGCGTTGGCGACATCGTCGGGCGTGCCAATGCGCCGTAACGGAGTGAGTTTGGACCATGATTTTGCGAAGTCGGCCAGCTCATTTTTAGTTCGCTCGGTCTCAATGGCACCGGGGGCGACGCAGTTAACGCGGATTCCGTACGGACCCAACTCCAATGCAGCGGATTTGGTGAACATTTCAATACCGCCCTTGCTGGCGGTGTAACCGGAGAGATTTGGGAAAGGAACCTTGTTACAACCCGATCCAATATTCACGATCGCTCCGGAGCGGAGTTCCTTCATGTTGCGGGCCGCGCGTTGCGTGCAAAGATAGCAGCCTTTCAGATTTGTGGTGATCACGCGATCCCACTCAGTTTCTTCGACTTCGAGAAGCGGCTTCCAGACTTGAACGCCGGCGTTGTTGACCAGCGCGTCGATCCTGCCGAAGGCTGAAAGGATTTTTTCGAACATTGCGTCAACGTCCCCGGAATTGCCGACGTTGGCGTAAACGCTGATGACGCGGCTTCCGTCTTTTTGCAATTCTTCGGCCAGGCGGTCGGCTGAGTCGGACTCCACCTTGTAATTGATCGCCACGTCATATCCGCAGTGCGCCAGACGCGAGACGATAGTTTTGCCGATTCCGGAATTTGCTCCGGTGACGAGTGCTGACGGCCGCGCGGTCATTCCATGTCCCTATCCAATCAGTATCGGATTTTTACGATGCCAATACTAACTCCAAGACAGTTTTTCTGAGAAATTGATTCGGACTCGGCCCGCTGAATATGCAAAGCACTGGTGAGGCAATAGATTCCACGGTGGAACCAAGGAACACCCGTGTGGTTGCAGACCTGACTACCGACCTTCGATGTAGCCGGAAATCGCGCCACACACCGCGAAGCCAACTCAATGAATCGACAATACGGCGCGCCGACGGGAGCGGATGAGGTGGTTGAGAGGTTCGGAATAAAAGCGAGCGACGGCCTCGCCAAAGAGAGCAGACGAGACGATGACCACGAGAAAGAGTAACGGCACGGCGAACATGGGTTTGCCGGCGAGAAGGAAGAGATGGAAGAACGCGAAGACGACGAACATATGAGTAAGATACACCTCGTAACTACGCTGACCGAGCTGAGCCAGAGGCCGCAGGATGCCCGGACTCTTCCAGTTGCTCCGAGAAGCGGCAGTAATGAGCATGCAGGTGCCCAGCGCGAGAATGGTCATGTCGAGTCCGCAGCGCTCAAGGGCCATGTTTGCGGGTTGAGCAGCAAAACAGAGGATGAAAATCAGGAGCGCTGATCCCACTACGGCGAGTCCGCGGAGTGCACGGGTTGAAAGCGGAAAGCGTGCCACAGCAAGAGCGGTGAGGCAACCGAGCGCGATAGCATCCATACCGCCGAGGTAGGAGTATTGTTTCCAGATTTCGTTGCCGTTCGCCAGGAGGGTTCGCGCAAAGGGACCGAGAGCGACAAAGATTGCCAGCAATAGAACGAACAATTTTCCGCGAGCGAATAACCTGCTTACGATGGGGAAGAAGAGATAGAACATTTCTTCGACGGAAAGCGACCAGAGAATGTCCCAGTTACCGGGAAGATAGCCGCGGCTGGCCTCGAGGACGTTCACATGGAACGTGAGGGCGGCAAGTAGAGCGCGCGAGATGCCGCCGGTCTTTGCACAGACGATGAAGTCCTGGAATCGCCCGAAATGAAGGGTGGTGAGCGCAGCAAGAAGAAGCAGGAGCAACGGCACGATGCGGGCAAAGCGCGTCAGATAAAAACCGCGCAGGCTAACCTGAGAGAGTTTTCCCCAGCGCCGAAGCGCTGTCGAAGTAATCAGGAAGCCAGAGACGGCGAAGAAAATCTGAACGCCGTCCTGACCGTTCCAGACAAGCGAGCCGATGAGCTGACGAGGTAAACCGGCGGCGTAAGGGATTTTTGCGATCAGCAGGCGCATGTTGACGTGGTTCATGAGTACGAAAAAGATTGCCAGGCCACGGAGCAGATCTACGCCGTCGATTCTTGCGCCAGGTGCCGTGGTTGGTTTCTCGGAAAAGGTCACAGAACATCTTGCATGACGGGGAGAGGAAGCGCCCCCGATTGAACGAGGCGCTGTTTGGTAATCGGCACCGGCGGTCGCGAGGAGGGTCGCCGAGGACTGGCCACGAGGTTCGAGCGCTTAGTCTCGTGTAAACGGTAACCGCGAGACAAGCGTCAGTGCCGCTGAGCTAAAAAGAAAAAAGGCCGCCAGAGTGGCCGGCCTCCTGTTAGCTATGGGAACGGTTCATTGCTGCTTATGGTTTGTGATGTCCAAGCACGCACAGCGTTACTTGGGAGCAGCCACGTGGAACAGCAAAGCGCGTGTGACGGAAGAACGCGATGCATCGAGATCCTGGAGGCTGACGAAGAGACGCGTAAGAGAGTCCTGCTCTTCCTGGGAGCGGTGGTCGCGGTCGGCGAGGAAGGCTGCACGCACCTTATCGAAAGAAGCTAGATCCTTGACTGCGTACCAGACGAAGTGAGTGAAGTCACCATCGGTGCGTACTTCCTCAACGGCGAGACCGTAGGCAAGAACAACGCCGTCGGCAGCAAGTTTTTCAAAAACGGGCTTGTTGTACTTTTCCCATGCCTTGCGGTAATCAGCGGCCATGCCGGGCGCCACCTTAACGTAGTTAAAGCGAGTAAACGGCAGTAACCCGGAGGCGGACGAGGGAGAAAAGCCGATCACCAGATCGCGAGTGAGATAGTCATGAACCTTGCTCAGGTCCGCGACCTCGCCGAGACGAGCGGTGAGCGAGGCGGTTGGTTTCATGCCCTTTTTTACGGCACCGGACTTGCCGGCTTCTTCATTGAGCTTGGCGATCTGCGCGCGCATTGCGGAATCGACTTTTTCGACTCCCGCAAAATCGGCGACGGCGTACCAGATCATATGAGTCGCGTCGCCAGGGACACGGAGCAATGGAGTGTCAACACCCCAGGCCAGAACGACGCCATCGGCCATGAGTTTGTCGCGTACCGGTTGTCCTACGGTTTTCACCAGGTCCATGAATTCATCTTCTTTACCGGGGTTAACGGTGTATTCGTACCAGAAAGTGAGCGGCTGCATCTGGGGTTGCGATTGTTGTGCGGCACTGGAAATGCATGACAGCAGAATTACAAAAAGACCAAAAAACAGGCGCGTTTTCATTTTCTTGAGTTTCTCCGTGAATTTGGTTCGCCTGCACCGGGTAAGTACGTTTGAATCTTTTTTGCAAGCGCGGACACTAAGAGCAGGCGCTCAGGGTCATCGCTGTAAAGTAGCCGATTCGAAATTGCGTATCTTTTAGCACCAGCGAGGAGCCGCGTCAAGAAGTCGAAAAGCCGTGTCGAAAAGCCGGGTGGCATCCAATCTCCAGTGTGGCCACTCTTCGATGCTGTACCTAGTCTGTACTTTCGGCCAGCTGCTTGCCATTGCGCATGTATCTACCTTCCGTTCCACGTCCAGCGAAGGGGTTCTGCTGGGCCTGACGAGTTTCGCACCGCGCCGCTCTGGGGCGTGGGACAGCGATTGTTCTTTCTACACAATGGTCGCGCGACTCCCGCCAATGGCGGATTGCTGGCCGCCATTCAAGACCACGCCAGCTCGGGGTCGGAAGCCAATGTTGTCATCGGCCTGAACGAGCAGTAGAAGCAGGACTTGCTGAACTTTCTGCGACGATCGCTGTAGGAAAATCTTCGTTGCGCACTCCGGGCACTTTGGATACGCGTTGAATGCCCGACGCGATCAGTGGCTTGCGTTTGAGGCGAATCGGCTGGGAAGCGAAGGCGTGGCCTCCCGCGGCATGGTGCGGTGAATCCAGGCTTCGGCGGCAATCAGGTGGAGCACAAATCCAATCCAGAATGCCGTACCAAAGAATTGCGTTGGCGTCAGGCCGGACAGCGGGCTGGTGGCGAAGAAGATCCCGATGATGGGGCGGATGGTGGCGACGGCAAGGCCGATCGCATACGCTCGAATCATCCACTGCCGATGCAGGATAGTTTCGCGCCTGCTGATGTGCCACACAGCCTTGCTTAGCGCGAAAAGGAAAAATAGCGCAAACAGAATTGTGGCTGCGGCCTGGTTGACGCCGCCGATCGATTGCATGGTGAAGCTCATCAGCAACGCTGAGATTCCGATGATCAATCCGCACGTCACAAGAATGCGGCCGTTCCAGCGATGCCACTGAAGATGCCGCGCGCGAATCGATTTGCTGAATTGAAATGGCCCCAGAATCATGAACAACAGGCCAGGAACAATATGGATCATGGTAAGGACGGCGTCGCGGGCGAATACTTCGTCCAGTGCTACAAACTGCGCGCCTCTGGAACCGTGCGCAACCGCGGGCCCAGGGTAGCCGTTAGCAAGAATTGGGCCCAGATAAACAATCCTACGGACGGCAACGGCCGCACCGATGAACGCCAGAAAAATTACTGCGCTCCACAACGCCCGACGCATGCGAACTCCAGGGTCCATGCTTCTTATTACGCGGAACTCGCTACGCGTGTTTCAGTAATATTCAGCTAGCGACAAATTTTTCCAAGGGCTCCCAATAGTGAATCTTCCATCCGTGCAGGAGATTTTCCGCGTCGCCCTGGGGAAATCCAGTGTGGGCAAACAGGATTTTGGTTTCCGCGCCTTGTTCTGTGAAATCGAATCTGACGATCGAAAAGACGCCCGGCTTCCAGTAAGCTACACGCCAGGCCTGAACAATTCGCTCGTCAGGAACGAGTTCGAGATGCCGGCCGACGATGCGTCCGCCGAATAACGAGAAAGTGCCGCCGACATCATGGCTAATTTCTGTCGGATGAGTTGCGCTCGCCGTGCCGCCCTCTCGCGCTTGAATGTCGTGGGTCATCTTGTCAAACTGCGCGGTGCTGGTGAATATTTCGTAAATACGCTTCCGATTCGCTTGGAAGACCAGCTCTTGATGAAGAGATTCTGCGTCGCGGGAAACGTCCTCCGCCGTGGTGACACTTGAAGTTACACCGAAAGCTCCGATCGCCAAAGCGGCATTGACAATGGCCTGTCGTCGCGTGGGAATCTGGAGAATCGGGGCCTGATCTCGTGGTTCGGTCATAGTGCCTCGCTTGGCTGGACTTGCGCTGTCGAGTGGTGCGGGCAATCTGCACGCATGGAAACACGGAACCGACGGATAATCCACATAATGTTTTGACGAGGAAAGGGGTGTGGCATTGCTTTACAGGTAAAAGAATGTTGTGTTACTCTGGATGAGTCGAAGAGAAGAGGAAAATTCAGGGGACGACGGAGAGGGCACTTGAGCGCACCGAAAGCAGCGTTGATCGAACAATTCCGTTCTCATGTAAAGGATACGGGCTCACCGGAGGTGCAGATTGCACTGCTGAGCGAGCGGATCAACTATCTGACTTCGCACCTCAAGAGCCACGTAAAGGACCATGCATCACGGCGGGGATTGATCATGATGGTCAACAAGCGCCGGCGACTCTTGGACTATCTCAACCGGCGAGACCCGGATCGGTACCGCGAGATTGTGGAACGGCTTAGTCTGCGCAAGTAGCGGTTTGCTGAAAAAAACGCCGCAAGCTACGCACGAAGTGACAAATTCCAAGCGAAAAGTGTCTGGAATTGGACATTCGACTGGGAACGGTCGAATTGTCTCGTAGTCTGGTTTTGGCTAACCGGCGGTAGCACCTTCCCTCAGCTCAACGACAGAGCAACTATAGAAAAGGCAGACGGATCTGCCCGGTGCCGCCAGAGGCGGGACCAAAGGAATGAAACATGTCAGAAAATAATCACATACCGGCGCCTCATCAAGTATCGGTCGAAGTCGGCGGAAGAAAGCTGACCCTGGAAACGGGGAAAATTGCTAAACAGGCGAACGGCGCGATTGTGGCCAGGTACGGCGACACAGTAATTCTGAACACGGCTTGCATGTCGACCAAGCCAAACGATAGAGATTTTTTGCCGTTGACGGTGGATTATCGCGAAAATACCTACTCGGCGGGAAAGATTCCCGGAGGATTTTTCAAGAGGGAAGGTCGGCCGACGGAAAAAGAGATTTTGACTTCGCGATTGATCGACCGTCCGATGCGCCCGCTGTTCCCGGAATCGTGGCGCAACGAAACGCAGATTAACGCGATGGTCTTATCCGCCGACAGCGACAATGATCCCGA
>WNFR01000396.1_pt1 | contig 43970 bp, 34 predicted proteins | sample 5400221 | NCBI WGS metagenome assembly WNFR01 (sample SAMN13153357, study PRJNA577476) | soil metagenome | isolation source: 40 cm soil under Madrone tree | place: USA:California | collected 2016-06-14 | reverse complement strand
GAATGGCGGGGCGAGAACGGTAATAAGGAAAGGGACGAGAACAGCAGCACGGTACGCCTGCGCAGCCGCGCGTTCCGCGTGGACGCAGCCGACGACCTGCTGGCCGCGCTCCGAGACCTCCTGGGGGCTGATAGCGTGACGTTGGTCCGGGCATAGACGCGCATTATTTGATGTAGGGGCGCAGCATGCTGCGCCCCTACCCAATTCACATGAACAGGTATTAATGGCGACATACACGCTGGACTTTGAAAAGCCGCTGCTCGAGCTGGAAAAACAGATCGAGGAGCTCAAACGCCTCCCTGCCTCGGACACGCGCGCGTTAGAAAAGCAGCTGGCGACGCTGCGCATCGAGATCTATCGCAATCTCACGCCCATGCAGCGCGTCCAGGTCGCCCGCCACCCCCGCCGCCCCTATCCGCTCGACTACGTCAACACGGTCTTCACCGATTTCGTCGAGCTGCACGGCGACCGGCTGTTCCGCGACGACCCGGCGATCGTGGGAGGCTGGGCGCGCCTGGACGGCATCAGCGTCATGGTCATCGGCCATCAGAAGGGCCGCGACACCAAGGAAAATCTGTACCGCAACTTCGGGATGGCGCATCCGGAAGGGTACCGCAAGGCGATGCGGCTCATGCGCCTCGCGGCGAAGTTCGGGGCGCCGGTCATCACGCTGGTCGACACGCCTGGTGCCTATCCGGGGCTCGGCGCCGAAGAGCGCGGCCAGGCCGAAGCGATCGCGAGCAGTTTGATCGAGATGGCATCGCTGCACACGCCGATTATCACCGCGGTGATCGGCGAAGGGGGATCGGGCGGTGCCCTCGCCGTGGGCCTCGCCGATCGGGTATTGATGCTGGAGAACTCCGTGTATTCCGTCATATCGCCCGAGGGCTGCGCCGCCATCCTGTGGAAGGATGCCAGCCAGCGCGAGCGCGCCGCCGAAGCCCTGAAGATCACCGCGCAGGATCTCCTCAACCTGGGCGTGATCGACGAGATCATCCCCGAGCCGCCGGGCGGCGCCCATTCCGATCCCGAGGCGGCCGCCGCGGCGCTCGGCGACGCGCTGCAGCGGCATCTCGGTCAGCTCCGCAAGCTGAAGATCGATAAGCTCCTCAAACGGCGTGAGGAAAAGTACCTTTCCATGGGTGCGCTAACCGAGAAGTGAATTGACGCCTGTCATCGAAGTCCGGTTCAAAGGGAACCGGCGAGAATATTTCTCCTGGCCGTCCGAAGACTCCTCTCCGCTACGCCTCGATGCCCCGGTAATCGTCGAGGTAGAGCGCGGACAGGACTTCGGCGTCGTGTCTGCATTGGGGAGCGTGGCAGAGAAGAAGTGTCAGCGCTGCGGCTCTTGCAGCCAGGAGTCGAGCCCTGCCCCGCGCGCCATCGTCCGCTTGGCGACGCCCGAGGATCGGAAGACGGCCACGGACCTGCGACTCAACGAAGAAGAGGTGCGTCGCACCGTGCGGGATCGCGTGCGGCAGCACAATCTCCCGATGAAGGTCTCCGACGCCGAATGGCAGTGGGACAAGCGGAAGCTCACGATTTACTTCACCGCCGAGCAGCGGGTGGACTTCCGAGCGCTGGTGCGCGACCTCGCGGGTCTGTTTCGCACGCGCATCGAGCTGCGGCAGATCGGCGCGCGCGACGAGGCGAAGCGTCTCGACGGGATCGGGCGCTGCGGCCGCCAGCTCTGCATCTCGAGCTGGCTGCCGGAGGGCAAGCCGGTCAGCCTGTCGCTCGCGAAGGCGCAAGGGCTTTCGCTCAACCCGGTGCAGATCTCCGGTCCGTGCGGCCGCCTGCTCTGCTGCCTGCACTACGAGCATGACTTCTACGTCCAGCAGCGCAAACGCTTCCCGAAGGAAGGAAAGACGGTCAAGACGTCCGTGGGAAACGAGCGCGTGATCTCCGTGGACATCTTCCGTGAGCGCGTGACGCTGCGCTCTGAAGCGGGCGAGACGCGGGTGGTCGCGCTCGACCAGCTGCGGCTGTAGTGGAGGGGGGCCAGAAGTTCTACCTCACCACCGCCATCGACTACTCCAATGGCGATCCCCACCTGGGGCACGCCTTGGAGAAGGTCGGCGCGGACTGTATCGCCCGTTACCACCGGCTGCGCGGCGACCAGGTGCATTTTCTCATGGGGATGGACGAGCACAGCCAGTCGGTCATTCAGGCCGCGGCGGGCGCCAATGTCACGCCGCGCGAGTGGGTCGACCGCATGGCGAAGACGTTCGCCGACTACTGGCGCCGGCTCGAGTGCAGCAACGACGACTGGATCCGGACGACCGAGCCGCGCCACGTGCGCGGCGTCGTCGCGCTGCTCGAGCGCATTCAACAGCAGCGTCCCGACGACCTGTACGTCGCCGACTACGAGGGGCTGTACTGCACCGGGTGTGAGGAGTTCAAGCAGCCGGCGCAGATCGTGAACGGGCATTGCATCGAGCATCCCACGCTGGAGCTCATTCACACCAAAGAGCGCAATCACTTTTTCCGGCTCAGCGCCTACGGCGAGCGGCTGCTGCAGCTGATCGGTAGGGGCGCGCTCGGCGTCGAGCCGCAGATCCGGCGCAACGAAGTCGTGCGGCTCCTCGAGGATGGGTTGCAGGATGTGTCGATCTCTCGGCAGCGGCAGCAGTGGGGCATTCCCTTCCCCGGCGACCCGGATCAGACGGTGTACGTCTGGTTCGACGCGCTCATCAATTACTTGTCCGCGACGGGGTTTCCCGAGCCCGGGTACGAGAAGCTCTGGCCGGCCGATCTTCACGTCGTCGGCAAGGGCATCACGCGGTTCCACTGCATCATCTGGCCGGCGATGTTGCTCGCCGGCGGCCTTGAGCTGCCGCGCTTGGTGTGGGCGCACGGCTACGTGCAATGGGAAGGCGCCAAGATGAGCAAGACGGCGGGCACCCCCGTCAACGTCGGCTCGGCGATCGAGCGCCACGGCGCCGATGCGCTGCGCTATTTCCTGCTGCGCGAAGTCGGCTTCGAGAACGACGGCAACTTCACATGGGACCGCTTCGACGCGCGCTACACCGCTGACCTCGCCGACACGTTCGGCAATCTCGTCTCACGGACCTTGTCCATGGTGCAACGCTACCGCGACGGCATCGTACCCAACGACTCGAGCGCGCGTGACACGCCGCTGGAGTCTGCTGCACGGGAAACGCTCGTGGCGTACACGCGCGCGATGGACGCGCAGGAGCTGCAGGAAGGCGCGGCGCTCGTCATCGAGCTCGCCTCGCGGGCCAACCGCTATGTCGAAGAGACAGCGCCGTGGAAGCTCGCGAAGGCGAAGCGTGACGCGGAGCTGGACGTCGTCCTCGCGAGTCTCGTCCGCACGGTCGCGCGACTCGCCGTACTGTCGGCCCCGTTCATTCCCCAAAAAGCGGAAACCATTTGGAACGGGCTCGGCGTCGCCCGCGCATGGCGTGAGGTGCGGCTTTCCGACTTCGCCAATTTTTCGGTCGCCGGACAGCGGGTGTCCAACCCTCCCCCCCTGTTTCCCAAGCCCGTGGCTGCTTAAGTCGCCTGCCCGAAAGAACGTGACGGAGCGCACATCTCCCGATTTGACGACCTCCAGCGCCAAGTCTTATGTTTGCATCCCCATATGAAGAAGAAACGGACCGAGCGCCGCTGGACCGTCATGCTGGTCCCCCACGGATCGGGGTCGTCCCGCGCCGTGGAGGTGTCGCAGACGGTCTTCAAGGCGCTCGTCGGCATCGGCGGCGTGGTCGCGCTGCTGTTTCTCGTGCTCGGCGGCACGGCGCTGTCGCGCGGTGTCAACGTCACGAGGAGCCGAGCGCTCGAGCGCGAGAATCAATTGCTGGCGAGCGAGGTCCAGCGACTGCGCGAGCACCTCGTCGGACTGCGGGACACCATCAACGTCATCGGCGAGCGCGAGCAGGCGCTGCGGTTGCTCGCCGGCCTGTCGCCCATCGACAAGGACGTGCAACAGGCCGGCATCGGCGGGCCGAGCGGCCAGTGGTTCGAGCGCGACAGTCTCGCGGCCGCGGGTCCGAACGGGAAACAGGCGCTGGCGGCGCGCATCGATATGGATCAGCTGACACGGCGCGCGAACCTCCTCGTGCACTCGCTCAACGAAGCGTACGATTCCGCGTCGAGCCAGCGCTCGCGCTACGCCGCCATGCCGTCCATCATGCCCACCAAAGGCTGGTTGACGAGTGCGTTCGCGCGTGAGCGCGTGCATCCGATCCTCCATCTTGCCCGGCCGCACGAAGGGATCGACGTGTCGGCACCGATGGGGATGGAGATCGACGCGCCGGCCTCCGGCGTCGTGACGAACGTGGCGTGGGTCGAAGGCTACGGCAACATGCTGACGATCGATCACGGCTACGGCCTCGTGACGCGCTACGCGCACTGCTCCAAGATCATGGTGGTCCGCGGCCAGCGGGTGAAGCGCGGCCAGCCGATCGCCAAGGTCGGTTCGACGGGATTGTCGACTGGACCACACCTTCACTACGAGGTCTGGGTGAACGGCCATCCGGTCGATCCGATGAAGTACGTGCTGCCGGACGCGATCGTGGACTGAGGATCGGCCCCGGGTCTCATCGCAGCCGGACGAGAATCACTCCGCCCCCGTGGCCGGTTCCAAACCGGGTCGTGGCTTCCTGTCCGTTCAGGTACTCCATCTCGAGGACCGCTTCCGCCACGATCGCGTCGAGCGCGCTTACGCCCCCTTGGCGCATACCATTGAGATAGACGACCACAGCGCCCGCGGTGGGGTCGCGGACGCTGACCCGGCCGCGCCGTCGCAGCCACTCCGGGCGCAGCCGGGCAACGATCTGGTAGGCCGTCGCGACCTGCGTACCCCGGATCTCATCCTCGAGCAGCAGGCGACGCGACGGTGTGGGTTCGGCGGCCCGCGGTGCCGGCCCACATGCGACAGCGACGAGGCAGCCAGCGATCGCCAAACCGCGTAGATCGCTCACGTCACGGGTCTAGGTTCGTGCATTGGGTGAAGTTCGGGTTGTTGACCTCCTCGAACGGCACCGGCAGCATGAGCGCGGTGCCGAAGGTCCCACCCTTGTAGTAGCCGCCCCTCGGGTAGATGCTGTCGGCGGGATACGCGTACTGCCGCACCATCCGCCGCATGTCACCCAGCCGATGACCGGTACTGAACATCCAGAACGCGCGCTCGCGGAAGTTCGTCTTCATTCGGGACGTGTTGTTTGCGAACGTATCCGCGATGGCGGTGAGGTTGGGCCCCCGAGTGAATCCCGTCTGCGCCGTCGGGTAGAGTGCGATGTTGGTGCGCAGCGCATTGATCCCCGCGAGCCATCCGGCGGTGTTGCCGGCCTGCAGCAACACCTCCGCCTCGATCAGCCGCGCTTCGACCCCCGTGACGATCGACACCGGGGCCGTCGAATTCCAGATCCCCTGGCGGGTGACAAACAACGGGAAGGCGCTGTCGAAAATGAGATCGGTACTGGGATTCGTACCGGTGGCGCGCGGCAACCGTGGGTCGTTGGCGGAGATGAAGTTGAGGCCGACCACGCCCTCGGTATCGACCATGGTGTAGCGTCGCGCGCTGTTGTTGAGTGCAAAGATCTGGTTCGTATTGGCGTTGACGGAGTGTGTGATCTGATACTTGAATGTGTCGGGTACGCCGGCGACGGCCGCCGCTGCCGCCGCGAACTGGCCGCGAGCGAGCAGGGCGCGCCCCTTCACGACACCCGCGAGCCGCGTGATTCTGCGGGCCTGGATGGAGTCCCCAATCGGGGCCAGCGCCGTCTGGGCGAGCGCCGAGTCGGCATTTGCGATAGCGAGCCCCAGCACGGAGTCGTTGCTGAGCGGCTCGCCGTATACGATGCTCGTGCCGTCGAGGCCGCTGAGGGGCGTGCCGTTGCAGTAGTCCTCTCCGATCAACGCCTCGACGTACCCCGTGAGGGCGAACATCCGTCCCACCAGCGACAGTGAGTCGGGAAGGTACTGACGCAGCCCCTTGATCGCCGCGTTTCCCTCGAGGCGCACGCGATTCAACCGGCGATACGGGTCGGCGTTGAACGTGTTCGTGGGCTCCCAAATGCGCTGATCCTGGTTGTTGCGCTGGACGAACGTGTCACCGGAGCGCCATTCGTCCGTGACGAGCCCGGAGTACACGAAGAACGCATCCGGGCCTTGGACGCCGTTCAAGGCTTGGGCGAGCCGCAGCAGGACGCCGTTCTTGAGCGCGAGCGCCGCGGATGCCGAGTTGGCCTGGAGGATGATGTCCGGGTCCGTGGTACTCAGGATGTCGGTGCAGGCCCCAACGGGCGCGCCCATCATCAGGACGAGGATCGCGAGGCTCTTGTATCGGTTCATGGGTCGATCCCCTCAAAATCCAAGGTTGACGCGCAGCGTCCAATAGGTCGGGGGCGGCTGCGTCTGGAAGTCGCTTTGAATCCCGGTCGCTCCGGAGAAGTAATTGCTCTCCGGGTCGATGCCCGAGTAATTCGTGGTCAGGAACAGATTCCTGGCCGCCAGCGTGATGCTGGCTTTGGTCGCATGAGCGGCGCGCGCCCAGACGTCGGGCAACTGGTAGGTGGCCGAGAACTCGCGGAACCGGATGAAGTCGGCCTTCTCGATGAAGCCGTACTGCGTGCGCGCGGCGGTCTCGCGCAGGGCTACCGCCCGTGCCTGCTTCCAGAGTGGCGCGTTCGGGTCGATCTCACCGTCGCAGTTGAGACGCGATTCACAGCGAATTCGCTCGGTACCGTTCAGCTGATAGCGCCCGCCCTTGTGGTCGAACGACCCGGTGATACGCAGCTTCCGCTTGAAGAGATCGAAGCCGCTGGTGAGGGTGATCTCCCGGGTCGGGTTGGCCGGCCCGATGTATACAGCACTGTCGGCCACCGTGATCTCATTGGCGGTGATGACGCCGTTGCCGTCCAGGTCGCGGTAGGTGTAGGGCCGCTGGAACCAGGCGTCGATCGGGAACCCGACCTGTTGCCGGTTGGTCGAAGAGCTGACGATCGTCGGGACGCCGAGCGCCTCGATTCTGTTGCGGTTGAACGAGCTATTCATCGTCAGGTCCCAAGCGAAGGCGGGACGATTGATGACGTTCGCGACGACGAGCAGCTCCACGCCGCGATTGCTCACCGATCCCAGATTCTGGAACCGCGTGGCCGTCGCGCCCACCGACGGGGGAACCGGACGGGCGATCAGGGCATCCTTCGTGAGCTTGTTGTAATAGGTGAACTCGACATGTACGCGGTTCGTGAACAGCGATGATTCGAACCCGAGCTCGACCTCCCGCGCGCGCTCCGGTTTTAGCGAGTCGTTCCCGATGGCGCTGAAGATGATGGAGCCCCGGTCGACGCCGTCCACACTGGCCGTCGCCGGTGAGAAGAACGGAATCGCGTCCGTTGAACCCGGCTGCGTACCTGAAGCCCCCAGGGCTCCGCGCAGCCGCAGATCCGACAGCCAGCTCACGGTCGGGAAGAATGGCTCTTCCGAAACCACCCACGAGACCCCGAACTTCGGGTAGTAGACGGCCTTGAAGTTCTTACCGAACGCGCTGTTGTCGTCGCCCCGCAGCGCGGCGGTCACGTACAGGCGCTCCTTGAACGTGAACTGTTCCTCGATGAAGGCTCCGAGCGTCTTCGCAATGGTCGTGGCTTCGTCGGCCTGGAGGATCGAGCCCGCCGTAACCGTCGTCGCGCCCGGAGGCAACTCGTAGCCACCGAACGCGCCATTGCGGGCGAACCGATTCTGGAAGAACTGCAAGCCGATGGTGGTCTTGCCCCGGACCACCGGCGTCAGCCCGTAGCTCGCCGCCGCATTGGCCTCCAACGTGTAGCTGAAGAAGCTCGTGCGATTGTCCTGCTTGTATCCGAGCGTCGAAGGCCCGAGACTGCCCGCGAACGTCGTGCACTGGTCTCGGCGGCAGAGGTCGGAATCCTCGCGACCTGTGTAGTCCACCCCTCCCGTGACTCGGCTGGAGAGCCACGAGCGAGGACGCCAGTTGCTCGTGATGCTGCCGATGAAGCGGCTGATGTCCTGCCGTACCGTCTCCGAGAAGAACTGGTCGGGCGTATACAACCGATACCCGAAGCGGCCGTTGTTCTTGTTGCCCGGCCCGCCGAACGCGTTGGACAGGAGCCCCGTCGTATTGTTGTCGGTTTGTGGCAGGCGCTGGTTGCTCGAGATGAAGCCGGTGCTGACCGAGACGTCCAGGTTCTGGTTCAGGGTCGCCTGGACGTTCGCTCGCACGCTCGCCCGCTGGAGGGCGTTGGGCCGGTACTGCTCGTAGGGCACCTCGCTGATCTGGCGTGCGGTCACTACCCGCCCATACGCGAACGACGGCATCCGCAGCACCCCCAGCTCTTTCTCGAACTCCCCGCCAATGAAGTAGCGTGCGACATCGGAGCCGCCCGAGACCTGAAGGCCTGACTGGCCGCGCCAGCCGGTGCCGTTGGGACTCGCGTCCTTGTCCGCGAACAGGTTGAACTGCGTCACGCTGTCCTGTACGCAGCGGAGCGGATCGCCCACCGCCCGCACGGAATTCGTGAGAAAGCACTGCGTGCCGTTCGTCGGCAGCGAGCCGGTGGTCCAGCCGCGGTACGCGATCGGATACTGATTGTCGTCCCGCATGATGCCCAGCTCGTTGTGCAGGCTCCAGCTGGGCTTGCCGTCGCGGCCACGTTTCGTCGTGATCACGATCACGCCGTTCGCCGCGTCGGTGCCGTAGAGCGTCGAGGCCGATGGCCCCTTCACGACGTCGTAGGACTCGATCTCGTCGGGGTTGATGTCGTTCACGCGGCTCGGGTTGGTGCCGCCGATGCCGATGCTCGACGAGTTGACGCTCGACTCCATCCGGATGCCGTCGATGTAATAGATCGGCTCGTTGCTGAGCGACAGGCTGTTGGTACCACGGATCCGGACCCGCGCGCCGCCGCCCGTAATCGCGCTCGGCAGCACCTCGACGCCGGGCACGCGCGCGCCCAGCAGATCGCCCATGTTGGCGATCGGACCGTTCTGGACGACGGTAGCCACGCTGACGGTGCTGACGGCGTTGGCCACTTCGCGTTTCGCCTGCTCTCCGGTCGCCGTGACGACGATCTCGTCGAGCGAGTACGGCTGCAGTTTGAGACCGACGTCGTGTGTCACGGTCGCGCCATCAGCAACCGTAACGCTGGGCGTGGCGGCCGCGTAGCCGATCGCACTCACCCGCAGCGTCGCCGTGCCCGCGGGAATCCGGGCCAGCGTGTAGCGGCCCTCGGCGTTGGTCTGGGTAACGAACGTCGTGCCGACCACCCCGACTTTGGCCCCGACAATCGGTTGGCCGGAGGTCTGATCGGTCACGGTTCCGCTGATCGTACCCTGCTGGGCTGACGCGATGGCCGGCAGCGCCAATGCTGCAGCGACGAGCGCTGCCCAGCGGGAAAACTGGACGCATAGATCCTTCATGGAGTCACCTCGTTTGGACGGCCAGTATGACATCGCAACAATGCCGGCCGGTCGACAGACCGGCGGCAACGTATCTCGACGCGCGTCGGCTGCTACCGACTACATCGACCGGGGATGATGATGTTGCGCTGGAGGTGAAGAACGCAGCGAACAGAAATCTGATCCATGCCGCCTCCTCGTTGAGGGATGGAACCCGCTTTCCTTATAGTGAGGGCCGGAGCGACGGCCCGCAAGGGAAGTCCGGCGCCCTTGCCGGACCGTTCGGCGGGCTCCTACCTTCTGCCCATGACCCGATTCCGTCGTCTCGCCGTCATCTTCGCGCTCCCGCTGCTCCTTGCATCCTGCGGCTCGACCCAGCCTGGGCCGGACCCGGGGCCCGGCCGCATCATCTTCACCCGCCTGGGAAACGGCCTCGTGGACATCTATGCGATGGACGTCAACGGGCATGACCTCCAACTGTTGACCACCAGCTACGCCTTCGATGACTGGGGCAACTGGTCGCGCGACACGTTCAAGATCGTGTTCCAGTCCGATGGCATCCCCGATACGAGCTACACGCCGCGGTTTCAGATCTACGTGATGAATTCCGACGGGAGCAACGTGGGCCAGCTGACCTTCGCGGACACCGCCAGGGACAGCCTCACCGGTCACATCAAGGACACCACCAGCAACTTCCATCCCGCGTGGTCGCCCGATGGCACGAAGATCGCCTTCGCGTCGACGCGCGACACCAACCCCCAGATCTACGTCATGGACCCGAACGGCTTCAACATGGTGCGCCTCACGCATGACGCGGCCGAGGACGCGCAGCCGGCCTGGTCGCCGGACGGGACCAAGATCGCGTTCGCGACCAATCGCGATGGGAACAATGAGATCTACGTGATGAACGCCAACGGCTCCGGGCAGATCAATCTCACCAACAATACCCGATCGGACCTGACGCCCGCCTGGTCGCCCGACGGCTCGAAGATCGCCTTCCAATCGGACCGCCAGACCGACTACGCCGTCTGGGTCATGAATGCCGACGGATCGAATCCGGTGCGCCTCACCGATCCCAGCACGTCGGCCGGGGCGCCGAGCTGGTCCCCCGACGGCACACGGATCGCCTACGAGCAGGACGGCGACATCTGGGTCATGAATGCCGACGGGTCCCGCAAGATCCGGATCACGAGCGGCTTCTGGTCCGACCGCCTGCCGCGCTGGCGGCCCATTCTGTAAGGAACTTTCCCTAGAAAAAAATCGCCGCCACAGAGAGCCTGTGGCGGCGGATGCAGACGCGACTGCTGTGGTCTCCTACGGCCGCTTATCGACCATGAAATTGATCTGCGGCGTCGCAAAGTCGGGCGCGGTGTAGACCGGAAGATAGATGCGATACACGACAGTCCCCGAGCCGGGGGACGCCGGCGCACCGACGATCCGATAGCGGAAGCGGAACCGCGTGAGTGCGGTGTCGGCGTTCGCGACCGTGGTATCCGCCGGCGCCGCGCAGCGGCGGTTATTTCCGGTAACGACATCGCCCGCACGTCCCGGACGACAGATGAGGGTATCGGGAACGGAAAGCACTTCCTGCCACCCGTTGTATTCGAGCTCGTTCGCGCCAGAAACCAGAACGACGTTCCCCGCGGCGACGCCGGAGCTCCCGGCCGTTCCCGTACGGCCGATCGTCGTGTCTGCACGCGCAGCGCCCGTGGATGAGCGTCGATTGGTGAGGATCGTGATCGAGCCAACCTGCACCGTCACGGTATCGCCACCCAGCGTAATGCGGCGCGATGCCTCAGCGACCGACGTATCGGTGCGCTGTGCCGTGGGCCGGGTCTGTGGCGCCCGGCTCGTGGGATCGGAACGGGAGACGAGCACCGCCGTGATTACCGACCCGGAGACGCGCGACCCCGCGATCGCCGGCGTGCCGGGGCTCGCGACGGTGCCGGCGGGGATCATCGCCTGTACGATCGCCGGATCGGTGCTGCCGGGCGCCAGGAGCTCGACCCGATAGCTGCCGGTGTCGACCATGACGTAACCCGAGACCGCTCCGTACGCGAGTCCGGCAACGGTTGGTGCTCCCGCCGGCCTCGCGTTCCGCGCCGTGACGAAGAGATCGGGAGCGGCCGTGGTGTCGGGTATCGCGCGCACCGATCCGGCCGTCGATGGCGCCAGATTCAGGAAGCGAATCGCGAACTGGCCGGCAGGCGGCGTCGGCGCTGCAAGTGTCGTGATCGTGGCGCGAGCGCCGCCGGCGCGGGAGCGCCCGCTGAGGTAGAAGAAATACGGCTGCTCTTCGGTGAACGTGAAGGTCGTGTCGATGATGTACCGTTTCGCGATCGAATCCGCGGTGCTGCTGAGGAACACCTTGATGTGATGCGCGCCGGGTTCGAGGGCGATCGGGAAGGGCTGCGCGCTACGAAAATCAGCGTCCATAAAGCTGGCGTTCGTGGAGATATCCACCACTCGCACGTCCAGCTGCATGGTGTCGGGAATCGCGTTGAGCCAGGTGATGGCGGCGTAACGGGGCAGCGGCTCACTGAAGGTCGCATCCTTCTTACAGCCGAGCCCGAGGACGGCAACGCAGCAAGCGAACAATCGCAAACGATTCATCGAAACACTCGCACGAAAAGGGTTGGTCGAAGTCATTGGCCGTTGGGATCGGGCGGAGTGGGACCGGTGTCGCCATGCCCGCCGATCCCGAGCAGGTTGCGCCCAGCAATGATCGCGACGATGCCGCCGGCGACTGCGGTCGCCAGGAGTACCGTCCGGGAACGCGAGAACTGTTTTTGGTACGTCGTCACCACATAGCTGCGGGGGAGCGACACCGACTCGCCCGCCCACTTGCTGCGTGTGCCGCGAATATCCACCACGTCGGTGACCGCGACCACGAGATCAGCGGGCGTGGCCTGGAGCAGCTCCCCTTCGATCCGCATCGCGTACGGGCCCACCTGGCGCATCGATTGCATGCGGCCCTCGTCACTCAGCACCAGAGACAGGTTGGTGCCGGGCGCGGGCTGCAGCGTGGCGATCGGCGTATACGTGTAGCACCCCGCCAGGAAAGGCAGGAAACCGATCGCCACGCCGAGCCGGCGGTGCAAGGGAATCAGGGCCCGCATGCTCAGTACACGCCGCCTGCGTACAGGCCGTAATTCCCGTTGGGGGCGCCGCCAGTGCCGCCGACGCCGCCCGCCGAATAGAAGGCCTCCCGGCGGGTGTCCATCTCCTGGTAGGGGACCGGCCAGTAGAGTGCCGTGCCTTGGGGCAGATCGCCCCAGCCGCGGCCGGCGAAATACCACATCCCGTAGCCCGTATACATCGTCTCCATGCGGTACTCCCATTTCAGCGCATCCCAGAGCGTGCCGCACTTCGACGCCTTGTACGGTCCTGCCGTCGCGCCGGCGTCTGGCACGCGTGGGACACACGCGCCGGCCCCGGGGATCGCTGAAATCGTATCGGTCATTGCGGAAACCGACGGCAGACCCGCGTTCGTCACACGCGAGCTGTCGATCCGGGCGGTCGCGGCCGCCCAGTTGCCTTGACGGAGATACCCTTCGGCCGCAAGCAGCCGGATCTCGGCGCGCGTCATGATCGGATAATTGCCGATCCGCCCGGCAACGAAGAACGCCCGCGACCGGTAGAAGTCGTACATCGAGATCTGGAGCGGCTGCCCCGGCTGGTCTTCACCCGCCTGCCGGTTGCGGACATAGGGGAACCCGCTGAACGTCCGGAAGCCCGACCGCAGCGTATCGGCGATCTGCGCAGCGCGCGACGCCCCTTGCGGGAATCGGCGATCGGCGCTGACCACGAGGAACGGGACTCGGTTGGCGGGCGTCGTCGCGAGCCATGAATCATAACCGCCCGATCCATCCGCCATCCCCATGTAGAACTGCGACATCTGATGCCAGTTCGCCGGGCCGGTCGCGTACGCCTGAACCGGCCAGACCACGTCCCACCCGGCCGCCGGGTTCATCGCGATGTTGAAGTCGGCCGTGATGCCGGCATTCGCATCGGCGATGATGCTGACCCAGTCGGCCGCCGTCCGCTCGGCCGGCGTCCGAGCGACGCTCGCCCGGAACCGCGCCTTATACGAGCGGATGAGCCGGAAGTATCCCGTCGTGTCGAGCGCAATCCCGTTGATCCAGGTGTTGGGAAGCGGGAACGCCGTGGGCGAAGCTCGCGCGATGGTGATCGCCGAGTCGAGCTCCACGAGGGCCGCCGCCATCACGGCCTGGTAGGCCGACAGCGGCACGATCGCCTGCGGGTCGTCGCCCTCGCTCACGATCGACGCGGAGTCATAGGCCAGCGCGAGGTTGCCGAACGCCACTCCCTGGACGAATCGGGCGAACGAGCGGGCCCGGGCGTCCTGCTGCGGCGACCCGAGTGTGAGCACATTCAGCCGGGCGATGCCGATCACCGCCATTCGCGCCGCGCGGTGCAGCACGGTGAAATCGCGGAAGTTGCCCACGTCGCCGGTGCTGTTGCGCGTATTCTCGATCTGCGTGCGCGGAATCGAGCCGCGTGGCCCCATCGCGAAGTTGGCGAGGGCCGACGTGTTCTCCATCCCCATGACCTGCAGCTGGGTCTGGAGGTCGTCGTTCGCTCCTCCCAGCGTCGCATTCTGGATCTGCGCGTAGGTCGATCCGATGAATGACTCTACGTCGGCGGGCCGGCCGAGGGCGCGGTCACGATCGGGATCGGTCTGATCCTCCACGAGCAGCGTATCCTTGCACGCCATGAAGCCCAAGGCGAGCACGCCGGCGACGATAGAACGAAGCTTGGACATCGTTGACTCCTCCACACAAAAAGGGGCGAATCCCCCCCGCGGGCAGCCAGCTCCCGGCGGGGGGGAACTCAGCTTAGAACGTTGAGCTCAATCCGATCGTGAAGGTGCGGAGGTTCGGGAACGTGAACGCGTCCACGGCGTTGATGGCCGCCGAACCTGCGCCGTTCAGCTGCGTACCACCCGACAGGCCAACCTCAGGATCGAAGCCGCGATAACCGGTGATGGTGAACAGGTTGCGGCCTACGATACTGATGTCCCAATCGCCGGTCCGCGCGATGGGGCCGATGTGGTACGAGAACAACAGCTCGCGCAGCTTGGCATAGCTGGCGTCTTCCACGGTCTCGCTGTTCGGCGCGAGCTGATCGTAGAACCCGCCGAGCCCGGTGAAGCCGTCGACCGGCGACGTGCGCCAGTAGTACCCGATCGGCTTGGCATTCTGCACCGACTTCCCGACCTGATCGACGTCGTGCGACAGGAAGTCGAGGTGCGCCCAGTGGAACCCCTCGTTCCAGATCCTCTGGCCAATGGAGGCATCTACCAACGCATAGAGATTGAACTTCTTGAAGCGGACGTCTTGCGTGACCGCGAAGCGGAAGTCGGGCAGCGCATTCCCCAGCGCCACGTTCAGCGCCTGCCCCGCCGAGTTCCGCAGCAGGATCGGCATGCCCCAGTTGATGACGGGGATCCCCCACGGGGTGACGTTCTGGTCTTTGGAGGGGTTGGAGATGGACGTCTCCCACAGATTGTCTGTGATCCCCATGCCGGGGTTATTGCCCCTGCCCACCCAGACGAGGAACCCCTCATCGTTGCGCTGGAACGCGCTGGTCGGGCCGCCACAATCGGCGTTGAACGGTGCCGGCAACTCCGAGCAGTTGGTGATGAAGCGGTGTCCGTAGAACGTGCCCAGCCGCTCACCCACCTTCACCTGGAAGATCGAAAGTGTGCCCTGGAGGTCCGCGCCCGTGAAGAACGGCGGGACGTCGAGCGACGTGACCACCGACCGGTTACGATCGTAGATCACGCGCGTCGACCACTGGAGATCGCGCCGCTGCAGCAGCGGGATGTTGAGTGATATCTCCAACGTCTTGTTCGTCAAGGTTCCCGCGTTGGTCCACTGCCGTTGGAAGCCGGTCGATGTCGACACCGGAACCGGTAGAATCTGGTTGTCGATGTTGGCGTGCGCGTAGGTGACGTTGAACGCGTAGCGATTCCACAGCTCGAGGTCGCCACCGAATTCGACCTCGCGGTGCAGCTCGGGCTTCAGGTTCCGGTTGCCGAGCGTGACGAGGGACAGCAGGCCGCCCGCGAGCACGGAAAACGTCTCGTACTGTGCGTCGAAGCGTGGCGAGCCGCCCGCCGTGCCGTACGAGCCGTGCAGCTTGAGCTCCGTGACCGCCGGGATGGACCACCACGGCTCTTGCGCGACACGCCACGCGCCGGATACGCGGCCGAACGTGGCCCACCGGCTGGCGGGCCCGAACAATGAACTGCCGTCACGCCGCACCAGTGCGTCGAGAATGTAGCGGCCCTTATACTCGAAGTTCGTTCCCGCGAGCATCCCGATCTCGCGGATGCGCTGCTGGTCCGATGACGTCGCGCGGGTGCTCTGCAGCGTGTTATTCAGCGCGGTGACACCCTGCACCGACAACTGGCTGCCCTGTCCGCTTTGCGTGTTGAAGTCGCGCTGCTCGAACAGGTAGCGGAACGTGTAGCGCGACTTGAGGTCCGCGCCGAAGTCGTGCTTCAACGTCGCGTTCACGCTCCCGTTCAACGCCTCGCGTCCCGTCGCCGACCGGAAGATCGAGCCGAGGTTGGCGCTGCTGGCGGTCGTCGTGCGGAAGCCCTTGTCGTTGATCTGAGCGGCGGTGGAGCGCCGCAGGTCGTAGCTGAAGTTGGCGTCCATCGTGAACCAGTTCACTGGATTGTAGGACGCCGTGATGCTGCCGAGGAACCGGTTCGTGATGTCTTCCCGGAACGTCTGGTAGAGCGACGAGAGCGGATTCTCGTTCTGCGAGCCGCCGCCCTGGAGGTTCGGCCGGATGTATAACCGGCCCAGCGTGTCGCGCTCGAGGATGTTGACGATCGCGGGCACGCGCGTCAGCCGGAAGAATGCCGTGCCGCCTTCTTCCTGGTTCAGCCCGTCCTGCGTGCTGCGCGTGTATGACGTGCGGAACCCGAAGTTCCAGTCCGTACCAATGCCCTGATCGACGTTGATGCGGAAGGCGTTGCGTGTGAAGCCGTTGAGGTAGCGAATCGCGCCTTCCTCACGCCGGTTGGACGCGCTCGCATAGAACCGCGTCGACGTGCCGAACCGGCCGCTCATGTCCACCGTGTTCTCCAAGAAAGGCTTCGGTGTCACGAGCTGGTTTACCGCGTTGTAGGACGTGCCTGGCCACGGCTGGACCTGGAAACGCTGCCGCAGCGGTTGGCCGGAAATCGTCGAGCCCGGATCGATCGGGAACCCCTTGGGGTTCAGCGCGAAGTCGGTCGGGCTGTTGTTGACGCGGGCCTGCTCAGTGGCGTAATCGAACGACCGCGCGCAGAACGGCAGTCCACTGACGGCTTCGCAGAACCGGGTCCCGGTCTCGTCGGTCGCGAGCGCTTGGAACCGCGCCAGGCCGAAGTCGCGCTCGATGTCGCTCACGCCCGCTTCGCTGCGGACGTCGAACTTCACGCCTTCCATGCTGCGTCGCGCCGACTTGGTGGTGATGTTGATGACGCCGTTCCCGGCCCGTGCACCGTACAGTGAGGCGCCGGCGGCCCCCTTCACCACTTCCACGTTCTCGATGTCGCTCGGGTTCAGATCGGACAGGTTGCCGTTGATGATGATGCCGTCGACGATGTACAGCGGGTCCTGGCCGCGGCCCGACGCGTTGATCGACGTGGGACCGCGCAGCAGCACCGCCGGTTGCGAACCGGGACGGCCGCTCGCCGACACGATATTGGCGCCCGGCACCTTCCCCTGCAGCGCCGTCAGTGGGTTCGATCCGGCCACGGGGAGCTGCGAGGCGTCGACGCGGTTCACCGTGAACGGCACCTTCACCGCTTCGGTCGCTTCCTGCGTCCCGGTGACGACGATCGCCTCGAGAAGGTTGACGTCGTACCCGAGCGCGAGGTCGACGACCTGCTCGCCGGACGTCAGGGTGATCGCCTTGCTGTTCGGCTTGAAACCGATCGCGCGGACGCGCAGCACGACCGGCTGGCCGCGGACGCGGGCGCCCGGAACGGACAGGGTGTACTGACCCGTCGCATTGGTCACCACGCCGAGCCGCAGCTCGTCGATGACGATGTTGGCGCCGGAGATCGGCTCACCTCGATCGGAGGTGATCGTACCGCGGACCACGGCATCTTGCGCCCGAGCTGTCCTCGCGCCGGCGACTACCAACGCCAGCGCCGCGACTCCGGCGAAGAGCAAGCCACGACGATTGTGGACCATGGAGCCATCCTCTCGTGAACTGGGAACTTGGGGGTGGGAAAAGACGGAACGGGCGGACTCGATACGGCGAATCCGCTCGGCAAATGCGCGGCGCAGAGTTCTGATGAGCGTGACGGTCATACCGCTCGGGAATCAGGTGACAGCCTGAAGGCCCAGGACCCAACCTAGGGTCTCCCCCCGGTTATACGGTTTCTTGCGAAACGAGTCAACCCCCCGGCCTGCGGGTTGCATCCCGCCGGAGGCGCCCTATCATCTATGATCGGTCGCTCACGGCCCGAGTCCATGACATACATCACCCACATCCTCCCTCCGGTAGCGGCTCTGGGCCTCGCGATTGCCGCCTCCCGGGGGGTGCCGGTGCATGCACAGACGCGGGGGCATGCTCCCCCCGGCTCCCCGCATGCCGGAATCAGCGGACAAGTCGTGGATCAGCAGTCACGGGCCCCCGTGAGCGGGGCGAACGTGAACCTGATCGGGACACGCCTCCGCACCGCCACCGATACCGCCGGCCGCTTCAGCCAAACCAGCCTCGGCGCCGGCACCTACATCCTCGAAGTTCGCGCCATCGGCTATGGGGTGACGTCGTGGGTGCTCCGTCTCTCCGATGGCGAGACCGTCGACTACGTGTTCGAGCTGGAACCCGCCGGCGTCGACCTCGAACCCATCGTGGTCGAGGGGCAGCTCGGCTATTTCCAGCGGCGCATGCAGGAGTTCGAGGAGCGGCGCCAGTCGGGTCGGGGCATTTTCATTACCCACGAACAGATCGAGGCCAGTCATGCGGCCACGATGGCCGACCTGCTGCGGGGCGTTCCAGGGGTACGCTTGAACTGCCGGTCGGGTGTGTGCAACGCGCAAATGACGCGGACTGCCCATGGCGTCTGCAATGCCGACTGGGTCATCGACGGCGCCCCGGCCTCGATATCATCGACGCCGCATCTTCCGGTCGTGGGAATCGTCGCCGTGGAGATTTACCGCAGTCCCAACGAAGCGCCGGCGGAGTTTCTCAAGGCGGACTCCCAATGCGGAGTCATCGCCATCTGGACCAAGTCGGGCCCCTGACCAGCATTCGTTCCCGTTCCGTGCTCCTCGCCGCGGCGCTGGTCGTCAGCAGCGGGAGCGCGCAGAACGACGATCTGCTCACGGCCCGCTCCAGGGGCGCGCCGAACGCACCGGTCACGGTCTACGAGATGGCGGACTTCCAGTGCCCGGCGTGCCGCATGTTCACGGTGACGGTGCTTCCCACCATCGATCGCGAATTCGTGCAGACCGGCAAGGTCCGCTGGGTCTTCATCAATCTGCCGCTGACGACTATCCATCCCAACGCCATCGCGGCGGCCGAAGTGGCGATGTGCGCCGCGCGACAGGGACGTTTCTGGCCGACGCACGATGCGCTCTACCAGCATCAGGACGAGTGGGCCAAGCTCGCGCAGCCCCGCACCGCGCTGGTGAAAATCGCCCAGCGCGCCGGCGTCGACCGGACAGTGTTGCTCGCCTGCCTCAACGATGGGACTGTACGCAAGGAAATCGAGCTCGATGCGCAGCGGGCAAACCGGTCCGGCGCCCGCGCGACTCCTTCCTTTTATATAGAAGGCGGCTTACTCCAGGGAGCGCCCTACACGCCCGACCCGATGCGGCATTTGTTGGATTCGATTTACGCCGTGCGCACGGGCGCATCGAGGTGATCAAGCCCTCGTTCTTGTATCGGCTGAGCGTAAACGTCGTCACGCGCGCGGCGCCGCTGGTCGCACGGTTCGACAAGAAAGTGGCGCGAGGGCTCGACGGGCGGCGCGGATTGGCCGCCCGTCTTGCGACGTGGGCAGCGGCCCACCGCGACACGAAGCGGCCGCTGATCTGGATGCACGCGCCGTCGGTAGGCGAAGGGCTACAGGCAAAGCCGGTGCTCGAGACGCTGCGCGCCGAGCATCCCGACTGGCAGCTGGCGTTCACGTTCTTTTCGCCGTCGGCCGAGCGACTCGCGAAAAACCTGCCGGTCGACATCGCCGACTATCTGCCGCTCGACCGGCCGGCCGAGGTGTCGAAGGTTTTGGACGCCCTGCAACCCACCGCGCTCGTCTTCAGCAAGCTCGACGTCTGGCCGGAGTTGACGCTCGCGGCCGCGGGCCGCGGCGTCAAGCTGGGATTGATCTCCGCCACGGTGGCCCCCAACAGCTCGCGGCTGCGTTGGCCGGCGCGGCAGTGGTCCGCGCCGGCGTATCGCGCGCTGGACCGGGTCGGCACGATCAGCGAAGAAGACGGCGAGCGTCTCGAAATCCTGGGCGCCCGCGCCGACGTCATCGCCATCACCGGAGACACGCGCTACGACAGTGTGGCCGAGCGCGCCGCGCGCCTGGACCGCACGCGCGAGCCGCTCGCGCGACTGGCATCGACCGCGCCCGACGCGTTCACCATCGTTGCGGGATCGACCTGGCCGTCGGATGAAGCGGTACTCCTACCGGCGTTCGCAGACCTGCTGCATCAACTCCCGACCGCGCGGCTGTTGCTCGCTCCCCACGAACCGAATCCCGATCACCTGGCGGGGATCGCCGAGCGCCTGCGCCACCTGAAGCTGCCCCGGCCCGTCCGGTTGTCGCAGCTCGAACATGCGAAGCCGGGCCCGGTCATCGTCGTCGATCGCGTCGGCATTCTCGCCGATCTCTACTCGCTCGGCGACACGGCGTTCGTCGGCGGCGGCTTCCACCGGGCGGGCCTGCACTCGGTGCTCGAACCGGCGGTGTTCGGCGTGCCGATCGTGTTCGGCCCGCATTGGCGAATGAGTCGCGATGCGGCGCTGTTACTCGACCAGGGCGGAGCGGTCGCACTGCCCGCGGACGCGCGCCATCCCCTGCACTCGCAGTGGCTCGTGTGGCATCACGATCCGTCGGCCCGCAAAAGAGCCGGCAAGGCCGCCAAGCAGATGGTCGAGGAGGGACGCGGCGCCGCCGAGCGAACGGCAGCGCTCGTGTGGGGGCTCGTGGATAGTTGAGACTCTTGCCGTTCCTTCTATTGCTTGTTGCCTGCAGCCGCGAAACAGCCACGGTCACATCAGCGTGGCACGATGCTGATGGTTACCGGTGGCGCGAGCTCGATGTGCCGCGCGGAAAACTCACACCGGGGTTCACGTCGCTCGCGCCTTCTCGGACCGGCATCTCGTTCAGCAACACGGTCAGCGACTCGCTGTTGGCACAGAATCGCCAGCTCGCTCAGGGCGCGGGCGTGTGCCTGGCGGACGTGGACGGCGATGGCCGCCCCGATGTGTTCCTCGCCCGCACCGAAGGGTCGAGCGCGCTGTATCGCAACCTGGGCGACTGGCGATTCGAGGACATCACGCAGCAGGCGGGCGTCGCGGCGCCGGGCCGCCATGCGACGGGATGCGCCTTTGCCGACGTGGACGGCGACGGCGATCAGGACCTGGTGCTCGTCTCGCTGGGCGGGCCCAACGCGCTCTTTTTGAACGACGGCAAGGGCCATTTCACCGAGCAGAGCGCCGGCCTGACGTCCACGGCGGGAAGCACGTCGATCGCCCTCGCCGACGTGGACGGGGACGGCGATCTCGACATGTACGTCGCGAACTACAAGGCCTACACGACAATCGACCGGATGTCGCCGCAGGATCGGGCGTTCGGCCAGATCACCCGCCGCCTGGGACCAAACAAGTACGAAGTCAAAGAGCAGTACCGCCGCGACTACAAGCTGGTGAGCCGTGAGGACTTGGGCGGGATCAGCCTCCAACAACGCGCGGATCCGGACTATTTCTACCTGAACGACGGCACCGGGCACTTCACGCGCGAGCCCATGGCGCACAATCCCCGCTTCGTGGACGAAACGGGGGCGCAGCTCACGGAGGAGCGCGAGGACTTCGGACTCGCCGCAATCTTCGCCGATCTCGATGGCGACGGCGCGCCCGACCTCTACGTCGCCAACGACTTCGAGGATCCGGACCAGTGCTGGATCAACGACGGCCATGGAAGGTTTCGACTGATTCCCTGGTACGCGCTGCGCAGCACGAGCAATTCGGGAATGGCGGTAGCCGTGGGCGACGTGAATCGCGACGGGTATCCCGATCTGTTCGAAGTGGACATGCTCAGCCGCGATACCCGCCGCCTGAAAACCCAGATTCCGACGCACACCGCCGCCCCCCCGCACCCCGGCCTGGGCGAAGGTCGCCCGCAGCGGCAGCGCAACACGCTGCAGCTGAACCGCGGCGACGGGACGTTCGCCGAGGTGGCGCGGTTTGCGGGGGTGGGCGCCTCGGGATGGTCGTGGTCCACGGTGTTTCTCGATGTCGATCTCGATGGCTGGGAAGACATCCTCATCGGCACCGGCCACCGGTGGGACATCATGGATGGCGACACGCAGTATCGGCTGCGCAGTCAGCTCGGCCAAATCGACTGGCGCCGGATGCTGTTCGAGTATCCTCCCCTCAAGCTGCCGAACGTCGCGTTCCGCAATCGCGGCGACCTCACGTTCGAGGATGTGAGCAAGAAATGGCGCTTCGATCTCGGCGACGACATCTCACAGGGGATGGCACTCGCCGATCTCGACGGCGACGGCGATCTCGATGTGGTGATCAACCGGCTCGATAGCCCCGCAGCCGTGCTGCGCAATGACGCCACGGCACCGCGCGTGGCGGTGCGCTTGCGCGGCGCGGCGCCGAACACCGCCGGTATCGGCAGCCGCGTGCGGGTGCTGGGCGGTCCCGTCCTTCTACAAGAAAGCGAGATGCTGGCCGGCGGCCTGTACCTGTCGAGCTCCGAGGCGAGCCTCACGTTCGCCACCGGCACCGCGGCTCGCGTCCGAATCGAAGTCGAATGGCGCGACGGGCGGCGCAGCGTAATCGACAGTGCGACGCCCAATCGCGAGTACGAAATCGCCGAGCCCCCTGGCGCGAACGCCGCACGCCGCACGCCGCACGTTGTTGCAGCACCGCTGTTCCAAGACATCACCGCCGAGCTCGGTGGTCAGACTCACGTCGATCCGTATTTCGACGACTACCAGCGCCAGCCGTTGCTGCCCAACTCCTTCAGCCAGCTCGGTCCGGGTGTCGCGTGGGTCGATCTCGACGGCGACGGCAAGGAAGATCTGATCGTTGGGGCGGGACGCACCGGTGCGATTGCGTTCTTCCACAACACCGGAACGCGGCTGCAGCCCTCGCGCGTGCAGCCACCGCCCGCCCGCGGCGACCTCACCACGATTCTCGGCTGGCCGGACGGACACGGCGGATCGCTCGCGCTCGCTGGCGTCGCGGCGTACGAAGCCGCCACCGCTCCGAGAGTCGTCGCGTACTCACCACGCACAGGAGCGATGACGCCGCTGCTGGGCGGCGACACCGCGAGCGTGGGACCGCTCGCGCTCGCGGACTACGACGGCGACGGCACGCTCGATCTGTTCGTCGGCGCGAGGATCTATCCGGGCTTGTATCCGCTGTCGCCCTCCTCGCATTTGTACCACAACGTCGCTGGCCGCCTCGTGCTCGACTCGGCGAACGATCGGCTGTTCTACGAGCTGGGGATGGTATCAGCGGCGCTGTTTTCCGACATCGATGGGGACGGTGACCCGGACCTGATCGTCACCCTCGAGTGGGGCGCGATTCACATCTTCCTGAACGATCACGGCCGATTTCGGGCAGCGGAGTTCCCGGGCCTGTCCGACGTGAACAGCCGCTGGAACGGGCTCGCCACGGGCGACCTCGACGGCGACGGCCGGCTCGACATTGTCGCGACGAGTTGGGGTCGCAATCTCGATTACCATGCGAGCGCCTCTGACCCCTTGCTCCTTTACACGGGGTATTTCAGCGGCCGCGGGCGGCCGGACGCGCTCTTGGCACAAAGGGATCCGCGTATCGGCGCGGCCGCGCCGCACGAGTCCTTCGATCGACTCGCGCTGGCGCTTCCCGGACTGGCACAACGGATCCCGACGTTCAGCGCCTACGCCGACGCGAACATCGATCAGGTGCTCGGCCCCGCCGCCAAGGGAGCGGTACGGTTGGGCGCGACGACGCTCGATCACATCGTGTTCTTGAATCGCGGGCGTAGGTTCGAGGCGCACTCGCTCCCGGCAGAAGCGCAACTGGCGCCGGCGTTCTACGCCGGCGTCGCCGATTTCAACGGCGACGGGAAAGAGGACCTGTTCCTCAGCCAGAATTTTTTCGCGACCGACATCGCCACGCCGCGCTACGATGCGGGCCGCAGCCTGCTGCTGCTCGGCGACGGCACCGGGGGGTTCGAGGCCATGCCCGGCCAGCGGTCGGGCCTACTGGTGTACGGCGAGCAGCGCGGCGCGGCCTACGCGGACTTCGACGGTGATGGGCGGCTGGACCTCGCGGTGAGCGAGAACGGCGCGCCGACGCGTCTGTTCAAGAATCGCGGCGCGACTCCCGGTCTCCGCGTCCGCGTCATCGGGCCGGCGGGCAATCCGACGGGCATCGGCACACAGATGCGGCTGCGGTACGGGGGGGGCGAAGCGGCTGGTCCGGTGCGGGAAATTCAGGCGGGCTCGGGCTATTGGTCGGAGAATGGTGCCGTGCAGGTCCTGGGCCGGGCGCGCGCGCCGAGCGCGCTCTGGGTCCGTTGGCCGGGGGGCGGTGAGCAGACATTCCCGCTCGTGCGTGACGAGCGGGAGATCACAGTCCACGCCCCTAAATAAGGAAGGGGCGGGATCGCTCCCGCCCCTCTTTCAGCTTACATCGTCTCTACTTAGAACCGCATCTCACTCGGCAGGAAGCGCGTCAGATAGCCCGGCCGCGCGTTCTGCAACACCCGGAAGCGATCGGCCACTGTCTCCTGACGCTGACCGCCGTCCACGCTCCTCGACATATCCGGCAAGGTCGGTCCACCGAACGTATAGACTGCCCGCGTGAGAATATCGAGCTCCTTGGCCGGAACGGGCATGTGCCGCGGCGTCCCGGTGATCAAGCCATCCACGTACGCCGGCCGACCGCCTCCCGCCGCCGCGTTGTACCCCGAGCGGCGCCGGTTGAAGAACGGCGTGACGCCCTGACCCATGAACTCGACTTCCTGCTCGTACTGCAGCGCAGCGATCAGCTCGGCTTGAGTCTCTGCACCTGTCAGCGCCGGTAGACCACCGCGGGTTACGCGGCTGTTGTTGATGAGTGTCGCCGCGGTGACCGCGCTGCCCCCGCTGCGGATCAAGCCTTCGGCCCAAAGCAGGTCATTCATCTGCGGCGTGTACAACGGATCCTGCCCCGTGCCGTCATCGGCTGGCAGATCTTCGCCGCGATAGGCCAGTTGGTGGTAACGCACATGCTGCAGGTTGCTCTGATGGTAGGAGCCGCGCGCGGGGGGGAAGATCGCGACCCCAGCGCAGGCGTAATCCGTGCCAGATGCAGAGTCCCCCGGAGCAATTGCAACCTGGTTGTAATTCTTATTGCCGGCGGGTCCGTACCTACCGTCGCCGACCCGTTTGTCCGCCGAAATCGTCGGGCAAGGATTGCCGCTCGGTGCCGGCCAGGGATCCTGATGGTTGGTCGTAAGAATCGCCGCCACGCGTGTATCCACGCGCTCGGTCGAAACCGAGTTACCCCAGGTCTTGATACAGGCGACGCCGCACTCACGCGTGGTTTGATCGATGTAAAACTCAAACTGGTACGGCGTCCCGCTGCTGATGCCCTGCGATGCGTAATTCGTGACCGCGGCCCAATCGGCTGCGGTGTTTTCCGCGGAATTCCGCGGGAACATGGCAATCAGCTCCGCCTCCATCGTGCGGATCAGCTGCCGGATCTGGACATTCGTGTACGTCCTGCCGCGTTGGAGTCCGAACCAGCTGGGGTCCGACCCGCCTGGCGTACTCCACGTACTGACGCCGGCTTCGGTGTACGCCTGATCGAGCTTCGCGATCGCCGCGTCACGGACTTCCTGCCGCGTGTGGAAGGGCAAGTTCTTCGGGACCGAAAGGTCTGTGGTCTCGTCCACGATGAAACCTTGATCGTAAATCATGGCGATCCCGGCGAGCGCCATCCCCTGCAGCATGCGCGCGATTGATTTATTCCGCTGCGTCAGCGTGGAGTCGACCGAACAGTCGTCGTCGAAGCAGACGTGCAGGTCTTGGATCCCGATCAACACGTTGTTCGCCGTGGCCAACACGTTGTAGTACCCGTACCACAACACTTCAACCGTGGGACCACCCGCTGCCTCGGGCGCCGTCGAGCTGTTCGTCCACCCGCAGCGAATCGGACAGTCCGAGCCCACCGAGCTATAGAATCGCATCGCGGCATTGTTCCACGAGGCGGTGTAGTTGTCCGCCTGGGCGTCGAGCGGCATGACGTAATAGTTCTCCCGGGTCTCGACCCACGTACGAACCCCCCCGCCCAGCAGCGCCTGCAAGCCGGACGGCTGCCCCAGGGAGCGGAGCTTGTCGGGATCGTTGGGGTTTTCGACGTTCAGATTGCAGCTCACCGTGACAATCGCCGCCGCAGCAACGACCAGCGTTGACCACCGCAGCATGGATACTCCTCGAAATGAGTTCATGTCGGCCCCCTCAATACGTGATTTCGACGACGGCCGACAAGGAACGGAACTGGGGATACTGGAACCAGTCCATCCGAACCTGGAAGGGATCGCCGAAGAGGCCCGACACTTCCGGATCGAGCCCTGAGTATTTGGTGATGGTGAACAGGTTGCGGCCGACGACGCCGACGCGCAGCTCGCCCAGGTTCCGCAAGCCGATCGAGCGGAGTGTGCTGCCCGCGAAGGTGTAGTGGATCGCGAACTCTTTCAGCTTCGCGTACGACCCGCTCTCGATGAAGAAGTCGTCGGGATCGAGGCCGTTGTAGAACCCGACGCCGTAGTACGGCAGCGCCTTCTGTGGGCAGGCGGGCATTGGATCCGAGACGACACCGCACGTCGCGGCATTCGCCGGCTTGCCGGCCTGATCCTGCACCCGGTCGCGCGTCGCCTGGAAGGCCCACTGCCGTGTGCCGTTGTACAGCTGGCCGCCATGCGACCAGTCCAGCAGCGCGTTCACCGAAAAGTGGTTCATGTTGAAATTCAACCCGAAGCTCAGGTTGAAGTCGGGGTTGGCGTTTCCGATCTTCACGATGTTTGACGTGATCGCGCACGTCCCGCCCGGGCCCGGCAGCTTGCAGTAGACATACTTGATCGCGCGCTCAGTCGGCGTCCCGTAGGCGCTCTTGCGCACGACGTAGCCGTCCTCGTTGACCATCACGGAGTCGGGACTCCACGTCTGGCCCGGGCCGTTCAGCGCTGCCTTGGCGGGGTCATCATACAGTTCGCTGATGTTGCGGATCCAATGGTTGCCGTAGAGCACGCCGAGATCCGAGCCCTTGCCGAGGAAGAACGCGGCCGGCATCTGCTCGAAGCGGTAGAGCCGCTCGGGCAGGGGCCAATCGGTGATGACCTGACGGGTCCGGTCGCCGACGATGTTCAGGGTGAGCTGGGTGCCGGGTTGATTGATGACGCGGGCGGCGAACGTCACCTCATGGGTGCGCGCCCGGAGCGACCCCACGTTCTGCCACTGATTCGCGAACCACGCGACGGCGGGCAGATCGACCAGGATGATCTGGTCCCTGGTCTTCTTCTGCGCATAGGTGTACTCGAGCGTGTACCGGCCGCCCTTGAAGTCGATGTTGGTGCCGACCTCGAGCTCCGCGGACTGCGCGGGCTTGAGGTCGGGATTCCCCTGCGTGATCGCCTTGAAGTTGCCACCCACCACCGAGAGGATCTCGTACTGATAGTTGAACCCTGGGCGGAGACCGGCCGTGCCGTAGGACGCGCGCAGCCGCATTTCCTCGATGCCGGGAAGGTTGATATCCTGCGTGACGCGCCAGGCACCGGAAACGCGGTAGTAGGTCGCCCAACGATTGTTCGGGCCGAACAACGACGAGCCATCGCGCCGCACGAGGCCATCGAGGATGTAGCGATCTCGAATGTCGAACGTCGTGACGCCGTAGAAATTCTCGTTCCGAATCCGTGCGTCGTACGACAATGACGGCACGAGCGCGTCTGTTCCGGTGCCGAACTCCGGCACACGCGGCACCACGAACCCGCCTGAGGTCGACTGGAGGAAGCGGTCGCGCTGATCCTCGAAGATTGCGGCCACCTTCGTGGTGTTGGTGATCTGGCTGCCGAAGTGCCGGACGCTGGTGAGCGTCACGCCCCCGTTGGCCTGCCAGTCATTCTTCGACTGCAGATACAGCGAACCTTTATCCGTCGCACCCGTAGATGCATAGTGTCCAAACGGCGTCACGTCGGTGTACTCCTGCGCCTCCTGATCGTACCCGAAGGTGCCCTCCGCCTGGAGCCATTGGTTGAGCCGCCAGCGCAGCCGCCCCGAACCGGTGAAGCGATTCCGGTCCTGATCGATCTTGCGGGTATTCAGCTCATACAAGGGGTTGAAGTCGTTTGCGACGTCACCACTCAACGGCACGTTCGCGATGTAAGGCGTGCCGTCAGGGTTGCAGCAGGCCTTGATGTTGACGTCCGGCTGGAGGAACATCAGACCGAAAAACGGCCCACCAGAGCCTTCGGCGGCGCGACCATTGGTGGACTTGCCATAGAACGCGCTGACTGACGCGTCGAGATTCGAGCGCATCTGTTGATCCACGTTCAGCCGGAAGTTCTGCCGGTTGTAGCCGCCCAGACCGAAGATCACGCCCTTGTTGCGCGTCTCCTCGAACGAGGCACTGTAGTTCGTCCCGCCCGAGCGCTGCCCGACCGACGCATAGCCCGTCCAGAACGCACCGGAGTTGACCAGCGCGTTCCAGTGGTCGTAGTACGTGGTGTACGGGTTCTTGGCGATCTGGTCGGGCCTGATCACGCGTGAGCCGTTTTCGTTGAGGCAGTAGTTTGCGTTGGGAGCGACGGTCCAAATCTCGCTCTCATCCGCAGGCGTGGTCGGGTCATCCTGCGCGAGGCCGGTCGCAGCGCAATAGCCCGGCGCTTGTTCGACTTCCCACGCGTGGTGGTGTGAGAACTCGAGTCGGTTCGGCATGTTGTTCGCGCCGCCCTCGACGCGGGTCGTGATGCGGACACCGCCCTCGGGCAGTGACGCGCCACGTTTCGTGAACACCTGCACCACACCATTCGCCGCATCGGACCCGTATAAGGCGGAAGCCGCGGCACCCTTGACGATCTCTACCCGCTCCACGTCTTCGCCCGCGATGTCCGCGAGGCCATAGCGCGTGATCACGCCATCGACAATGACCAGCGGATCCTGCCGTCCGCCAATACTCGTGGCGCCGCGGAGCCGCAGCGACGGCTCACCGCCGGGCTGCGCCGAGTTCGGGATGAGCCGCACGCCGGCGACTTTGCCTTCGACGGCTTGCAGCGCGCTCGCGCCGGGCACCGCCTGGAGCTGATCCGCGTTCACGCTGGCGACCGTCATCGGCAGTTTGCGCCGGTCCGTCGCTTCCGCGACTCCGGTCACAACCACCTCTTCGAGCCGCAACGGATCGGACGCGAGCTGGAAGTTTTGCTCCTGCTCGCCAGCGGAGAGCGTCACCGTGCGGGTCACCGGCTTGTGACCGATGTACCGGGCGGTCAGCACGACCTGTTGGCCACGAGTGGCGTTCGCGCCGATCGTCAGCGTGTAGGTCCCGTTGGCCGCGGTGATGGCGCCGAGGTTCGTATTCGCCACCACTACGTTGGCGCCGCCGAGGGGCTCACCTGCCTCCGAGGTGATTTTGCCCTTGATGACCGCCTCCTGCGCGGCCAGCGGCGCGGTACTGAACGTGAGCGTTACCAGAGCTGCGGCCGCACCTGTGGCCAGCAGCGCACCAAACTTGCGTACGCGCATAAGCTGCCTCTCGTGTGAAGAGGGAAAGCGGATGGGACGGCATTTCCAAACAGGGCAAACCAACGTAACCAACCTCCTTGGTCCACGCCCGACGGCGGGACGTGACGGCCCTACAGACTTTGGAGGATCAGCATGGCCAGACTAGCGCCAGGGTTCATACTACCTTCTATTAGTTGATGCGCTAGAGGGGTTTCGTCAAACATGATTCCTGCATCCCGAATCCTCGCCCCCGTCCTGCTGGCGGCCCTCGCGACCACCATTGCCGCAGCCTCAGGCCGGGCTCAGGCCACGCTCCGTGGTCGTGTCATCGACAGCGAGATGGGTACTCCCCTGGCCGGCGCCACGGTCCGGGTTGGCAACAGCGGCCCCCTGGTCAAAACGGACTCCGGCGGGGTTTTCGTGGCGCAGAATGTGACGCCCGGGTTCATCGCGATCGAAGTCAGGCAGATCGGCTTCGAGCCGGGCACGTTCGACATTCGCATCCCGGAGTCCGGTGTTGTGGAGGGCGTCTTCCCGCTCGATTTCAACGGCTTCATGCTGCCGGCCGTCGTCGTCGAGGCGCGCGCCGTGGCGCTGATGCCCCGGTACACCGACTTCGAACGCCGGCGCCAGCGCAAAATGGGCGCCTACCTCCGGTGGGACGACATCAAGAAGCAGGGCGCCGGCTCCATCGGCGATGCGCTCCGCACCGTGCGCGGCGTCCACATGGAGTGCGACCAGCAAAAATTCGAGTGCTACGCCCATATGGCCCGTACGCCGCAATGCGAGCCCACCTGGTATGTCGACGGCGTTGAAGTCCACTCGTTTCACGAAAACACGCCGATCAACGATGTGTACGGGATCGAGGTCTATCGTGGGGCGGGCGAGGTACCGGGAGAGTTCGCCGGCTCGAATGCGGCGTGCGGCGTTATCGTGGTGTGGACGAAGTCGAAGCCGTATCGCTGACGACCATCCCTTCGAAGGTCACAGATCGCGGGCTGGCCAGCCCCGCCGTCAGCACCGTCACCAAAAGATCGCTCCACCGCGCCCGCACTTTGATGCGCAGGTTTGCGACCCGCGCGCCGGTACCCACCTGACCGGCGAGCACGTCTTCGGCGTTGGGACGCGACGCGGCCGCCAATCCCCAGAGCAGATACACCGGATGTTTCGTGATGCGGAATGGCGTCCCCTGCCGCGGAGTTTGCGCCGACTCGGCCAGCGACGTCGGAACGCCGAGATCCGTGGCATCGAACGTCATGGCGCAGCCGCTCAGCGTGAGGGCCAAGGCCACTAGGCCCACGCGGGTAACAAGATGGATCACGAATCTCCCGGGAAAAAAAGGGGCGCGCCGCATGATGGCGGCGCGCCCCAAAGCTACAGCGTCTTACATCCCGATGGGAGCCTTGAGCGCGATGTGCACTCCGATGCCGAGGACGCCGGCGGTCCCGCCGCTGTCGAGCTTCTCGGAGTCGTATGCCACATGGAGCCCCAGCATTCCGAATCCTACATTGGCGCCCAGCACCCAGCCGATATTCGACATAGTGGACAGCCCCGACGGCTTGTGCCAGCGGTTCGAAACGGAGAGGTACGGCTCGATGCTGAGCCCTGGGGTCGGCACGTTCACACTCAGGCCGGCACCAATGAGGATGTGAGTCATCTTGGGAACGGTATCGGTGCTGGTGTTGATGGCGCTCGAGGTGCTGCCACCCAGCTGCAGGTTCAGCGCAAACGGAATCAGGCTGCCACCGATGACCCGGAACTGCGCCACGCCGCCGACTGACGTCGAGCTCGCGCCCGCATCCTTCGGCTTCCAGCTGGCAATGCCCGCCGTGAAGCTGATATTGGCCAGACCGAGCGTGCCGCGCGCGCCGAATGCGGTGCCTTTGCCGGCGTCCGTATTTGGGACGCCCACGTCGCCGTTGATCGTGACGCCGGTGCCACCCTTCGGATTATTCCACGCCGGCATCCCCTGCCACTGCGCGACGGCGGGTGACGCCCCGCAGGCGATCATTGTCATGAGTACCGCGATCCGTTTCATTCGTATCCTCCACAATGTCGTGAGCAGCCTACGGTAGGAAAACGGTTGCGCCAAGTCAATCTGTGTCGGCCTAATGCACCCACACGGCGCTAATTGACACACCCTCGAGATCCCCAAGACCCGCGCTGATCCGCGCGTCGAACCGCGGCGTCAGCCGGAAGTCGGCGCCCAGGCCGAGCGCAAACAAAAAGTCCGAGTTGCTGCTCCCGGCAACGAGAAACCCGGTCGGCTGCACGTACGGGACGATGCTGATCTTGGAATCCCTGGGATTGACGCGCCGTCCGAGCGACAGACCGACCGGCACGATCAGCGCCGAGTTGCCGCTGACGAGCTGTCCGCCGACACCGAGGATCAACGCGCCGTCGAGGGGGAAGTCCTCGGTATGCGTGACGACACGCTCGCGTGCTTCCGCACCCACCAGTAGCACCGATTTGGCGCCGCCGCCCGGCGTGAAGATGCCACCGCGGAGACCAATATCGAATTTTCCACTCGCCCACCGATAGGCGCCCTCGAACGCCGTGCCGCCGCCATTGGGAAAGCTCAGCACCAACCCGATCTCCGAACGGCTGAATGCCCGATAGGGCGCGTTATAGCTCGGCATACCGGTCGCCTGTGCCGCCGCCGTGGAGACCATCGCTCCACTCAGGACCAGCAGACACGACACGCGAGACCAACGCATGAATGCTCCTCGAGAGTTGGTGCGGGGGTTACCCGACGAATAGCGCGGCGTTCCGATGTTCCGGAACGCCGCGCCCAATGGAGGGGCGCAGCATGCTGCGCCCCTACTTCTAGTGCCAGAGTGAAATGCCCACGCGACCGCCAATGGCGATGTAGTCCGCGGCAAGGCCCAGTGGCGTACTCGACGAGACCCATTGCAACCCGACTTCGTAGCGCCAGGCTGCGCTCTCGTACGGCTTCCGCCAACCAACGCCGCCCTCGAGTTTGACCGCGGTTCCGCTGGTCGTGCCATTGTCGCCCAACACCAGACCGGCGCCGCCCGTGAAGTACATGCCGCGGCGGTGCCCGCCGGTGCTGTTCGCGTACAGCAAGTTGACTTGAGGCGTGAAGAGGTAGGTCGTACTCCCACCCACCGTGCTGAAGTTGAGCGAAACGCGCGGCTCCCACATCATCTTGCCCGACCGCGGCACGAAGCCGAAGCGGACATCGAGAGGAGTCACCATTACGATGCCGCCGCTGACGCCCGTGAGATTTGAATTGACGTACGCGAGGCCGACATCCACACCCAACTCGTGCTTGGCGCCCCCCATGGAGGGGGCGGCCGCCCGGCGCTGAGCATGGGCCGCGGTGGGGAGCGACAGCGCGAGCGCCGCTAGGACCATCCCGCTGAAGAGCTTCCGCATATGCAAGACCTCCAATTGGGGGAGGTAACACCGATGGCCCGCAGGATGGAGCCTGCGGGCCATCGATCGTCGCTCCGAGCTTAACGCCAGAACGACATGCCAACGCGGGCGCCAAGCTGAAAGCTGCTCGGTATACCCTTGCTCGTATTTGCCAAGTTGTAGCGGAGGAACCCTTCCAAACGCCAGGCATTCGATTCCATGGGAATGCGCTTGCCGACGCCACCATTGAGCGACAATTGTGTCGAGCTAGTGCTAACCCCGCCCGCGGAGCCGCTGAGAATGTTCAAGCCGAGGCCCCCGGTGAGGTACAGGCCCTTCCTGGCCGTCGATTTGCCCATGCGATACAGCACGTTCACGTCGGGATTGAACGACAGGGCGTGGTCGCCGAAACCCGAGATATAGTTGAACGAAAACCGCGGCTCGAACGACAGCAGCCCAGTGGCCATGAAGCCCCAGCGGATATCGACGGGTGTCCCGATGCCGATACCGCTGCAACTCGTGGTACAGCCGCTGCCGTAATGGCTATACGCTGCACCGAGATCCACACCGATTTCGTTCTTAGGAGCAGCGGCGGCTGAGCGAGCCCGCTGCGCGAGCGCGATGTGCGGGAGCGCCACCAGGGCGACAGCCGCCACCAGAGTCCTCGTGAGCTTCCGCATACGACCTCCATTTGGGGTGGTGAAAACCGCCACATCGTTAAGAACCACATGGGTTTCTGTCAACTAGGTGTCCGCGAAAAAGCCGATGGCCCCCCAGCTAGGATGCTGACGGGCCATCGTTTACGTCCGACCTGGTGATGCGGCTCACGCCGCTCGAGGTCGCTTACTTCCCGAAGCTGAGCCCCACCGTGATCGGCAGGAAGTTGAGCTTGTTCGTGGTACTGACGGTCGTGTAGCGAGTACCGACCACCAGACGCGTGCCGCCCGTGCCCATCTTGAAGGCGACTGCCGCGCCGCCAGCAAAGCCGACTTTCGAACTGGATCCCGAGAGACCACCACCCAAGTCGGCTTTTACGTTATAGATGCCGACTCCACCCGTGATCATGAGGCGTGCCGGTGCGCTTGCCGGCATCAACGCATATACGACCGAGGCGGTGCCCCCGAAGATCTTCGTATTGCCGCTGAAGCCGGTCGCGGCCGAGTCAAACGCCGTTTGGGAGTATGACAGGTCGCCCCTGATGCCGATTGTCCCGCCGGTCAGCCAATAGGTTGCACCAGCTCCACCCACCCAGCCAAGCTTGGAACTTGTGTTGTAATCGCCCATGGGTAAAAGCAGGCCAGCACTCACGCCATACCGCAGATTGCCCTGCGCCATGGCAGGGCGTGCAGCGACGACGCACAGCGCGATCGCGAGCATTACCAGTCCGAGCCGCTTCATACCTATACCTCCGAGGGAAAAAAGGGGTTTTAGGGGTTTTGCGTGCTTCGAAACTGGCCCCACTGTTGGAAATTGCCCCCTGGAAGTCAAGAGTCGGCGGGCCGAGCCCGTCGCGCCACGATGCGCACAACGTTCGATGCCACTTGAAGAAAGCCCCCCATCACACTCAGCCGGGTCACGCCTCCTTCCCCCCCTGACCCGCTGATCTTGACGATTCCCTCCCCCAGGAGCGTCATGAAAGGGGCGTGCCGGGGGAGAATCCCTACCAGCCCGTCAAATGCAGGCGCCACGACGGCATCCGCCTCCCCGTCGAACACCGACCGTTCGGCCGAAATCACCGATACGCGCATCAGGACGAGGCCATCTTCTTGGCCTGGGCAACCACGTCGTCGATGCCCCCCTGCATGTAGAAGGCCTGCTCCGGGAGCTGGTCGAATTCGCCCGAGACGACGCGCTCGAACGACGCAATCGTGTCCTCGAGCTTCACGTATTTGCCTTCCAGTCCCGTGAACTGGGAGGCCACGAAGAAGGGCTGTGAGAGGAAGCGCTGCACCCGGCGGGCGCGGCCGACGAGCAGCTTGTCTTCTTCCGACAGCTCGTCCATTCCCAGAATCGCGATGATGTCCTGGAGATCCTTGTAGCGTTGCAGAATGCGCTGAACTTCGACCGCCACTTTGTAGTGGCGCTCGCCGAGATACTGCGCGTCGAGGATGCGGCTCGACGACGACAGCGGGTTCACGGCCGGGTAGATGCCGAGCTCGACGATCGCGCGGTCGAGCACGACGGTCGCGTCGAGGTGGGAGAACGCGGTCGCCGGCGCGGGGTCGGTGAGATCGTCGGCGGGCACGTAGATCGCCTGCACCGACGTGATCGATCCCTTTTTGGTCGACGTGATGCGCTCCTGCAGCTCGCCCATCTCCGTCGCCAGCGTCGGCTGATAGCCCACGGCCGACGGCATTCTGCCGAGCAACGCCGACACTTCTGATCCTGCCTGTGTGAACCGGAAGATGTTGTCGATGAAGACCAGCACGTCCTGGCCTTCGACGTCGCGGAAATATTCCGCGACCGTCAGTCCCGTGAGTCCCACACGCAGCCGCGCGCCGGGCGGCTCGTTCATCTGCCCGTAGATCAGCGCCACATTCTCGAGGATGCCCGCTTCGCGGAACTCGAGGTAGAGATCGTTGCCTTCGCGCGTGCGCTCGCCGACGCCGCAGAACACCGACTTTCCGCCGTGCGCCTTGGCGACGTTGTTGATGAGCTCCTGAATGACGACCGTCTTGCCGACGCCGGCGCCGCCGAACAGTCCGATCTTGCCGCCCTTGACGAACGGGGCGATCAGGTCGACGACCTTGATGCCGGTCTCGAAGACTTGCGTCTTCGGCTCGAGATCGACGAACGCGGGCGAGCCGCGGTGAATGGGCCAGCGTTCGGCATCCTTCGGAATCGGCGCGCCCTCGTCCACGGGCTCGCCGATCACGTTCAGAATCCTGCCGAGGGCAGGCTTGCCGACCGGCACGGTGATAGGCTGGCCCGTGTCGACGACCTCCATGCCGCGCACGATGCCGTCGGTGGTGCTCATCGCGACCGCCCGCACCTGATTGCGACCGATGTGCTGCTCGACCTCGGCCACGAGCTGGCCCGAGTCCATTTTCACCGTGATCGCGTTGTAGAGCTCGGGGAGCTGCTCCGGCTCGAACTCGACGTCGAGTACCGGCCCGATGACTTGAACTACTCTCCCTATGCTGTGCTTATTCTCTTTTGCCATAGCTCCTAGCCTTTGAGGGCTTCAGCGCCGCCCACAATTTCCGCGAGCTCTTGCGTGATCTGTGCCTGGCGCGCGCGATTGTAAGTGCGCTGCAGGAGGGTGAGCATGTCGCTGCCGGCGTCGGTTGCGTTCTTCATCGCCGTGCGCCGGGCCCCGTGCTCGGCGGCCGCAGTCTCGACGAGCGCGCGGTAGAACTGATTCTGCACGTACAGGGGCAGCAGCTCGTCGAGGATCTTTTCCGCCGATGGCTCGAGGATGTAGTTGACCGTCGACCGCCGCTTTTCGGGAGGAGCAACAGGCAGCACCCGCAGCGTCGTTGGAGGCGTCGAGACCGCGCTGTTGTACTTCGCAAACACGATGTCCACCGCGTCCAGGTCGCCCTTCGAGAACCGCTCCATCAGCGACTTCGCCAGCTCGGCCGCATGGTCGAGTGTGGGCCGATCGCCGATGTCGACACGCTGCGTCGCGATGTTGCGCTTGGTGAACTTGAAGTAGCTGATGCCCTTTTTGCCCACGACGTGCAGCTCGGTGTGGGCGTCCTGCGCTTCGAGCTCCGCGAGCCGCCGCCGCGCCTCGCGAATCAGATTCGCGTTGAACGCGCCGCACAGCCCACGATTGGAAGTGATCAGGACAAGGGCCGTGCGTCGTGCGCCGTGCCTCGGCTGGCGGAGGAGCGGGAAGCGCTCGGCCAGTTCCGGGGAGTAGAGATCGCCGATCACCTCGGTGAGCGCCTGGGCGTAGGGCCGCGCGCCGACCACGCGATCCTGCGCCCGCTTGAGCTTGGACGTGGAGACGAGCTCCATCGTCTTGGTGATCTTCTTGGTATTCTGCACGGAGCGGATGCGCCGCTTCAGCTCGCGGGGCTTCGCCATTATAGCGCCTTGTACTCCTCGATCGCCTTGCGCAGCCGCGCGCTCAGATCATCCGACAGCGCCTTGCGCGTCCGAATCTCGTCGGCGATCTCGGGGTGCTGCGCCGCCATGAACTCGAGCAGTCCCTTCTCCCACTCCTTGATCTCGGGGACGTTCACGTCGTCGATTAGACCGCTTGTGACCGCGAAGATCACGATCACTTGCTGGTCGACCGGCATGGGCTGGTACTGCGGCTGCTTCAGCACCTCCACCACGCGCGCGCCACGCGCCAGCTGCCGCTGCGTCGCAGGATCGAGCTCGGAGCCGAATTGCGCGAACGCCTCGAGCTCCCGGTACTGCGCCAGGTCGAGCCGCAGCCGCCCGGCGACCTGCTTCATCGCCTTGATCTGCGCGTTGCCACCCACGCGGCTCACCGAGATGCCCGCGTTCACCGCCGGCCGCACGTTCGAGTAGAACAGATCGGTCTCGAGAAAGATCTGGCCGTCGGTGATCGAGATGACGTTGGTCGGGATGTAGGCGGAGACGTCGCCCGCCTGTGTCTCGATGATCGGCAGCGCCGTCAACGAGCCGCCGCCCATCTCATCCGACAGCTTCGCGGCGCGCTCGAGCAGACGGCTGTGGAGGTAGAACACGTCGCCGGGATACGCTTCGCGGCCGGGCGGCCGCCGCAGCACCAGCGACAGCTGCCGATACGCCGCGGCCTGCTTCGAGAGGTCGTCGTAGACGCACAGCGTGGCTTTCTTCTCGTCGTACATGAAGTATTCGGCCATCGAGCACCCGGAGTACGGCGCGATGTACTGCATCGGGGCCGGCTCCGAGGCAGACGCGACGAGGACAATCGTGTACGCCATCGCGTCGTGCTCTTTGAGCCGTTCCACCACGCCTGCGACGGTCGAGTTCTTCTGCCCGACCGCCACGTAGACGCAGATGACGCCCTGGCCCTTCTGATTGATGATCGTGTCCACCGCGATCGCGGTCTTCCCGGTGCCGCGGTCGCCGATGATCAGCTCCCGCTGGCCGCGGCCAATTGGGATCATCGAATCGATCGCCTTGATGCCGGTCTGCAGGGGCTCCTTCACCGGCTGGCGCTTGATGATGCCCGGGGCGACGATTTCGACCTTGCGCGACTTCGTCGTGTGAATCGGGCCGAGGCCGTCCACCGGCCGCCCCAGCGCGTCGACGACGCGGCCCACCATCGCGGGGCCGACCGGCACCTCGAGCACGCGGGCCGTGCGGCGGACTTCGTCGCCTTCGCGCAGCTGGAGGTAGTCGCCGAAAATGACGGCGCCGATGTTGTCTTCCTCCAGGTTCAACGCGAGTCCGGTGATCTTCTCGCCGGTCGCCGAGACCGCGAATTCGAGCATCTCGCCCGCCATCGCGGACGTCAGCCCGTAGATCCGCGCGATGCCGTCCTTCACCTCCAAGACCGTCCCGACCTCGCGGACGTCGATGTCCGCCAGGTCAGCGGCCTGGATTTCCTTGAGGAGCAGGTTCTTCAACTCGCCTGGACGCAGGATGGAATCGGTGGCCATAGGTCAGGGCCTAGGGGTTAGGGGCTGGGGACTGGGATTCGAGTTTGTGAAAAATATCACATGCAAACCGACTGGCAGCAACCGCACGGGCTGTTTGGTAGGGGCGCAGCATGCTGCGCCCTACGCTCGAACGCATGCTGCGATCTATACGCGTGACCTGGTCCTGCCTCTGAGAAATCTCGTCAAAACACCGCGGGGGCCCAACTCCCGTAATTCCACGGGCGTGGCTCCAGCGACGCGGCGCGCCGCCCCGGCCAGGTGGCTCGGCGAGGCGTAGCCGAGGATGCGGACGACAGCGCGCACGGTATATCCCGGATTCCCGAGCAGGTCCGCAGCACAGGCGGCGCGGGCCAGGTCGATGACACGCTTCAGGTTGGGAGCTCCCCCCGCGCCGAATTCCCGGGAGAGGTGCTCGCGCGTCACACGCAGTGCCTGGGCGACGTGCCCCGTCTTGGTGGGCGTACCCGCCCGCCGGAGGACTTCATCCCACGCCGCCAGCTGGAGCCGATCGGTGAGCCGCAGGAGCCGCGGTGCATCCGCCAGCGCCGATCGCCGCGCGACCTGCGCAGTCCGGGCCGCGATCCACTCCCCCGCAATGGCGTTGTCCACCCCTTCTACTAATACACCGGTGAAACCGGCGTCGCGGCACGCGGCGAGCAGCGCGCCGTCGTCCGGACGGACGGCGCAGAGCGCGTACATCGGAATGCGGGGGAAGCGCGCGGGGAGCGTCAGTCCGACGCCATCGCAGTTCCGCACGTCGAGCACGACCGCATCGACGAGCCGTTGGTCGAGCAGGCGCTGTACCGCCTGGATGGTACGGCACAACCGAACGCTGCCGGCGCCGCGCGGGTACCCAAGCTGCACCGCGCGTCGCGCCTCACGCCGGGGGTGAAACACCGGCACGACGGGATACGCGGCGCCTCCGCTCACGTCTGCACCAGGGCCAGCTGCATCTCGGCCGCTTGCCGCAGGACGTCGCGCGCGTTGTCGTAGCTCACGGTCTGCCGCGCCTCATCGAGCGGGTGCCAGACGCAGGCGGTGATTCCTTCCGCTTCCTCGGGCACTGGGTCGCCACGCCGTGACTCGAAGAGAAAGAAATGGCAGTACTTGTGAATCGTCTTGCCGCGGAACCGGAAATACCAGTCGATCACCTTGATCGGGCCGTGGAGCACGAGCTCGTTGAGGCCCGTCTCCTCGGTGACCTCGCGCCGCGCCGCTTCGGCGGGTGGCTCGCCGGCTTCGAGGTGCCCTTTCGGGAATCCCCAATTCTTGTACGAGTCCCGGATCAGCAGAAAGCGAACCTGGCCGTCTGGACCGCGCCGGAAGACCACGCCGCCGGCGCTCGTTTCGCGCTGGGCGCGAGGCTGGGACTTGCGGCCCTTGGTGATGCGACGACGAGTCATTCTCTAGAAGACGCTGAACGTGAAGTATTTCCGCGGATTGGCCTGAATATCGGATAGCAATTGCCGCAGCTGGATCATCGTGAGCGTCGTCTCGCGATACAGCGCCGAGTCGGCGACGAGGAGTCCCAGCGTGCCGCTGCGGTTCGAGATGCGGGACAGTATGGTATCGGCGTTCTGCAGGACCCGCACGAGGCTCTCCTGATTCCGGTTTGCCGCCGCCATGAGCTGGCGAAAGTCCTGCGACGCGCTGCGCAGATCGGTGCTGGTGGCCGCGGTGTTATTAAGGATAGTGGCGAGCTGTCCCTGGTTGGTCGCCGTATCCACGCGCCCCAACGTCGTCTTGAGATCGATTGCCGCGCGCGACAGCGCCTCCGAACCGTGCTGCAAGTTGGAACCGACGTCGCCGATCACGTCCGCCTGCTCGTTCGTCACGCGGGCCAGACGATCCGCCACCTGCCCGAAGTCGTGGATCGAGCGGCGCAGATCCATGACCGCCTGGGAATCGAATGCGCTCTGCACGCGTGCCGCGACCGTCCCGATGTCGGTCGCAATGCGGCTGGCCTGTGCCGTGAGCTGGCCGATGTCGGGAAGGGTGGCGCCTGGCCATTTGCTGCCGCCCACCGCCTGGGCCTCCTGGAGCGCCTGACGAATATTGGGATCGGCGGGTGGTGGGTCGCTGGAGATCAATGTCGCCGCCCATTCCCCGAACAGCGACGCCGACGCGGCGATGACCGCGGGTTTCGCGGGAGGCGTGACGCCCGAGTAGATCTTGATGTCGGCCTCGACCCAGTTGCCCGGCGCGAGTCGGATCGCTTCGATGCGCCCGACGCGCACGCCGCGCAACACCACGGGGCTGCCGGCGCCGAGGCCGCCGACGGTTCGGAAGCGCGCGGTGTACACCGCTTCGGTCTTGCCGAGGTGTGCGCCGGAGAGCCACAACGCGCCGCCGACGACCAGCCCCAGCGCAGCGATGACGACGAGCCCAACCGCGAACTCGTTTTCGCGCTTCACTCGGCGCGTCCCTCGATGAATTGGCGCACGACCGGGTCCTCCGTCTGCTGAATCTCCGCCACGCTCCCCACCTGCCGGACGCGGCCCTCATAGAGCATCGCGATCCGGTCACCGACGGTGTAGGCGCTGCGCATGTCGTGCGTCACGACCACTCCCGTCACGCCGAGGTGCTCCCGCGTGCGGACCATGAGCCGATCGATCACGGCGGACGTGACTGGATCGAGGCCCGTGGTCGGCTCGTCGTAGAGGATATAGCGCGGCCGCAGCGCGATCGCGCGGGCGAGACCGACGCGCTTGCGCATCCCCCCCGACAGCTCGGCCGGCATCTGCTCGCCGGTTCCCGACAGATCGACCAATGCCAACGCTTCGCGCACGCGCTCCTCGATCTCCTCTTCCCCGAGCCCGCGCCGCCGCAGCCCCAGGGCCAGATTGTCGGCGACGGTCAGCGAGTCGAACAGCGCCGCGAACTGGAAGACATAACCGATCCCCTGGCGCAGCAGCGTCAGGCCGTCACGATCGAGCGTACTGACGGCCTGGCCGTCAACGATGACGTCGCCCGCATCCGGGTGCAACAGGCCGACGATGTGCTTCAATGCCACGCTCTTGCCCGAGCCTGAGTAGCCGATGATGACGACCGTCTCCGCGTCCCGGATCCTGAGCGAGAAGCCCTGCAGGACCTGCTTCTCGTCGAACGCTTTATGCAAGTCCTGGAATTCGATCACAGCAGGACTACCGCCCAGAAGGCGTCGAGCACCAGAATGAGGATCGCGGAATAGACGACCGCGCGCGTGGTGCTGCGCCCCACTCCCTCCGCCCCACCCCGTGTGGACAGCCCCACCACGCAGCCGACGAAGGTGATCGTGAATCCGAAGCTCGCGCTCTTGAGCAGCCCAAACCAGACGTCTTTGAAGACGTAAAACAGTTTCAAACCCTTGATGAAATCCTGCGTCGACAGGTCGAGCAGGACGAGACTCGTCAGCCACCCGGTGATGATCCCGGTCGCGACGGCGAAGGCGACGATCACGGGAAACATCAGCGTGCCCGCGAGCACGCGCGGGATGACGAGATAGCTCTGCGGATCGTAGGCGAGCGTCTCGAGCGCGTCCACCTGTTCCGTCACCTTCATCGTGCCGAGCTCGGCGGCCATGCTCGCGCCGACGCGGCCCGCGAGCGCAAGCCCTGCCAGGACGGGACCGAGCTCGAGCATCATCGTCTTGCCGACGAGCGTGCCGACGAAGTAGAGCGGCACGGCGCCGGTGAAGGTATAGGAGGCTTGCAGGGCGAGGACGACGCCCGTGAAGGCGGCGATGAAGAGCGCGACCGGCAGCGAATCCACGCCGACGCGGCGCATCTGGACGACGGTGAGCCGCGCCCAGACACCGATGTCAGAGAGGGCGCGCACCATGTCCATTACGAAGTGACCGACGCGCCCGACCGACTCTATCGCGGAAATCGAGCGGCGGCCTATGGCTGCAATCACGGGGAGAAAAACTAGACCAAAAACAGCAGGGGCGCAGCATGCTGCGCCCCTACACCCTCACCGCCGGTCTGTTTACGCGGCGAAGCTGGCGAGGGCCTTGCCTACATCGCCATCGCGCAGCCGCTTCAGCGCGCGATCGCGCAGCTGACGCACGCGTTCGCGAGTCACGCCGAGCATTCCCCCGATCTCTTCCAGCGTATGCTCACGTCCGCCGTCCAGACCGAAGTACAGCCGCAGCACCTTGGCATCACGGCGCTGCAGCGTGTTCAGCGCCTGCTCGATCTCGTCCGACAGGAAGCGATCCATCGCCTGATCTTCCGTGTCCGGCAGGTCCTCGGCGATGAAGCGCTCGATCAGCGAGCGATCACCGTCGGGATCGAGCGGGGCGTCCAGCCGCACGTCGCCGGTGTTCAGCGCGGCGAGCGACTGCACGACCTCGAGCGACAGCTTCGTCGCGTCGGCGATCTCTTCCGGCGTCGGCTCGCGACGCAGCGTCTGCCGGAGATACTCGGCAGTGCGCACGATGCGGGACAGATCCGCGGTCCGGTTGAGCGGCACGCGCACTGTCCGGCCCTGCCGGGCGAGCGCCGCGAGGATCGCCTGGCGGATCCACCACACAGCGTACGAGATGAACTTGACGCCCTGGTCGGGATCGAACTTGCGCGCCGCGGTGAGCAGGCCGACGTTGCCCTCGCCGATGAGATCGGTGAGTGGCAGCCCGCGGTTCTGATACTTCTTGGCGACCGAAATCACGAAGCGCAGGTTGCGCTTGACGAGCTCCTGCATCGCCTCCTGATCACCCGCGCGGACCTTCCGGGCGAGCGCGATCTCCTCCTTCTGCGTCAGCAGCGGAGTCTTGGAGACCTCGTGGAGGTACTGATCGAGGATGTCGCGCTCGTGCTCGTGATGGCCCAGACCCGTGAGCAGGCCGCGGCGCCGGCCACGGCGTTTCACGACCCGTCGCTCGGTCTGCGCGACGGGCGCCTTCGCCTTGGCCTTGGGAGCCGGAGGAGCTGCTTTTGTCTTTTTACGAGTGCGAGGCATTGGGTCGCCCTATTTGGCTGCTCTTTAGTACGCAGGGGTGGTAAAAATGTTCATGGAGCGGGCGTGAAATCGCTTGACACCGCCTGAACGCCCCGATAAGATGCCGTGTTCCCGCCGACCGGTTTTTGGGGCGCGGGAATATAGCGGGGGCGTAGCTCAGTTGGGAGAGCGCGTGAATGGCATTCACGAGGTCAGGGGTTCGATCCCCCTCGCCTCCACTGCAAGGCTGGGCGACCGGGATCGGGGTTCGGAAACAGACGCACTGCGGTCAACCGTATACAGGTGACCGGCTTAAGGTTAGATTTTGGCGGCAACGCGGGAATAGCTCAGTTGGTAGAGCACAACCTTGCCAAGGTTGGGGTCGCGGGTTCGAGTCCCGTTTCCCGCTCTGTGCACGACGGGTCAACGGGTCATCAGGTGAAACATCGACGCGGGGTGGAGCAGTCTGGTAGCTCGCCGGGCTCATAACCCGGAGGTCGTGGGTTCAAATCCCACCCCCGCTACTGAAGACATTGCGGATTGTGGATTGTGGATTGCGGATTGAGGGTGCCGGTTCAATCCGCAATCGCAAATCCGCAGTCCGCAATTTGTTCGCGGGCGGTTAGCTCAGTTGGTTAGAGCGCCACGTTGACATCGTGGAGGTCACAAGTTCGAGTCTTGTACCGCCCATCCGCGCGCCCATAGCTCAACTGGATAGAGCGCTTGACTACGGATCAAGAGGTTGGGGGTTCAA